>Ga0136560_1000938_pt1 | contig 14819 bp, 21 predicted proteins | sample AntRauMeHopE1497_FD_104925 | JGI IMG/M metagenome (GOLD analysis project Ga0136560, IMG submission 104925) | Saline lake microbial communities from Rauer Islands, Antarctica - Metagenome Hop E1 #497 | ecosystem: Environmental > Aquatic > Non-marine Saline and Alkaline > Saline | place... | reverse complement strand
TGAAGACGAGCTTGAGCTCGCAGCGCAGCTGTTCTCGTCTCAAGAAAGTGGCGAGCTGCCACCACTATTGCAGCCTGTGGTAGTTGAAGGGGTTGATGCAATCGATCTCGCCGGCTGGGAGGCCGAGGATGATCAGGGGTGGGTTACTGCTGACGACGAGGAGGACCCCGTGCGCAAATCCAGGAGAGAGCGGAGGAACAAGAGACTAGAGAAGCAGCGACAGAAGCGAGGCTACACTGCGCGAGTGGCGTCGCGAAACAACCCAGCGGCTGGCGAACCAGACGACGATGATGACGATTTTTTCAACGCCGCCTCAGATGGGCACGGCCTGGCGCGTGGCAAAACCTCTCGTCACAATGGGCCCGTAGGGATGCATCTTCTGCTTGGATCGGAGCAGTATGTGCCGTATCGCCGCCGTAGTGCGCGCTTGAGGTTCTACCCGCTGGACATTGACTACTCTAAGGTGTCCGCAATCGCTGCTATTCCCCTCGGTGCGAACGCAATGCGAGCGCATCAGCTTGCTGCGGACAGAGCGCGCAATGAACCAGCCGCTACGGAGGACGACAACGATTCTGCTTACCTATCCTCTGGCGACAGCAGCTTTGAGGGTGAAGTTGTGAGCGAGTCTGAGTCGGAAGAATCAGACGTGTCTACAGATGAAGAGGAACACGAAATGAACGAGCTGGAGGAGCCCTCCTCCGAGCAGTCGGTTTCGGACGGCGAGACCGCGGGGCATAGCACTGGGAGCAGCGCTGCCGCAGAGCATGGAACGGTGAAGTTCACCCCCTCCAAGCAGTCTCAGCGCTGGCCTGGAATGCTGAGAATTCGCCGTGCGGTACGGGACGAAGTGAAGCTACTGAGGGCCGTGTATCACGCCGGTGAAGAGGCTAAGCGAGCAGCGGCAGATGAAGTGAAGTTTGGCCTGGTCTCTGTCGACTGCAGTCCATACAAGGAAGCGATTGCCAGGCGCACCAGAGAACTTGTTGGCTGCCTAGCTTCTCTTGTGATTGACGATGTTACCGCTGTAACCGCATGTCTCAGTAGCAAGTACCGGGACTTGTCAGCTCGCGTGCGAAGCAGGCCCACGGACGCGCGAGGCCTAGAGGAACAGCGTGATTTGCTTTCTAGCATCAATAGGACTGTATTAGAACTTGACACAGTAGCTGCTGATTCGATCGAGCGGCTCGAAAGCCTCCGCGAATTCGGCGTAATCGTGCCTGGTCGGGTCACTGCTGCCGCGTGGAGAGTGCGCCGATGGCCATCCGAGATTGAGAACGACGAAATTGATGCAAGCAGCTATCTCGAGGAGCTGACAAAGAAGCTTCAAGACTAGCTGAAGAGGGAAAAGCACACATTTGAGCACGAGCTGAAGCTGCTGCCAGATCGTGTGCTTCGATTCTATTCTCTCGGTGGAAGCCACCTGGAGGAAGGCGCTATTCGCGGCGACGGCGGGCTCATTTTCTTGAGCGATAAAGGCCGAACAGAAAGCGAGGCGATCGCGGTCGAAGCGTAGTAGCTCCACGATAGCATGAAAGAAGCCGTTGATAAGGTAAAGGAAATCAATGAGATCGAGCGTATCCTCGGGGAAGAGCAATCTGAGTATGGGACGCTTGACGCGTATGCGACTGACTTTGCACCGTTTTTCCGGCTTTGGTCTGCCATGAGCGATTTCGATGCCCTGCGAGACCAGTGCCTTCGAGAAGCGATCTAGGGACTCAATCCAGCCGACATTGCGAGGCAGGTGGACAGGCTGTACGCCGAGGCAGAGACGCTGGTGGATACTTTTTCGCACGTGGTCCCTCCACTTGAGTCTGCAAGGGGGTTGCGTGAACGAGTAGCTGCCTTCAGGGAGGTGGTGCCTGTTATTGAGGCGCTTGCAGCACAGCCCATGCGTGCTGCAGGCAGTGAAACGCACTGGAGGGCCGTGGCCGTAGAGCTTCTGCCTACTTCCCCGGACAGGATCGCGGACGAGGTATCGTCCGTTTCGCTGAATGACCTGCTCAAGTACGGCGCGAGAGACAAGATCGAGAAGCTGCGTCGCATTTCTTTGGTGGCCAGTAAACAGTTCCTGCTTGACCGACAGCTTCGTAAGATGTAGAACGAGCTGAGGCAGACCCGTTTCATGCTACGCCCTTGGAAGGCAACTCACGTTCCTGTGCTGCAAAAATCAGACGAGGTGATGGCGCTATTAGATGACCAGCTCATCAAGACGTCGAATATACTGGCATCGCCATACATTGCAGGCAAGATGCAAGCTAGGGCACTGCGATGGGAAGCAACTCTGATCGATGCGTCCAACTTGGTGAAGCTGTGGATCGAGGTGCAGAGGGCATGGGTGTATCTGCAGCCGATTTTTGGCAGCGACGACATTCAGCGACAAATGCCGCAGGAAGGCCGAAGGTTTTCCGAGGCAGACCGCGTGTTTCGCCGATTCATCGCGTCTGTGCTCCAGTACCCCCATATTCTCGAGTGCGTGCAAGATTCAGGGCAGTTGTTTGCCCAGCTGCAGCTAGCTATCGAGCGATTGGACGAGATTTAGAAGAACCTTGCCCGGTTCCTGGAAAAGAAAAGGCTTGCGTTCCCGAGATTCTTCTTCCTCGGCAATGACGAGTTGCTGGAGATCCTGGCAGAGTCGCGAGACCCCAGCATGGTGCAGCAGCACCTCCCGAAATCCTTCGAAGGTATGCACATGCTGGTGTTCGAAGAGACGGCGAAGGGTAAGGCTCTTGCTGAGCGCAAGGCCAAGGAAGCGGCAGCCGCAGCTAAGGCCGACCGGGAGAAGCTCAAGGGCTTGCAGTCAGACCGAACCAATTAGACGGCCTTGAGTGAGGTCCGAGGCAGCGGAGACGACCTCGCCGGGGACGGCGACGAGGATCAGCCCTAGTCAGAACAGGAGCAGCAAGCGGCAGCCGCCAAGGGAACTGATGAGGACGAAGAGAGGGAGATCAATCGGATTATGCTACTCAAACTTCAAGAGTCGTCTAGTGGCTTGAGTGATAACGATCCAACGGGCGTCCTTGACATGGCAGCCGCTGATGCTGCCGATGAAGCGCGAAGGCAGAGGGAAATTGCCGAGGCGAAAGCTGCAGAAGGTACGTTGCTCATCACTGGAATGCGGAGTGCCGATGGCGAGCAAGTTCCTTTCGCGCATCCCGACGTGGTAGACCCTAACCTAGGTCTGCGGCGCGGTAACGTCGAAGTCTGGATGGCCGAGGTAGAGGAATCCATGCGAAGTAGCGTGCGTTTGCACACAATGCGGGCACTGCACGATTTTGTCGGGAGTGTCGGGCTCCCTGATGTATCGAATGCAGCCGCCCAGACGCACCTGGACGAGTATGCAATCCGACGAGAGGAGTGGAGCTCGCGATGGCCGGGCCAAGTCGTCCTCGCCGTCGACCAGATCGTGTGGACCTATGGTGCAGAACGTGTGCTCCGTCTCGTGGAGCGCCAATCGCTCCGCAGGGATGTGACTGAGGATGGCCTGGATGAGCTTAGTAGGCAATATTTGCAGAACTACCACTCTATGCTTGGAACGAACTTGCGTGCTATCGTGCGCCGGGTGCGAGCTCCTTTGAATCATCAGAGAAGGATCACACTGTCTGCTCTCACGACTCTGTCGGTGCATGGCCGTGACGTCGTGGACGGAATGATGAAGCGACAGACTAAGTCTGTGCACGAGTTCGAGTGGTATTCGCAGCTGAGGTATTACTGGGAGCACACACCATTAGAAGGCAATGACGGCGATGGACAGGAGAATGGAGCGGCATGGACAGGAACTGACGGTTCTTCCATCGGACGCGGGGCTTCTTTCGAAACGCCAGAGGCTGTTGCTTGGCGGAAGGCAGAAACTAGTCGGCGCGGCAAAGGTCGCCATCGTAGAGTGGCTGTCGCGAAGAACAAGGGGGGTGGACTAGCAGCTCTTGTCATGGCTGCTACTGGGGCTGCAGACGAAGAGAGTATTGCTGATGCAGCCCGTCAAAGCGGCGAGGCTAGAATTCCTGTGCGAGTTGTAAATGCCACCCAGCATTACGGTTGGGAGTACATCGGGAACACTGGTCGGTTGGTCGTAACCCCGCTAACAGATCGTTGCTACCGCACCCTCATGGGAGCCATCTCACTCATGTACGGCGGGTCACCTGAGGGACCGGCAGGGACCGGCAAGACGGAGACCACGAAGGACCTTGCCAAGGCTGTGGCACAGCACTGCCTCGTATTCAACTGCTCGGAAGGCCTGGATGTTGGTGCCATGGGGAAGTTCTTCCGTGGTCTGGCGTCAAGCGGGGCATGGAGCTGCTTCGATGAGTTCAACCGAATTGAGAAAGACGTACTCTCTGTCGTCGCGCAGCAGATTCTCACGATCCAAACGGCCAAGCGACAGGGACTTTCGCGGTTCGTGCCACCGGACTCTACGGTAGCAGATGTAGGCGATGCAGATGCCGCTGATGATCGCTTTAGCATTCCGCTGAAGCCTTCGTGCAATGTGTTCATCACGATGAACCCTGGATATGCTGGTCGGACTGAGCTGCCTGATAACCTCAAGGCGCTCTTCCGCACTGTTGCGATGATGCGGCCCGATTTCGGCCTGATCGCCGAGATCAAATTGTACTCTTATGGGTTCGTGCAGGCAAGGCAGATGGCTCGCAAGATCGTTCAGGTACTCCGGCTCGCATCGCAGCAACTGTCGAAACAGCAATGGCATGACTTCGGGATGCGGGCAGTGAAAGCTATTTTGGATGCAAGCGGTATGCTAAAGCGCTCCGCTGATGCAGATGCCGCAATGGACCTAGGTGAACATGCCATTCACTTCAAGCGGGCAGCCGCGCAAGATGACGACTCGAGCGAAGCCCTTCGATTGGAAGCCACCATCGTGCTAAGAGCCATCCTGTAGGTGAGCATGCCTAAATTCACAAAGGAGGACGCCCCGCTATTCATCGGTATTGTGAGCGATTTGTTCCCCAATCACTCTGCTCTGATCCGCCGTTACTATGATCTGGGACTGGGAGGGGGTGCCGCGTCTGCGAAGGAGTCCTTTGAACAGGAGGAGGCTCCTTAGCTTCGGACGCCCAGGCTACGTAGGGGCGATTCTCCTGCGGGCTCTACGGATGAGGAAGATGCTGGAAATGTAGGGGGAGAAGGAGGAGAAAAGTAGGGTAGCGGATAGGCACCTAAGGTATCCTTTGTTGTTAGTGGAAGCTCGACGGTACCAACCCCCCGGTCATCTGGAGGGGTCGCTGCAGCGGCCGAGGATCGAGATGAGATTGCCCTGCGTACCGAGATCCTCGAAGTGTGCTCACGATCCGGCATGCAGCCCATTCCATCCTTCCTAGGCAAATGTCAGCAGCTACACGAGACAGCTCGTGTCCGCCATGGTATCGTCATCATTGGGTCTGCAATGTCCGGCAAGACGAGCATCATCCGAGCGCTGTCTCGTGCCACCACTGCACTCTCGCGGAAACGAAGCGAGACTACCAAAGTGGCGCTGTCTGCCATTGGCATCGTGAAGGACGCCGTAGACAAGAGTAAGCGTGGGCATCGGAACAAGAAAAAAAGCCACGGCCGCCGTGGTCGGAGCCAGGAGCCTGCGTCTGGTGCTGGAGCCGACAGTTCCAAGCGCCGCACACGGAGTCGTCGCAACAGCAACACTATCGGAGTGGTGTCGAACGAACGCACTGTTGCGTCTTCGAGCAGCAATTCAATCGCCCCGGTGCGACTGCGGGTCATCAATCCAAAGGCGATTAGCTTGCAAGAGCTGTTTGGGCAGGGAGAGGAATCCACGGGCGAGTGGGAGGACGGCGTCCTCGCTGTCACAATGCGTGCGTGTGCAAGAGACACTTCCGGAGACCGAAAGTGGATCTTGTTCGACGGACCAGTGGACACTCTCTGGATTGAGAATATGAATACTGTCCTGGATGACACGAAGAAACTGTGTCTACCGAACGGATAGGTCATTCGCGTGCCTGAGCAGGTGCTGATGCTTTTTGAGACCGACGATTTGGCCAGCGCAAGCCCGGCTACCGTAAGCAGATGCGGTGTCGTATACACAGAGCCGAGCGTGGTTGGGTGGCGCTCTCTAGTGGCGTCCTGGCTCCAGACACAGCAGGCTGGAAAGGGCGTTCCCGGGGGTTTGATTCAAACGGTAGCCGCGCTTCAACAGGTGCTTGAGGCTGGTCCATTTGGCGCCGAAGTCGTGCGACGGAGGAGGTAGCGCTAGCGCTGGCGCACTACGCTGCGAGAGTCGCGCGCCCTGCTTGCCGTAGCCAAAGCAAGGAACGCGCAGAAAGCGATGAAGCAGGCGGAGGATGCCATCGCCACCGTCAAAGAGGAACAGCTGCAGGAGCTGTAGGATCGCCGAACAGGAAATACCAAGGAGAAACGCTCCAGGCTTCGTAAAACAGACCCGGAAGAAGAGAAAGCGAATCCTTACTCCTATGAGTAGTCGGTGCATCGCTTCATAGTTCGGTCGTGCGAGTGGCTACTTCCGCCGCTGCTGCCAGCGCTATCGCGTTGTTTCCAGGCTAACGGCAATTTCCTATGTCACGTGTCAGAGCAGGCAGCGGTGAACAACTTCCTTACGATGCTTGCTGCGCTGCTGCATGACGAGTTCGGCACCGGTGAAGATGAGGAAGAAGAAGACACCACCGACGATCCGGTGCAAAAGGCGCTCAGAGGAGAAACCGCAGATGCCCCGTAGCTGCTCGTGAGCCTCGGACTCTCCACGCAGCAGATGAGGAAGAACCAAGAAAGCCGTAAGAAGAGCAGCGGTCCTCAGAAGAGCAAGACATAGGCATCAACGGAATTAAAGGGGGTCTGGTGCAAGCTGGAGTGCTTCATTCTGCAGTCAATCGTGTGGGGCCTGGGTGGTGCCCTGGATCATGCTGGCAGGTGCGTGTTCGATCAATTAGTTCGGCGCATGGTGAGCGGTGGCACACCTGGTCAGGATTTAGACTACCGGCCTCCAGGGCATTTGCGCGAAGAGGACAGGCAGTAGTCGATGATCCGATATGCAGCAAAGAGTCTCGAGGAGGCAGCCAGGCCAGCATCCGCCGCGGCTTCTGCCGAATCTGGGCTTGGCTTGGTGACCGGAACCAGCGGTAACGAGAGTGATGGTGACGAGTGGGCGAGCGACATTGACGAAGAAGAAGACGAACAGGCTGAAATTTAGGCAGCTATGCAGGCAGCCAAGGATGCTCGTATCTAGGGAAAGACTCCGGCATCAGCGGCAAGAATTGTAGCAGCTGCAGCTGCAGGTCCTACCTTCGCCAAGGCAGCAGGGCTTGCAGCCCACGCAGCCCCTCGTGTTCGATCGGTAGGAAACCTTTTTCGAGGGGATGGACGGAACGACCTTGGGCGCCGGCGAGCGCTGCTCATCCCGCCAGGATTGGAGATGGATCGGCGGGCAGACGATGGGACAGTGCTTGCAGCATCTGCCTCGTTCTTTGAGATGCCCGCCAGTGGACTCGGAACTCCAGACCGCCCTGGCCGCGGGCTCATGTCCCCGAGCAGTCCTGCGGGTGCTGCGGTTGAAAAGCTTCGCCGCGCCGCACTGGACAAGTACGGACGGCTTTCTGGTCCATCGTGGTTCGATTTCTGCATCGAGACCCCTGGGCGAGGCTCCTTGCCCGATGCAGAGGATGCAATGCAGGCCATCCTGGGGCAGGCTGCTGGACGGAACGATCAAGGGGGTCCATCGGGCGCGCAGAACCAAAGCGCAGCAGCAGTGGGATTGGATACGGCGCGGGGACACGGCGGCTCGCCCCGCGGAGGCGCAGCCGCTGGCACATTTGGTGGTTCATCGCGCGGCGTCACATCATTCGTCCGCTGGACGACATGGCTGCCAGGCTATGGAAATCAGGTGGAACACGAGCACGACCATGTCGGTATTCAAGATGGGCAGGGCGAAGAGCCGCAGGCACGCTCAACCATGGAGAGCGTGCTTGGACAAAGGTACAAAGTCCCTCTATGGGACGTTCCGAGAGGCATGCAGCTGCACAGCATCATCGTGCCGACGCAAGACACTAGGCGTGCGATCTTTGTGGCTAGTCTATTGATGCGGCATAAGAAGCACGGTCTACTTGTGGGACCTACAGGCACGGGTAAAACCGCCCTGATCCGCGGCATGATCGACGGCCTGCATTCAGACAGGTATTCCACCGCAGTTCTCCAGCTGTCGTCCACTACGTCGGCAGCATAGGCCCAGGGTGTAGTAGAGAGTGCCCTCGTCAAGCGAAGGATTGGTGTCTATGGGCCATCACTGGGTCGCCACGCTGTGATCCACTGTGATGACCTCAACATGGCATCCAAGGAGGTTGGATCCGGAGCGCAGCCGCCTCTTGAGTTGCTGCGGCAATGGCTGGACCACGGATCGTGGTACAGCCGTGACGAACGAGGACGCCCGCTGCGCAGACTGCGCGATATTATCCTCCAGGCGTCCATGGCGCCGTCTGGTGGAGGCAGACAGGAGATCCCTGAAAGACTGTTGCACCACTTCGCTTGTTTTTCGGTCACGTAGGGCGACTCGACCACGCTACATCGTATCTATGGGTCGATCCTGTCTTGGTTCCTCCGAGAGGCATCGCCGGATGTGCAAGCGAGCTGCCAGCGCGTGGTTGCAACCGTCATTGATGTTTACGATGCAGTTACCTCGAGATTGCGCCCTACCCCATCTCGCACGCACTATGTGTTCTCGCCGAGAGATCTTAGCCGTGTCATTCACGGCATTTGTCTTGCCGACCCAGCCAGCCTTTAGGACCAGCTTCACCTCGTTCGGCTGGTTGGACACGAGTGCGAGCGCGTGTTTGCTGACAGGATCGTGGACGGAGCCGATCGTGCTTGGTATGACTCCACATGGCGCACAGCTTGCAATCGCCACAACAACGTGCCTTGGCTCCATGCACGCCAGGTGTTCTATGACAGGCTCCTGATGAGGCGCTAGGATGCGGCCGAAGCTGCGGAACGCGAGGCCATGCTGCATTCAGGCGGCTTGGACGATGGCCATGGGCATGTGTTCCGAATGGCCAGCGCAGACGAGCTCCGCGTGGTGGATGCCGAGGAATCGCACCAAGGCGTGCCGTCTGGTACCCTCGAGCAAGGTGCCAGCAAGAACTCTCTGCTGTTCGCATCTTTTGTGGCGGATCCAGCGGAGGACGATATTTTCAACCCGGTGTCTGGTCAAGGTATTTCTGCCGTAGCAGCCGAAGAAGGGGAGAATGCTCCGGGTGGAGGTGCTGCTGCGGCTGGGGCTGTTGCTCCAGGCGAAATTCCATCATCCTCAGCAGGCAAACCGGCGCCTGTCGGAAGGCCAAGGTACATCCAGTGCCGATCAGATGCACATCTGCATGCAGTGCTTGCCCGGAAACAGCGGGGATTCAACCGAAAGAACCCTGAAAAGAAACTTGAGATGGTTCTATTCGATGCCGCGAGACAGCACGTGTGCAGAGTGGCTCGAGTCCTCGCACAGCCGAGGGGCCACTGCCTCCTTTGCGGGCTCGATGGCAGTGGCAGGCGCAGTGTGACCAGACTGGCTGCATTTGCGCAGGGGTGCGACCTGATCGAGCCGGACATTTCCAGTTCTTCGAATTATACTATCCAGGATTGGAGAGAGGATCTGAAGAATGCTCTGTTGCAGTCTGGGCTTCAGGGGAAGCAGATTGCTATGGTTGTACTAGAGTCATAGATTGCAACGGCGGGTGAGCAGTTGCTTGACGAGGTATCTCTACTGCTCAATGGCGGTTAGTTGAGATCGAACGATGTCTTGGATCCAGAGACACAGCGCCGGATTTAGGAGGAGTTAGGCCCCGCTGCGAGGCAGGCTCAGCTGGACAAGCGAATCGCGGCGTAGCAAGTGAATGCCGACGCAGCGTCCAGGCGTCCAGGCAGCGTGCAACACGGAACGCAGCGAGGCACCGCCTCGTCGTCGAGCTTCCTTTCAGGGAACGCCTCAGCTGTTGCTCTTGGCAGCGGAGGCCCAGGTTAGCAAGGCGAAGGCGATGGGGAGTCTGGAGCTGATGTCATTTCTTTTTTCTTCGAACGAGTCAAGAAGAATTTCCACATGGTATTGATCTTCTCCCCAGCGAGCCCACACTTTAGGTCGAGACTTCGGTAGTTTCCGTCATTGGTGGATTGCACGAGCATCAACTGGTTCCATGAGTGGCCGTAGGAAGCCCTTTCAGCCGTCGGACAGTACGTTCTGCATAAGGCATCCAAGGCGACGTAGCGAGATCATTTCGCACGGAGAGGCAGCGTATCGATGTTCGATGGCAGATCAAGCAAAGCATCAATTGGAGCAGCATCCTTCATCTCCACGGCCCCGATCGATCAAACACTTGCACAATCATCGCTTCTTGTTCAGCTCGCAAGCGACCCCTTGGCGCTGCGGCACGCAGTCGAGGTGTGCGTACGCATCCACACCAAGGCAGAAGATGCCTCGAGAGAGCTGCTTCGCGAACGGGGGAGGCACAACTACATCACACCTGCGAACTACCTGCAGCTACTGAAGCTCTATGCAAACATCCTCGAGCAGCAGTCGAACCGGACAGATGCAAAAAGGAAGCGCTACGCCCATGGTGTCCAGCGGATTCGGGACGCAGAGATTGTCGTGTCCAAGCTGAACGAGGAACTGCGCGTTTTGACCCCATAGTTAGAGCAGGCACGCGTGGCCACGGATAAAGTGCTCCGCGATGTGGAACAGCAACGACAGGCCGCTGACACGAAGCGCGTCTCCATCGAGAAAGAGCAACAAGACTGTGCTGAGTCCATGATGCGAGCTCAGGAGTTGCGTGATGAGTGCATGGCAGAGCTGGCAGAGGCCATGCCGACGCTCGATGCATCTAGAAAGGCGCTGCGCACCCTGACTGGCGCTGACATTTCGGTTATCAAGAGCATGGGCAAGCCGCCCAAGGGCGTCAGATTGACTCTGGCGGCAGTGTGTATCATGCTGAGGAAGAAACCCGACATAATCCACGTGAGATCTGGTCTTACAGGCAAATCAGAGGCAGTCAAGGATTACTGGAAGCCGGCTAAAGCTTAGCTGTTGAACGACACTCGTTTCCTCAAGACGCTGCTGAAGTTCAAGCACGAGAGACTGAACGATAAGATCCTCAACAATTTGCATCCATTTCTTGACTCAGAGGAGTTCACTCCTGCGGTTGTTGCGAAGTCATCGTCGGCGGCAGCCGGTCTGTGCAGCTGGGTGCGCGCCACGGTGCAGTTCCATAACGTCGCCTTGCAGGTTGCTCCTAAACAGGAGCGGGTTGAGGCGGCCTCCGAGGCCCTTAGGGCTGCCTAGGACGACCTCAAGCTCAAGGAACAAGAGCTGGAAGAGGCCAACGTTCTCCTCCGCAGGCTGCAAGATGACCTAGCAGAGAATGAAAGCCGGAGGCTGCAGTTGCAAGCTTAGCACGATCGGTGCAAGCTGCGGATGGAGCGAGCGAAGGTGCTCATGGGAGGGCTTCAGGAGGAGAAAGTGAGGTGGACCCTGCAGTCATCAGCATTGCAGAGCAGCCGCGAGCGCTTGGTTGGCGATGCTCTTCTTGCCGCTGGAACGACCTGCTACCTGGGTGCGTTCCCGTGGAAGATGAGGAATGAGCTGACGTGGTACTGGTGCGAGGCATGCGATGTGGCAGAAGTCCATCGCACTCGATTCGAGTCGGACATCCTACACCAGCTGAAGAGCGAGGCCTTGAGCCAGAAGCGCAGGCATGGGACTGCAAGCGACGGGATATCTGACAACCCGAAGCCACCGAGCCATGGGGCACCTGCATCCGGAGCAGGTGCAGGTAGACCCGGCAGGCGCTTAAAAGCCATGGGAAGCTCGAGGCGCGGATTGTAGATCGAGGCTTCGCCAGTTTCCGCAGCCAGGAGTGACACAGATGAGTCAGCAGAACCGGGCTCCACCGCTCAGCGCTAGGTTGCGGCTCTGGCCCAGGGTGTTGGGTCAACCGCGATGACTCCTGGCGTTCAACTCCCGCACCGAGCCGGTGGCGGCGGCGGTCCTTTTTTTGGCGCTGATTCGGAGCCCCAAATGACATAGAAGTAGGTGTTCAAGTAGGCCAGAAAGTATTCAGAGGAGTCCGACTGGTCCTTTTCGCCGTTCAGGTTGGATAAAGTGATTGGAGATGAGTCTGACATCCGGCAGTGGCGATCCAATGGGCTACCAGCAGATGAACTCTCCCTATAGAACGCCTTAATTCTGCAGGCGGCGATGCCAGTGGTCTGGCCGCTTCTTATTGACCCAGAGGGCCAGGCATCTGCATGGGTGATTCGGCAGTATTCGAAGGAATGGGCAGAGAAACACGGTGGGGTTGGTGGATCGAAAGCCAACGTTGCTGGATCTGCCGCAACGTCCGGTGTCGTGGGAATGCTTCGTCAATCCAAGGCTGGTGATGCTGCAGCAGGTAGAAGGTAGCACACGAGTTTAGCAGCGCAGCGGAAGAAGGTGTTGCAACAGCGGCATTAGGGTGCTGGAGGCAGCGGGTCGTCGCCCATGGAAGGAGTGGTCGTCGTGCGCCCGACTGACAGTCGGCTGGATAGCCAACTGGAGTCTGCGGTCCAGCTCGGGCAGACTCTTCTGCTTGATGGAGTGGCAGGCGATAAGGTTGAGCCATGGGGACTCATCGAGCCGCTGCTGAGTCGAAGGACATTTCGGACAGGCGTTGGCGCAGGCTTTGACGCTGTGAAGCTAGGAAATCGCACTGTATAGTGGGGAGACGGATTCCGTCTCATCTTGGTGACGAGAGAAGCGAATCCGCATTACGCTCCTGAGGTCCGCGCTCGCGTCAACCTGGTTGATTGCACGAGCACCTTCAATGGGCTGACGCACTAGATGCTCTCACTCGTTGTTCGCAACTAGCAGCCGGAGCTCGAGAACTAGATGTCCAGTGCACTCAGAGATATAGCTGAATCGAGCTCTGCCTTGAGACAGAGTGAAGACGAAATCTTACGTCTGCTAGCCGTGCGCGGTGACGAAGACGTGGACTTCGATCCCGAGACGGATAGTGGCCCCGGTGGCATGTCTTTGGCCGATGATGACGCGATTGGAACAATGGACGAAGAAGATGAGCCAGAGCCTCCAAGCCTCTCTGCATCCATCGCAGTCCGCGGTTCTCTCTCGTCGCCTCCGCCAGCCAAGGCGAATCCCATGGTCAGCATGACGGACGAAAACACCATCCTTGATGACGAAGAGCTTGTTGGGGCTCTGTAGAGCGGGCGGGATGCCGCCGCTGCAGCGCAGCTGAAGCTGCAACAGGCCGAACGCGTCCGATCGCGGATGATCCAGAGCCGAGCCGAGTATCATGCTGTGGCCCTGCGTGCGGCGAGCCTTTATTTCACCGTGTCTGATCTCAGTAGGGTGGACCACATGTACAGCTACAGCATGGAGTGGTTCCGCACGCTGGTGCTTGCCGCCCTGAAGTCAGACCCTGTTGCGAAATCTGCACCCAAGATTGACAAACTGCGCAGCCTATGCTAGAGCATCACCTTCGCGGTGTTCCGCAGCGTTACAGTCGGTCTGCTCAACGCGCACAGATTCCCATTCTTGTTGCTACTCACTCTGCGCATCCTGCAGTCGGAAGGGCACGCGACCGATGAGGAGGTGCGATACTTGCTTTCTGGGCAGGTGGGCTCATCTGTGAACCAGCCAGGGAACCCCGCGAGAGATGACGTAGACTGGACGGCCGACGATGGCGGTTTCGACCGTGATGATGCATCTGTTGGACTTGGCGATGACGATGAGCATAGCGACGGTGACGATGATAATGATGGTGGTGTTTCTCGGGGCTCTGATCGGGCCAATCTTGCCGGGGGGGCAGCGGGCGCCCTCTGGATGAGCGATCAGGCTTGGAGTAATCTGGTTGGTCTCAGTAGCATCGATTCTCTGTCCTAGATCCACCGATTTCTCGCTTTCGGGGAGCAGAAAGGCGCCTAGAAAGCAGGAACTGCTGCAGCTGTACCTAGATAGACCAGGGCTTCACGATCAAGTAGGCTTCGTATCGATGCTTCTCGGATGTCCTCAGTACCTGACGCTTCAGCGGAGTAGACTGTCGAGAAACGGATTGAGTCGCTTCGTGGGCTTCGACGAATCTTGCTCGCAGAAGATCCCGCAACACAACTTGCGGCATCACTGTCCGGTCGTAGCAGTGCCATAGATGAGGTCGATGAAGACGGCGATGCCATCGGTGCGCTGCCTAATGTGTTCCCTGGTGGGGCCCGTCGCCCTGGAGGCAAGTCAGCTGCGGGCGGTAGCAAGGCTGGATCTTCAGTATTGAGTACCTCACTAGGTGAAGGTTCGAGAACTAAGCGCCCTAGCGCCACTCCAAGTATGGGGGGGGCAAGGACACCCCAGGGGCATGCTGGTCGTAGTTCATTGTTTGGTGGAGGATCTGTGTCTGGGCGCAGCTCATTACGAGGGGGTGGTGGTGGTGGTGCCAGTACTGCTGGCTCCAGTGGTCGTAGCGTAAGTGGTGCTGTTGCTACAGGTGCTGGGGCTATTGACCTGCGAGCTGAACGGCTAGCCAGCATGCCTACATCTCTTGGCGGGCAGCGGCAGGTGGTTGGGCCCCTCTCTACTCTGCAGGCATCCAAAGCCAGAGTGATTGTCGCCGAGGCGCGAGGCGACGCATTCAAGAAATAGGCATCGGCGAAGAACAAGGACGACACAGCGGGGCAAGACTCGTCCGTGACACCCGTTGAATCTGAGATGGCCAGCATTGAGCTCATGTCCCCGGTGGTATACAGTCGTATGGATACTGCTCCTGTGCAAGCAGCAGCTCCACCCCCGCAGGAACCCATGCCACCGGCGTAGCGATGGTCGAAGCTGACAGCAT
>Ga0136560_1000937_pt1 | contig 14836 bp, 5 predicted proteins | sample AntRauMeHopE1497_FD_104925 | JGI IMG/M metagenome (GOLD analysis project Ga0136560, IMG submission 104925) | Saline lake microbial communities from Rauer Islands, Antarctica - Metagenome Hop E1 #497 | ecosystem: Environmental > Aquatic > Non-marine Saline and Alkaline > Saline | place... | reverse complement strand
GCAGCGGAGGCCAAGGCGGAGCTGCAACAGGAGCTCGACGACGCCAAGGCGCAGCTCGAGGCGGCAGCGGAGGCCAAGGCGGAGCTGCAACAGGAGCTCGACGACGCCAAGGCGCAGCTCGACGAGGCGGCGGGAGCGGAAGAGGCGCTCATGGAGGAGGCACGGTCCTCCTCGGAGGAGCGAGTGGCCGAGGCAGAGGCCGCGCTCCGGTCAGCGGAGAGCCACGCCGCTGAGGCAGAAGCCGCCCGTGACGCAGCGGAGGGGCGGCTGGCCGCGGTGCAGGAGGCGGCCGAGGCAGAGACGCGGGCCCTCGAGCTCCGGCTCACCGCTGCAGAGCAGGCCAGGAGCGAGACGATCGCGGGAGGGGAGGCCGCCGCCGAGGCCACCGGAGCCGCACGGCTTGCGCTGGAGGCGGAGGCTGTCACGCTCAGGGCGGCACTCCGGGAGCAGCGGGAGCGGGCGGATGGGCTGGAGCGCTCCGCCGCCGAGGCGCGCTCGGACGCAGAGACGGCCCGGCTTCAGGCTTCCGGGGCGCAGACGGCGGCGTCGAACGCGATGGCAGAGCAGCTTGCTGTCGCGAGGGCCGAGGCGGCGGAGGCTGCCGCCAGCGCCAATTCGGCCCAGCGCGATCAAGAGGACGCCGAGGAGCGCGCCGAGGGGGCGGTGAGGCAACTGGAGGCGCTCGAGGAGGCACTGAAGGCCGCGGAGGGCCGCATCGACGCGAGCGAGCAAGACTGCCGTGCGCTGCGGTCGGCCCGTGATCAGGCCGAGGCTGCCGCGTCGGCCGCGGCCGAGGCCCGGTGCGTGGCGGAGTCCCGCTCCGAGACGATCGCCGACCAGCTGGCCGAGGCCGAGGAGCGCCTCGGCGCCGCCCGGCAGGACTGCGGCGCCGCCGCCGAACGCGCCCGGGCCGCCGAGGAGGGGGCATCGCGCCGCGTGGCCGAGACGGAGGCTAGGTGTGCCCGCGTCGCCGAGGACCTCCGCGTTGAGCTCGCGGCCGAGGTGAGGGCCGCCGAGGCCAGGGCCGAGCGGCAGCTCGCCGAGGCTCAGGCGGCCTCCGCTGAGCAGCTCGCCGAGGCAGAGCGGCAGCTCGCCGAGGCTCAGGCGGCCTCTGCTGAGCAGCTCGCAGAGGCAGAGCGGCAGCTCGCCGAGGCTCAGGCGGCCTCCGCTGAGCAGCTCGCCGAGGCAGAGCGGCAGCTCGCCGAGGCTCAGGCGGCCTCTGCTGAGCAGCTCGCAATGGCTCGGGAGCAGGCAGAGCAGCAGCTCGCCGAGGCTAAGAGTGAGGCCGAGGAGGCGGCGGCCGGCACGCAGGCGGCGAAGGCCGACGCCGACGCCGCCCGGGCCTCGGCGGTTGCGCACGCGGCGGAGAGCGAGGCGGCCCTTGCCAGGCAGAACGAGACGGGGCGTCGGCTCGCGGCCCTGGAGGGCACGGTCAGCCGGCAGGCGGACGACCTCGACCGGGCGCGTGCCGGCACGGCGGCTGCTGAGGCGGCCGCGTCGTCGGCTGGCCGGGAGGCGGAGGCCTCGGCGGCCCTCGGCGCGGCGCTCTACTCGGCTCTCTCCGCCCTGGACTCGCCGGCCCTCCGTGCGGCCCACGCGGCCTGCGGTGACGCGGAGCACGGCATGCCGCGCGCCGCCGACGGGGCACGGGCTCTGGCGTCGGCTCTTGCGGAGGCCATGACCGAGGAGTCGGCCGCGGGCTCTGCCGACGCAGACACCAGCGAGCTCTCGGGGTCTGACTTTGATCTGCAGTTCAGTCCCGCCAAGGCGGCGGCCCCAGCCTCGCAGCCCTCGCCGGCCGACGAGGTGCCGGGCGCCGCCACGCCGCTCGGCCGCTCCCTCGGCGCCTCCCGCAGGCGGATGCTGGAGCTGGCGGACGGGGAGGGCGGCTCCGCGGCGCTCGCGTCTCTCCGGTCTCGGCTGGATGCGAGCCAGCAGCAGTGCCGGTTCCTGGAGGAGCAGCTGGTAGAGGTGGGGGAGCAGGCCGCGCGGGCGGCGAGGGAGCGCGGGGAGGCGGCGGCGAGGGCGGAGGCCGAGGCGGGCAGGGCGGCGGAGGCGGAGGAGGCGCTTGCCCTGGCGCGAGAGCGGGCCGCGGCAGGGGAGGCCGCCGCCGCGGCGGCCGCAAGGGAGGCGGAGGAGGCCGATGGGGCCGCGAGGGCCGCGGCGTCGGTGGCCGGGGCGGGCGCGGAGGAGGCGCTGGCCCGCGCCCGGGCCGAGGCCGAGGCTGCTCGCCGGTCCGCCGCCGCCGCGGAGTCCCGCGTGTCTTCGCTTCGCTCCGCGGTGGCCGAGGCCGTTGCGAACGCCGCCCACTTCGAGGCGGAGGCGAAGCGGGAGAGGGCGGCGGCGGCAGAGCAGGACGCGGCGTTCCGGTCGCGGCTGGAGGGCGCTCGCTCGGACCTCGCCGCGGCGCGCAGGCAGGCCAAGGACGCCGAGGCGAGGGCCGAGGCCGCTGAGGCCGCGGCCGCGGCTGCTGCCGCGTCGGCCCGCGAGGCGCCGCAGCCGTCGGCTCTCGGTGACATCAGCTTCGCGCTGTCCTCCCCGGGGCAGGGGGGCCGGGCCGCGGCGGCGCGGTCGGCGTTCGACGCCTCGGGGGTGTCGCTCGCCACGTCAGCTGCCCCGTCATCGGTGGGTGGCGGCGCGGTGATCCGCCACGGGTCGGGGGCGTCGGGCCTTCGGAAGCGGGCGGCGGAGGCGGCGCGCGAGGCGGCGGAGGCGAGGGCCGCGGCGCACTCTGCCGAGGCGAGGGCGGAGCGCGAGACGGCGCGGGCGGAGCGGGCGCGCGACGAGGCCGAGAGGGCGCAGCGGTCGGCCGCGGAGGAGCGGGGTGCCGCGGCCAAGGCGAGGGCGGAGGGTGCCGCGGCCCGGGAAGCGAGGGACGAGGCGGTGGCGGAGGCGCGGCGGGAGGTTGCGCGCGCCAAGGAGGCGGAGCGGGCGGCGGCCAAGGCGGAGGAGGAGGCGCAGCGGGCGGTGGCGGCGAGGCGGCAGGCGGAGGAGGAGGCGTCGGCGGCCAGGGCGGCGCAGCGGGGCGAGGCGGCGGCGGGCGCCGCCGCCGAGGAGTTGGCGTCGGCGGCCAAGCGGCGGTGCGAGGCCGCCGAGGGGGAGGCCCGCGCGGCCAAGGCCGAGGCGGCGGCCGCCCGGGGCCGCGAGGAGGGGGCCAAGGCCGAGGCGTCGAGGCTGGAGCGGCTCCGGCTCGCGGCGGAGCGACGCGCGTCGGACGCGGAGGCAGACCTGCGACGGTCCGCGGAGGGGTCCCGTGACAGGGCGTCGAGGCGTCGGGCGGAGGCCGACGGGGCGGCGCAGGAGCTGGAGGGAGCGAAGCGGCGGGCCGAGGCGGCTGCGGCGGGGCTCGCGCGGGCGGAGGCCCGTGCCGCGACGCTGGTGTCGGAGCTCGCTGCGTCCAAGGAGGCCGAGGCGGCGTCGGGCGCGGAGCTGTCGTCCCTGCGCGACCGGCTGGACGACGCGGAGGAGGAGGCGCAGCGGGCGGTGGTGGTGGCCAGGGCGGCGGAGCGGAGGGCGGCGGCGGCCGAGGCGGGCGCGCGGGACGGCGGGGCGGCGGCCGAGGCCGGGGAGCTCGAGCTGCGAAGGCGCCTGGCCGAGGCGCAGGCGAGGACCGCGGAGGCGACGGCGGCGCTCGCCGAGGCGCAGGCCGGCGCCCGGCGGGCCGAGGCCCGGGCAGAGGCCGCGGAGCGTTCGGCCGCGAGGGCCGGGACCGCGGCGGGGGCCGAGGCGGTCGGTGACCCGGCCGGGCAGGGCCCGTCCCCTCGCGTGGTCCGGCCGACGCCGCGCCGCTCCCTGCGGTCCGTGGTGGTGGACCCGTCAACGGGCCGCGTCCAGGTGGACTACAAGACCCCCGCGCCCCGGGGCGGGCGGGCGACGGCGGACTCGCCGGCGAGGGAGGCCGCGGCGGCGCTGGGCGCCTCGGCGGCAGGGCGTCTCGCCGTGGCCTCGCCGGCCGCGGGGAGCCTCTCGGAGCGCCTGGCGGTGTCGGACGCGAGGGCAAGGGCGGAGGAGGCGAGGCGCGGGGAGGCCGAGGCGAGGCGGCTGGCGGCGGAGGCGAGGGCCGACGCCGAGGCGGCGGAGCGCCGGGCAGCCGGTGCCGAGGCGAGGGCGGAGCGCGCGGAGCGGCGGCTCGGGGAGGCCGGGGCCGGGGCGCGGGTGTCGCGCGCGTCGTCTCTCAGCAGCCTGACGTCGCTCTTCGGGGAGAGCGCCCCGGAGTCGGACAGCGCGGCGAGGGAGGACGTGGAGGCGGCGAGGGCGGAGGTTCGGCGGCTGCGTTCGGAGCTGGAGCGGTCGCGGCGGCGTGCCGAGACGGCCGAGGCGGCGAGGGAGGCGGCGGAGAGGGAGGCGGCGACGGCGCGCGTGGCGGCAGAGACTGCGAGGGAGGAGGCGGGGCGGCGGCGTCACGAGGCTGACGAGCGCGCGGCGGCGGCGCGGGCGGTGGAGGTCCGCCTCCACGCCGAGTGCCGGGAGCTGCGGGCGGAGATGCAGCGGCTCGGGGAGGAGCTGGAACGGACGGGGAGGCGCTGCCTCCGGGCAGAGGCCGAGGCGGCGATGGCAGGGCGGCGGCCCGGGTCGGACGGGCGCTTCGGCGGGCCGGGCACCAACGCCGACGCCACCGACGGGCGCGCGCCGTCGCCCAAGGCGGCCGGTCCGCGGGCCAGGTCGGCGTCGGCCACCGCCCGCCACGCCCAGGCCGCGGGCTCGCCCCGCGCCGCGCGGGCGTCACCGGCGTCGGCCGCCTCCGCCCAGGAGCCCGCCTGGGCCCGGTCCCGCTCCCCCGCAGCACGCGCGTCGGCCCCGGCGGACGCAGACCCGGCCCCGGCGCCAGTGCGCTCCGCTGATGCCGCTGCCGCCTTCCCGGCGCCGGCCGCCCGGCCCGCGCGTCGCAGCCCCGTCATCGCCTCGTCCGTCGACCTCAGCCTCGACGGCGATGCCCTCTGGGACGCCCTCGAGCCCTCCCCGCCCCCGCGCGCCCCGCGGGAGGCGGCACGCCAGCACAGCGCCGTCGCCGGGCGCCCTGCCCCCGTCCCCGCCCCCGCCCCTGCCGCCCGCAACGGCCGATTCGCGGCCGCGGCGCCCCAGGCCGTGAGCCCAGGCCGCTTCGGCGTGGCCATGGGAACCGGTCCCGTGGCGCGGCCGCGCGGACGCAGCGCGTCGGCCGAGCGCAGGCAGCAGGCGCCCGACGTCTCCGCCCGGTCCCGCATGCCTTCCGTCGGAGCCCTCAAGCAGCTCCTCGCGCAGGCTGAAGGGACCCTTGAGTCCATGGCCGCGGGAGACCCGGCGCAGCGCCGCGTGGCAGAGCTCCGCGTCCTGCTGAAGGACACGATGGCGCGCGCAGAGTCGGCCAGCCGCCCCAGCGTGCCGCGCGCGGCCCCAGGCCCGTCGCGATCCGCGGCACAGACCCCCCTGCAGCGCCGCGGGGGCAACGCGGCCAGCCGCAGTGGCTGGGTGGCGATGCAGCCGGCCACGGCCAGGGCCGCGGAGAGCGCCAAGCGCGCCGCCCGGACCCACCGCTGAGTGAAGCGATGCGCGGTGGCCGGACCGAATGGTGACACATGTTTGCACGCCGCCCTCACGCGAGCGCGTCGCCGACCCTGCTCCGCGCTCGCGGGTCCAACGGTGCTCCACCACCGGCACGACGCGTTGCCGATCACTCTTGCGCGCACGCGCAGATGGAGGATACCGCCGTCGTCGAGTTTGTATGGCCGCACGCGGCCACCGCCGTGCGGGTGACGGGCGAGTTCTGCGGGTGGGGCGAGGGCGTGCCCATGACCAAGCGGACCGACGGTGTGTTCGGTGAGGTGATCCGTGCTTCGCAGCCCCTCGCCGCCCCGTGATGGCACGTGCTGCGCCCACGTGCGGCTTGCAGCCCATTTGGAGCCGCCAGGTTCGGCGTGCGTTCCTGCGCGGCCATGGCCCGCCAGCCATCGGGACAGCAATTATGCCCGTCGTCCCCCGCCCCTCCGCTCCGCAGTCACCGATGTGGTGCTCCCGGTTGGCAGGACCATCGCGTACAAGTTCATCTGTGACGGCGAGGCGTGGAAGTATGACCCCGCCCAGCCGTGGGAGGCGGACGACTACGCCAACATTAACAACGTGATCCACGTCGCCTCTGGTCACCCGACAGTCACTACGTCGGGCAATTCTGGCGCAACATCGGGTGCTGGCGGCGGCAGTGCGGCGGCCGGTCCCCCACCCAGCCTGTCCGGCGAGCTCGTGATGCCTTCGCCCCGCTTGCAGGCGAGCGCCGAGCCGTTCCTCGCCTGGGCGACGCCCTCCGAGGCGATCCGGGCCGCGAGGGGCCTGCCCAAGGGGTCGGACGGCGCCGTGGACCCGATGCGCGCGGCGCAGCGCGCCGACGAGCGCATGTACCACGCCGAGTTCGGGCTTGACCCGGACTCCCTCACCAAGCAGCAGGCCGCGGTCACCCGGAGCCGCAGCGCGGCCGAGTTCCGCCGCATGGGGGAGGAGGACGGCTTCGGCGGCGCGGACCTGTCCGGCAGCGCCGCGGGCTTTGACGGCGACGGCACCGGGTTTTCGGGCATCCCTGGGCTTGACATCGGAGCGCCGTCGCTGGTCACGCGTGCCGACGGCGTGCCGCGTCCCCCTGCGGAGGTGGGCGGCGCGGCGGGGGACGCGCCCGACGGCCGGCGCGCGCCCGGCCACCTCCGGAGCGCGTCGAGCGAGGCTCACGCCGCAGCGATTGACAGCGTATACGGCGGCGGGGGCGCGGCGGCCGGGGCGGCGCGGCGGGGCAAGTCGGGCCGCGGGGCATCGGGCGCCGCCGCGACGGGCATCGCCGACGCGGGCGCCGAGGCCAAGCAGTCGTGGCAGGCTCAGAGCCCCGGGAGGACGGGGTCGGGGCGCCGCCGCCGCCGCCGCCGGCCCAACTCCCCCAGCATGGACCTGTCCCGCCGTCTCGCCGCCGCAGTGGCGCCGGGCCGGAGCGGTGCTGAGGCGTGCCTGGAGCGCGGCACAAGCGCGCTCGACACCGACGACGGCACGGAGGGCACCGAGCGGTCCTCGCCCTTCGCCGACGCCCCGTCGTCCGAGGAGCTGCCCCCGGCCCCCGCGGTGGAGGAGGAGGCGGTCTCGGAGGGCGGCCGCCCCCCCTCGCCCGCGGGCTCGGCGCCGGCCAGGACCGCCGCGCCCGCGCCTACCAGCGTGACGGGGGCCTCGAGCGCGTCGGCGGCGCTGCGGCGCGCCCGCGCCACCGGCGAGACGGGGACGGAAGCGTCGTCCCGTCGGGAGGGTAAGCTTGTCCTAGCCATGGTCGGGCTCCCAGCCAGGGGCAAGACGAGCATTGCCTTCAAGCTGCGGCGCCACCTCAACTGGATGGGCATGCGCACCGAGATCTACAACGTGGGGAACTACCGCCGGAAGCTGCTCGGGTCCGGGCAGAGCCACGCGTTCTTCAACCCGTCCAACGCCGAGGCCATGGGGCAGCGCCAGGCCATGGCCGAGGCGGCTCTGCAGGACATGGTGGTGGGCCTCAGGACGAAGCTCGATGTGGCCATCTTCGACGCCACCAACACCACGCGCAGCCGCCGGGCGTGGCTGAGCCGGAGGCTGAACGAGGAGTTTTGCGTCTCCGCCGAGGGAGGCGCCACCGAGGGCGCAGGGGGCGACGGCTCGCCGGCGGCGGACGAGGAAGCGGCCGCGGCGCACGCGGCGGCGGCCGCCGGGCCCGGCCCGGGGTCGACGTCTCCCGGCGGTCCGAGGCTGATGCGCCCCCGTGCCGAGTCGGCGTCCTCAACGGCCGCCTCCCGCGCGGAGTGCGGCACCGGCATGGTCTCCATGTGCCAACTGGTGTTCATCGAGAGCATCTGCACCGACGAGGCCATCATCCGCGGCAACGTGCGAGAGACTAAGCTCAAGAGCCCCGACTACGCCCACGTGCCCGAGAGCGAGGCCGTGGCCGACTTCCTGCGGCGCATCGGACACTACGTGGCGGTGTACGAGCCGGTGGAGGACGACGAGGGGTGCGCGTACACGAAACTGATCGACGTCGGGCGCAAGCTCGTGGCCCACGAGATGAGCGGGTTCCTCAAGGCCCGCCTCCTATTCTTCCTCTCAAACCTCCGCATCACCCCCAAGCCCATCTGGATCACGCGCCACGGCGAGAGCGAGTACAACGTGCGCGGCCTCATCGGCGGGGACAGCAACCTGAGCTCCCGCGGCGTGGCCTACGCCAAGCGCCTGGCCGCCTACATGGACCTGCACTACCCCCCCGGCACGCCCCTCACCGTGTGGACCTCCACGCTCCGCCGGACGCAGCAGACCGCGTCGTACCTGGGCTCGCGCCGCCCCATCGCGTGGCGGAACCTGGACGAGATCGACGCCGGCATCTGCGACGGCAAGACCTACGAGTGGATCGCCAAGCACATGCCCAAGGAGTACGATGCGCGCCGCAGGGACAAGTACCGCTACCGGTACCCGCAGGGCGAGAGCTACCAGGACCTGGCGCAGCGGCTGGAGCCCATAATGCTCGAGGTCGAGCGGCTGGACTCGCCCATCCTCATCATCGCGCACCAGGCAACGCTCCGCGTCCTCCTCGGCTACCTGCACGACAAGGACCCCGCGCAGTGCCCCAGCCTCAACGTCCCCCTCCACACCCTCATCCAGGTCACGCCCAAGGCCTACGGCGTCGAGGAGGTCCGGTACTCGCTCGGCTGAGCGCCGCCGGTGGCCGCCGCCGCCACACCCGCCGCCCCCTCAGGAAGCACCCCGGCCGGGTGATCGGCGAGGAACCGCCCAGAAGGCCGACGGGGCCTCTGGGCCGGCGCGCGGCATGAGTGGATCGAGCCTCTGCCCGGGCCTGACAAGCCGATGCCACCCTGCGCCCACACCGCGCACCGCCGCCACCAGCCGGCCGCACCCACGAGCGGGTGGCCGATGCAAACGATGCGAACGCTCATGGGGGTGCTTGCCCTCGCGGCCGCGGCCTATGCCACGGTCACGCTCTCGGCGAAGGACACCTCGACCAATGTTCCGGCTGCAGGCGGATCGCTGCGCGTCGCCTGGACCGCGGAGGACGCGTCCGGCTCGCTTGAAAACATCTTCACGGCAGGTGCGGTGATCCAGCCGACCGTCAATGGCACGATCCTGGGCTCGCCCACCGAGCCCTGGCTGGTGGGGCCGGACGGAACCAGGGCGAGCGGCGAGGCCACCCTCCCGCTCCCCTTCGCCGGCATCGCTTCCATCGACCTCGTCCTCATCAAGGCTCCGGTGGAAGCACCCATTCTTGGGAAGACCATCGACCCGGCGCAAGTCCTGGCAAGGCTGACGGCGCCCTTGAAAGCCACCGTGACGCCGTTTGTGGCTCCTGCCAAGCTCCCAGCCGGCGGCCCGGCCGTGACGATGTGGTGGGAGCCGTGGTTCACCCCAAAAAACTTTGCCGCGTGGCCGTGGGCGGAGGCGCAGCCCTCCATGGGCACTTACGACTCATCAGAGCCGGCACCCGCGAGGCAGCACGCCTTGTGGCTGTCTTCCGCGTCGGTGACCAACGTTGGCGTGGACTGGACGAACAACCTCTGGGGCTGCGACACGTTCTCGTGCCGCCCCGCCAACGCGATGGAGATCATCAACGCCACGCAGCTCGCGGTGGGCGTGTGGGAGGGCATGCGCTCCTCGGAGGGCATCGCGGCGCCCGCCTCCCTGCTCCTCACCGGCCTTGACAACGGCCCCAAGGCCTCGCCGCAGGCGGTTCAGGAGCAGGCCGAGTTCGCGGCTGCGGCGCTGCTGCACAACGCCTCGGCGGGCGGGGCGGCAAGCTCCATGCACGACCCGGTGACGGGGGATCCGCTGCTGGTGGTGTTCGACGGCAGCCTGGCCGACCACCGGGCGGAGACGTCACTCGCCGGCTGGGCCATCCGCTGGATGGGCTCGCAGCTCCAGGAGCGGCCGTCCGCGGCGACGCAGCTCGGCTACTGGTCATGGATGGACGGCACCGAGGCGGCGGTCATCACGCCGCCCGCGGGCGCGCAGGGCCCGTCGTCCGGGGCGGTCACGGTGTCGTCGGCCTTCTTCGCCGGAGCTGGCTGGACGGGCGCCGGGGCCCTGGGCAAGCGCGGCGGGGCGACCCTTGTCGAGTCCCTCGCGCTGGTCGGCAGCCGCACCGGCTGGCTCCCCGGCGGCGGGGGAATGGCCCTGCGCTTCCTGTTCGTGAACCAGTGGAATGAGTTCGCGGGCCAGGCCAACGGGGGCGGCTACGGCCCGAACAAGACGGACTTTGTGGACATCTTCAGCTCCGAGCTGGGGAACGACATGGAGCCAACGGACCTGCGCACGTGCGGCTACCGCCGTTGGGGCGTCGCGTGCGGGGGCTACGGCTGGAGGCAGCTCAACCTGCTCCGGTGGGGGGCGCGGTGGGCGGCGGACCCGGCCGGGGCCGCGGGCAACGAGACCATGCTCTTCGTGACATGGCCCCCCGTGGGCTGGGCGGTGAACAGCTCTGCCACCGTGGAGCTGCGCGTGCTCTGGGCGCTCTTCGACGACGCCGGCATGCCGCTGCTCGGCGCGGCCGGCACCGGCGCGCCCCCCGCCGCGGTCCTCACGGTGGCAGAGGTCTTCGCCGGCGAGCCGGGCCTCGCGACCCCGCTGCCCGTGCTCTCCACCGGGCCCGCCGCCACGGTGTCGAACAGCACGCCGCCGGCCGGCACCTCGCTGGTGGTCCCGGCGCCCCAGGCGTGCAGCGTGGACTCAAACGGCCTCGCCGTGCTGCGCGTGTGCGCCTCCGGGAGCTCCAGCCGCTGGCCCTTGTCCCTCAGGGAGGACGACGGCGCCGCGGCGGGCACCGGGAAGGCTGGTCCCGCCTGCGTCGAGCACGCGGTCGCCTGCGGCGTGTGATCCCGCCCGCCGAACGTTTGAGCATCACGGCACAGACAACCACGCACGCACCGGCGGATCAGGGCGATGTGTTTCGCCCGGCAGATCGGCTCGCAGCAAGGTTCCCTGTGACGCCTTCCTCTGGCGACGCGCAACCGAAGCTGTCACACCTCACCCGCACGACCATGCGCGTGTTCCTCCTCGTCGCCGCGGCGACCGCAGCGATGGCCTCCATGCGTGAGTGGTGCCCCGCGATCGATGGTGCGCGCCACGGTGGAGATTCGGTGGGAGCGGCTGCGAGCTCACCGTTTTGCAACCGCGCCTCGCAGCGGCCCCTGCCAACATGGAGAGGTACCTGCGCCTCGTCAGCGCCGGCTCTAACAGCACCCAGCCTCAGCAGCTGCACTCCAGCTTCGGCTCCGATCCCACGTCGACGCTGCGGTTCGTTTGGTCGACCGTGAACGCCACCCCTTCGTCCGAGGTTCGCTACGGCGTGTCGGGCGGCCCCATGACCGAGGTGGCGTCTGGAAACAGCACCTTTTTCGACCAGCCAGCCCAGTTCATCCACCACGTGAACCTTTCCGGCCTCGTTGCCAACACCGCCTACGACTACGTGGTCGGCTCGTCCGTTGGCGGCTGGTCGAACAAGACCACCATCACCACGGCGCCCGAGACCGGGACCAAGGAGGCGGACGACTTTGTGTTCGCCGTGTACGGGGACATGGGCCTGGACAACGAGCGCTCGCTGCCGCGCCTCATCGCGGACGTCGACTCGGGCCGCATCAACGCCGTCCTGCACGTCGGCGATCTCGCCTACAACCTTGACACCGACAAGTGAGCGCTGCACGCGCGCAGCATTTTGCGGCTGGCGTCCGGGGCGAGCCCTGCGACGTTGCCAGCAACTGCCCCCTTTTGCCCCTGCGCGCCCGCGTTGTGTGTCGCAGGGGGCAGTACGGCAACGCCTTCCTGAACAGCATCGCCCCTGTGGCGTCGCGCGTGCAGTACCAGGTGATCCCCGGCAACCACGAGGCCGCCGACGACTTCGCGTCGTACCGCGCTCGCTTCTGGATGCACGGTGGCACCGACAGCATCTACCACAGCTTCTCGCTCGGCAACGTCCACGTGGCCATGATCTCCTCCGAGGTGTACTTCTACGTCGGCGCCCACTCCATGGCCATGCTGCCGGAGCAGTTCGCGTGGCTCGAGAAGGACCTCGCGTCGGTGGACCGCAGCGTGCACCCGTGGACCGTGCTCATGCTCCACCGCCCCTTCTACTGCGACAAGAACGACGACAACGACGACTGCCACCACGCCACGTCCCTTGTCCGCGACGGCATCCTGGGCAAGTACGCCATGGAGCCGCTGCTCATGAAGTACGGCGTCGACATCGTCGTGGGCGCGCACGAGCACGCGTACAGCCGCACCTACCCCATGTACTCGTTCAACAGCTCGATCAAGGGCGTCACGAACGAGACGGACGGCACCACCGTGTACGCCAACCCCCGCATGCCCGTGCACATCATCAGCGGAGCCGCCGGGTGCCCCGAGAACCAGGACCCGTGGCAGCCGGCCCAGGCCGCCTGGGACGCCGCGCGCTTCAACGTCTACGGCTACGGCTACATGTCCTTCCCCAACGCCAGCACCGCCACGTGGAGCTTCGTCAACGACACCACAGGCACCATCGTCGACAGCGTCGTCTTCAAGCAGGACTCCCACGGGCCCTTCCCCATGCCGTCGCTCTGAGCGGCATCGCGCCCGGGCAGGACGTTCGTCTCCTGGAGCCCGCAGTCGTGTGTGTGACCGGGCCGGCGCGGCAGTCATCGGATCCGCACACGGCCGATCGCGCTTGACACATTTCGTTGGGTCACAAGCCCGCTGGCAGTCTGATCAAGCCCCACACACCATGCACTGTGCGCGCCGCGTAGACCTCACGCCCTGGTCCCGCCGTAGCGCATCTGCGAGTAGTTGGGGCGGTAGCCCGGCGTCACGCCGCGGGCGGCCGGGCGGTGCAGCCCGAGCTCCGTGACCGAGCCGGCCGTGAGGCCGTCCAGCATGGACGCGGGGTCGATGAGCGACGACGCCGGGTTGGCTCTGCCCCTCCGCCCCGCCATGCTCCTCGCCGTCACGTCGGCCAGCTCGCGCCGCTGCAGCACCGAGTCGGCGGCTGACGCCTGGTATCTGGCCGCGGCGTCCGCGACGATGCTGTCCACCTCGGACTTGTTCCGGTGCCTGAGGTCGTCGATTCGGGCGCGGGTAGCGCTCAGGCCGCCCGACGCCTCGCGGATGCCAAAGCCTGACGCCGCGCCCGCGCCCGCTGCCGGCGCAGACGACGGCTGCGCGGCGTACGTGGCACCGGCGTGCCACGCCGGGGAGCCGGTGGGCCCGCCGTGGTAGCCCTGGGGCGGCGCCGGGAGCGCCGGCGGCGCCGTGGCCCGCACGCCCGACACCCCGAAGGCCGCCAGGAGGTGCTGCGTCGCCGCGATGGCGCCCGACACGGCCGCGTCCGCGGCGGACATGGTGCCGTGCGAGGACGGGGAGGAGGCTGAGCCCGCGTGGGGCGGCCTCGGGGGCGCCGCCCCTCGCCGCTCAGGGCTCGCCGTCTCGGCGGAGCGCCTGGCCCAGCCGCCCCTGGCGTCGTCCAGCCTCGCCTCGGCGTCCTCCGCCCGCCGCTTCGCCTCCCGCAGCTGCGCGTGGAGGCGCTCCTCCTCCCGCTCCCGGGACCGCCGCTCCCCCTCCAGCTCCCCCAGCACCCTGGCCACCTCCTCCTCCGCCCGGCGAACCACACCCCTGGCGTCCATCTCCGCGCGCGCCCGCGCCGCCTCGGTGGCCTCGGCCCGCTCCCGCGTCTGCGCCCGCCGCGAGAAGGCCAGCTCCTCCCTCGCCCGCGACAGCTGCGCCCGGAGGGCGTCGGCCGCCGCCTCGGACTTGGCCGCCCGCTCCCGCTCCTCCGCCGTCGCCTCCTCGGCCTCCGCCACCCTTCGGTCCGCCCGGAGCGCCCCCGCCTCCTCCTTGGCCCGCCTCAGCTCGAGCTCCAGCTCCCCCGACCGCTCCTCCGCCCGCTCCAGGGACTCTCGCAGCCCGGACGTCTCGCTCGCCAGCGCCTCGGCGGACCGTACCGCGGCTGCGCGGGCCGTCTCGGCCTCGGCCTCGGCCCGCCGCTTGGCCGCCACCGCCTCGGCGCGCCCGGCCTCGGCCTCCCGCTCCCGCCTCTGCGCCTCGGCCACCGACGCCTCAGCCCTCGCCGCCGCCGCCTGGCCCTCCGCCGTCGCCCTCGCCGCCCGGTCTGCGGCCTCGGCCCTCGCCGCCTCGGCCGCCTCCCTCGCCGCCAGCGCCTCGCGCTGCGCCGCCGCCGCCCTCGCCTCGGCCTCCTCCTTCACCGACCGCATCCGCGCCGCCCCCTCGTCCTCCTTCCTCCTCCCCGCCTCCTCCACGTCCCGCGCAAGCCTCGCCTCCGCCTCCTCTGCCCTCGTCCTCGCCTCCTCCGCCGCCCTCGCCTCCCTCGCCGCTCGCCGCTCCGCCTCCTCCGCCCTTCCGTCCGCCGCCTCAACCTGTGTCCGAGCCTCCTGCCTCGCCGCCCGCAGCTCCCGCTCCGCCCGCTCTGCCCGGTCCCTCGAAGCCTCCTCGGCCTCCACCCGCCGCCGGTCCGCCTCCGCGGCCGCCCGCCTCGCCCCCTCGGCCTCCGTCTTGGCGCGCTCCGCCTCGGCGCGGGCTGAAGCCGCCCTCCGCTCCGCCTCCGCCGCCGCCGTCTCCGACAGCGCCCTCCCGTCCTCCTGCGCGGCCTTGACCGACCGCTGCGCCTCCGCCGCCTCGGCCTCGGCCGCGTCCGCCCGGTCCTGCTGCATCGTCACGCTTGCCCGTGCCTCCTCCAGCTGCCGCCGCAGCGAGTCCACCCGCTTGCTCGTCGCGTCACGCTCCGCCTCGGCCGCCGCGCACCGCTCCGACGCCTCGCGCTCCCCCTGCGACACCCGCTCCAGCCTGGACCGCGCGTCGCCGAGCTCCGCCTCCGCCG
>Ga0136560_1000936_pt1 | contig 14844 bp, 15 predicted proteins | sample AntRauMeHopE1497_FD_104925 | JGI IMG/M metagenome (GOLD analysis project Ga0136560, IMG submission 104925) | Saline lake microbial communities from Rauer Islands, Antarctica - Metagenome Hop E1 #497 | ecosystem: Environmental > Aquatic > Non-marine Saline and Alkaline > Saline | place... | reverse complement strand
CGCTGGCGAATTGCTACAAGATACTCACTGAATTAATGGCAGATCAGCGGGTAAGCAAATACGTCGTGGAAGTCGCCGAGGTTGTGGAGGACGCCGTGGCAAGGAAGCAGGATGCTGATTCTAAGGGTGAGGGAGAAGGTGACATGGAGGACGCCCGTGGCTCGCCATTCTCCACCCATGGCCTGAAAACTACCAGAGCCAAGTCTGCGATCGCAGCGATCAAGGCAAAGGCAGCAAAGAGCTCCGCAGGGTATGTCCTAGATAGAGACCATCTTGCCACAGTGCCGGGCTTGGACATGCAGATCGTGTGCTGGAGGCTGCTGTCCGGGTACTATTGTGAGGACCACCCCGCGACGGAGGAATCTGCCGAGCGGGCCAAGGAACAAGAGGCCGAGTGGCGGGCGAAAGTCGAGTCGGGTGAGGAGATCGATGAGGATGATGACGATGACGATGACGACGATGACGACGATGACGATGACGAGGATGAGACTGGAGGTGGCGACGGGCAAGAGGGTGATGAGGACGAGGAAGAGGAGGACGATGAGGATGATGGACAGGAAGACGACGGGAAGATCAAGGAGGGCGAGGATGAAGATGAAGACGGCAACGAAGACGAGGAGGAAGTCGATGAGGACAACGAGAAAATGGCGGCTCCAGGGAGCGCGCGAAAGTCCAAGAAGTCCAAGTCCCGTAGGCCGAAGTGGCTCAGAGCTCTCTACGACACGGAGGGGCGCCCACGGGATTCTAGGGCACCCGGTGGCGCGATCGGTGCCGGTCGGGGCACGGGCATCCGAGGATTTGCTCGAGACATGAGGCTGATTTTGAGGAATAAGGGGACGATGACGCTCCGTCGGGTGACGGGGCTAGCTGCGATAGATCAGGCGCATTTCGTGCGCGAGTGGGAGAGAGAATGTTCGAGGAAGCGCAAGAAGGGTAAGCAGACGAGGCCCCTGGAGGCTCTGATCGAGGAAAAGACGAAAGGGGACCCCACCATGCTCAGCATGTTTACCACCCAATGGCAGAACAAGGCGCTCGCCGTTGAAGCGGAAGAAACAGGGGCGAGGATTGCTGACGCGGACCATGAGCTCAGTAGGCTGCTCTCTAGGGGGTAGCCCGTCCCTGAGATGCCGATGCAGGGTGCAAGGACATTGCCAGCGGAACATCCTACCCGCGCGGCGACCACGCCATCCGGAGGCTCTGCGCGCCGTCGCACGATGAGCGAAGCCCGTGCCGCTGCTGGTGCCGCCTCTCCGGCAGAGGAAGGTCTCCCGCCCGCCTTCCTCGCTCGCGCACTGGGAGAGCTCGATTTCCGGCATTGGCCTTTTGAGTGGAGACTGTCCCTGCTACACTGGCTCCTCTCACAGGTGTCTGAGTCCTCTACGGGAAGGGCCTACGAAGTGGCTCTCGACCGAGAGGCCGCCACCATCCGCAAGGCTACGAAGGAGGCCACAGATCGCATTGCAAAACTAGGGCGCGATTTCTCTGCCAAGTATCGTAGTCGAAAATCGGCCAAACACGCGGCGGAGGACATGGAGCACGCAGCGGCAGCCCTGTCCGGCTCCCGGTCCAAGGGGCCGAAGCGGGGCAGGTCCGCCGCGGAGGAGGAAGACGAAGACGCCGAGACGAGTCTTGACCTCGCAGCCGCATTTGCGATCGCAACCGAAGTAGAGGTCGCGATCCGGGGCTATGCATCTTCCCTCGCTGCCCCCACCACTGTTAGCACCCTGGAGGACCAGCAGGCGAAACTAAGGTACAGCGACGCCATCCGAGCCGCGGGTCCGGAGGGAGCAGGACTCCGGGCCGAGGCTGCCGGCGTGTTTGCGGTGCTTCGCCAGTTGCGGGACCGGCGTACCCTACTGTCGGGAAGGCCGGAGCCGCTCGGTGAAGACCGCACCGGCCGCAAGTTCTGGTCCCTGTCGGCCATTGGACAGCCATTCGCTGCGGGAGGCGTTGTTATCGTGGAGACCCCGTCAGAGAGGCACCCAGGGTAGATGCTCTCCGACAAGGTGGAGAGGGCGAGGGAGGAGGGTTGGCGATCGGATGCTTCGAGGCGCTGGGCCGCGCGAGTCGGTGCATCCAATGCTCGAAATGCTCCGGCGACGGCTGCTTCCCTGTTTGGAATGCCGGCTGGTGCTGCTGCAGGACCCAGCGGTGAGACCGGAGAGGGCTCTGGGACTGGGGCGGGAGCCGTCTCGATGTCGATGTCGGATGGGCCGGCGGATCTAGCAGCGGTGCCTGGACTAGCGAGCGTATCGATGGACCTCAATCAGGCTAGAATTCACCCGAGCTTGAGTCAGGGCACAGCTTCACAATCCACGCTGATTGAGACATCGACATCAGGCGCGCCGGCAGCAGCAGCGATGGCGATGGGACCACCTTCTACTATTCACGTGGCGTCAAACGGCCGCCCAGTCGCTCACAGTCAACCTGGCAGCTTCGGATCATTCGCTGCGCCGGCATCTGGAGACCCATACAGTGGTCCTGGATTGCACCTGGACCCGACCGCTGAGGACCTTGATCCCGACTCCGCGGCAGGCAGCACCCTCCGGGTCATGATGCCTGAGGATCTGCAGGCCCTAGCTCGGTGGCTCATACCGAACGGCAAGAAGGAAGGTCAGCTACTGGTGAGCATCCGATAGGACCTCCCGAGGCTGCTAGCCCAGCGAGAGGCGGCCAAGCGGCTGGATGCCGGGGCACAGGCAGGGGCGCTGCGATTTGCAGCTCGTGTGAAGGGACTGCTGGACGCAGAAGATGGCACGGCGAAGGAAATGAGCGATGGTTCTCGCCAAGGCGGGGATGGAGCGGCGCAGCAGCAGCAGCAGCAAAATGGAGAGGGAGAGGTGGAGGGAGAAGAGGCAATTGATCTGACGATGGCGATGCTGCGCTCAGCGGACTCGGAACTTGACGCAGAGTGGCCGACTGCGCGTGCTCTGCTGCTGGCGACGTCGGGGGTGCCCGGCGTAGATGTAATCAGCGATGCAAGGTCAAAGGGTATGGTCAACAAAGCGATCTAGGCGGCGACGAGAGCCAGGGAACAAGAGGAGACCCGTCTCGGTATGATCCGATCTGGTTTGTGCCCTAACGGAAACGTGTCTCTCTTGTTGCGAGAGGCTGTTCCCCGTACCCTCTCGCTGGACATGGCAAGCCTGCTGTGGAACGGCCGTTGGATGTGCGTTGACGAGCACTGCTCAAACTCATACGCACAGACGCAGCTGCCGCTGTCACGGACAACTACAGCGGCACTTCTGCCTGGGGAGATGCCGGACACAGCTACCCTCCGAATGCAGCCGCTATCGGCGGGTCTCTTCTGGGCACGTGTCACGCCCGGGAAGGATTCATGCGCCGCCCTCGTGCTGCCGGGTTCCCCGGCTGTTGTGCTCTCTGGGCTATGCGACGACCGGAACGCCGTTTCAGGGGAAGTCCCGGACGAAGATGAAGACAGCGAGGACAGGCAGCAGGCAGGGGGTGTCACGACCCATGGAGCATCCCATGCCCAGTCCTAGTCCTCGCCCTCGCCAGGCGCAGAGGCGGTTGGGGCGGGCAGCAGCGGTGCTACGGCTCCAGCGGGGGCTCGCTTAGAGGATCAGGAATAGGAACAGGAACAGGTAGCGATGGAAAGTGAAGAGAATGATACGGAGGGCGCTGGAAATGGGAGTGCTAAGGACGTGGGCGATGACGGTGATGCGGATGAGGAATGGGGTGACCAAGCAGACGCCAATGATGCCGCGGACGCAGCTTAGGAGGACAAGGACGAAGTAGAAGACGAAGAAGAAGACGAAGAAGTAGACGAAGTGGAAGAACAGGGAGGTCAGGATGACGAGGATGAGCATCCTGAGACCGTAGGTAAAACTGGCCGACGAAAGCGCAAGGGACCCAAGCCAGAGTTTGCGCATCCTCTGGTGGAAGTCGCTGTTGCCGTTGCGCTGCTGCCTCAAGACAGCCGGCCGCTACTCCTGACGTTCCCTCTGCCTCTGCAGCAGCACGCATCTTATCGGTCACTGGCCACGGATGTGATTGATAAGCTCAAGCTGCCTGCTGCCAGGGAACACAGGGAGAAAGAGGCGGAGAAGGCGAAAGTGAAGGAGGCCAAGGCGGCTGCCAAGGCAGCTGCCTAGCTGAGGAAGCAGCAGCGACTAGCAGAAAAAGAGCGGGCAGCATCCGATAAGGCGGCCAAGCAGGAGGCCCAGACACAAGCGAAGGCAGCCAAAGAAGCCAAGGCGGCCGCCAAGGCAGACGCAAAGGCAAAGGCAGAGTCAACAGCGGCGGCAGTGGCAGATGCATAGACCTTGGCAGATGCAGGCATGCCTGGTGTGGCTTCCCAGGCCACGATGGCCGATGGCGAGGAGAGGGCAGTTCCTGCTGCGCCGACCTCGAATGCTAGTGCTTCGTCCTAGTCTGGATCGGGCCAGGAACTATCCACTGATGCAGGTGTGGTGCCTGGCGTTGATGCCAAGGGTGCTGTGGATCAGAGAGAGGCAGAGGGGCAAGTTCAGGGGCATGGCAAACCAGACTCGAAAGAATCGGCATCCAGCGATGGTGAAGCATCCTCTCGCATGGAACAGGAGGCAGGTCAAGATGACGAGGCTCTCTCTGCTACTGCTTCCGGAGGGAACAAGAGACTGCCTGTTAGGGAACGTGAACCGTCAGCTCCCCGAGCTGCCCCATTTCAGTCCTAGTCCAATTTCGAGTCCGCCGCCGGTAAGGACGGGAGCGACGCTGCCAGCACGATCGATTCCAGGGACAGGGACGAGGTGTGGCTGCGTGAGGCATATCCTGACCTTAAGCTAATTCCGATCGGAGAGGCTGCAGGCATGATGCCGGCGCCAGGCACACCGGCTTCGTCTAGCGTCAATGCTGCAGCCAGTGTTGGGGCCTGGGCCGCAAATGACGCCGTCCAGCACTACCGATAGAGCCGGATTTCGCATGAGCGGCTCCTACGTCCGGCAGCGTTCTCGCCGGACATGGAGGCTACAGCCCTGTTCTCTGTGCTCCCGCCGGCCCGGGTCATGCTGCAAGCAGCTCAGGAGGCGAGGGAGGTCCTGTGGCACGAGCTGGCAGCCAGGCGGGGCACTGACCGTGTCAAGTCCTGGCTGGCTGAACAGGCGGGCACGCAGGCAGCGAATCACGCTGATGCCGCGCAGGCAATGGCTTGCGAACAGGAGGAGCGGTTCGTGAGGCTCCGTCACGGTGGGGCACAGGCTCGGGCCTGGTTCTGCGGGGGTGTTGAAGATGTCATGCTGCTGGAGGCTGTGGTGGGCAAGCAAGCCAAGAGCAAAGCTGAGAGGGTCATGGCGGAAGCAGAGGCAGAAGCAGACACAACGGGGGCAGGAGCTGGCACTGGAGGTGGGGCAGTAGGCGCATTTGGGATTTCCGGTTCCGGTTCCGGTTCCGGTTTGGAATCAGCTGATGATGAGGGCAGGGCGGGGGCTGGAGTAGCAGCAGGAGCTGTCAGCCTGAAAGCTTCAGCGTCTGGGCGGTTGGCGCGCTCGGCATCGCATCACCTCGCCTCGGCCGAAGCACCGCAAGGCAATGAATCATTCGCCGGTGCGCTGCCGCCCCCGGAGAAGGGCCGCAAGAGTGCCGCCTATAAGGCCGTACAGGCGCTACTGCAGCCAGAACCTTCTGTTCCCTGGGCGCCGGACGTCGATGCGGCGAGGGCGTGGGTGGCCTGGTCCGAGGAACCTCTCCCTGTGCTGCCTGGCACTGCCCTGGCCCTGGCCGGCGGCGCCGCGCATGCCCCGCAGCTGCAGGTTCCGGAGATGGCGGGTAATTCCTCGGAGGCTCCGACGGCCGTCGGAGCTGAGGTGAGTGAGAGGTTGCGTGCACTTAGGGAGTGCCTCTCGGCGATGGTATCGAGCGGCGCGGTGGCGATCGACGGTGCCCCGTGCACAGGCGACGGGGGCGGGGTCGAGAGCGGGTGCGGGGACCAGCCTCCTGAGGTTGTGAGCCTCGCGTGGGACGGTGTTCCCCGGGGATACTCTGCCCGTGTGGCTTGCCGCGCGGCGTTGTTGCAACTGGAGCAGCGAATCTCGGTATCCGGGATGCTGTTGTCCAGCTAGACCGGGTGGCTGGGAACGGAGCTCCGCGCGAGGTGGAGGGCGAGAGTGGCAGGTGCCGTGCCGGTGCTAGAGAGAGAGGCCGTCCGGGACCGGGTGGAGTCGATGCTGGGGCAATTCGGAAGCGGGGACGGCGGCGCCGCCAGTGTCGCGGAACTTGGCCACGGTGCGGTGGCGGCTGCTCTAGCCAGAGTTGCGAGTCCCAGCGCTATGGCTGCCATTCGACGCAGCGCCGCATGCGTTGCATCGGTGAGAGCATGTCTGCTGCATCTCGAAGACCGCGTGACTGCGGAGTCTGATCTGGCATCAGGCGCCGCGCAACACGACACGGAGGCGTTCGGGATGCCGGCCGAGGCGGCAGAGCTAGCACGGAGCCTTGGCGGGGCTGAAGCCGTAGCTGAGTGCTGGGGTGTGGCCAGGCCACATTGGCGTCGAGCTGTCTGGGAATCTCGCACTGTGAGCCAGCTGTACTGGCTCGTCAAAGTGTGGGAGTCGTCTGGGTTCGACTGGAGAATACTCCATGGTGGGGCCCGAGCTCGAAGAAGACGAAAAGCCATGCGCTCTTAGGCAGCCAAAGGCATCATGAAGTATTAAGCTATTGAAAGCGATGGACAGATTGTTAATTGAGCTCCTCGAGACATTCTCGAAGGGTTAGACATCGTGATCGATTCGGTTCAGAGACTGATTTTGTGGCAGCAGATCTTGCATTTCAAATGACAATCTACGCCAGGCCTGATCGATCCACACAGAGGAGCCGTTCTATCTGCGAGCAACCTGAAGTGGAATTTAGCAGATTTTATTTGGCCCAGCAATTTGCATCCACCCATCAACAGCACAAGCTGCCATCACAAAGCCACCACGATATCTGCTCGGTTCTTCTTAGAGGTTATTATGGTTTTGTCATCACGAATCGCCACCCTTGCGGGTAGGCGTGTCAGTGGATTGACAGATAAGTTCTCTTCACCGCAGATCGTCGTGGCAGCACGACAAACGCCGAATCGGACGACACCGATCGATCGGTTCAATCATTCAATTGCCAGTACTGCGGCACTTACCACAGTACGAGTTGCGCCAGCCTATCGGCCCAGGCGCAATTCCAAGTGCTGCAACATCCACAATTGCTCTCTGCGATGTGTGTAGGAGCTAAATGCACTGAGAACTCAGGAATAGGTGTTACTCCAAGCCAACATGTCGACATGCAGTGCCCATCACTACCATGGACAAAAGCTGTTGCAGGGGTCGGTGAACTTTGAAGACAGTTTCACAAATTTTCCGATCATGGCCTCACAGCCGTTAGGCCGGGCTCAAGAACACGGACCAATGTGTTGTTCGTCATTCCCCTGTAACTAGCTTCAATCGAATCTAAATCGGTTTCAAACACCAACCCGATTGTATGCCAAACGCGCGTTTAAACCATAGGTTTGCCCTCAGATACTATCTAGCGTTGAAGCAGGTATCGTCAGCACCGAGTTGCGCGTGGCAACCTGGCATCGCGGTAAGCACTTTGCCTCATTTTTCGTCATGGGACAGAACCAATGCAACCCACGGCTCCAACTAACCTACATTCTCACATAAGCGTATCTCTGGGTACACGAACATTTTCTATTACACTTTAATTCGAGGACGATAACTCCGTCTGCGAAAACATGTTTACCGAGAGGAAGAACACAGTGAAATGGACTAGAATAGAAGACAAGTCCCTGGGAAAAAAACACGCCTATACGATTCCATAGAACCAGCACCCCTCAAACAATGTAGATAAGTTTCTCCACGTACTGCCGAAGCAGTTGTAAGGTAGAGCTAATAAAACTTTCTCATCGAGATGCTGGACCATAAGGTTCAAACTAGACCAGGTCAGACAAGGCTGAAACGTAGAATCTTCAACGCCGTGGCTCGGAATCCTTTAGCATAAACGGTTGATATCATCATACCTGGCACAAAAGCTTCAAACCATGCAGCTGTTGCGATTCGAGTTTGGAGGCACAATATCATATCGGTCGTCCGATAGTAAAAATGCGTTCTCGTCAATCCCTAAGGTAGGAAGACCGTCGTAATTAGCATATCATGAGTTCATCATTCGACCACACAGATATCCTCCAATTCGAACCACACAATCAGGGTAACTTGCAAAATAACGCAAGAATCGCAAGATATGACTAAACTCACCTCCACAAGTTAGTATGACTTTGCGAGGCCATAATTTTTCGACGCTTTGATTTAACTTTGAGTTACTGAAGTGTATGCTATTGAATACAACAAGGTTAGTCACTTTTCATCGTTAAACTAGTGAATTGCGATCAGTGGATGAGGAACACGTGCGTTCGGTTGCAACCTTATGAATGACGTAAGTCGACCTGGTTGCAACTCGCAGGAGGAAAGCCAAGCGGCGCTCCTCCCTTCACGGGCTTGTCTAGATATCTTGTGCGAGCCAGACCTCCGCAGAAGGGGGGCTGACTTAGCCGCGAACTGAAAGCCTCGTCGATCTTATTGAGACTCGCATAGCTACTGCCAGATCGCTCGCAATACCAATACAACCAGGGTGTGGTTCAAGCCAGCAGACGCGGAGGCAGCCTGTAGATTACAGCACTCGGGCGAAAGGGGGAGGTGGGCCTTGTTCAGGCTGATACAAAGCAATTAACCATTTTTTCTCAAGCCAAGATAGGGACAACTGCCATGAAGGTCGCCCCTGAAGCAGCAGGTATAAGTCCGTTACGACGCCAATCGTCATCGCTAAGGAAATCAGTGAGCATAGCGTAATCTCCGAAGTGAATACGAGCACACGCGCCACATACTGCTAGCATGCGATTGAAATGGAAACCCATCATTCGTGATCGCAGGAGGATGAACTTCGAGAGATATCGTGTTGCTGCCTGACAAAGCTAAACCCTGTGCGAAAGTTCGCTATTCAAGTATGGTAGCACCCATGGTTTGACATGTTCATAGTAGCATGCATCCTAATAAACTGCATCATACTTTCGCTCTACGATCCGTTTGATGACGATTCTGAAGGCTGGAGAAACAGTATTATCGAAGCAGCCGAAATTCCGTTTGCGGTAATTTTTGCTATTGAAATGGTCGTTAAAATAGTTGCGATGGACTTCATTGGCTCAAAATCATACCTATCGGATGCGTGGAATTGGTTGGACTTCATCGTGGTGGTAACAGGGTGAGAAAGCAAGCTAGGGCCGCCCAGCAAGGATCACCTAAAAATGCTCTATGTTCTGCGTGCCTCGGGCCACTCACTGCTTTAACAGTTCAGCCTGAAAAATATCGCAGATTTCTTTCATTGTTTCCATCGATGGGAAATTATTCTGCCCTCCGAACCTTTCGAGTTCTGCGACCGCTGCGAACGTTGACATCGATTGAAAGCATGAGAATCATCGTGAAATCTATGCTTGCTTCGATTCCAGCATTGTTTAGTGTGTTTCTGCTATGTGCTTTTATTTTCTTGGTGTTTGGGATTGTTGGGGTACAGTTGTGGCCCGGGGCTCTTCGAGGACGCTGCCAATACGCTGACCCTGAGGTAGCAGGCTCGTGGGTCGTAGCTCCGGGCGACCAGCACTGTCCGGTATCTTGTGAAACACAGCAGAAGATAGATCCGAACGTTGAGTGCATCCAGTACTATGGGTCGCCGTGCAGATCGCCGCAGACGATTGTTCACACGTGGACGAACGGGTCTGAGACCCAGATAGACACTGACATGGCCTGTCTGTATTTCGAAAATCCGAACTTCGGCTATACTGGCTTTGACAATATCGGCATGGCCTTCCTCACCATATTCACGTCGATTACTCTGGAAGGCTGGGTGGACGTGATGTATGGTTTGAACGCAAGCTGGGGTATAGGGGCATTCAATGCATTCTACTTCATCTGCCTCATCCTTTTCGGCAGCTTCTTTCTGCTTAACTTGGCTCTTGCGGTAATCTGGGACGAGTACGAGAAAGCAGAGTTGTAGGAGAAGGAAGCAAACGAGGCTATCGAAGCAAGAGAAGCGGCTATTGCTGAATTCCAGCTGGCCCACGGGGAAGGTCCCGCGCCTAAAGCACATCCAGAGGAAGTCGATGAAGGGGATCGAGACGAATCCGAGGTGGAACTCCATCATGCTCTCAACTCTTGCTGTGGGGCGGTAGGGCATCCTCTCTTTCCTGTTCTTACTTGGCTGGTAGAGCTACCAGTGTTCGACTACGTGGTAACGGCCTTCATCCTGCTGAACACCGTGGCCTTGTCGATGGAGTATCATGGGATGTCAGAATAGTACAAGCTGGGTCTCAATGTATCCAACTACATCTTCACAGCAATATTCGTCATTGAGATGGTCTTGAAGATGCTTGGGCTTGGGCTCGCTGGCTACTTCTCAGTCAAGTTCAACATATTCGACTGCGTCATTGTTGCTTTCTCACTCGTTGAGATTGGCTTCGAGATTGCAAGCTCGGATGCCTTGGGGGCTGGGCTGTCGGCGCTCCGGACCTTCAGGCTAATGCGAGTATTCAAACTAGCAAAGTCGTGGGAAGACCTCAACAAGCTGCTCACAACGATTGCCATGAGTATTCTTGAGGTAGCAAATGCCTCCGTGGTTTTGCTCATAATCATGTTTATCTTTGTGCTTCTCGGGATGCAGTTGTTCGGGGGAGTGTACGACGAAGCATTTTCACCTGATGAAAAGCCAAGGGCCCATTTCGACAACTTCTGGTGGGCCTTTGTTACCGTTTTCCAGGTGCTCACGGGAGAGAACTGGAACGAAGTCCTTTACAACACGATGTTCGCTGCAGGACCAGGTGCTGCTGTCATCTACTTCGTCGCACTCAACGTGGTAGGGAATTACCTCATCTTGAACCTCTTCCTCGCCATTCTCCTGGGAAACTTTGAGCAAGATGACGACGGTGAAAGCAATGCTGACAACGGTAAAAGTGAGGACGCATCTGGGGATAAGGCCTCGGCAAAGCAACCCACCAATGACGTCGTCACTGACAGCAGTGCGGCGCCAGGCACGCAGAATACCTCGGCTCCTGCCGCCATTCGAAAGCCATTATAGAACGAAAGGAAACGCGTTGTATCATTCAAGCACCCAGCCAGCTTAATACAGCTGCCAGCAGGCAGTGGAACCAAAATCCTGCCGGCGGCAACGGGAGGCGCCGCATCGGCATGCCCGGACTAGACCGAGCGATCGCAGCTCACCATGGCCGACCTGAACATGGAGACCCCCGACTACAATCAGTAGGGTAGTCGCTCACCCAATGCCAGCGTGCTTGCATCGTCAGAGAGTGCGCAAGCTGAAGATCCGAATGCCTCGGCGGACATGCCTATCCAGCAGCAGTCTCGTGCAGATAATCCCAGCAGTGGTACGCAACCAGAGAACGCCCAATACCTACAGAGGAGCTCAAGCACTTCCGCCATAAACAATACCCGTGCAAATTCAGCACTCGAACAAGGCATCGCTAGTGATCCAGGACTACGAAGTTCCCTCAAGTCCTCGTTTACTGGTTCCGGCTCTCACGGGCACATCGAATCTAGTCCAAAAGCACGAATTATGACAGGAAGTGCCGGTGCCAATCCTTAGCATCGCCGCCGACGGAGCCAAGTTGTCGACATGTCTTTCTCCTTCAGGGGCGATGACACGAGAATGAGTACGAAACTGGCCGATGAGAACGGCAATGAGCTCACGGTAGGGCTATCGAGATTCGGGGAAGTGCAAATCAAGAGCAAACCCAAGCCAAAGCCAGTGCCTGAGACAACAGGACTTCTCAGTTCTGGTGATGGCAATGAGATCGAGGGTGACAAACGTTCAAAAGAGGGAGAAGGTAACAAAACCAGTGCAACTGAAGACGATGATGAGGAGGATGATGAAGAGGACCAGGAGCAGTGGTTCTGGGAGCTTTCGAAGCGAGACGCAGAGGAACTCTCGTGCACCGAGCACTACTCCCTTTATATGTTCTCTCCAGCTGGACTTTTCCGCCAAGCTTGCTTTTCGTTTGCCAAGAACAAGTGGTTCGATCGCAGCATCCTCGTGCTGATCGCAGTGTCCTCGATTCTGCTGGCAATCGACGAGCCGCGGTTGGAAGAGTGCAAAGACCTCCCCACGTCGGACCCAGACAGCTGTATGGGCCTAGTCAACGTGCTTTTCTGGCTGGACGCCGGCATAACAGCTGTTTTTGTGCTTGAGATGGTCGTTAAGATCATTGCACTCGGTTTCGTCTTAGGTCCGCGCGCCTACCTCCGGTCCAGCTGGAACATACTGGACTTTGTCATTGTCATCATTTCCCTCCTGTCCCTCTCCATCGGCGGTGACGGGCAGCTGAAAGCGTTAAAATCGCTCCGGGCTCTCCGGGCTCTGCGACCGCTTCGCGTCATAGCTCGAAATCCGGGGCTGCGACTCGTCGTCAACGCCATATTCGGCTCGCTGCCCAAGGTGAGCAATGTCGCCCTGGTGAACTTCCTTTTCTTCCTCGTGTTTGCTGTGATCGGCGGCCAGAACTTCATGGGGTCATTGAACAGCTGCAACGACGACTCGGTTGAGGAAAAGACACAATGCGTCGGCTCGTACAACGCCACCGGCGATGGGTGCATGCAGCTGCCCACTGCCGAGGAGGTGGAAACGTGCCAGACCTTGCCGGGCGGAGCTCAATTTCCCAGGGTCTGGGGCCCACCACCCTTCCACTTTGACAACGTGCTGAACTCTCTGCTTACCGTGTGGGAGGTTGCAACTGGAGAGATGTGGCCAGACATTATGTACGTTGCAGTCGACGCTGTAGGACCTGATCAGCCGCTCGAGCGAGACAACAACCCAGCAGCTGCCCTCTACTTCTTAGCAATCAACGTCGTGTTCGCCTTCTTTATGTTGGAGATATTCACGGGCATCGTGATTGAAAACTTTAACCGCATCAAGGAGGAGGCATCTGGGTCTGCTCTGCTTACAGACACGCAGAGACAGTGGTTGGCGTCAACGAAACTGCTCATGTCCGTGAACCCTGTGCAAGCCGTCCTAGCGCCACCACGGAATGGGTTTGATTGGATCGACTGGACGAGGAAGCAGTGTTACGACATTGCCTAGGCAGAGTGGTTCGAGTGGTTCATCATGAGTCTCATTATGCTAAACTCAGGGGTGCTGGCAGCGCGTACCTTCTAGCAGAGTCGGGGCGTTGAGCTTGGGTTCGAAATCGCGAATTACTTCTTTGCGGCTTGCTTTATCGTGGAAGCAATCATCAAGCTGGCCGGACTGGGCATCTACCAGTACTTCCGCAAGGTGTGGAACATCTTTGACTTCGTCCTGGTGCTGGCCAGCATCGCAGGAATAGCAGCCAACTTCGGCTCAGTGGCCACACTGTTCAGAATCGTCCGGGTGGCGCGCGTCATTCGCCTAGTTAAGGTATCCAAGGGGCTGCAGCGGATGTTCCGCACGCTGATCTACTCTATCCCGCAGCTCATTAACGTCGGGGGCGTTCTTATCCTCGTGTTCTTTATATTTGCCTGCGTGGGAATGAACCTCTTCGGTGGCATCAAGCATGGAGAATTCTTGAACGATGACGCCAACTTCGATGGTTTCTTCCTCGCCATGCTGACTCTCTTTCGTATTTCGACGGGGGAGTCGTACAATGGGATCATGCACGACTGCTCGGTACGGCCGCCTTTCTGCATCGACGGAGAGAACTGCGGAGATCGAATCATCGCCCCGCTCTACTTCATTTTTTTCTACATCATGTCAGCATTCATCCTGCTGAACCTCCTAGTGGCCATCATCTTGGATCAGTTTCAGGACACGAAACGGCTTGAGGCCCAGGCGGATAGCTTTGTCTTGACGCCATCCATGCTGGAGAGGTTCCAGCAGTGCTGGGAGAAAGTAGATCCGAATGCAACTAGATTCGTAACAATTGATGGATTGAAGGCATTGGTGAGAGACCTAGACTTTCCGCTGGGGTTGAAAGGGCACCCGGGGATTCGAAGTGACAAGCAACGAGAGCATGAGGCGGTTCGTCTGCTGGCGGAGCTCGATGTCCCCAATGTGGAGGGCGAGAAGTACCCGCTGCTGCTAGTGCTGCAGTCATTGGCAAACAACGCAATAGAACCGGAGTGGATAGATCTTGTGATCAAACAAGCACCCCCATTGCGCGTATAGGGCGAACTCGCGGCTGTTGGTGGTATCAAACATGCCCTCGCGGTGCGAAACATTCAGCGAGTTGCCCGGCGATGGCTCTCGAAGGCCCATGCAGAATCAGAGAAAGGTACACCCGTCGTAGATAGGCAGACCGCGAGCTTGATGTTTGCAAATTCGTTCGTGCAGCGCCCAGAGACAACGACTGATTCGGCAGCCGGACGGAAACCAGCGGGTGTACCCGCCTTAGTGCGACGGGAGTCACCCCTAGCTGTGCTGTAGAGAGAAGATGTAGCGAATCAGTAGGGCACTGCTGCTAGTGCTAGCGCAGCGGTTGTGACCGCCAAGGGTGCGCCAGAGGGTCCGATGCTACCCCATGCGGAAACAGCCCAAAGCAGCTCGAATCGAGGCTCTGATCGCGATGGTACGCACAAAGCATGCGAGTCAGCCGCTGCTGGTCACTAGGAGCCGCGTCCTCCGCTTCCATTGATCGCAGGAACAGAGCATAGCACTGGTTCGAGCATAGCAGCGTCTCCTATGTCCAGCAAAGTGCCTCGCTTACCACCGATTTGATTGTTTAATTTAAAGATGCCTATGGTAATCTGATTATCTGAATCAAATTTTCGGTTCTCTTACAATGATGCCGTCAAAATGTCGAACACATTTTCAGCTTTACACCGAAGCTAGGCCAGGGGCACGGCT
>Ga0136560_1000933_pt1 | contig 14860 bp, 23 predicted proteins | sample AntRauMeHopE1497_FD_104925 | JGI IMG/M metagenome (GOLD analysis project Ga0136560, IMG submission 104925) | Saline lake microbial communities from Rauer Islands, Antarctica - Metagenome Hop E1 #497 | ecosystem: Environmental > Aquatic > Non-marine Saline and Alkaline > Saline | place... | reverse complement strand
GGATCCGAAACAAAATTTAAAGTCCGGATTGGTGTGGCTTAGAATCCGGAGTCACAATCGTGGTCTGGCCTAAACTGAGTGTGCGCAATTGTGATGGGCTTTAAGCTCGCCATCATTCTCGCATGTGCGAAAAAAGCAAAATACAACGCGCTGTATAAAATGACAGTGCGTATTCATGGATCCTTGGTACTTTTTTGCATGTTTTTATTCTGCAGTGGGACCAAGCATACCAGTTCGATCCGTGATGGCCATGCCATTTTGCACCGTAGTGATCGCTTGAAAAGTGTTCCCAAACCCATTGATAGTGATGTGTCCGCTGAGTAGCTGTGGCAATGGCGGGAGGATACTCGTGATTTGTGGTTCCATTCTTTCGATTAGTACGTAGCGCACGCGTCGCCCTGGGACGAGCTAAAACCTCTGTCTTGTGGCCCTCGAAGGTGGGATATGCGAGAGCGGGGGACTTTAGATGACACATTAGGCGGCTTTTAGCTCACAGCCGTGGATTCTTTACAAGCCCTAGCAGTCTTTGGAGCACCCACAAGGTTCAAGCATGTAGTTGCAAGGCTGGTAGGCGGGGGGGGTAGTTTTGGGTCACGGCAAGCAGCTTTTGACGTCGACCATCACGTAGAAGAGCTTAGGTTTGATCGCGACGTCAATGTTAGTGTTTTTGAAACAACGATACGCGTGGTTGGAGGTCTTGCAGGCGCTCAGTTCACGCTCCAAAATCTCGATGTCGATTTAGGGTATGGGTCCACTGCTTTGCAGCAAAGCCTTAGCAAGAAGCTCAGGGAAGCTGCATATAGCGTTCTCCAGGCATATCCCGGATCAGGAGCCTAGTTGAGCCATCGTTCATCCAAATCACCTGGCGCTGCAATGGCACGGCGGCAAGCACTGCCTTTCCACATGGTAAACCTCAAGCACGGCATGACGCCCTCCCTTACCAGGGATAGAGAAAGCTGCACAGCTGCAGCCGCAACTGCTCTGCTTGAGTTCAGTGCAGCTTCGCACTATCTGAATGAGCCAGATCTCGTCAAAGCGGCCATGAAGGCTATGCGAGCTGTATTGGAACGGACCAGTAAAGTCACAGGATTGCCTGGGTCGACCGTTGATTCTGTATCGGGGCAGTGGCGAAGTGCAACAACAGGCGTTGGTGCTGGTGTCGACAGCTTTTTCGAGTATTTACTTAAGGGGGGTGTTCAGCTGGGCAACACTGAACTTCTGTCAGCTTGGGATGGCATGAGGGTGGCAATCGCCAAGCATCTTACCCATCCCTTGCGTGTCCGACCAGGCATACTGGCGACGAACAAATCGTCTCCGCATGGTATGAAGATCGATCTACGAGTGCACAGGGATGCTCAGTATGCGAATGGGGGACCGGCGCCTAGGCCTAAAGTCGTGTCGGCTTTGCAAGCATATTTTCCTGGATTGCTGGTGTTGGACGGGGCAGTTGACGAAGCGAGAGCCCTTCTGCGGCCCTTGCTCGCTATTTGGCAAGAATACGGAGCATTGCCTGAATTATGGGACGCCTCCACCGGGAAACCAGTCCATTTTGGTAGAGATGCTCCAATTCGCCCAGAGCTGGTCGAATCTGTGTTTCTAGTATGGATGGGGACTCGAGGCAGAGCCTCACAGAATGGAAGTCGAGACGGAGATTACTTGCTGAAGTGGGCAGGAGCGATGTTACAACCGCTGCTTAAATGGCAAAGAGTCAAATGTGGGATTGCGGCAATGGCAGACGTTGAAACCCGCCGTCTAGACGATAGGATGGATTCTTTTGCCCTATCAGAGACGCTGAAGTATTTGTTCTGGACTTTCGATGAGGCTCTTAAAGACAGGGCACTCCATGAGTCACGAGAGTGGTGGAGGTCACACATGGCCTCCAATAGCACATCAACTTTCCAGGGTCAAGATAAAGTACACACGACAAAATGTTTTCCGTGGAGCCCAGGTAATTCGGGCGTTAGCATGTTTGCGAATACGGAGCTGAGCTCCCAGTCCAATATTGGGAATAATATGGGGGAAATCTATGGCATGAACTCGGGAGGCGACCACTTAAAGTTTGGTGGTGAAACAGATGGAGTCTTCAACGCAAGCGATTGGACAACTTGGGCCGGTCTGCGGGGGTTGGACAAGTCAATCGCTTCAAATCATGCGATACACGAAAAAACTTCTAGCTGGTGTCAATGGTTAAAAGTACGGAGTTAGAAACCTTACATTGAGATTCCGTCGCTACCGATTGACTGGACTAGCATAGTGTTATCAACTGAAGGTCACGCTCTTCCAGTGCTTGGCACGACTGATGTGGATAATTCTAAGAAGTAGTGCCCTGTACCATCGCAAGATCAAGCGCAAGATTCAAACTGGATAGACATAGTCAGACTACATGGTGCAAAATCATTCGTTGAAGTAGACATATAGGCAGATAGTTTAGCCAAGCCTGCAGTCCTCGATCTTTTACATTCGTCTTCTGGTTGGGTTGCCAAGTATATCTAGAGTGGCAGCATTGCCGAATTTATTAGAAATACAGGTGCTAGGTCAGAGAAACCCTTTGAACTGCCTGATCGGCGCATCATTGAGCTCTTGAATGACTCAGATATAGAAGGAATTGACTCTGCGAGAATATCTTGCCACCAATCTAGTGGTTGGACAACATCTGTCACATGTAGTGTTCATATCGAAGCTGGACCGCATCCAAGCCTTCGACTGTGTAGGACAGACACCCAATGTTAGATCGTTGAAGTTGGCCTGGCCTAGTTTGTTGCCAAGTATGAAAGTTCGAAATTTAGTCGTTTGGAATTAGCACCTGGCGATCGTACGCTATGTGATGTCAATTTGACATTCATGAGTGAAAACGCTCTGAGGCTATTAGTTGTCAGCAGAGGAGGCTGCACATTCGAGGCAAAAGCTACAAATGCATTCAAACTGGGATTCAAGTACATGGTTGTTGTGGACGATACAGCTGATTAGGAAGAGCAATCTAAACTCTTCACTATGTCATCTGTATCAACACTTAAAAACCCAACTGCCCAGGCATTGTACATGTCTACGAAGGAAGCTTGTCGAATGCTCGAAGCAAAGAGGTCTGATTGCGTGTTATCTATGGTAGCGAGCGTAACCAGCGCAGAATTCTTAGGTGGACGGAATTCTATTCAAGACTCAACCTCGCGAGTTGCTGATATTCTTACAGAAGCTCTCAAAGAGCAAAAGTAAAAGTTATACCATTCAGTCAATTCCGAGTGCCGTTGATTTCAAGCTTAATTCATCTGCTTCCTTTATGAGCGCCTTGATCCCATTATCACCTTGTCTGATAGATTTTTTGGTATTTGAAATCTTTGTATTTGAAGGTCTGCAGAAGCAAGTAAATAAATGGCCAAATCACTGTCCATAGAAAAATAGCATATATGGAAACATATTATGCAGCATCGACGCTTACCTCTTTTCCTCGTAAATAACCGCAATTTCTACAGTAGTATTCAGTATTCCGGCATTCTGTGTATGTAAACCAAACAGGTTACCTGCAGAAGGTAGTAAAGACTCCGGAGCCTCGCGGATAGATACACCCTCGTTCAAGAAAAATGATCCTTCTTCATGATTAGCTGTCGGAGAAAGCCTCCACAATTGTACTGGAATACTCTAGGTTCCAGGTTCGAGACCTATTTGTGCTCTTCCGTACGAATGCTACTCCATCAAGCTTGTTTGTGTGTTTCTGATCATAACTGACACCGCGATCACAATCGATCTACTTATGTCGGAGGGAGTCGTTTCAATAAGCATATCAAAGGGAAAATTAAGCGAAGCAGATCCTGTAGACGCTTTAGCAGACAGGACATCGCAGCAACACAAGTCCGACCTTGTGCGAGATCTGGTCGGCGTGCACCATTCTGCGGATGAAGTTTGCGTTATCCCACTTGCAACTAAGCGATACAATGATTCTGTTGTGGCGGGTGGTGCCGGTGTTCTTCGCAGTGCAATGCTGTACTACACAGCATATTCGCCGGCACTATCCACGCCAGATAGTTCAGTCAGCTCGCAGCAAGCCACAACTTTCGAAGTGCCAAGAGGTGGCGTTGGGATTGGTGCCTGGCTTACTCGATTGTGCATCTCTTCCCGGATGGTTTTATGCGCCTTGTCGATCGCATCTGATCCTATACCTAGTGCTTTTAGTGCAACCCTAGCACCGCTAGAACCTTTGACTAGCTCTACTAATGAGATAAAATCATCTTTCCCCATGACTGGAGACAGCGCAATAGCTTCAGCCTCCGTCAACTCAGATGCGATGATTACTGCAACTTCGAGGCTACGTCCTCTAGCCTGAGTTGATCCATCATGGTCTGCCGAAAGCCTGGACACTGCATCTCCGGAGTTACTCTCGGGCTGTTCTGCTCCACCCCCGGGTAGCCTGGCTGTCGCCCCTGTCGTATGTCTGGGCAGTTGAACGATACGACTGCTAAATCTCTTGAATATGTCTGTCCAATGTAGCACTAACTCGCCCTCTCCACCTAGGCCACCGGTAGTCTTGCTGTCTTCCTCCTCCTCATCATTATCACCATCATCATCACCATCATCGCCCCCTCTCCCTCTTTGCCTCGCCTTTTCCACCCGTTTCCTCGCTCTCCTCCTCCTCGCAGCCGCTGCCCGACGATCTTCTTCGGCATCCACATCAATACGGCGGTCGGCAAAGCCAGGCATCACCTCCACAATGCTGTCCCCTGCCCTGCCAACCACCTGACACACAGGGACTGCAACGACAGCAGCTGGCACATCGTCACCGCCTCCCCGAACAGCCTCTGCGTCCGACAGACACGAAACACTCACAACCATGGAGGGCTGTTGCCCACCATAACCTGATGTATCAGTAGCACGCGCCGCACCCATTCGAATGCGTCGGTCAACTGCATGCTACACCATACCAGAACCGCGTTCAACTCGATCCCAACCGGTGGTTCCATTATTATAGTCATCCGCCGTGACTGCCGATCCACCACCAGCAGCTGTGTCCGCCACGCCTGTAGCTTCGCCAGCGATGAGGGCTGGGGCAATTGGACGGATAGCCCCGTCAGCACTCGTAAATGTGGATATGTGGAGCGTGCGGTCTGCCAATGCAGAAAATACCTGGCCTGCTGCTTCAGATATGCTTGCTGCTGCAATGATCTCAGTACTCCCACTGGCAGAGGATGCACTCATCTGTTGCGACTACAAAGAATCAGCGGCAGCTTCCTCTACGTCTTGAAGAGCTGCTCGGTGGGGGAGCTCTGGTGGCACGACCCCCAGTTGCAGCGGCAAGGCGTGCTCCCTGGTGCCACCAGAAAGGTGGTTTAAGTACCGCGCACGAAACTCTCTAAGATAGTGTCGTCGCGTGAGCTCAGGAAAACTGCGCAAGTCTTTCCGATGTGCGTGCTTGGTCAGTGAGCTCGAGGCACCTACCGCATCTCTCCCGTCAACTAGACACGCTTCTTTCGCAAGCGACCAAGCTTCCACCGGAGCTAGAAGTTTCTGTTGCCAACGTATGAGTGCTGCACTTCCCGTTTTTGATACATCTGCAGCATCGTCTGGGTGCAGGCCTCTTGGCTGCTGGATTCGTGAAACAACTACAAATTGCAAAGTGTTAAGTGGCTCTAGGAATCGGTAGTACTGAGGGACATCTGTCTTATCGTGAGATTGCATTGCTCGACAGCCGCGGCGTTCAATCGCCCTAGTCTGATTGTGCGGTTAACAGTAGGGAAAACACAAACCGAATGTTTAAAATCAGCACCGGCGTGGCGCCGCCGACAAAATACAAGTGCGGAACTACATTCCTCGCTAAAATAAATTCAAACGTATTCGGCTTCCAATGGCTGAAACGTGGGACAGGGCCTGCCCTTTGTTCGAAGAGACCGTGCAGATTCACACCCACAATGTTTGCTGGCAAGGTCCTCGCCGACCCCTTGTTCTGCGTGTACTGCGAAAGGCAGATGTGAGCCTCGCGCAACTCTACTCAACTGTTGCACATGTCTCCCCGTCATATTGATCAGATGTATGCATACAGCTCGATCGCAGCCAAGTCTGCATTCATTTTTTTCTTTATCGTAGGGTTACAACGAACGAATGACATCTGGTGGCGCGCGAACAAGTAGCAATTAGAGTCAAAATGAAGCTGCCGGACATAACGTTGAGAGTTATCACGGTCCGCTAGCAATCGAGTTATGCGACCCGCTCCGACCCGACCGACTGTTGCGCGCACATATTACGCCTGAAGTGTTTCAGCTGATGAGTGTTGAGCAGCGGATCCGGGTGCCGTTCTCTTAGTTTGCGGGACACTTGGTCAGGCTGCTGGGACGGGTTACGCTTGTCCCAAGAACGCGCGGCGGTGAATCGAGGGACAGTGCTCAAGAGGAGCACTACATCGACAACGCTTCGCCTTAGGAATTACCTGGCGATAGAGTGGGCCAATCGGTTCAAGAGCCAATGTCATGGCAAGGCAAGGCCGGTGATGCCACCAGGGTTGAACCATTGCACTGTAGCGCTCCATCGCGGGACTGCTTCCAACTCAGCCTGTCTCTTCCCGGCGATACCACAGCAAGCGAGGGGGGCGGACATGAATGCGGTCGGGGTGCATGTGCGGCAGGAGCAGCACCCACCTCGTCCTCTGCTTCCATTCGTGATGATAGCGGGCAAGTCACCGACCCCTGGCAGTGGTCCCGACCTGCGTATCAAGATCGGGGACAGACGGCTAGCGACCCTGCCTCCGCCTCCAAATCGACATCTAGGTTCCCTTCGAGGACAACGAACGGGACAACCCATGCTGCAGCAGCATCCATACCTGGTCTGCCTTCGAGGTATGCACGTAGCGCCGTGGGATCGCTCTCGTAGATCGATTCCACAGAGCTTGGCTCCGCTGCGGTGCTCGAAATCTAGGAGGCAATGGAATTCGCCCTCGTGCGTCACCTGGCGATCGAACTGACCGCTGCTCCTCCGACTGATGCCGCAAGTGCTCTCGCCTCACAGCTGCGACTGGCACAGCGCCGACTAGCCGCCACGGAGGCGCAGAGAAAAAGAGAGGGGATTGCGAGACAGGAGGCTCTTGCAGCGGGTGCCCGTGCGGCAGCAGCTCTCTCAGAAGCCCGCTCCTAGCATGACCGTGTGCTTTCTGATGAGAGATCGAGACACGAGAGGGAGCTAGCTATGGTCAGATAGGAGGCAAAGACCGGGGTGGAGAGAGCAGAGGCATCGACAAGAGGTGACCTTGCACCTAGGGTGAGGAAGGCAGAGGAAGAGGCTATGAGAGCAAGAGAACTACAAATGGAGGCGGGTAGGGCGCTGGAGGATGCCCGTGCGGAGACGAGGTCATTAGCGGAGGCATTAGCTGAGGCTCGCAGTGTAGCCAAGTCAGAGGGTCGGCGGGCGGAAGATGCTGCGGCTGAGGCTGCCGCTGCTCGCGCCGCTGCCGATGAAGCAGCGACGGCTCTAAGCGCTGAGCAGCGGCAGACAGCGACACTTCGAGAGAGGGCAGCGGCACTGCAGACTCAGTGCATGGATGCTCGTGCCCTTGCAGATGGAGCGGAGAGAGCGCGACTAGCTGAGGCCGCTGCCCGGGCTGCAATGTCTGAGACTACGACTGCACTTCGTGCGGCTGCCACTACCCTGAACTCCAAGCTGCATAAGTCAATAGCCTAGGTGGAGCGAGGGAACACAATCATCCGCCAGCTGCAGCAGGAACTGCGCAGGGCCCAGGCGGCGAAAGAAGAGTTGGCAGCTGATATGGAGACGGGACGAGAGGCACTGGACGAGTCAAGGGCTAGGGTGCGGGAGGCGATGGATGAGGCGGCGACGGCGAGGAGAGGCATGGAGGAGGCCGAGGCAGCGAGGTCAGTAGCGGTTCTATAGGCTAAACGATCCGGGGCCCGGCTCCGGGAGGGGAAAGAGTTGCTGAGGAGGCAGGAACATGCGATGGCGGCGCTACATGCCCGTGTGACAAGTCTGCGGGCACAGCAACTGGGGGCATCACCGGGAGGATCCTGGACTGCAGGGAGGCATGGCATGGTGTCCTACGGGTTATCAGGGCAAACAACTTCACTGGGGCCCGGATTAAGAGCAGGAAAAGTAGCGGGAGCAGGAGACTTGGCCTCTTGGCTACGTGAGAAGGGCGTAGCAGGACCATCTGGTGAGGCATTCGAGTCTCGACGGTCGGAGGCCGGGGCTGAGGAGGAAGGCAAATAGAGCGATGGGTACATCGATACAAGTCTACAGAATAAGAGTGTATTGGGACAAGGTGCAGGTCATAGGTGGCAAGAGGATGAAGGGACTAGAGGTGACAAGGTCATGGGGGGGAAGATGAACGAGGGCTTCCAGGGGCAGCGGCAAGAGACAGGGGCAGACAGGGCAGCAGGTCCTGGCACTCCGTTGGTGCTGAATGTGAACTCCCCAGGGCGATCCGGACGGCGAACCAATGCGCAGCTGGCGACAGGCGGGGTGCTCGCAGCTAGAGGGTACTGAGCGGGTTCGCTCGTGCGCTGCTTGCCGTTCCATAAGCTGGGTTAATTTGCACGCCGCATGTCGTATGATGGCACGGGGAGGATGGACATATTGTGTTACCCCATAGTTCTATCTGTGGAGTTATTAAATGATAACCGTGAAGTGTGTATCTATTCAAAATACTAGATCTAGCACAAGTCTAGATGAAGGGACAAGCCTGAATCGAAGCCTCGACTTAGACACGCTGGCCTCATCACGGGATGAAAGCAAAACCATTTCATGCGTCGCAGCATCTCTCTATTCGGCTTAGTTAGTTGGACGATGCTGTTATCTACCACCGCCTGAAACCGCCCTGTTCGATGTAGATTGAGGCCTACGCCCGGGATTACTGCCCGCTCTGGCGCCATCCCCACGAAAGGATCTCACTGACTACTGAGCTACTATCGTTGCGTCCATCTCCCTCAGTTCTCGAACGGCTGCGGCAAGAGCGTTGGGGTTGATGCCCAAATCGCACAAATCACGAATTGATCGAATGGCTTCCTCGTTTAGGCCCGTGTTTAGAACGCGCGAAAGTTCCATGAGACCTGCAGAAAAACACTAGGCTATACCTACATACAGGCGCGCATATTCAGTGGAAATCAACGCAAATTATATAATCGCAGGGACAGCTTGCTTGATTCAAGCGACTCTTACTGTTAATTTCATCTTCTCGCGAGGCTGGGTCGCTCATTTTGCCAGTTTAGGATAAAATCAAAATGATCTTAGCTTGCTCGAGAGATCCACTGAAGTTGTCGACTCGGGCACGGTAAATATGCAGCAACCACGCAAAAACGTTTCCATGCGTAGGTTCGAATCGCCAGAGTGATTATGCATTCCGGAACGAACCGATTTCATCCGGGGTCGATCCCCGTTCGGTTCGTTCCGGATATATTGAAGAGTCGACGTCGTAAACAAATCACTCATACCGCGTCATTCCTTCGTTCTTGGTGCCTCTGTCATCCCGATTGATTTTTGTGATGGCGCTCAATCACGCTGCTTCGGGATAACGATTCAAACAGCGACTGTGCCCCAGATATCTGGATTTCAATGTTTGTTGCATCAAGTAAACCGCGAATATGGTGGCAACAGCATAATGGAGAACGCGGCTGATGCGTCACTACTCTATTCAGCAAACTGTTGATGGCTGACTAAGACCCAATTGTGTCCCCTCCTTGATCGATTTGAAGATCCAATCATGATCGGATCCTTACAAGATCCTGGATCGATTGGTCTAGCTCGCGCGCCTGAGCTCTCGCTTGGCTGCATTTGTAGATTGAACTTGTCCGAGAAAGTCATGAAGGTGCGATATCTGCACAAGCTGCAATTTATTTGCATGAAGTATGCGTTTATTAGCAGCAGCGCCATATGTGCCATGTGTAGCCTGCATGCAACTGCACACGACTGGACTCGCTCAGGCAACGGATAAGATACAACCAATGAGATAATCCGCTCAATCACTCACATGGACTCTACCCATTTTAGAGGCATCGCAGGAAATAGCAATGATGAGGGAACGCGCGTCATCGAGGCCTAAGATATCGACGGGCAAACGCGAATAGGACACCACAACGGACATATCGGATTCTGTATCGCAAGCCATCCAGCCTGCGGAAGACCCTCAATCTATATAGCCAGATTCTGACTCGGATGGCTCGATGGAAAGCACTGATTCATGCACCAAGTCACCCGACAGTTCATCCAGGGCGCGGCACCGCTCTGATTCGCGTGCGAGAACTAGTGCGGGGAGCACTGCCAAAATTGATGATGGAGAAGGAGATACGCCCCCAGTAATGCCCCTTTTCGAACGTCTCGAATCGCAGGCAGACGAAGGCGACGAATCAAAAGAGGCGACTGAATTGAAGCGAGCAATCCTGTGGGCCGAATCCTCCGATAAGATTGCTGCATCCATCTAGAGTGGTGCGGTTGCTGTGTCTGCAGCAGCCGAGCGTGCTTTGAAGAGCTTTGTGGCAGCCATGGCACCGATATTCAGTTGCACGAAAGCTAGTGGCACCAAGAAGACGAAGAAGAAAGGGAAGCAGAGGAGGCCGAGTTGGGTGCGAGCCGCCGGGGCGCCAGAGTACGCCCCATTCTCGCTCCGAGTCGCAGTCGCTGTGGCTGGTCTCGTCGATCTGACCCTCTTCTCACTACCCCTGATTGTTGGAATGATATGGAAAAACGTGCTCATGCAAGGGAATGAGGGAATTCTGGGCGAGTGGACGGGTGCATTTGTACTGTTGTGGTGGTTGCTCGTGGCAGCTATGAATCTCTTCACTTGTGCCTCGGGCCAATCTCTCGGGAATGTGCTCACTGGGACTGCAATCACGATGACACCAGCTGCTGCAGCCACATCGGAGGAGGCATTCGATTTGCAGGAAAAGCCACGGGCCGGATTGTCTCATACGGTTATGGCAGCCTTTTTAACTGCGTTTGGGATGGGTCTGGTGTACGCGCTGTTCGCGTCAGCATTAGCTGAAATGATGGACAGCAACTACACTCGAATCACATGGGTATCGGATGCAGCTAAACCATCCAAGTCCCTGAAATCAATGATTGCCCAGCCACAAATCAGCCGCCAGAGTTCACTGTAGGCTATACCCAGCGATGGCTATGACTTCGACGAGCTGGCAAGGAAGCCATTCTGGGCTAGGCGGTGCAACGACTGGGGCTGGGTGCTGGCATTCTTGGGGGCGCATGTTGCTTTCTGGATTGCTTCATACCCCTTGGTGGAGGCTGACTTGCAATAGCAGGTCTCTCGCACGTTCAACGGGCTTGGGACAGTATTCACCGCAGCTGCAAGTCTTGAGGTAAGCGATATTGGTGCAGGGGTCGCACTTTATGTTATGTGCTCGGCTGTAGTGCTCATATTGATGTGTGTGGTTCGTGCAACAGCACGGCCGGTCTTTTGGACGTGCTTATAGGTATTGAGCGTGTTTGCGGCTGGTGCTGGGGCGTATCTTGCGTGGACGACCATCTTTGATTTCCTCACCCCAGGTCCAACCAATCTGCTTGGAATGGTTTACCCCCTCTGCGCCGCTGCTGCGATGATGGCAGCTCCCTACGCTATCTACAGTTGGCGAGGGAGCATTAACCTCACCTTCGAGTGTTGGCGCGAGTCTATTCTTTGGCTGCAATGCCACCCCATCTACATGCTTTATCTACCATCTATGGAATTAGTGTGGATGAGCTACCAAATCGTACTATTGGCTGCAATATCGATATTGAGCAGAAACATGAGCTCGGGAACAAGGATTTTTTCTTGGAGTGAACATCAGCCATGGACTTGGACGAATCCCCTTGGGATGAGGGGGTCCCCTCAGGGTTAGTTGGCTCTCAGATTGGTAGCCTTAGGGTACTTCCTGTTAGGGTGGACGGTGTGCACCATGCGATGCATGATGGATATCGGCATCAGTGCATGCTTCTCGCAGTTTCACTTTGAACCGGGTAGTCGCACCACGGCGTGCTCCATGTTTTCGTTTGGTTCGCTGAAGCGAAGCGCGCATGGCGTTTGTGTTTCGTCAACTACCAGCTTTGGCACAGCTACAGCTCTTGGGTTGTTGGGATACATCAATGATCGCCTTGGGATAATGGAGCTGCGGCTCCGACAGGCAGCCAAATGGTTCGGTGAAGGTTTGTGTAAATCATGTCTCCTCCTCCTGGCGTGGCTTATATCGGTACTTCGGTGGGTTGTATATCATTTCAAAGTCACAGCCGGAGTGTTTGCTGGAGCTCTCGGTCTGAACCTCTACGAGGGCAGTGTTCGAACTGCGTAGGTAATGAGGTCAAGGACTGCTAGTGTCCTCGTATTAAGCGATTCATCTTGGCTTTTCGGGGGATTCGGCGTTATGGCGGTCGTCCTGGCGCATTCGCAAGGAGGTATATCGACAGTCAAGAAGTTGATGGCAAGTGCCTCAGGCTTTCAGGCAATAGCTCAACTTCCTGACCTCATCGTTTCTGTGATATTTGCCTACATAATTTGTAGCTGTGCTTGGAACCTGAGTGTTGCTACAAAAGCTGCCATGATCTGCACAGTTGAAGAGCTCCGGATGGGCCGCGAGCTAGTAGACATGCGTGCCAGCCCCCCATTGGTACAAGCCGTATTTGAGTACGTGGAAGAGCAGGCAGCACCCACCCTCAAGGTGGGAACCACTTCCAATAGCGGTTGCTGCTGCTGCTGACCCCAACAGCAAGTAACCCAAGCGTGTTTATCTATGGTGTGCTCGGTGACTCTATTCACTTGCTAGGGCGACCTCGCCGGCAGGTGACAAGCTCCCGCAGCTCAGTGCGATACCAGAGTTTCGTAGTGATGATGCGACTAGTCACATATAAACAATTAATCAGAAAATTCGTCCAGTATTAATAATCAGTCGATTATGTTTGAAGATCAGACATCATGCGAGTTCGTCCCATTCTCCATCGTCCTCGTGCCCCCCTTGCACTTCGGCATTGCCAACCAGAGCACCACCCTCAGCTTCACCTGTTGCATCGGCAGACGACGCAGCCCCACCAGTCGCAGAATCAGCGACGCCATTCGATGCCTCCATATCTTGCTCGTCCCGTCCAGCGCTATGCGTCTCCCGTACAACATGACCATAGTTGTTACCGTGGTCGGTCTCTATATCCCCTTCTTCCTCACGTCTCACATCTGCCACCACATCGGATTTAGTATTCGTATCGTTTCCTTGTCTCTGCTCAGCCTCTGCCACCGCCTCTACCGGCTCCACCCCTTCGCCGTCATCAACCTGCGCAAGAGCAGCATCTAGGTCGAACTCAAAGCCAGACCCGGCAGGATCAACATGCCCACCGTCTGCTCCATGTCCTTCATCAAGCGCCCCTTCTAACTCATCTGTTCCCTGGACATGCGCCTCCTCCCCCCGGATGGCCCCATCCAGCGAGAAGAGTGCCTCCCGCTCCACCCTCTCCCTCCTCTCCCTCGTAGCAGTATCTTCCTCCCCCACGGCAGCCCCGAGGCCGTCACGTGCGATGGCAGCCTCGCGTGCAGCACCGCTCAGCTCCTACCCTAGCCCACCAACCGCCACACGTCGCAGCGTCGTCCCATCCGGAAGCACGATCACATCGCCGCCCTATCGACCTCCGCTGGCTGATCCCCCGAGGATGGGTGCGGCTGTGGCCGATTGTTTTGCTCCCAAAGCCTCGGCACTCCTCAAACCTCGGTCTGCTGCTGTTCGCCCACTTGCTCCTCCACCGGCAGCTTTCATCGCTTGTTCCCCGAGTGCCTCCGCAAACTCATCGTCTGCCCCTCCAGAACCAGGTGCGGGCATCGACCGCAGGAGAGCAGCAATCGCCCGGTCTGCATACGCTATGCTCGTGTTCTTTTCGATGGTAGCCGTCCATTCCTCCGTATTTCCATCTTTGTATGCCCCCACTAGGCTCTCAATGGCTTCTGCTTCGCGTGAGGATGCGAAGCCATCCACGTCCAGTGCAAACTGAAACTCTCCCTCGGCAGCCACTGGATCACCAGCAGCCAGCAGGAGCACGGCACGGCACAGCACGGCCTTGCGCACGTTGTGAGGCTGTTTCAGGGCTGCAAATGTTCGCAGTAGATACTGGTACAATTTCATCGCACTGGCGTGCATGCCAGCCCTTACCAGGAAACCGGCAGCCTCTTTAAGAGGCTTGGTCGCATACGCCTCTTTGCCGGGAGCTGAGGAAAAGGCTTGCACCGCCTCCTGGAAATAACGGTCAGCCGCTTGTGCCTGCTCATCTAGCATTGCCTACGTCTTCGTCAAGCCGCCTCCAGCTGGAGCCGACAGTGAGGATCCGCCACGTCGTCGGCGATCTTCTAGTCGCTGAGCCACTGCCTGTCCAATCACACGGCCGGCGAAGCATTTGCACTCGCCTGCTCGCTCTGGTTTTCCAGCGGCAATCCATGCGCCACCAGCGAGGTCGTAGCATTCTGCTGCTTGTGTGACCGAATCCCCTGTTTTCACTCGCTCAAAATTCTTGGCAGCATTTACGTATGCAAGTGCTGTTGAGCTTGGTTCCTGCTCATAGAAGCAATACATGGCAACCATAGGGCACTATGACTCATTAGTGGCCACGCACATAGCGTTGTCACGTGCAGCAGCGGGACTTCAACTTACTCGCATTGAATCATAGCATTCGGCAACTCGCTTGTATGCTCCAGCAGCTTTACCAAGCTTACTAGCGGCCAAGTATGCCTTTGTTGCAGCATCATACGCAATCTGCTCGCATTATGAATGTGTGCGTTAGTGTGGCCGTCTACGTGCAGCTGTGTGAATAGCAAGTAGTTCGGCTTTCGCACACAAGTTTGTTCTCACTGAAGCGGCTCGCACGTCTGGACTCCAGCGAAACATAGTTGTTTGTAGAAAGGCGTCACCTTTCAGCATTT
>Ga0136560_1000932_pt1 | contig 14864 bp, 19 predicted proteins | sample AntRauMeHopE1497_FD_104925 | JGI IMG/M metagenome (GOLD analysis project Ga0136560, IMG submission 104925) | Saline lake microbial communities from Rauer Islands, Antarctica - Metagenome Hop E1 #497 | ecosystem: Environmental > Aquatic > Non-marine Saline and Alkaline > Saline | place... | reverse complement strand
TCCAACGAATCGGATTGTCCGATACTGGCGTTGGGCCGTGCAAAGCTGCTAGATTCTCACTTGGCATGCAAGTGCGATACACGTGCTCCCGAGCGACGAATACACATGAGCTTGAGCATGCTCCCAAGGAGTATGACCCGCAAGGGGCAAACGGTGTTCCCCGGCGCGACTGCTTCCTCGAAGGCGGGGGGCTGCGGATCAACGCCACTTAGCTTGGCGAGGTACAGGATGAGAATCGATATGAAGAATTTGCTTTGAGATGGAAGCAAACAGTAGGATATAATCTTAGCGATCATGACTTGTAGCGAGTGAATTCGGCCACTGGACTTCGTTTGCCCTGGTAGTATGCAGCCATGGCATGTCCTGCATTAGGAAACGCGCGTGGACAGCCTTTGCATGCAGATGAAGGCGCATCTCGTGAAGATGTGCTGGCAGCGCCGCTCGACAACTGGTTTGCCGTACGGGAAAGCAGAGACCAACATTTGAGCTCATCGATGTCTGGTAGTCCGCGCCTGGCGATGCCATTAAAGTGGGATTTCGAATCTCTCCGGAGCATGTGCTCCGATGAGGAGGTAGGTTGCTACGTGGGGGGTATCAGGCATGCGGGAAGGAACTGGACCTACACTGAATAGGTAGTGTTGGGGGAAGCAGTTGATGATGATTACACGTTGCCCCATGTAGTCGAGAGCGGAACTAGCCCTGGAGATGACGCATGTCTTGTTGTGTTCCCTGGAAGCCCGCACCTCCAGGCTCTTGACTGCCACGTGGCCAGGTCATACTTGTGCCGGCACCCGCGGTCCAGGATGGCGCACTAGGGCGTTCTGGTCGGGAGCGGGGCAGAGCTATAGCTAGATAATGTCGACATTGTCCTCGAGAAACCGAATTATCTGGTACCAGTACTAGCTCAGTCAGAGATTGGGTCCTCATACTAGCTGCATCGTGACTCTATTCCTGCTCAAGGTGGTGATGCTTTCCGAAACGTGTCAATATAGCTGCAAGTAGCCACTGCAACAGCATTTGCTACAGCCAGGGCACCTTCAGATCAGCTAGTCTAGTCGTTATGGTCTACCGGCGATAGCTCCAAAACGAGCGAATCTGATGCGACAGCAGTGCTAGAGACAATGGGACACATACAAAACATCAGCCATTCCGTCGCCAGCCTTGGAGCTGTGCTTAGCGGCGGGGGAGACAAAAAAAATGGCATTGTAGGAGAACATGCCGCAAGTCTTAGCTCTATCATCGTCATGGATGGGGCTCCATTCACTGTGGTGGGCAGAGGCCGTGTATCCATCCACCGAATGCGAGTGCAAGAGCCGGGCAGCATAGGTGCAAATGCACTTGCTATGTCCCAGTCGCGTGATTTATTATAGGCATGGATGAATGCAACCACGAGAAGCCCAAATCCATTATCTGATGACGCAGTCGCTGGCTAGCTGAGCATTCTTGGTAGCCAAGCGATTGACGGGCCAACTCTGGCAACCTCTTGTGGATATAACGGCTCTCAACTTCAGCACGACAGCGAGCGTGCGACTGTCACGCTACCCCCACAAACCATACTGCCCCAGAGTAGGGAGATCCTATAGTCAAGAATATCTACCTCGATGCAGGCAAGTGCCTCGCCTAGTGCCGTTGCTGGCAATTCTGTGGTTGAAGCAGGGACCATGCAGGCACTCCTGATGGCGATCAGCGGGTCGCTGTTCCCTGCAGGTTCGCCTGATGTGCAGTCAGGATCGGGTCCCCACGATCTCATGCGGCTTGCTCTGCTCGCAGTGCGGGATTCCTTGACGCATCTAGCAGGAACAGAAGCAGCACATTGGCAGGCAAGAAGCTGGAATTAGACAGATGTGGTTCAACGTCTGCAAGATATCCTACGGAACATTGAGTATGTGTAGCCTAGCAGCAGGCATGTGCCCAAAAAGAAAACGCATGCCATATCTGGATCGAACTCCTTTTGCGGACTTCATCAGGCCAAGCTACCGCCAGTATTCGTCTCCCACCGACTGCAAGCCTTGGTGAGATCAGCTCGAAGGTCAAGTCGGGATACAGCGTTTGCGCCATTCAACTGGTACAGGGCTGGAAACCGGCTTGCCAATGCAGCTGCAGCGCTCGGGTCAGTCGAACTCATTGAGGTAGATGCAAGTGATAGTAGCATTGAGTGGGAAGCAACTCAGCTGTAGGGCGAACTTGCTATCAGTCGGTTCGTGAAAGATCCGTTCCAGAATGGGTCGGAGGTGGTCTCGCCAACATCGGTCTACGACGACTTGGAATCTGGTAGAATGTTAGCCAGCTTCGGCTAGGATGTTAAACGACTACAGAAATCAAACAGAGCGCAAGCAATCGGAGTACCGCTGTCTTCCTAGGCAGCACTGCACCCATCATAGAGGTACCGTCGATATGTTTGTGTCCCAACAGTGATGCTACAAGCGGACGGGACACACCTGAACATTAGTAGTGCTGATGCCTCGAATGGTGATCTATCCAGGCTAATCGGACTGGATGAATCGTTCTAGACAGAGCGGCGAGAGCTTCTGCTGTAGGCAGCAGCTCACCAAATGACACACTCAGGGGAAAAGTCACAGTCTAACCCTGATTCAGCGACGTTTACCGAACTCGTGTCACGTCTAGCAACATCCTAGTCAGGCGTGCGTGGCATGCCAGCTGTCATGCTACATCCGGCTGCCTCGGTCATGATTGGGCAAAGATGCAACGTAAAGTCAGTAGGGTCTCGTAAGAATGCTGGGAGTATTGGCACTGGGGTACTCATGCCATTACGAGGTGTTTCTCCCAGCACGTTCATGGCCCTGATCGACCTCTCAGAAACTGCGGTGAATCTAGAGGTATAGAACGTGGCAGCTGGAGTTGCACCAGTGACTATGCATGCCGAGAGCTCGTTGTTCTCTGGAGCGGTACCTGGGGGCACCGCTGAAGTTCTCGTGCCTCCACCTGGCGGGTCAAATGCGAACACAGGTCGCAGGACACGATTCGAGCAGTCTCTCCACGCTTGCATAAACGCCACGTTTCCCCTGCTGTGTAATCGTTTGATGAATTCGGAAGTCTCAGTGGCGTCGCATGCTCTTCGTTGGAGTAGTGGTGGCAAGAAAGATGACCCGCTGTTCATAGGCCATAACAGGGACTGGCTCGGGCAATCGAATCATGCATCGTGGTGGTAGGAGCTGCTTCCCATCGTAGCAAGTAGCAATCCATTCGCAGACATCCTTACAAGCCATGACCATACCAACATTTACAATGAATACCAGCGGATGGCCTTGACGTACGAAAAGGCGTGGGAAATATACAACTCCGGCAATGCCACCTATGGTGGAGGAAACCCATCGGTTCCATGGACACAGCACCCTGCTGTGGTAAGGCGATCCATTTTAGAGCACACACTGGCGACATCGTCTCAACTGCCTGCTCAATTCGCTGTGCTCCGACAGCCAGCGTCGCTGACAGTTAGCGGATCTCGATTGAGCGGGCACCACGCTGGTGGCGGAGCCATGCTCGACCATACAACGGTAGATGTTTAGGGAACCAAAGAGCTTCCTACGTTTGATGGCCGCTTATGCGAGCCCCGCCTGCACCACTCAGTAACTGGGCTGAATTCTATCTCGGTCGTGCAGCGAGCGGGGCTACGACCATTCACTTCGTACACTTCTCGCTCCGGTTGCGGTGGAGCGGTTCACGTCCTGGAGCAACTGCCCGACGAGACAGACGATGCTCCTGCATCACGGGCAGGAGCAAGTACATTTCACATTATTAAATCTGTGCTGTCAGCATGCGGCAATGCCATGATGGGGGATTCCAGTAGTTGTGTGTACATCGAAAGCTAGACAGAAGAAGCGAACTAGATCCTTCTGTAGGGATCGATCGTAGTAGCGCCATCTAGGCATGGAGAGGGTGCATCGACACTGAACGATCTAGGCAGCGCTGTAGGCAAGGCAGTCGTTGACATTGCAACGATGGTTCATGGTGGAACGAAATAGCTAGTACCCGATGGATTTGAATGCAGACGGTTTGCTCGCGATACCTGGCTCTGGAACCAGTCATCAATTGATGCCCCAATTGACGCGTTCCCAGGTTACCCCATAGCGAGTAATTACAGCTACCTTTTGCATGGTCAAGGAGTTGGCCAGCTTGCTATAGATCACAACATCATGATAAGTTCGCCAGCTTCGGGCATGCGACGCGTGGCTGCTGTCAACCCAGCCTTCAAGCATGGCAGTGCAATGCTTCGTGTTGGGCTGCAGTCTATGCAAAGAAGCCTTCAGGGGACAAGCCAAGGAATCGAAATGTAGGCTCCTGGTAGCACAGCTTTGCTCGTCTCGCTGCTGCAAACACAGTCAATGTGCTCTATAGCCCCCCACAGCGCACCAATCAATCCAAATCCGCGATTGGGTGCCAACATCTCGGCGGTGCTGGCTGGACAAGAGCACTTAGAGGCCGCTGTCGCAGCCTTAGATGGGAGCCTAGCAGACACACTGGCCCGTCTCGACAATACTTACTCGCACAATTATGCTGACAATTCCAGTTCCGGGCTTCTATTGGTTGCTGGGACTCCAGCATCACAAGAGCATGCGAGCGGGGTGCAGGCGGGGGTGATGTCAGTTTCCGGGCGACATACAAATACCGCTCAACATTCTGTCGCAGATGATGTGAGTGATTTACTATCTAGGGGCGTACTGTTGCGAGGTGCAAGCCGAGGCATGGTAGACCCTCGAATCGGGACCATTCGACCTACCAGTGGTATTCTTCTGCACGATGCAAGGCCGTTCTTGATCCGTAGCTCTGAAATGCTTCGTTCCAAGATGGTTGTGTCTGACTCCGACGCAATTAGAATGCTTGACAATCGGGCCGGCGCCGGGGTATCGTGTGTTGCATTAAAAAGTGCGATTAAATTCGTGTGCGGGTCATTACAGGTAGCTCAATCTCTTGAACAATGTCCGCTTGTCGCGGGGTTGCTTAATGAAGTCAGTGGTGGCGAAGCAGCGACTGTCCGTGTGATCTCAGCTGTCGCAGCGTGCGAGCATGGCTACGATTCGAGACAGGCACGTACAACTACATGGTCTCGGGTTCATACACGCCTATTGGGATCCCAGGCAGGAAGATCGTTCGAATACCGAATACCGCGCATTTTAACCAGAGGGGTGGCCGCATCTGTTCGGGCTGCGCTGTCATCTGTAAACGGTACGCTTAGCGGCGGGGGGGGGATCTAGATAAGTTCCGTTAATTCGAAAGTTCAGATGGTCGATATACAAATGAGCGGGTTTATCAGCGACGGACCTGGTGGCAGTGTTCACTAGCACAAGATGGAAGGAGAACTAACACAGCTCAGTGTAGCTGGCGACTCGACGTTCCGTGATACTGCGTCAGTGTTCGGAGCCGGAGGGGCACTGGCCGGGATAGGTTCGTTGAAATTTGTGATCAATGGGGCATTCGCATGGAAGCCGCAGGCAAAAGTAAGGCTGACACGGTCTCGCTCATTGCTGGACGGTGGGTGCATGTACATCAGTGCGAGTCTGTTCGAAGACACTTACGCGACGCAGATCGATGTTCTTGGTGCCGCGAGTGGGTGTGGTCCAGCGTTAGGTGTTCCCCGAGAGCGATGGCATAATACGATTGCAGCATCCTCATATTCTGCATCCCTGTTTGCCGCTCTTCAAGGTAGCTATAGGGCATCACGAGATTTTGACGCTATCGCTAGGGATGAATATACACCGCTGCGGTATCGAGACTGGCGCCCCGCGAGTCCAGACGGAGCAGTTGGAAACCTGGCTGAGCTCCCCCACGAGGGCTGTCAGCTATCGGTTCGACCCGTACCGAGCGAGGTCTGCTCAGGCCTTTCTCCAACTCTGATGCAATCAAGGTCAATTTGCGGTTAGTGTGATTTGCTCTGGATGGACGTGTGCTGGGAATGTCCTCTAGGTACTCAAGGAACGAGGGCTCTGTAGCTTGCGGTCGAACTCGCCGATGCCGCTGGCTTAAAACCCTCCAAGTAGTCTTCTGCTCTCCAGTCCAATGCCATGCAGTGGCTAGGCTGTCAAGTAATTGGAGGTGGGGGCGCCTTCATGTTGAATGAAGGAAAGTATCTCATTAGCCTTGAACGCATCAAAACCAAGGATACATCATCCAGTGGTGATGGGGGTAGCATCTCCGTCCTTCGTTTGGATTATGACTGGCTCAGGACAGACACTTACAACGTTCGTATCAAGGACGTAAATATACGATAGTCTACTGCTTCCATCGATCGCGACGGAATTACTATTCCTGGGATATCCAGCATGAGGCAGTGCTAGACTTCAAAGTTGTGCCGTCAAAAGATTCGAGCAAATATGAAAGACAATGCAATCGGGAGCAACGAGGTAGCCTTCGCCCCACTTGCAGCCGGAATTGGCCGCTCGGTACTTTTGTCAGACTCCCACTTGCCGTCGGGTGGCGCGATATCAATACATGCGGATCCATATATTCCGTCCAATAACCGGCCATTCGCCAGACAGACAGTGTCACTCTTAGGAGTCAATCGAATGAATGCAGTCCGAGCATCTGGGGCAGGTGGTGCCATATCCGTGGTATCAATCGGAACGCAGGCACAGAACCCTTACAGTGTGTTGTTCATTAGAGGTAATTTTAGCAGCTAGGATTCAAAAGCAGGCATGAGTGGCGGTGCAATCGCACTGCTTTCTGCAGGAAGACCGACCCTAGTGCTATCAAATAGCTATACATAGACAAGCATTGGCGAGTGGCTGATTTAGAGGCTCGACACGTCATTCACGAGTCCTCCGGTCGGACCTTTGTGCAGTACTGCAACAGATGGATAGACCAGAGCAAGAGCTGCCCTGCAGATACAGTCAGGAGCTATTGTCTCGATCCAAGACAGCTCTTGCTTATCGGGCGATTGGATACGTGCAGAAGTTGCAGCCGCTGGTGGATTACTTACAGACGGCTTATATCCCGGATCGACTGTGCCGTTGCCCCCTGTGAGGAGTTACCGACGTGGCACGAGAACCTGGGCTTTGAAACAAGCTAGTGCAATTAGTGCTGTGCGCTCGCTCGGGGGAGGTGCCATTAGTGTCTTCTCGGATAGCCGATACGACCCGATTGAAGTGCAATCAGATGTGGTACAATAGGCACAGGCAGCGCGTACATCCGACCTCGATGCATTGGAAGACTTGCCAGCTACGGCTTCCCCAGATGATGCTATTTTTTACGCGCAATCTGAGTTCTGCGGGCTTGGTCTTGCTGCGATTGACTTACAGGGGACTCTAAAGCTATAGAACTGCCATTCGACCGGAAATGGAGGCGGGATTGCCGTGTTATCCAGGGGTGGTGTGCCCCTGGTACTGAGAGTGTCAGGGGGGCTTGATGCAGCTGACTTGCGATCCCTAGGCAAAGGAGGGGTGATGTCGCTGGAATCCGATGTTGGCAATGTGCTGATGGTTGCTGACGGCAGCATTTAGGCTCGGAACATCTCCGCAGTCGGATCAGGTGGTGCTATCAGCGCGGCTACAACGATGCAGCATTCCGTTGTGATGCAGGTCACGCCTGGTTTGCACCACCTATTCGAGATACAGGAATCGGAATCATCAAGTGGATACGGCGGTGTAATTAGTATTGCTTCGGGTGGCAGAGCAGTGGACTAGGCAGGTGGTGGTGACTCTGTCGTATCATCATCCATTGCTGGGTTCAGGAGGAGCACCCAGATCGAAACCTATAGCGCCCATATCGATAGCGTTGATTAGCAATCCTCGAGCGGCTGGCGGGATATTAGTTCTGGTTCCGAATCATCATCAGGACTTCAAGATCTCGCCCAGCGTGAGTTGCGGGCACAGTAGCTCGGCACAAGCGTGAGGTCATACGTCCAGTTAGGTCTGATAGGTGGGTTAGAGGGAGCGCGCGGTGTAGTGAGACTGCACGAGTCACGTGCATCTACAGGTGGAGGTATGGTGCACGCTGCCGGCTTTGGATCCACCGTGCTTGCTCTAGCTGGTCCTAATGTGACGCTGCAAAACGGCTCAACGACGCGCGGCGACGGGGGGCTTGTAGAAGCCACGTATCGTAGCACGCTGGCCCAGGATGCTGGGCTCATCATATCAAGAGGAGCATGGCTCAAGAATGGTGCTGCATGGAGCGGCAGCGGTGGCCTCATCAGGGCTCATAGGGTCAGTCTCAGGCTGGACACAGGGGCAAAGCTAGGGGAGGGGGTGGCTGCCGGCAGTGGTGGCTTGGCTAGCGTATCAATAGCAGATGTGAAGATATCATAGACGTAGATCGAGAGAGGTGCAGCTGGAGGTGCAGGCGGCTGTATTTCCATTGCTTAGTCGAGTGATGCAACGATTGGAAGTTCCACTATCCGTTAGTGTATCTCAGGAGCGAGACCAGGTGGACCTGGTGGCGTTCCAGTGATGGGAGCGGTGGAAGCATCATAGGGTGCCAAGGCGACCAGAGACGCAATTATGGACAGCCTGGCAGAGGCAAACCTTGAGATCGGTGCCCAGCGTGATTTGATCACAACTCACCTGATCGCCGGGAGATAGATGCAGGCAGCCACAGCAAGCACCTCGGCTACTGAGCTTGTCCTTCCAGTGAGTGCTGATATCGACTCAAGCGATGACGCAATCACAAACGGGGGCGGCTGTATGAGCCTGTCACAGTCCATTGTGTCGATGCGAGGTATCGACATGTCCGAATGCATTGCCGCTGGTACTGGCGGGGCTGTCTTGGCAACCGGGAAATAGACTGTGCTAGATGTTGCTGCGCCATTTTCGTTCGGAGTGAGTGCAGCTGGAACGCGCCAGCTCCCGCCAAATGTTGTGTTTGACCCGCCAGAAATCATTGATGCTTCGCCCGATGGTGCGATTGCGCAAAGTCCTGCCGACTCCCTCGCCCTTGCTCGTTGGGATCAGGCAACAGGGAAATATGTATGGAACGGAGACGGCGCGCTTCAACTGCCAGTTCGCGAACTCCGTGTGCAGCGGGCCTCGATTGGGCAAGTGAGCGTTGATTTCGGTGCTAGAGCATCGGGAGTCCTCATCTAGGCGCTCGATGGCACTACCTCGAGTACAGCATTACCACATGCCGGTGGAGGCCACGTGTCTCTGCAGGGAATCTAGTCCTTCAAGACCACATCGTGCGATATACGTCCGTCGAAGGAAGCCCTGGAACTCTTCGCATTGGCAGCAGATGAGGCACCCACTAGCGGGTACATTCCAACAGGGGCGTCCTGGGAGCTGAAACTTGCGACCCCGTGCAGCTGGCCTGACATGTTGCTTTCTCCATCCATGGCACTCGGTGCAGGTATTGCGAGTGGACTGGTTTCAACGCCCGAGCTGCAGCGCCGCCTCTCGCATGGGCTGGATCTAGACGAGCTCTTGTCAGGTACCTCTACCGATGATCATCACGTAGATGCTGCTGTGATTCTGTCCATGTCACAGTCCAATTACAGGAGCGTTTTAAGAGCTTCTGATGCCTTCTGCCAGAATTCGTGGAGCCAGGAACTCCGGCTTCGCGTAATCTCCAGCATTAAGGCGCTTAGTAGCCAGTCCGTCAGTGGACTTCCGCAGATGTAGCAGTCTCAGGCGGGGCTTGCAGCTGCGATTCGAATGGTAGAGCTGGCGTGTCTCGCTCGAGTCAAGTCCACTAAAGGAGATTTTGACCTCATAAGCTAGAACGGCATTTGCACAGATCTGGGAGCGGCCGCAAGTTTGCTTTGGAATGCTGCCAAGTCAGCGACCGGTGCCGATGCAGCCGAAGCAGTGGCGTGCGAGTTGCTGCGTGATACGCCACTAGAAATCATAGCATTGCTAGACATGCCCTCCAGTATTGGCCTACCCTCCCCCCTAGTCGCTTCAGGTGAAGCGCATCTCCTGGCGAGCTGCGGTGCAAGAACATACAGTGCGATATAGTCGGCTGCTCAATCTGTGGCCAACGCTACTGCCATGGGTTTATATGTGCAAGCAGCACCCGCAGACAAGCCAAGGCGTGCTGCTGAGGTGCTGCTTGCTCTCAGCATGAGGAATGGCGCGGTAAATTTTACGTTCAACGGTACATTGATCAACTCAGCAGCAGCCGTGCACGACGCTGCTCGCAAGTTTCTCACTGGAACCTGCGTGATGCGCGATGGGGAGGCACTAGGCTTGGGTGCCGTGGGCGGGTCAGTGCTCGCTGCGGGGGTCGGCAGCGTTGCGTTCGATGGCGTCGTTGTGGATGGGAGTTCAGTAGCCGGAGGTGGCGGGGGCGCGATCGGCGTGAGCCTTGGAACAACAGCGCCTAGTTCCGTTTCCGAGTTGCTGGCGCTTAACATCAAGTCCCGGTATGGCGGCGTTCTCTGGGAGGAGCAGCCTGAAGCAGAGGGACCATATGTAGGCATGCGAGACGTTGTTACCAAGGGTGTCTCTGCTCTTCGCGGCGGACCCGTGAGATTCCTTTCCGGCACAATCGACAACTATGAGACACTGCGCCAGGTATGTTTTGGTGACAACACGTTTGTAAGCGGAAATCGCAACGAGGAGGATCTTACCCGGTTACCGCCCCTCGACATTCGCCTTAGAAGATAGACCGGGGAGATCCCAGAGCTCAGGTACCTACAGGTCAGTGGGAGCAGGGAAGACGCATGCGCCAGGCTGGCCTGTTCCGGTTGCGGAGTAGCCCTTGTGGACTCGATCGCTGGATCTGGCTTTACCTTCAACGAGACGAGATTGAACCGTCCGGGCGGAACGCCAGCACCCGTCTCAAGGCGCCTCCGACTCCACCTCCAGCATGAGGAAGCGGGACCTAACGAGAGTCCGCCTGGTAGTGCCAGGAGTCGATCACTGCTGGCGAGTCGTGATGACGCCACGCGCCTTGGAGTGACTGGCATGTAGACAGAAGAGGTCTATCGGCTGTAGCCGCTCCTAGGGTCAGTAGCACATGCTGGTTTTGTCCTGTTCCATATGTAGTCCGCGTCCCTAAATCTAGAGGCGAATGCCGACGCCGCCTTCGTGCAAGATCAAGCTTGGCTGCAGTGTTACTTGATTAAGGCGCAATGTGACAGCAACGAGCTAGGGTGGGCAGGCATGGACTCGGTTGAAGCGCCTCCTCTCTTCGCTGTCGGAGGAAACGGCATCATCCTTGTGATTCCCGGAGAGCGGGTCGGCACCTTGACCGAGATGGGTGTCGCCGACGCGTATGGACAAGCCATCATCACTGGAATAGAGCCGTTCAGTTCCCAAGCCAAGATGCGCGTCGACAGCAGTGCTTCTGATACCGATGAAAACGAGGGGAATGCCACGGCGCTCGTATCTATCGCCCCGGTGTTGAGTGAAATTGACTACAGATACGACGAGACGAAACCTCTGGCGTTTGTCGCCGAAACAAGCGTGTTGTTCGCAGCCTCAGGCGGGAAAATCGTGGATGGCGGAAGCAAAATCGTTGGAATCGCTGCAAGCCAAGGCCCCAGCACGGAACTTACCCTTCGGCTCGAGGTGAGATCAGAGTACGTAAGCGCATCGAAAGCCAGCGCTCTCTTCGCCACGAGCTCGATCCGACTTGCCTGGGCTCTGCCTCCAACACAACTAACAACAGCTGAGCCTGCGGACCCCATAGAGGACTTAGACAGGGAAGGGTTGCTCCGTCACATTATGGGTGCAGTCATGGATCCCAATCCATCCGTGTACCGAGGCGCCTCTCAGGCAAGGGCGCTGCTGTCTCCCACATGGCATGTCAGCCCAGGGGCTCCGGGTGACGCCACAACGCAGCTGTACCCATCACCGAAGGCCGTACTCATCACACGTAGGCCATACTGGGTTAGTAACGTGCTGTCATCGAAGTACGTGCTTCCTCCAGAGAGTCAGCAATCGAGACGCGACCTAAACGCGTGGACAGTATTACCTAGGAGTGGCGCCGAATGCGAGCTTAGGGCAACATATGACGGTCGCCGGTACATTTTAAATGTTCTAGGTCGATTGGAGGCCCAGCTGGCCGATGCATGGGATGTGAACACGATGGGAAGCGTCCCAACGGAAATACACGGGTTTGGGACTTCGACGTTGGGCTCCGAATTCTCGCCAGATCAAGGGGTGTGGGTGTCGGAGCGAATCCCAGACAGCGCGGAGTTTTATTCTCTCCCGATTCTCAAGGCTGCTGGTCTGGAAGATGCTGATGTCACTGCGGCAGGAAACGCATTGAATGCGCAGTGGGCTGCAGCCCTGCAGCTGCAGCTGGTGGGGGAAACGTCGAACACGACAGATCAGAGAGGTGAGGTTTCTTTCACAGATGTCGGGGTGGTGGCCGCACAAGGAAGTGTCATTGCATTGCGTACCCACTGCACGTTCCGAGCAAGCGAAGTGGCTACAATGGCAGCAGGCACTGTGATCGTGGGATCAACTCGCCAGCGGTGGCTGCCCCTTGAGGCGGATATACACGCTGGGTCCCTACCTGCCGACGGGGCAGTCACGGAAGGGGTGTCTGGTAAGCATGGCTAGGTTGGGCTTGGCAGCATCCCGCAGGGTGCAGCGATACCGTAGGGGTATGTACCGCGCAGTTTGGATCTCCGATAGGATGGCACGCCTGGTTCGATGGAGACAGCGCTGGCATCGATGCTGCGATCCAACCAGTCCGCCTGGATTCCCAAGGAAAGCGACTTAGGCATCACGAAGACGCAGCTCGCCGACTGTATCGAAGCATACGCTACGAGCACTGGAAGCGATCTTTCAATCGAGGTGTCGCGCATCACCATGACAGACTCACAGCGTCACGTTCCTTCCTTTGCAATTTAGGACATCGAGATCACCTGCGGCGGTATGCCGACTACAGACGTTCGTGTGTCGGAACCTGCCTCTAGGCGAGTCCTGCAGTCCATTCCTCGGGCGGCGGCGTGTCCTTGCGAATAGAACTACACGAGCGAGTATGCTGGTCAATCCGCTGAAACCTTCCGAGGACTTCTTGCCGGTATGACGAGTGCTGCATCGACGATCCTCTACGGTCCGGACCAGGGCTGGCAAGCCATGCCGGGACTCTCGGACGCGGATAATGAATGGTCCATAGATGGATATGACAGGCCCATTCAGGCAGACTGCGTCCTATGTGGCTGGTCTACACCTGAGCTTGCATCTGCCTTCTCAGACATCGCAACACGGACCGAAGACGAATACAATGCTATGCGCGACAAACCACCGGTGCTCGACTCAACGGACATGTTCGTTCTAAGACGCCACCCAGGTGCCACTGGTGCCTGCAGGCAAATTGAGAGCAGTGAGACATCTTCAACGACTCTAGCGACTCGTAGCTGCATTGCCGCAGGTTCTCCAGAATCTAGCTTAGATTCGTTCCTCAACGCTTTGCTGGCTGCCAAGGCCGCCAAGGAACAGGGTCAGCGGGCTGTGTCTGTACTACAGGGTATTGCGATTGCCCTAGCTAGAAACAGGAGAGGGGAGCCGATTACCATGGTACCATCATAGCCAGCGTCAACACTGATGGTGCCACGGGCACTACCCTCCCTCTCGTCTATTCTGCCGCTGGTTCCTGCGCCTAGGCTTGGGATGGCAATCACCTGGACCCATTGGGACACTCAAGCTGCAGCTAGAGAGTAGTGCCAAATGGCACGTCATTACGGGATTCTGGATAATGACAATATTGGGGAACCAGGGGTCACGTTCGGAGTCCCAGGCGAGCGGGCGTTGGAAGCAGCCATCGAGCTGCAGATGTTGCGTTCCTGGAGACGAGCACAAGCTACTGCTCTAACAGACAACTCACCGGTAGATTGCGAGCTGTCGATTGCTGCACGTAGTAGCCACGCGCCCAGTACAGGCCAGGACCAGGCACCACAGCTGCTTGGGGCATTTACGGCTGCAGCCAGGCTATCTGAACTTGCGGCTGGTGATCATCCCGTTGGGTGGCTTCGTACTTCCACCCAAGATCTGGCTTTTGTTGGGTCTGCTTCTACAGCCAAAGGCATCAGGGATGCAGCGAAATAGCTGTAGGCATCGTCATTGACTGTCTCCGATGCCGACGGCCTGCCCATAGACGAGCAGCAGCGCACCTCCTTCGAAGACGAGGCCCATGCCCGGCTTGTGCGAGCTACGCAGGGAATGGAGTTCGTCTTTGACGACGTCGGGGTCAGTCGCATTCCGCCAAATACAAGCCTGGCTCTGCTTGGAAGGTGCACGCTACCAAACTAGCAGCGCGTCACTACGGACCACCCGCTACTAGCAGAGATGCTGTCGCTGCATGCAGAGTGGCAGGTTGGGCAGGGCTCAGCTCAGAGCTCGATTGCGAGCGCTCTTGATCGCGTGTAGGCTGCGAATGCCTCTGCAGGTACTGGCACCGGCTACTCGACTGTAGCACATGGGGCTCCTAGGATTGAAGCCCAAAGCGTGCGCCTTAACGTATCAGAGGTGGCTCTCGAATTTGAAACTGCCCTGTAGCTGCTCTCTCTAACAGAACAGTAGCAATGCATTGGGTCATCCGGGTGCCAAGCGTTGCTAGCAAATACGTCGACCCTTCACGGCAACGCTTCGTTCAATGCGACTGGTATCACCTCGCAAACACTCCATGGCTCAAATCGCACATAGTTTGCGACTTCGATCAGTTCTTGCAGCAACAGGTACTTGGAGGCTGGCGTACAAAGCAATGAGAGGCAATTTACGTCAACGCAGTGGGGAGCAACCGCCTTCTGGATTGGGCATTCCGGTACCTTCGATGCAAAGTACACAGCCTTCTCGGCAAGTCGAGCCTCAGGAACCTTGGCCCAACCTGCGGGTGCATTTGCCGGCCTCATGCCCGGGGGCCTGTCAGGCCAGAGAAGCGGACTATCACAGGCTGGGAGCATCGATTCCACGGGCACAAAGATACAGCTTGAAATGACCCTGCAAGACCCAATGCACAGTACGACG
>Ga0136560_1000930_pt1 | contig 14877 bp, 21 predicted proteins | sample AntRauMeHopE1497_FD_104925 | JGI IMG/M metagenome (GOLD analysis project Ga0136560, IMG submission 104925) | Saline lake microbial communities from Rauer Islands, Antarctica - Metagenome Hop E1 #497 | ecosystem: Environmental > Aquatic > Non-marine Saline and Alkaline > Saline | place... | reverse complement strand
CGTTGGATGATGGCCGTCTAGATGACGCACATGCAGCACTTGGCGGGATGGGACGAGTGCTGTCTGTCATCCTGGAGAGCGTGTCCCAGCATTGGGCTATCAAACTTGCGCATCCTGTGCCATCGACCGCTGTTTCCGGTGGTGGTGCCGTTGCACTGCACTATGGATCATATGACCGCAAGGTGAGGCTTAACCACTCGAGAGCTGAACTTCTAGCACTATTGGAGGTACTACTGGTGGCTCGGCGGTGCGAGGCGGCTTTGCGCAGCGCCGTGGCCGTTCTTTCCCCCGCTGTACAAGCCCGTTCGCACGCCTGGACGCAGCGACTAGTCCATGGTCTCATTTCAGAACAAATGGGCAAGGCGTCGGATAAGGGGACAGATGGGATTCAGTAGGCCCTGGATCGAGTCAGAGCTGCTGTGGGAGACTGGGGAGTCCCCAGTCCAGTCCCCAGCTCCTTTCCGGCCCTAGTGCGAGCCGGTGATGCCAATTAGCTTACCAGGCGCCCGGATGGGGCTGGAGAGGCATCTGATGCTGCAGCATTGCTGGCATCGACAAAACGGGAGGCTGCGTCGGGTTCTTCCGAGGTGCCTCCACATATAGCTCAGTTGACACAGTCGACAGAGGCTGCAGGCAGTCAGAAGACCGCGGGTGGTACGGCTGGACAGATGGCGATGATGTCGCACGGAGCTGCTGCACGTCGTGCCGAGAGCTGGAGGGAGTGGAAGTCAGGAGGCTCCTATGACAGGGCCAAACGTCCTCGATCCGACATAGGGGAGGCGCCAACCTTGACGGATGGGATGGCACCAACCGGTGGGTCTGCAAGAGGGGGCTCGCTGGCCGGTAGCTAGGCCGGCATGCTATCAGCTGGTCGATGGAGCGTCCTTGAAATGGCATTGACAGCATTAGCTCATCCTGGCAGCACCCATGTCGCTAGCAAAGGATTTTTCATCGGCAGGGTGCTTCTGGAAGATAAAGCTAGGATGTGCCGTCGAGCAGCTCTTGCAGCAGCTGAGTCCAGCTGGCTTGAGGGTCTAGCAGAAGGTGCATCCGTTTTAGATGCATGCACCGGTGCATTTGCACATGACGTTCCATGCCACGGTGAATCAGCTGGCAGTGCCTTGTCCAGTGGTGCCTGTCTCCGAGCAGTGATAGGGCAGCTGTGGCTCCGTGAGATGGCGCTCGATCGCCCCGAGGCAGTGCAGGTCCCCATCGAGGCCTCTCTGCCATTCCTCGCGATGCGGGCTGCTAACCAAGCGACGGGTATGCCGGATGGACCTGCGCATGCTGTGCATGGATTCGCTGCCATGTATGATGCGGCTGGATCGTTAGCGTCTGAGGGACTGCGGCTAGGCTATCTTTACGAGGAGGCTGAGAGCGAAGCTTTCCTGGCTTTTGACATGGCACGCTTTGACATGGCTGGGAGGCTGTATGCTGCCTGTAGACATATAGCTGCCATTGACGTGGGACTGACTGGGAGGTCAAAGAGGGTGCTGGCAGCAGCACTGGCAGGTGGAATCGCTGTTGGAGGTAAATCCAGAGGAGGGTCGCTGAGCGAGGGTGCGGTTGCAACCGCGGCTCACGAAGCGGCTGCTGCGGATAGAACGGCCCGATCGGCCGGCACAGACGACGATGTCGCTGCCTCACGTGTTTCTGATTCAGCGAGTCAGGTGGACGATCGTCCCCCGCCTGGTCTTGAAGGCGCCGCTGCCCTGGTGGGGGCGAACTCGGTTGCAACTGCAGGCACTATTGCTGCTGCTCGAAGGATTATCTCCTAGCGGTGGATGGAAGCTCTGTCTGCGCAACTGGGAGTTCTGGGGCGGTAGGTGAGCTTTGGACCGTCTGTATCGGGCGTTGTAGAGGGACTGCTTCGACAGGATCTGCGTCTTCTGCTTGAAGCCCTGGAAGCGGGGACGGCGGAGACGGTATTAGAGTATGAGAGGGCAGTGCAGGTGCTGCGATATTTGCATTCAATGCTTATTGATCGTGGGTGCGATGCGCTGCCTTCATTTAATTGGCTGCTAGCAGAGAGCGAGGGGTCTAGTACCCCAGCCGTTGAATCGCGTACTGCTGGCAGGTCCAAGGCATCAGATGGCCATGCAGGCAGGTCCTCTAGGCGGAGGGCAGCAGGCCGGGTGGCACGTCACATGGCTCGTGTCATCACTCTAGATATGCTGCCTAATTACGTGTATGACCAAGGGTGCGGAGATCTTGCGTACGATGGAGAGTTCGTGCTGTCAGAGCGTCGCACTGTAAACCAACAACTCGAGCAAGGTGATGCTTTGACGTAGGATGCAGCAGGCGCAGGAACAGGTGAATTGCCAAATGCACTAGAGGGAGAGAGCCTTGAGGCATCAGGTACACAGGATCGCCGCCCGAGTCACGATAGGCCTCGAGGGAGGCGGGCCAATCAGACGCTAGCCAATCTCGACGATGTCCTCGGTGGCGGTGTGCTGGATGGAGCACTGGATGAAGACAGTACACCTGGTCCTACAGGCATGCCTATGAGTCTCGACATCTCTGAGGAAGAAATTGCGCTGAGGAGGCGCCTTGCAGGTAGGCACATGCGCCATATGGGCTCCATTGGCATGTGGGGCTTTCTCGATGCAGGCAACATCGACTTCGAAGGAGGCGTCCTACCCGATACATCATCAGGTGCAGCACCACAGAGCAGAGGGAATGCAGGTGGACATAGCACTGTTCGATATCTCGTGCCGCTCCGCAGTCTCGCCACACCGCCGTCGGAGATGCTTGCTCGAGTATTCGCCCCTGGACGATCTCACTTCGGGTCTCAGCATGCTATGGCCACTGCACGTGCATTGGGTCGGGTAGGCGTCACCTCCGTCTGTGAAACGGTTACACGATGGGTGTGCAAAGACCTGCTGAGGCGGAGATTGGCCGCCATCATCCCGGAGCTTCTGGCTGCACTGCCCCCTCTCGCCCTCCCCGCCAGGAGGTATCGCCCGGCGTCCTGCCTGCTCCTACTCAAGACGAAGCTATCGCGATTCTTGTAGTATGATGAGCTGGTTCCTGGTGCTATGCAGGGGATCCGTGTCCTGGGGAATGCGGTTGGCTTTATATGCATGCTGTAGGAAGCGATTTCGGCATTGGATGCTAGCAGTAGCAGGTCGGTTGCCGTGTCAGCAGAGGAGGAGACCGAGCGCTCCCTACACCTAGAGACCGCCGTCAGTGATATGGCAAAGGGTGCTGGGGCTACATTTGGTGGCACAAGTAATCCTCGGAGACCGCCAGAACTCTTGGGGCGATTCCTAGCCGAGTGTAGGGCTGCTGTGTGGAAGGGGGCCGGAAAAGCCGGGGGCGGGCACGACTCTCTGGGGTGGGCATGGGGTGGTGCCGAGAGTGCGATAGGGCTTGCAGGTCAGTTGAGAGCTGCGTATGATCATCCTCGGTGTTTCTGTAGGCTTGCATCTGCCCTAGTTCTGGCCTCGTGTCTGCCCCAGGGAGGGAGTGGGAAGGCGTCACCATGGGCAGGGGTTCGACCGGAGAGACAAGGGTACTGTCTTGCGGTGTCGGATCGGGATGTGCCGTGCAGTCGGTTTGGAGATGGATTTGTACTGGGGCTAGGGGTACTGCTGCGGGTGCTTGGACATGATGGTTTGTTCTCTGCAACTGACGTGGTGGGGCAGTTGCTCGAGAGAGCAGCAGCAGAAGACTTCCTCGTGTCAACCATGACGGGGAGGGCTATTCCACCCTGTGTGTCGGACGGATTGGCAGCGCAGATGTCGGTTCGATGGGCCTCAACTGGCGGGTTGGGTATCGGTGGGCGGGTTGGAGGAAGCGGTAGTAGCCGTGGATAGGTAGCTGGTTGGGAGGCAGAGGCAGACCCTTTGCCTGCAGGGGGAGAAGCGGAGGCGGAACTGAGGGTATGGGGATCGTCGGCACGAAGGGTGCTGGATGGTGTCAGAGAAGGGTGCGAGACTATTAGTAGACACGAGTTTCCATAGATGAGTTCAAGCGTGGGAGATGGCTTCGGCGACCAGGCGGCGCTAGCAGCAAGTCTGGGGGCTGTTGCAGTGGCTCCGTCCGTTGCTGTTGTAATCCCTGGTGTGGACATGTGAAAAGCACCACTAAAAGGCCTTTGGGAGATTTAGATCGCCAGAATTTTGCATACCTGATCGGACATGTTTCAGAACTCAGATTCTGCGGCAAATTTCTGCTCTGAGAGAAAGAAACCGAATAGGTCCTATAAAAACTCAGAGCACACACTTCACCGCACAGCTGACAAACCTGAGAGGGAGAGAAATCTGAGTTTAGATACAAACTCTGGTGGATCCGATAGGGTGAATCTCGGAAATCTAGGCCTAGCCTAATCTCAATCATCAAAAGTACACGCTATCATGATTCACAAAGGCTACCCAGGCAAACACAGCCTACTTACGCTTGAGCCGCAGCAGCCTAAGCCGCATAAGCACATTGCTAGGGCCCCAGTGCCCCAGCCGGTACCACCGCTCCAGCGTTTTCCGCTGCCTCACCTCCGGGCGCATCTTCCTGCTGCCAATCCGCACCCAACTCAGCTTTGACGGGCGCCACAGCCAGAGCCAAGCTGTCATTATCGGCGGCCCCTACAGCAAGGCGACTGAAAGCCTCATTGACCCCTTTTAGACCCCTTTTACAAGGGCCCTCTTGGCCTTACGTGTCGCCCTACTCGAACTCTTCGGGACAAAGTCGAGCAGAGGATCCGGTGTCCAATGTGACGCGCAGTTTGGTTACGGTGCTTTGCGCACGCGCTCCCCACCTAGGAGCCACCAAGGTATTCTTCAGGAATATACAACTTGAGATTCTTAACGCGCATTCAGAGCTCAGCAACATTGCAGGAACCAAAAATCACAATCATGATGGCAATGATTGCGCTGATTATGCTCGTAGGAGTTCAAGGGGTTGACGTTTCTTTCGTCGACCTTTCTGCAGCCGGTATACAACCGAAAGCAAGGTCTGAGGGCGGCGCTGGTGCTACCAACTCCACAGCCGTGTTCGTTGGAGGTTATATAGTTCCAGCTGGCAACCCGGCGATACAAATTGATGGGGGTGAGATGAGCTCCAGAGTACTTCACCAGTGCAGTTGCCCACAAACATGCGAACCCTCATGCAGTCACGGACTACTTGATTCTCGATCATACACCAAGCTAAATTCAGTTTGAATTGCAATTTTGTGCGGTAGTCGCCTGACATTATTTTGTTCGAATCGGTTTTGCTGACAGCCACGTCGCTACATCGGCGCGGAAGTGCAACTTGCCAACATTCAGCTGACAAAACGTATTTGATCCAAATTCATATGGGCACAGACGGGGTCTCTAGCCAAGGGCAATCCGTAGGAATGCTCCCACCAACATCTGGAGCAGCTTATGCCGCATCTGCTGACGCAATATATGCATTTGGGGGTGACCTATCCGATGGATCAGTTTCACGGAATGTACTGAAGTACGACATAGGTGAGTTTTTCTAATCATGCCATAGGTAGAGCAAACGCACTGTGACAGTATGCAGATTATGCTTAAATTTTCCACGCATGAGTTGGAATTACCTTCATCGTCACAAATTCTCTAACCGCAGCAAGTGGAATGTGGAGTAGTATCGTGCCAACCGTATTGACGTCTGCTAGAAGTGGGGCATCCATCGCCTTGCTCCAAGATTGTGAGGCGCTGGGCACAGACTGTGTGGTAATGCATGGTGGCGCGAGTGCAACCGCCGTGCTAGGAGACACGGCTGTTCTGACGATGGACAGCACCGCTACGAAGTGGGAAGCCCCATCTGTGGCTTAGATCGCTGCCCCAACGGGAAGAACGCACGCAAGCATGACAGCAGATCCGACTGGCAGAGCTGCAGTCTTGTTTGGGGGCAAGACTGGAGTCGAATCCTCCACCGCTACGAACGATCTGTGGGCAATCAGTTCTGTAGGATTTACTGATGGGAACACATTAGTCAATATTGCGCAAGGCAAACCTGTATTCCACACGTACCCGAGATCTGAAGCAATTTACGACATCTCTAATGCAGTCGACGGATTAACCAATACCTTTGCGAGCAATGGGTAGTGCCTCGTGGCTACTCCAGGAGAAAATCCCTCTGTATCCGTTGATCTAGGTGGCCCGCGAGCTGTCACTGAAGTGATATTCCGCCGCCGAACCGGTTTCGGAGATGCCAACACCGTCGGCCTACGCTTTTCCGTAAATGAACACAAAAGTAATCCCCTTCATGGAGAAGATCCAGCTGACAATGCGGTTTTTACAGAGTGCGAGAACCCGAACGTAGGCAACTTGCCCGTACCTGTGATGATCAACTGTGGCGGGGCGGTAGGACGGTACGTCCATGCATTCCTGGTCGGCTCGAATAAATAGCTTGACGTCTGTGAACTAGCTGTTATGGCTCCGGAGCCATGGAAATGGAAGAAGCTATCCGACGGGGAAATCGAGGTGGGAAGGGGCAAACCTGCAACGTCAACCAGGCAAGACTGGAACGGAGCCGCGTGGAAAATCAACGATGGAACGAAGGACCAGTCTCACTCAACGTACAGATCATGTACTCATTCGGGCGGCCACCCTGGTGCCAATCACTGGGTGCGTATCGATCTAGAGTAGCCGTATGACCTCACTCACATCGTTGTTTACGATCGAGAGGATAGCTGCTGTCGCAATCGGCTCACTGACCTCAGCATCTGGGTTGGTAACAACAAAGAACGACATGACTTGAACACCCAATGTGATGGTACTGTTCCGGCCAACATCGGGATGACGGCTGACGTCCAATGCGATCGGACGGCACGATATGTTTGGTTCGTGTAGCCGGCAGCAGGCCGTACACTAAGTATCTGCGAGGCAGAAGTATTTGCCATGCCTGTCCGCAATCTCCCAAAGCCGCGATTTGCCCACGCCTCCACGCAACATCGCGGAATGGCGTGGCTCTATGGCGGAATCGGCGATGATGGAGCAGCCCTTGCGGATATGCACGTGCTCGATCTGACCACCTACTCGTTCGACGGCTCTCTACAGGTGGTAGGCTAGTCACCATCAGGCCGTGGCTTCGCACAGCTAGCCCCTGCTGGGGACAATGCTCTCATCCTGTTCGGCGGGAGGGCAGGCGTGGCCACAACGAATCCCAACCTGGGGGATGGCTACCGGATCGTACTGCCTTCGTGTCCTTCGCTCTCCATGGCCGGTGTAAAATCAAAGGACTGTTTCCGAGGATCTTGCTACTACGAATGTGACGCTGGATTTACTGTCACGAATCCTGCAGGTACTCGGCCTGTGACTTGCGAGCTAGCGGGATACTACTCCGGGCACACACCTGTCTGTCGGGCTGAGCTAGCCCAACCCCCGACTGACATAACTGCAACCATCAGTGGCCAGACTGCAACCGTTACGTGGAAACCCCCAACAGATTTTGGGACCTATACCAGTGCAAGCCACTATGCCGTTCGAGCAGCCGGGACGTTCGTCGGCTCTGATTTCGAAGGCATCACCTCACTGCCTGCTGGTTGGGCATATAGTGACTACGGACAAACCCTGAACAAATTGAGCTTCGTGTAGGGCAAAGATAGGTCTGGGGGCAACAGCTACCTCAAGTTCGAACTAAACCAATTCGGAAATTGTTGGGATTAGAATGGTTTTCAAGATAATAACTGCCCTCGGATATTCGTTCCCTGGCCCAAAGCCGTAGAGGGTGACAGAACCAACGTCCCTATTCATAAAGGGAACAAGTGGGAGGCTACAGTCAAGGTGTGGGTAGACTCCATTCCATATGGGAACGGGGGTGTGGGCATTGGCTTTGTAGAAGATGACCCAGGAAATCGATTCGGCACAGTGCGGTTTTACTTCATGCTCCGCAGAATCAGGTGGGGCAACTGGGGCATGGAGGTTGTAGCAGAGGAAGATGGCGCATACATGGGGCATCGGGACGTGGGCACGGGTGCGAATGGCCTCGAGCAAACGTTGAAGGTTGCTTACGATCCTGCTGATGACAGGGTTCGCTTCCTGCATCGAGGCCCATTGGATGTAGAGTGGAGGGAAGTGGTTGACGGAGGTCGTGCACTGCACCAGCTTGGATTCGGGGGCACCGTCCGTCAGGGTAGGCTCGTCATCATGGGCAAGACATGGGTCGAAGATGATCAAACTTGGTTTGCTGACGACGTCAAGCTTTCCGTCCAGGATTGTCCCAATAGTGGGGCAACACGATTCGACAAGCTTGCCGACTTATCGCCCGCTGGCACCCCTGCAGGGATGCTCAGAGCTGACATCACCCAGTTGTCTTAGGGCGTCAACTACAAGTTCGAGGTAGCTGCTGTTAGCGAAGCCGGGCTTGGTCAATGGTCTGCATTCTCGAACGCGGTGTAGCCTGCAAGCACTCTATCAGCGGGTCTCGAGAACGTCGCACTTTTTAAGAACGTGTTCGCCACCAACGGACACATTAACTCATTCTGGGCCGGGAAGGTGACCAACCGATGGAATGGGAACGGAAATATGCAGTCTGATCAATGCTACCACAGTGCTTGGGCCTTTGAACCTAAGGTAAGGATCGACATGGAGTAGCAGTATGCAATTGAGGCTGTTCGTGTATTTTAGAGGACGGATTGCTTCAACTGCCTTTGGCGCAGCTTCGGCTCAAAGGTCTACGTTGGAGATGATGCGAACGATTTTAGCTAGAACACGCTTTGCGATGGATTCCTCGATGCTTATGACCGCATTTCGCGCAAATTACTGACATGTAATGCCGTCGGGAGGTATGTATGGGTAGTAGCTCCGTCCATCTGGACCCACCTCGAGTTGTGCGAAGTGGAGGCCCTGGCAGACAACACTTGCGGAACTAGAACGCCGCCCAACACGCAGTAGCAGGGTACATGTACAGCTGCTAGAAACGGCGACATATGTACCTTGTCATGCGATGCTGGATACGCAGTCTCCTCCGGCGAGTCGACCGCTGTGTGCCGCCTTGGCGAGTGGACCACTGAAGCCCTCACTTGCGTGTCTCAGTGCCCCGCCCAGCCTGCACCATCCGGGGCAGAATCATGCCAGCAGAGCGTAGCAGCAGAGAACTTCGAGGATGTTGCATCCGCTACTAAGCGTTTCGCATCTGCAGAACCCGTTCTACACCCTTTCACCGAATATTGGCAGGTAGTAGATGGGAGGCTAGTTGCAATGCCCCCCCCGCCAGTTGGAGAGTGTGTCGAATTCGGGGAGGGAGTGGTGGCCATGATGCGTGATCCAGATCCCCGCGCCCTAGATGCTGACTACTAGATCAGCGTCATGATTAGCTCCGATTCGGAGGCCGGGATTGTCTTTAGGGCAGCAACATCAAGCGTGTACTACTACGCTACCATCGGATTTGCATCGGGGAGGCACCGCATCGTCAAGCATACCGGCAGCAGTAGCGACGATGTTGAGCTTGCGACCTCGGGCCAACAACTGCGGAGCCTAGATTCATCCAATCCCAGTGACCGCTATCATCTGGAAGTCTCCCTGTCCGGACCAAGCATTGAAATCAGGCTGGATGGGGCCAGAATCATGACTGCATCAGATTCCGCCATTGTAGCTGGAGACGTTGGCCTGTGGGCTTCTGGGGCCACCGAATTTGACGATTTGAAGGTATCTGCCCCCTGCCTAGTTGGCGGAGGTAGCAGCAGCAGTGGATGCCGTGATCTGTTCTATCAAGATGAGTGCTCGTTCGAGTGTAGAAAGGGATTCGATACATCCGGTACCTCCACGAGCATCTGCAAAGATGATGGCACGCTGAACCAGCCCGATGGAGCGCCGCAATGCAACATCCGAGCCCCAGTAGCCCTCAACTAGGCGCGCAACGTCACTGAGAACTCACCACGGAATTCAGCCGTAGGAGAACCTGTGCAAGCATCCTTGGAGGCAGATGAACAAATGGAATTCAGTATCGTAGCAGGAGACCCGGATGAAGCATTCCGCATCGGTCTCTGTGACGGGTAGATCCGGGTGAACGACCAGGATCTGCTGGACTACGAAATGATTACGACCTTTGAGCTTACGGTGCGCATTGGAATCAACGAGTACAGCACGTTCACCCTGATTAATGTGACCGTGCACGTGCAAAATGTCAACGAGCCACCTAAGCTTGCCCCGCAGCGGTTCATCGCGCAGGAGAACTGCCTCTCTGGAGCCTTGGTGGGGCCTGCCCTGTCATCACTGGCAACGGACCCGGAGGATGACATGCTGACTTTCCGGATTGATTTCGACGGTACAAATGGGCTAGTCCTCCTGAATGCTGCAAGCGGTCAGCTCAGCTTCAATTTTAGTACTCCTACTCGGCCCTCTGGGTCAGGACATCCTATTGATTTCGAGACAGCACCTGCATCTGGCTCATACCTGGCTATCGTTGAGGTATAGGACATCGTAGGAAACACTGCGTCAAGCTTTATTAGCATCGAGCTTAACGATACGAACGATGCCCCCGAGCTTGAATCTCCAAATGGGGTCTTCGTGGGATCCCTGCCTCAGTCTCAGGTGCTGCAAGTTGATGAGTACGCGGCCACTCGAATGCCGGGGACGGGTGCTGCAGCTATGAATCCTGCAGTAAAGGCAGCAGATTAGGATACGGCTTTCTACTTCGGGGATATCTCATACCGCTTCACAAGCAAGGGACTGGACGGTACGTCTCCGCTTACTGGGACGCTGGTACGGCAAACCAGCTCTGATTCAGAGCCTCAGACTCTCACCGGTCAGGTGTTGCAATCGGCGAGTCAAGACCTCTTCCACTTGAACTCGACAGAAGGCATGATTACGGTTATGGCTACCCCAAGTCCAAGCGACTGGTCCATTACCCCGTCATTCTCTCCGTACCTTTCCCTGGCAGCGGCCCAGCAGGGGCTGCTGGTCCGAGCTGAGTACATTGTTGAAGTAGAAGCCATGGACAGTTTCGGAGCCTCCGATACCAGGGACATCAGGCTGGTTATTGCAGCCAACGCATCGAACATCCCAGTGATTCGCTCCGCAACGTGTGTTGGGGGGGCGATGCCGACCCAAGGAGGAACCGTGTGCAACTTCACCGGCACCGGCCTAGGAGCTGTAGGTGGTGCTGTACAGGCCTGGCTCACTAGAACAGATGCAGGTGGCCAAGCGCATCGCGTCGATTTTTCAGGTTGTGCTATCGTAGAGGACTCAACTGAGATCGAATGCATCAGCCCAGAGGGGTATGGAACTGATTTTGATGTGCATGTTTTCGCCCAGAATCAGGAAGCGTTCCTTGCTCAGCAGTTGCAGCTTCGATATGCCCCGCCAGCGGTGGATACCGTGAGCACTAGTGCCTAGGCCCTGTCAACGCAGGGAGGAAGTGCGGTAGTCCTCACTGGGTCTAATCTTGGACCAGCAGGGCTACAGACAGTCACATACCTCGACGGCCGAGGTGGACAGTATGCTTGCTAGGTGCAAGCCGTTCTCGTGGGCGCTGAGACCAGCCACGATACTGTACGGTGCGTTTCAGCAGAAGGTTCTGGAGGAGATTTGCAGTGGACATTCATGATCAATGGTGAGGCAGACCTTTCGCTCACATCGCGGGCAGGAGACGAAGCGCAGCAGTCATAGACAGGATCACAGGCCCCCAACGTTCAGGATGATTTGCCTACATTCTCGTATGCACTTCCCGAAATTATCTCCGTGCAAACGCTCGACCGTGCGCTTGATGTGCTGCAGCTGCCCACAACTGGAGGTGAGACCGTGGTGGTACGTGGCAAGAACTTTGGCCCGACTGCAGATGCTGTCTCTATTCGGTACATGTATGGCGCGGGCAGCCCAGTCTAGACCATGGGATCTGACCTCATGTCTCACGAGTACACTATGGCATCGTGTACTAAGCCGTCGACGGGAGCAACCGCTCACACGTTGCTTCACTGCACTACGGCTCCTGGGGTTGGGAGGGGGCTGGTCCTCAGCGCGGTTGTGAATGGTCAAACGCAAGCAGAAGCCACGTGCTACTCGCCCGAGGTAGATGATGGTACATTTACAATCGGCCAGCTGGATAGAGGCGTAGTGTGTCCAAACACTACATTGGCCTTCATTTCTTATGTTGCCCCCCGATTAGTGTCTGTGCGAGGAGCGGGTGGCTCTGACACTCGGGGTGGCCAATCCTACACCCTTATCGGCACTGGATTCGGGCCTCTGGTACTGAGCCCCCTTGGTAGCATAACATCATCTCTGTATGGGCCTGCAGACGCTGGCAACCTAAGATATGACGCCACATCTACGTGCCGCGTGACTCGTGCTGACACCGAAATAGAGTGCCAAACGCTCCCAGGAACCGGCATGGATCTGGAGTTTGATCTGGCTATTGCTGGGCAATCAACATTGGCAGGAGCAGTTCAAACATCGCTGGCATACGCACAGCCAGTGCTTGCCACATTCGAGGGGGATGGATCCAGAGACGCCGAGACTCCGGGAGGACAGACGGTTGTGCTTCGAGGTAACAATTTCGGGCCGATGGATGTAGACGTGCCGTTGAATGCTACATACCAGCTAGATGTTGCGGCTGTAGGCGGAACAACATTTAATGCTGTGTATTGCACTCTTGTTGAAGCACATGTCACGATCGAATGCACAACTGCTCCTGGTGCAGGTCGGGGCTTGGCCTGGAAGATAGTGGTAGACTCGCAACCTAGCCGCAGCCCTACCACGAACTACGAAATTCCGGTCGTCGAGGCAGTCGTTCGCCAGGGAGCCGCTACTGCAGGGCGTGTCGAAGACGCTAGTGTAGATGGAGGCGACACGTTTGAGCTGCACGGTCGCGGATTTGGTTCACCAGATCTGTTCTTGGTCAACCCAGAGACCGGGGTGGAGACTGCTGCGCTGCAGAGCGTCACGTATGGGCCCACTGGAACTGAGTACACCCCGAGGGACATCATTCACGTTTCGCACACCCTGATCACAGTCAGGACAGAGCCAGGGTGGGCACAGGGTGCGTTTTTCAGGGTAGAGGTCGCTGGCCAAGCAAGTGGCTCGGGGCCCCCGGCTACCTCAAACGCGACGTTTGACTTTGCACAGCCTCTGCTGGTGTCCATGAGTCCAGCCACTACTGCTAGCACTGCGTCTCCAGCTAATGCCCCCCAAATTGTGCGGCTGATCACGCGGTCTGTTTCGCTTCGGGACCGGCTCTCTCGTCCTGTGGTCGTATTCGGTGGTCTTGTCATACAACCTGTTTCGGCAGTTTCCAACGGAGATGGCACTCAGGCGATTGCTTTCAATCTACCCGAGCATGGTGGTGGATTCGTGGTGCCAGTACGCATTGGACAGGCGCCCATTTTGGACAACGACGCTATATCGGAGCCGTACCCCTCGTCGCTCTCACGCCTTTCGGACCCGTTCACATTCTTCCAATACGAAGCACCGTCTATCGACCGGCTGGTGGTGACCCGGCCGGCTTGGACTGAACCAGGGTATGTTGCCAATGCCCTAACACTTGCAGACAATAACTGCACGTTTGGACCAGGAGACCCATTCACGTGCAGTGACACCGATGTGCTCCAAGTTCTGATCGTGGGCACAGGGTTTTCTAGTCCCCAAGCCTTCAGGCAGGCGGACGATGTCCGTGGCCTGCTGCGTGCAGACACGTCGATGTTGCCTATTAATAGGTACCCACTGCATGTAAGGTCGCATACGCACAACCGGATCCTTGCCTTCACAAACGAACAGACCGGGACACTTCAGGTGCAAGTAAGTGCGACACTGCCTATGTCTTTGCTGGACATCGGTATGACTGGTGCCGTGGGCGTTCAAGCTGGGTAGGTTGTGCGGCGTGCAGACTCCGAGCAGTGGCTGCTTCTCGCTCCATCCGTTGCCGGCGTGCGTGGAGCTACAACTGGTTTGCCTACTGCCGGTCAACAAGCTGGGGATGGAACACCCACGGAAGGGAACGGCATCACCATAACGGTGGGTGGGCTACAGACGACGAAGCAGATGCGGGTGCTTGCCGGTCCTAGTGCGGTGTCTGCCGTGCCTTGCAGGGTATGGTCCCTTCTGGAGAGCAGGTGGCTGGAAGCAGCTGCGTCAGGGGCGGTCATCTAGACTCACGTAATTGATGTGATAGATGCCGCCGCAAATACTGCCGGGACTGATCCCATCTATGCAGTCAGCTTTCTGATCCCTGAAGCTCCAGCAACGGCGGAGCCACTAGACGATGTCCGAATCTTCGTGGATCGCAATGGGGCACTTTCCAGCGGTGACGAGTCTTTCAGCTATGCAGCTCCCTATGTCGCCGCAGTGGACCTTTGGATGCCTCCTAGTAGCAGTTCCAGCGACCAACCTACTGACGTGTCCCCCCCAGAGTCGCATTGGTAGAGACAATTCGTCTCACTAGATGCACCAGAGGTGAGGGTCCCAACTCGAGGAGGGTGGATCCGTGTGCGTGGGTCCGACCTGACCACCTGCCCTCTCCTACGCATGGGAGACGGCCACCTAGCATCATGCTAGCAAGGGATTGCATCGCATGGGCATCCTATTGAAGCCGTCATTCTGAACCGTCGGGCATGCCTCAGTCCATCGGGTGGAGCGGCACCGTCTCTCCATGAGTGCTTCGTCAGTCCCGTGTTCCCAGGAGAGGGAGATGGCATGCAATACAATGACAGCACAGGATACTTCAAGCTTGACATCGAGGCGGGCAGGCAGTCGATGGTGCTTGCTGAGGACCTTGACGACGTTCAGGCGGCGGGAGTGACAGATGGCACCTCCGGCATTGTACCAACTAGGCCAGGGCAGAGTGCCTCAGCTGTGCGTCTTGCAAATGTAAGGCGAGGAACTCTCATGTACTCCCACATCCAACCCAGTATTACTCGAGTAGAGCCGGCAGCGCAGGGTGATTCGGTTCCGACCGAAGGTGGTGTCGTGATGCTGGTCACTGGGACAAACTTTGGCG
>Ga0136560_1000928_pt1 | contig 14907 bp, 19 predicted proteins | sample AntRauMeHopE1497_FD_104925 | JGI IMG/M metagenome (GOLD analysis project Ga0136560, IMG submission 104925) | Saline lake microbial communities from Rauer Islands, Antarctica - Metagenome Hop E1 #497 | ecosystem: Environmental > Aquatic > Non-marine Saline and Alkaline > Saline | place... | reverse complement strand
CCCTCCCTGCTTGGACTTGAGCGCTGCCACTTCGGATCGAGCCTATCGACCGCGTGCGATGGCCTGAATCCGAGCAGCTGCCGCGGCTTGCTCCAGTCGCTCTTCCTCACCCTTCTCTCGACTACGGACATCCTCCTGCTCTTGCTGAGCCTGAGCCAATGCACCCTTCTGCTTGGACTTGAGCGCTGCCACTTCGGATCGAGCCTATCGACCGCGTGCGATGGCCTGAATCCGAGCAGCTGCCTACTCGGCTTCCGCCTGAGACGCCTCGTCGAGACCTCCATCATCATTGGCTGTCCTGCTTTCAGTCGGCTTCATCTTGCCGCCTTGCGCCACTTGTTCCAACATACCGACGGCGCGATCATCTCCGGTGCTACCCGCGGTCGCAGGCCTGCTGCTGCCCCGGGTACTGCCGCGACTTGGTCGCACAGAAGAAGCAGGCACCACCCATCCAATGTTGTGCACATACATGGACCCGGGAGGCATCCCCACGGGTAGTGCCATGTCCTAACTGCCCCCCACTTGCACCCGTGTGTTCCCCAGAGAATCCCCTGCCCGCATGGGTGACTGCGAGACTCCTGATTCTGTGTTGCCACTGCTTTGTTGTTCCCTGCGCCTCGCATGCTGCGACAACTGAGCAATACCGTGGTCTACTCGCGCCTGCTGTGACTTGCGCAGTCTCTCTCCCCGCCCCCCGCTTGTTCCCTGAGCACTCATGAATGTATCCCTACCCATTCGGTCAATCCGCTTCTCTCGTCGTATGGACGAAGACACCTGCGGCTTGCGCCTGCGTGCTGGGACTGGAGGACGATGGCCGTCGAGCTGCTCGTCCCCAGCGACAATCACCACCTCGGTACCATCATCGGCGGAACCTCCTGCCAGTGGCGGCGCCCGCGGAGACGGTATGCGTACCGACGCTGAATTCTGCCCCCCCCTCCGATTACCCGAAGCTCGCAAGCGCCGCTCAGGCGCCCCTGCTGGTTTCCTTCCAGCAGGCACTCTCGGGGAGGCCTACCTGACTGCCATCATGCGAGAGGCAGCTACATGAGACGGTCCTATGCGAGCTGCCCTCATCTGAGCTCTTCGTCCACCAGGGGGTCCTGCGGGTACCATGGTGGGGGGAAGCCGCTGTGGGGGCTGCGGATCGATCGCCTTAGAACTCAAGGGGCCGTACGCTGCTGCTACTTGCAGCTTCTTCTTCTTGCTGTTGTAGGGCCCACGAGAGAGTGCGGTCGAAGCTGCAGGACCACCGCGGCTGGGATCAAACGCAGGTACCTGCGGGCGCTGGCCACCTCGGCTTAAGAAAGCCGCACCATGTACCATCTCCGGTTCGTACCCTGTAGGCACCATCCTATCAGCAGATGAGTCTCCTCCTCCTCCTCGTCCTCCTCCCCCGACTACCACACCTTCTCGCACTGACCCACTCGAGGCAGTGCCATGTGGTCCTCGATGGTTCCCTCCCGCCATATCCATATCTTGCATCAAGGAACCGTCCTCGAAGGGCACAAGATCTCCGTCCTCTGCCCTCGCTGCCTCAATTCCGGCCTGGATGGGACCGGCTGGGGCTTCCGTAGCGGTTCCCACAGCGGATCCACTTGACTGCGCACTGAGTGCGGCGGCACCGCGACCGAATGGAACTCCTCGATGCGCCTGCGCCGCCCTGGCGCTCTAACCCTTAGACGGGCTGCTCTGTCGGACAGGCTACAGGAGTCGGCTGGACGTCGGTGACGAGACGTGGCTGCTTGCGTGGGACAGAGAGAGAGCAGCTGTAGTCGGAGGGGGTGGCTGCACGCACCTGGTGCTAGCGCTCAGCTCGGATCGTTGCCGTTTGTTCGGGGGGGGCTGCCGCGACGCGTCGTTCCCCGAGGCGTCCTGCCTGTCTCCCGCTAGAGGCTGCTCTCCCTGTTGTTCCCTGGAATAAGGCCTGCCTTTCGGCGAGCGCCGTCCAGTGGCACTTGCCGCAGGATCGAATCGAAGGCTTCGCGACACGTATGGCAAATTGCCTGCATCCACCGTAGGATATCCCATCGGATTCTTTTCGCCGTACGATGCCTGCCGGTGCTAGTCGCCGCGACTGCTGGACACGATCACTGCGGTGGTTCCACCCCCGTTTATCTCGAGTTCTTGGGCCGCCTGCTGCCGCACCTGGGATGCAGTGCTGCTCCTAAATTCTCCATACGACGCACCGTTTGAAGGTCCTGAGCCTGCAGCGACGCCGTGCTCGCGGTGCCGTGCTGCTGCTGAGAGAAAGCTCCTCGGCTGAGTCGATGCCCGAGGCTCTACCCGGTCACGGGCACGCCCGGTAACTGATGCTGGGTGACGCCCCCCTCTCCTGCCCGCATCACCGGCAGTCGCAGATCTTTGTGTTCCCTCGCGTGTTCCCCCGTTCTCCAGCGAAGCCGTTGCTAGCGTGGACTGCGACTCGTACAGACCCCGAAGGCCCCCGTTCACATCACCACCAAGCGTCTGAACGAGATGCTGTGCCTTCGACTCTGCATATCCAGGATCTCCGGGGAACAACCGATAGAGTGAACCGTCGTCAGCTTGCAGCACCACACCGCGATGGACCCCTGCCCTTGCCCGAACATGCTCCATCTCGGCTTCTTGCGCCTCCCTGGCCATGCGACGAGCAGCTGAGATGCCGAGCCGTTGCTGACGTGACTGCAGAGCTGCACGTTCCCCTTTCAGTCGGCGGGCTGCAGCTGCCCCCTCGTTGGAGGTCGAATACGGCGGTGGGCGCGGCGCTCGCATGGGTGAGGCAGGTGGCATCTGCATGTTATCACCGTCACTCTCGTGTTCCCTGAAGGCATCCTCCCCTTGGCCGTCTGTGGGTGACTTGCTCTCTCTCTCAGCAGAGCGTCCCTACCAGCTCCTGTACCTCGGTGGATGTTGCTGACGCATTGGCACGGCATCCAGATCGATGCCGTGCATCTCTGCAATGGCTCCATCCATGACCCTCGTAGCGCCCATGGAACCAGGGAACACGACGGGACCGCGGCCAGGTGGCAATGCCGACGACAGCGGTGGGGAGGAAGTACCGGGCATGGACCTTTCCCCGTCATCCTTACCCTCGCCAAAATCTAGTTCTTGGCCCTGGACCTGCCCCTCGCCTTGGCCTTGGCCGTCCGTAGTAAGCATCGCAGCCTCACCCTCGTCTCTCCACGCTCGAAACGGGGTCACAGCCACCGTCGGCCTCGCCGCCCCACCGTCGCTCTCCTGCTGCGCCTCACCGTCGCCAGATTCATCTGCTTCTTTCCCCTGCTATTGTTCCCCAGTTCCGGTTCCATTATTATTGTCATCTTCAGCTCCTTCAAAATCGTCAAGCGCAGGGTTACGCCCCACCGATACTTCGTGGATTGATGCACGAAGCCCCCTGCTACGCGAAGCATTGCCTCGGGTGCGCGATATGCACCACCGGACGGCTTGCTGTGCCCCCCAATCCAGCCCATCCGCGATGCTGAGAGGCGACAGCAGCTCCTTAGCCTCAAAGCGCACTGTGCCATGCCCCATGGAACCTCGCCTGGCAAACGGAGCAGGAGGTAGCGGCCTTGGTCTCGGAGTGAGATCACTCGGGCTACTGGCCTAAGTGGGCGAGCCCTAGTCCTGGCCCTTTGTTCCCCCGTTCGTCCCGCTATGTGCATTGTACTGCGCAGCGGTTGAGCTGGTAGCAGACCCACGGCGATCTCTACCAGTCTGCGGAACATTCTATCCCCCGGCGGCGCCCGCTGCCCCTTCAGGGAGCTTGCCGACCACAGTGCCCTGGGTCAGCGCCACGAGATCGAAGGGACCCCTTGACACGGTCCGCCAGAGGTTGCTGTCCAATACAAACGGAAAGGCAGAGCACTCACCTTGCTCTTCGTCGGTCATTGCGCGGCCCGCCCCTGCGGAACCTCCCTCAGCCTCCACCTCTCCATCCCCCAGCTAGCCCTTGCTCTCTGCCTGTGCCCTGGCCTGCCTTGCCTTCTCCTCTGCGAGCCCGCGGCCACTCAAGTAGTACGTGTCGGCGCCGTGCGTTTCTTCGTCGGAGTCTGTGAGGGCGGCTTCGTCCTCTTCGGCCTCCCTGCGGATCTCCTCCGTGGTCTTGCGGCGCCGCGCACGAGAGGCGAGTACCCCCCCTCCGCGGTGGGTGTTCCGCGCCCTCGCAGCGCCAGAAGTGCCATGGCTTGAAGCCCGAGCAAAATACGCGGGTGGAAGTCCCCCATTCTCGCCAAGGGCTCTGCGCGCAGCAGCCGCCGTTGCCGTCGAAGGAAGGCTCTGTGCTGCCGCGATCGCTGAGGGACTGCGGGAGCGCGATGGTGACCCGCTAATAGCCGTCAGACTAGCCTAAACAAGCGACGACGGAACCCGACCCAGGCGCCGCGCACTCACGTAAAACGAGACGGAGGCGCGATACAGCGGCTTCCCGGCAGCGATCTCCGCAGGTGATGCTAGCACCGGCGATACAAGCGGCGTACTCTCTCGCACGAGTGCTCCGAAAGTACTGGTGGTATTCACCACCAGATGAGAGGGCATTTTGCCACCCGTTGCCCACCCCATGACAGGCACTTCCTGTCCTGCCCCGTGGTTCTACCTCTAGGGACTGCCACCAGCATCCTCGGTCTCGTCTGCCTCTAGCACGTGTGCACCCACGAAAGAACCAAGTCTCTCGCCGAGAGCGCGCTGCAGTGCAGTGCGTTTGCGACCCGAAGCAGTTCCGAGCACACCGCCTGCTTTGGCAGCCGCTGCTTCCGCCTGTCGCTCTGCTGGAAGCTTCAGCTCGTTCGCTGCTCGTTCCTGCGCACGAGTCGCCATCGCGATGAATTCTGCCGCCACTGAGGCATCCACCAAACGGATGCCGAATCGGCGGCGACTCTTGGGCCGCGTCGGGAGCATCGCTACCGCATGCTTTTGTTCCCTGAGAATGTCGTCCCCACTCAGGCCACCGAAAATAACAGCATCTTCCGTCGCCTCCTCGTCGAGTGCTGCCCAGCTGGAGCGGCTGCCGACTGCTCCCCCGGCTTTCGTGATCTTTTTCCAAGGACGCCCATAGGGACGAGCATTACCAGGAGTTGGTGCCGCCGACCCATCAGCTGCCGCCGTCAGGTCTCTCCCATCAAAAGCACCCAGGTCCAGCACAGCGACGTCTTCTACTGTTCCCTCCTGCAAATCAAGCTCTTCTGGCTACTGGGTGCCGGCGGCGAGTAGCACCTGCAGAGAATCGATCCCAAGGGCCACTCCGAGGAACTGCGGCGGTCTATTTGGTCGCTCAAAGAGCTGCATCTGGAGGCCTGGAGGAGCATCCACCTGCGTTGGAGACGACGGGCGAGGCTACTTTGAACTAGCCGCTGAACTAGAGCCACCCCCTGGTGCCCTGATCGCGTGGCTTGGGGCGTACACGGGTCCCGTGCTGGTGTGCACAGATTCTGTGTCCGTATCACGAAGGCCAATCGCAGCCGAGGCACTTTCGCCATCAGTTCCCGCCATGGGGGTCCATGCGGCAGGGGTAAACTTGGACACAGCGGCGGGCACCACCAAGCCAGGGGCAAATAGCAAGCATGCGTGCGTACTTATCCCATGAATAGGACGTGAGGTCGCCCGTGTACAAGGATGGCACAGTGCGTCGTCTAAGCTAACGGGGCCAAAGACTGGGACAGCGTTGTCGGCGGCAGCAATTTCGTTCGCTGTTTCCCCCCTGTTTTTCATGATAGCGATCAAGGCGGTTACGGCGCCATCAGACACGACCTTGGAACTGCCCTCGCCACCTAGAGCACCCTGTCCGGCAGTCCCTCCTGCCGCAAGAGAGGCACGCGATGCGCCATTTGCATTCTTCGCTGAAGTCGTGGTCTTCACAAGGGTATCCGTGAAGCCGTCGATTCCCAGGTCCTTGGCCAGCTGCACACGGGCAGCGGCAGCAGCGGCCGTGGCTTCCTTGTCCAGCGCTTCATCGTCGTCTTCGTCGGAATCGCTCTGTGCCCCAGCCTGGTCCTGATCAATCGCCAGCTCACACAGGGACCTCAAGCAGGCATTTCTCAGCTACTCTTCACACATGGGCGAATCGCTCACTGAGATGAGTGCGGTTGCAACTCCCAGGCTCACGAGCAGGTGCCTGCATGACGACTCCTGCGACAGGTTACAGAGGACTTGCGCGGCGTCAGATCGGGCACGGAACATGAGACTGCCCTGGCTCACGCGGTCATCCTTCAGTTCCCTCACAGATCGGAGCAAATCCTCGGGGTCAGAGCCCAGTGTGAGGGGGGCCGGCTCTCCTTCGAGCTAGGAACGCCTGCCACCTGCGGTGGCGCCGCCACCAGATGTTCCGCTCATGCCGTGGTCAGGCCTGGCTGCTGTATGGTCGATATGTCGAAGCTCGATGAGAAAACCGCGAGATAGCTACCCCTCGAACTCAACGGATAGAGAGGGAACGAGCTCGGGCGTCGTGTCCACAGTGCCCGAAGCAAGTCGACCTGCGGCTTCCAGCGCCATCTATGAACTATTATGCCTCCCTCCGCTGTCTCTTCGCCCACCCCAACCATGCTTCGCATCTGTACCATCCTGCTCCAGCAACCCATCTAGGGCAAGCGACATGGGCACCTTGAACATCGCAAGGCTGTCTGCTAGCAGTGGAACTAGGCTCCGAGGCGGCGGTGACTTTCGTATGACCAGACCCTGACCACTCACAGCACTAATCTGGTCGGCCCCTGAAGCCGATGAGCCGTGATTTTTGTGTTCGTCCATGTCTGTGTCCATGTCCATGTCTGTATCCGTGTTTAAGTTCGTGCCCCGCCCGCTCCGAAGTCGCTGCAGCCCCGATTCACGGGAAGCAGAGGACGCCACCAAGACTGGCATGCCCAGGCCCTGCTTTCGAATCGCATCGCTCTTCTCTCCCTAGTGAGCGTCTTCCCCATCACCGTCCCCTTGCTCATCTCCATCCCCCTCTGCTCCCTCTGATGCACTGCCATCTCCGGTGATGGACGCCTGTAGTTCAACGGTGCCGCCGAGCGTCCCCTGTAGGGTCGAGTCTCTACCATCTGTTGTTCCCTGGGCATGCTTGACGATCGAATCGAGCAGAGGTGCCGCTTTATCCATTCCGAGTTCGAACCGCACGGCAGGGGAGGCGCTTAGAGAACGGAGAGCAGCAGCAGCTCGCATTGAGGTCCGTGGTTCCAAATGACCGGCTACTCCAAGAACAGAACCCAACGCACCGAGAACGCCCCCCCGTAGCAGGTGCTTCACCAGGCCCTTGTGAAGAGCCAGCGCTGTAACGAGACAGGCGGCATCATCTGCGAGCGTCTGCAGCACATCAATCATCTTGTCCTGTTCGGCCAGTGGAAGATTGAGGTCCCCTACCTGGGACGAGGTCAACAGGCGCAAGGCTGCGCAACCGGTGGCGCATGCTCTCGCCGCGGTCGCAAACGGCGTGTACGAATCCTTGGGTAGTAGTGGCATTGCCTTGCCGTGCTTGTATCTCTGCTTGCTAGGATCGAGCGCAGCAGGCAGCAGAGCAAAGGACCAGTGTCTCGTGGTCGTCCCATCGATCTCCGCGCCGAGACTGCCGGCCTCAACTACTCTCGCGTCGTGCGCGTCGAGATGATCCTCCTGAGAGCTCAACTGCTCTTGCTGTTTCGACATCCTCTGGCTTGAAGCCGCCTTTGCTGCCACATACATGTCTTTTACCGCGTCGTCGTCGTGGTCCAGTGCTTGCAGCAGCTGTTGCTTCCCCCGCCTGCTCTGCGACAGATTCGTCATCGCAGCCATTGCAAGCATCGCGGCATCGCATTCATACTGCATCTGTTCGATCGTGGTAGCGGGGGTTCTAGCAGTAGAGCTGCCCGATCCACCAGCTAGATATGAGAGTAATTGCGGGCTCGATTCGTCGGCTGCTATCGCATCGCTTGTGACCCCACCTGTCGCTGCCGGTGGCTATGCCTATGCCTCTGTCACGTCTGCCGAATGATTTGAGGGCATGCTTCGAGACAAAGCCACCCCTGATCTGGCAAATCGCGCCAGAATCCCAGCCAAAGCACTGATGCCACCGTCATGGAGGAGTGGTGTGACATCAGATCGAAAGCAAGACGCGAAGTGGAGGGCGGTGGCTGCTGCTAGCCTGTCCTGAGCGCTGGGTCTTCGGGCAGCGATCGCAAATACCTTCACGGCACCTGCCGAAAGAATCGCACGGCGCTGATCTGCGTCAGCTGCCCACAGCAGATTCACAAGGCCCAGCATGCACAACCGCCTCGTTGCGTCTGTTTCGGCATCCGAGCAGCCTAGCCTTACAAACACGTCGACTGCCCCTTCCTCGGCTACACGGTTCCGGATCGATGATTTGGGCGAGCAGCTGAGATTATACAGGCCCTGTGCGATGCTGGGTCGAAGTCGGGACGCGACGCTATCCATGTCTCTCTCTGCCCTCCCTGTTGAGACATCGGAGGCGTGGTGCTTGTGTGCGCCGCCTCTGACCCGCTCCTGTTCACCCGAATCTTTCTGCTCCTGCCTTCCCTGTGCCTAGATCTATACTTGTTCGTGTGCTGCAGAATTAGGCACTTTCTCCCCACCATTAGACCCGCGATCGGTTGCCGAAGAACCTGCCTCTGGGATGGTATCTGCCTCTGGGTCACCTGGTCGTACTGGGGCATGCACCCTGCGCTTGCTAGGGGGTGGGGGCACGTCCACCATGTGTCCCGTGACTTGACTGACTCGTCGCTGCATCGGCCTCCTGAGCTCCTTCTCGATGGTCGCATCGAGGTCGCTCTTGGAATCCTTCGAGGAATGTGTGTGATCAGACTTCGTCGATGCTATTGACATCTTACTTCCACCTCGTGAGCCGTCTTGGGAGGGTATCCTGTTAGGGGGTGGGGGCATGAATCGTGCATCAGCTGCTACCTGTGAAGACAGAGCGACGTCGGCCGAATCGAGCACTAAGCTACTGCCAGCTCCGATACCGCCAGGATTCTTCTCGTCGGCCATCAGGCTCATATCACAAAGCATGACTAGGGCCTCAACAGCACCCTCGTGCACTAGCACTTCCTCGTAGCCCCTCTCGCGGGACACCGCGGCCAGCACGCCAGCCAGCAGAGCACTCACGGCACCGTCTACCTGCTTGACCGGTGGGGGTGCCTGAAGCGCAGCTCGAGGTGGCTGGATCGTCGTGGAGATACCGGGAACGCTCGGACGACGAGGACTTGGGGGGATCTCGCTGTACTGGCTGATCATATTCCGAATTGCCGTGGTGGCGTCCACCTTCAGTTCCAGCTTGCCGACTTTTCTATCTTTGGGATTCACTGGCGGTTCATCGTCACCGATGTGTTTCATTCCCATTTCCACGTAGCTGTTCCGCCTGCGTGTCTCCTTCGTAGCAAGTTTGGCCGAGTATGCCTATTCCTTGGGCCCCTGCGTGCGATCCAGCTGATCCATGATTCGCTCGCTACGGATGTGCTTCAACCGCTGCTGCATCTGCAGTTCCCCCGAGCTGTTCTATGAGGCTTCCGGCCCTGCGGTCGACTTAATGCTTTGTTCGGCACCTGACGCATTGCTTGACCTGTTCTTAACTTGATCAGCGGGCGCCTGCTACCCGTGGACGCTCGAGGTGGAAAGGGGATCGGAGCTGCTGCCCTGGCTGTTCAATGCACCAGCCATGCCGCTGGCTTCGTGCTGCTGCCGAAGCACGGTAATCACCGACCGAAGGGCACCTTCGTTGACGAGCCTGGGCTGGGCCTCCTTGTCGAGGGCAAGCTTGTGGAGCGTCTCCGCGCAGGCTCGCTGTACCCTGGCGAATGGGGAGAGACAGAGTTTCTGCAGCAAGAAGACAATGCCGTGCTCAAGGCACTACATTCGGCTTTCAGGGTCTGCCATGATATTCTGCAGAGCCTCGATTCCCATTGCTTGCGAACCTTCGTCGTGGGTTCGTACGATGGCCACAGTCAGCAGTGCCTCGACTGCTCCCGAACTCACGAGCCGCGACTCGCTCCCTGGTACGAGCGAGAGATTAAACAGACTAGCGATTGCTTCCTGTCTCACCTGCTCCGTCATACTGGAGCAAAACTGCACCAGGACCGGAATTGTTCCCTCGAGCAGCATCATCTGCGCCATCAGGGGGGCTCGTGACAGTTCCCGCATGGCAACTGCGACCCGCAGTCGGACCGGGTCCCGATCGGAGCCAAAGTTCGCGAGCGCCTTCAATGCTCGCAGCACTCCTTGTCGCTGCGCCCTCACGCTCGCGATGCTGGCGCTAGAAGCATCATGGCTACTCCCCGACTGGAAAGCGCCAGGTGACTGCGCAGTGTGACCCGCATGGTCTGTACCATTCTCGTCCTCGTGTTCCTCCTCGGAGCCTTCTGCATGGCCGATCTTGACGACAAGTGCACCCTCTGTCACTGCACCCCCAGCGCCGACTGCGCTTCTCTTTGAGAAATGTCCATGTAGCGGCCCATCGGCTGTACGCATGTCCGACTGCTGCGTCTCAGCTGAGGACAGTTGATCGATGTCGAATGATCGCTACAAGTCCGCAGCAAGATAACAAAGTCCCAGAGCACACTGCTGCCTTGCACGGACAGCAAGGTGCTCCAGTCGGTTCTGTTCCTTCAGCAAGAGCGGGCTGACGTCCCCCTTAATCCCAGTGAGGCCCATTTCCGGTTTGGTGGTCGAGACTTTCAAAGTGTCCAGAGCGATCCCTCGGGAACCTCCCCGGCTCGGTGCCGCCCTTGAAGCGACAGAACTAGTGCTGGACCGCCGACCGTCCCCTGGGCCCCCTTTGATGGCCTTAGATGGACTCGGGGAAATGTTGCGACCAGACCCACCGGCTACAGACCCCGGTGGCGAGTCGACGCCGATGGCTTTGGCTCTAGCTCCAAACCCACGGCTGGACGGAACCTTCTTCACAACCCGCCCCCTCGATGCGCTGGAGCCGAGTGCAGGGCTAGCACCCCCACCGGACGCAAGTTGGTAGTTGTCATCGCCTCCGGCATCGGATCGGTATGAACTGAGGCTTGCGGTCGTTGGAACACGCAGCAGCCCACGAGGCTGCTGCGCGACTGGAACAGCAGCGGAACTCCCTTTGGCGCTGCCGCCCTCTGGGTCATCCAGCTCGTCTCCGTGGGTTTCTGCGTCCGGTTCAACTGCACTGGTCAGCGTTCCCATCGCGTCCTTTCGAATCTGGGCTGTTCTCTCTCCATCCTCGTGCATCTGCCGCAGCAGACGGAAGGAATAAGCCTTCGATAGAGCCAGTGCAGACATGGGAGCGTGTGCAGCAATCGGCACGAGTGCGGGCAGCGTGCCTGCTCTTACGATTGCGCGGCGACACGATTGCGACCTCGACAGGCCAGCGACCACTCGCACCGCGTCCACGATAATCGGAAGAGGCAGGAGTGTGCTGCTCGCAGAGGTGCTCTCATTTAGATGCCGCAGCATCTGAAGATCATCGTCGGCTCTGGGCTCAACCTTACGGCCTTGATTGTGCAAGTCGAACGCCGCCCGAGCCTGCGCATTGCCTGGCAAACCGTGGCCGCTTCCTGCTGGGACGTCAGATTCCGCCACTGCAGCCAGTCTCGCTGGGTTGCCGTGAAGTCGTCGGATCACAGCTGTGGCACCTGATGGAGTCGGAGCGTCATCATCACCGGACACAGAATGCCCACCAACGCTGCCGATACCTTCTGACTCTGTCCTTGCTCGCCCTCCACGAATGCCACCTCCACCTCTACCTCCACCTCCACCTCCGCCTCCGCCTCCAACTGCCGACCGGAGCCGATCCGCCGCGTGTACCACGATAGAGAACAAACGATGGCTCACGTCTTGTTCGTTCACGAGGCCTCTCACCAGGTTAAACGGATCATTTCTGCGCGGTGCCAACACATGCATCATCGCGCTAACAACCCCCAGACGAACCATGATCCTAGCACTCAGGTCACTCCCAGTGGGTGCCTCGTCAGATTCAGAGTGCACGCTACCTGTGCCGTCAGCGACACGCAGAGTGGGACCAGACCCCGTGATGTCGTCTCCATACGAGCACAAGTTCCGCATCGCCGCGATGGCGAAACTGATGACTTGTACAGCTCTTTGGCACAGGTGCGGGGCAGGTGATCCATCAGCAAGCGTGGGGCCTTTCCTCCTTTCCCTGGCCAGCACAATCGCATCAAGGAGCGTTGACTGGCGCACCTTCTCGGCCTCCACCTCCTGCTCCCTCCTCGCCATCAGGGCCCGCTCCTTCTCACCATCCTCAGAGTATCCGATGCCACCGCCGCCGCCACCACCACCACCGGACTGACCATGCCCACCCCCACCGAAGGTCAGCACTGTGTGTCGGCGTCCGGAGGGCGAATCTGGCGATCGGATCGATATGTTTGCGCCTCCCACGGCGGCGCTACTGCGGTCGTCTGTGCTCTCACGGTCGGAATCCGATGCACCGCCAGGTGTCTAGGGTGCTGGTGGTGGTTGTAGCGTGCGGTATGCGATATCTAGCAGATGCAGTAACGTTCGAACACCGTCTCCTGTGGCAGTGCCAAATCGTTTTTCATCAGCATCAGCAGCTGGGCTCTCTCCTGGTCTCACGGCGTCCTCATCTCTGGATCCCGGTGCACCTTGGAAAGGCACTTTAGCCGACGATGTCGAGTTCATGGATGCCCGCCGTGACTCGTCAGTCGTTCCTTGTGACTCGTTCCCGAGCGCATCGCCTTCCAACGGCTTGCTTCTGGCACCTCCGGCCTCCTTGGATTCGCCTGTGGCTGGAGCACGTGCTCTTGGCAAACGGACGTCAGGGGAACCCTCAATGAGATATTTCTTGGTTTCCTCGTGACAAGACAGGTTGTACAGAACGTTCGCTGCAAGCACAGTTCTTTCGTCCAGGTCCTCAGGGAACAAACTGCTGACATATTCCTCGTACGCCTTTGGATCGTGTAGCTTGTCTCCTCGCAGGAAGAAACGGGCGTGATCGGGCGTGCCAGGAGGCGCGCTTCGATCGCCCGAGAAACCTGTTCCGAGGGTGCCGCCACGCACACCAGACGCAACACTGGATGAATCATCATCGAATCCAGCCCCTACTAGATCGGCAGACATGCGGCGCCCACGGCCGTCGTGTTCCCTGTCCTGTGGAGGTACCGCCCGTCCAGCTGATGCCTCCAGCACCGGTGCTTGGCAGGCTTTGGCATACCTCATGACGGCGGCGCCAAGTCCATGCGAGCACGCCTTCGCAGCTAGCTGGGGGTCCCCGCAAGCTCTGGCAGATGCAAGCAGACACATACGCGACACGCGCGAGTCAGCGTGACAGTGGTCAATCATGTGGCCGACACCAACTGCCAGTCCGTGTCTCCATGCCCACTATGCATCAGGGTGAAATGAAATACGCCCGATAGCCACTGCCATTTTTCGCAGCGTTTTCCTGGCGCCGAGCACGGTTTTCATCTGTGAGATCGCGTGCGCCGCAATGATGGCCTGTGTGTCTACTGTGGTCGGACTGACGCATTCCGCTGCGGCTGCTGCCTGCTCTTGCGACGGATAGGCTGACACAGGCCTCCCTTGTTCCCTGGAATGCACCCCCGTGGGGGCACTGTCACCAGCTGAAGACTAGCGACCATCAAGGGCGTCAAAACTGGCTGTACCTCCTGCGGTATCTTCGTCTTCCATAGAAGCCTCCAGAATCTTGTCCTCGTCGATGACTACGCGAGCCAGTTCTGACCCAGGGCCGACAGCGGACGAAGTCATTGGAGATCCCATCCCAGCTGGCTGCGAGTTCTGTCTGCCAAACCCGTGGGTCTGGAGTCGAAGCCGCCTGGCTGCTGCTTGCTGTTTCTAGTAGTACTCGGCGAACGCGCTGGCAGCACTCGACGCCTCAGCCGCGTGGTCGGCATAGCTAGCAGCCAGGGGTTCCAGTGACGGGTCGCCAGGCGCCTGTCCCTCCGGGCCGTATGGCCCAGCGAGGCTTACAATCGCAGGGACAGCCTCAGCAAATGCTCTACCACAGTACCCCTTTAGTGCGCTGGCGATCCCATGGCGTGACTGTACCAATCGTGTAAGTCCCCGGACGCATCGCCGCAGCACCCATGATGCAAAGAGTAACGTGCTCGCATCGTGGGCGGCTTGCTAAATATGGTGTCCGGCCGCATCTTGGTTCGACTCCCGCTTCGCCTCGCTCTCGAAATCTCCGCTGCGGTACGACTCCTCTCCGTCTCCATCTCCACCTTTACCATCGTTTTCGCCCTCCGCCTTGGCCTGTTCGCCACTTGGTCGCATTTCACTGACTCCGCTGGCATCCAGTAATGCCACGTAACAAAGGCGAATCGCGTCGCAGAACATGTGAGTCACCCCATCCGCGCTCAATTTGTTCAAAGCCACAGCGTGTCGCGTCAGAGGTTCCGCGATGCGCGCGGCGGCAATGCATTGCAAGCGAGGCCCCAGCCAGAACCACGAGCTGCGCAGATCCCCAACTACGTTGGATGCTAGAAGCGCTCTCCTACCGGCACCAGGATCGCACGCTATATTTGCAAGCGCCTGCACGGCGCAAGTAGATACGAACGCGTCCCTCGCGACGGTGCGGCGACTCGGCTGCAGACCCGCAGCTTCCTCATCGATCGAGGTCGGGCGCAGAAGGCCTAGAATCGCAGACACACCCATGCCTCTCGCTAGGACCGGCCTATTCCTTGGGAGCGTACTGAGGTTGTACATGGTGGTGGCGAGAAGACACCTCATGCTACCTTGCGCCCTTCTCGCTAGATCGGCCAGTGCCAGCACAACGGGCGGGTCCAGTGCCGAGATGGCGAGACTGGAGTCAGATTTCGGGTCGTTCGACGTAGGATTCGTCCCAGCATCGGAGATGCATACCAGGTGGATACCAGAAGCAGCTGCGATGTTTGCCAGAATCTATGGCAGTGGCTACTGTATGGAGGACAAGTTGGCCAATGCCTCGGCACATTCATGCCTGGTCCTAGGACTATCGGAATCCTT
>Ga0136560_1000927_pt1 | contig 14909 bp, 14 predicted proteins | sample AntRauMeHopE1497_FD_104925 | JGI IMG/M metagenome (GOLD analysis project Ga0136560, IMG submission 104925) | Saline lake microbial communities from Rauer Islands, Antarctica - Metagenome Hop E1 #497 | ecosystem: Environmental > Aquatic > Non-marine Saline and Alkaline > Saline | place... | reverse complement strand
TCTCCTGCCCTGTTAATTGACCTCGTTATTTTCCACAAAAAAAGCCTCTTGTTGCCAAGAAGCTTTTAACAGTACAGGCGGAGAGACTCGAACTCTCACACCTTGCGGCACTAGATCCTAAGTTCAGATTTTTAACATGTCAAAATACATCAAAACAAATTATATAATTGATTTTCAATGTATTATAATTTTTTAAACTATCATTTGAATCCATTTAACACCCTAAAAAGTGTTACCCATGTGTTACCTAGATTGTTTATCTTTATAAAAATAGTTTAAACATGGCCACTTTAAAAACAGTCTTACATCCAAAAATTGACACGAAAGGAAATAAGCATTACAGATTAGCTTTGCGGCTTACGGTTAATCGAAAACGAAGTTACTATCATTTAGGGCAGAAAGTAGAACCGAAATTTTGGGATGTTGAGGGAGAAAAAGTGAAACTCTCCCATTCGAGACATAAGCAATTGAATAGGTTGATAAGAAAGAAATTTGATGAAATTGAGGATGTTATTTTTGAAATGGAAGCTTCAAAACAGAATTATACGGCAAAACAGATTATTGATTCCATCCGGAAGGATACCAAAAGGCTATCATTTTTCGAACTTGCGGATGAACATGTCGAAGATCTTATCAAAGCCAAAAACTACAATAGAGCCATCTCCGATAGAAGTAAAATTAACAGGATTAAAGAATTTGCCAAAAAACGCAGCTTGGAGTTTGAAGATATTGACGAAAACTTATTGAAAAAGCTAAAAATTTATCTTCGTACAACGGCTGGGCTGTCCGAGCGATCGGTAATGAACGTGTTCGTTATGATTCGATTATTCTATAATAACGCCATAAGTAAAAAAATAGTAGACAGAAAATTCTATCCCTTCGGGAAGGACAAGATAAAAATCAAATATCCACAGACCATAAAAATAGGTCTTGATGAAAATGAAATTTGTAAAATTGAAGGACTAGACCTAGAAAAAGGAACGGCCTTATGGCACACGCGGAATGTTTTCCTGTTTTCATTCTACCTAGCAGGAATTAGAGTTTCTGATGTGTTAAGAATGCGATGGAGTGATATTGTTTCCGATAGGATATATTATAAAATGGGTAAAAATGATAAGGTCGACTCTTTGAAACTACCAGCACCAGTTATTACAATCTTAACATATTACAGCGAAGATAAAATTACCAATTCCGAATATATTTTTCCAGAACTCAAGAAAATTCCATTCAAGGATTCCAAAGCTGTTTACACAAGAATCAAAACATCTATTAAAAGACTGAACGACAACTTGACCAAAATTGCCGACCTAGCCGAAATCGACAAAAAAATAACCAATCATATAGCCCGTCATAGCTTTGGAAATATTGCCGGAGATAAAGTTTCCCCCCAAATGCTACAAAAATTATATAGGCATACTCATCTAAGCACCACAATAGGTTATCAAGGCAACTTTATCCATAAAAATGCAGATGAGGCCTTGGATGCAATAGTAAACTTTACGAAATAGTGAACTAATATGAACAGTAAAATTGGCCGAAGTGTTTTTTTATTATAATTATCTCTCGCCTCCAAGGAATAATTAAATTAGCGTAAGTAAGTACCAAGAATGCGCTTCCCTTATGCATGGTAATCTATTGCAAATTTTAGTTCCGTAAAAGGCCAATTATTTGGACTACTAAAAAGAACTAACTATGGAATAGGGATTAGTTGGTCCACAAGCATTTTCTATTTAGAATTAAAAACTACTGTTTTTGGGGTTGTAATCTGATATCCTGTCGGCTTTATTACAGCATTAAATCCCATCGACTATTTAACTCTTAATGTAATTGCATATTTCCAATCGGGCTTAAGCCAAATCATTTCAATGCTATTCTATGAAACAACGTTGTAATTAGCCACTAGTAGAAATATCGCCTGCGTTACTCCGCAAAGATTAACCTAACTAACAAAATCACTATTTTTAGTGTATCAAATACTTTAGCTACTCTTAAGTGTAATTTTAGCAAAAATCCAATCTAACTTTTTCCTGAGAAAAGCGCTAAAAGGAGGTTCTATTTTTTCGATAATGACGTAAGATGTCGCAATCATTAAAACTACCGTTGATGTCAACAAAGCATATTTGTTGACAACATGCCCCAGACTATTAAAAATAACATACCCGATCATTTGATGTAATAAATATAGGGGATAGGTAAGCAATCCTATTTTTAGAAGTTTAGGTGAATTTAAAAAGTTGAGTTTACCGATAGAAACCATTAGCATCAATAAAAAGAACATGGTAACTGCAATAAATACAAAATAGGTAGAAAAGTAATACTCCTCATAGTGATCTCTGAACTCTTGCACCCTTCCCAGCAAATTATAAAAGGAGAGTAATAAACAAATCACCAATACTATTCCATGTTGAATTTTCAATTTATCCTTTAAAATTTGTGAAAAAACAATCCCGGCAATAAAATAAGAGCTCCAGTCCAAAATGAGCAAATATTTTATTACTCTTACAATAATATCATCTTGATTTAGGAAATCGTAATGGTTATCGTTAAACTAATAGGATTTGCTTACACTTTTCATGTCTAGGCCAGTGCTAGCAACAGAGTGCTCATATGCATTGTTATTAAGGGAACCTTGTCTAACCCGTGTATCATTCAGCATATTAATTGATTTGACTTATTTGCTTCAAAAAGTGTAATCAAGTTATGATGGTATCATTGGATCAGGTAGTAGTTCCTTTCGTTGTACTGCTAGCTGATAAACGCAAGGGATAACAACTAGGTTTAAAATGGTTGCAGATAGCAACCCGCCCAAAATAACCACAGCCATCGGACTTTGAATTTCACTTCCGGGTTCTCCGCCTTTTAAGGCTAATGGTATTAATGCCAAACCCGTTGTAAAGGCTGTCATTAGAATAGGGTTTAATCTGTCCAAAGCACCAGTTTTTATTAATTGAAAGCCTTGTATTCCTTCTTTCCTCAAGTCTTCATACCGTGAAACCAATAAGATTCCGTTACGTGTGGCTATACCAAACAAACTGATAAAACCGATGGTTGCCGCTATACTGATAATGCCTGATGTGAAATACACAATCAAGATTCCACCTATCAAGGCCAATGGTAGATTGATTAACACCACAAAAGCTAATTTTACATCTTTAAATTCGTAATAGAGTAACAGGAATATAATAGCTATAGCAATAATAGCGGTGGCTAAAAGTAATTGTGATGCTTTAGATTCGCTTTCAAACTGCCCGTCATATTGTACCCGATAGCCTTCTGGCATTCTTACACTATTGGCAACCACTTCCTTTATTTCCTCTACTGCGCCTCGTAAGTCCCTACCTTGAACATTGGCGGCCACTACAATTTTACGTTGTACATCTTCTCGATTGATGGTGTTCGGACTGCTTACAGAAGCTACCGTTGCCAATTCGCCCAAAGTAGTTTGTCCGCCATTTGGTAAACTGATTAAGGCATTTCCAATATTTTCAATATTATCCCGAAATGGTTTTTCATAGCGAACCACCAAATCGAAATACTGCTGCCCTTCATATATCTCGCCTGCTTCTTCGCCTGCAAATGCAATATCTACTTGCTCCATTAGATTCCCAACCGTCATTCCATAAGCCGAAAGAATTTGTCGTTTGGGTTGGATGCGTATTTGTGGCACTTCAATTTGTTGGTCTACCGCGACATCTGCCAGTCCATCAATTTCCTTGATGTTTTGTTCCACACTTTTTCCAATTTCGAACAAACGTTGCAAATCTGAACCGAAAATCTTAATCGCGATATTCGCTCTTGTACCCGAAAGCATATGGTCAATTCGGTGTGCAATGGGTTGACCCAACGTAATATTAACGCCTGGGGCGATACTCAATTTGTTTCGGACTTCCTCAAAAAACTCTTCTTTGGTTTTCTCTTTTAAAACAAATGGCACATCAATTTCGGAAGCATTTACACCTTGAGCGTGTTCGTCCAATTCGGCACGACCTTGTCTTCGGGTAACAACTTCTATTTCGGGCAAGTCCAATAAGATGGTCTCTATTAATTTTCCTGTTTTGTTGCTTTCCTCTAATGACATTGCAGGTGGACCAACAACACTTATTACCAATGAGCCTTCATTAAATTCTGGTAGAAAACTTCTTCCCAATTGGGTCAACACCAAAAGACTTATGATAAACGCAATTACAGTTGTTCCGATAATGGTTTTCGGAATTTTAGTGGCACGTTCCAAGAGATTTCCATAATGTTTCTGTAACCAACGTTCCACTTTTGTACCATCTGCTTGCTTGTTCAACAGTTTTTCGTTGTCCAATAAATAGGAACATAAAATCGGTGTTACTGTTACCGCAACAATCAACGATGTCAACACCGAAGTGACAAATGCAATTCCCAGCGGTTGCAATAAGCGTCCTTCCATTCCACTTAGAAAGAATAATGGAATAAATGAGACTATAATAATTAAGGTTGCGATAATGATCGAGCTTCTTATTTCTACCGAAGCATCACGAACAACGGTTATAGTTGAATCACGTTGTTCTTTTGGTTTTCTAATATTTTCGCGTAAGCGTTTATATACATTTTCCACATCAATGATCGCATCATCCACTAATGCGCCAATGGCAATTGCCATACCCCCTAAACTCATTGTATTTATTGTGTACCCAAGCCATTTTAAAATGATGATGGACACCAATAATGAAATTGGAATTGCCAATAATGAAATTAAAGTAGTACGCCAATTCATCAAAAAGATGAAAAGAATTATCATTACAAAGAAAGCACCTTCAAGTAAAGTCTGATTCAAGTTGCTGATGGAAGCATCAATAAAATCGGATTGTCTAAAAATGTGATTTTTGATGTTGACACCTTTGGGTAAGGTTTTTTCTAAATCGGCAATAGCTTCATCGAGTCGCTCTGTCAATTCTAATGTATTGACATCCGGCTGTTTTGCAATAGTTAGAATAACCGCTGGTTTTGCGTTTAAAGAACCATCGCCAATTTTATCGGCTGCACCGATTTGAACTGTTGCAACATCTTTTATTTTGATGGTTTGCCCATTGACTTGTTTTAAAACTGCCTCTTGCAAATCTTCCAACGCATACGCTCTACCACTTCCTTTAATGATGTATTGATTGCCGTATTGATTGATAACACCGCCTGGCGCATTTGCGTTCGCTTCCTTAACCTGTTCTACCAATTCAGTTAGACTAACATCGTAATGTTTCATCTTTTCAGGATTGGCAAATACCTGATATTGCTTGTAATCGCCACCAATTACTACCACATTTGCGATACCGCCAATTGCTTTAATACGTGGTCTGATTGTCCAATCTGATAAGGTTCGAAGTTCCATTGGCGACAAACTATCCGAGGTAACTCCCAAAAGCATTATTTCGCCCATAATGGATGAAATAGGTGCCATAGTTGGTGCTCCAATTCCTTCGGGCAGATTTTCTCGAACCATTGGAATACGTTCACTTACAATTTGTCGTGCCCGATAAATATCGGTTCCCCATTCAAATTCTACCCAAACAATGGAAATTCCCGCTGCCGATGACGAACGTATCCGCCTCACATTTGGAGAACCATTTAAGGCTGTTTCCAATTGATAGCTAACTAATTTTTCTACTTCCTCAGATTCCATTCCGTGCGCTTCGGTAAGAATGGTTACGGTAGGTGCTGTAAGGTCTGGGAAAACATCGACGTTCATTGTCCGTGCATAATAGACACCTAACAGACTTAATGCGACCGCTCCCAATAGAATCAGCAATCTATTCTGAAGTGAAATTGATAATATTTTGTTTAACATTTCGCTTCGTTTTTAATGTTCGTGACCGTGTGCAGGTGTTGAACCCGACATTGATGCCATTTTAACTTGATAAGCGCCTTGGGTAACGACCATCTCGCCGGTTTCAAGACCGCTAAGGACTTCGACATTCCGGCCGTTCCGCTTCCCGATTTTTACGGGCCTACGCTCAAAACTCTCACCGGAAACCTGTACGATGACCGAATAACTACCATAATCCTCCAGAAGTGCACTTATTGGTATGACCAAACCGTTTTTGGCGTTGCCGATCGTAATCTGTACTTCGGTAAGGCTTCCTTCGGGCATATCCACATCTTCGTTCACTTGTGCATAAATGGAAATCAACGGATTGTCCCGCTCCACGTCCTTACCGACTGAAAGGATGGAACCTCCGGCATCGGTTATGTTTTTCCATGGGCGTCCTCGTTCTGGAACCAAATACCCCGCAAGTTTTCAATTGACAGACGCGAAGATGGTGCTACCTGCGTTTTGAGCATTCTGGATCGGTGCGTAGCAACACTGACCAAGGGTTTTCCCTGTGCCGCATACTCGCCGTTGGATACATTTATGGATTTGATAAAGCCATCAAAAGGCGCACGTACCTGTTTTCCGCTACCTGAAACGCCTGCGGACAGGGTTTCATAATTGGATTTGGAGACCAAGTAATCGCTTTCTACTTTTTCAAATTCTGACTTGGGAACAATCTTGGACTCGTAGAGTTCCTTCTTGCGATCGTACGCTGATTTCACCTGTTGGAATTTCGCTTTTGCCGAGGCAATCTCGGCACCCAGATTATTCGTCGCCAATCCACTACTGCTTAAGGCCATCAACAATTGGCCTTTCTTGACAAGCGCGCCTTCGGTCATGTTATCCATGGCAAAATCTACCACTCCATCGGCACTTGCGACAAGGGTTTTGACCGAACCGGGCGATGGCATCCAGACGCCAGAAGTATTGATAACATCGTAAATGGTATCCAAAATAACGGGGGCCGTCTGAAAATCCATTTTCCAGGCTTGCTCCTTCAGAAAAGTAATGCCTCCTACTTCAGCAGCATCCCCCAAAGCGGCGATGGCTTCCTCTGGTGTTGCATAAACAATAATATCATGTACGATTATTTTATCAGTATAGGTTGGCGTTGTAATTTCGAAAATCAGTTGAAAATTCCCTGCTTCCTTGGGCTGTAGGGTCGGAGAGAAAATTCCGGGAGAAGAGGGTGCTTCAACAACACTTCGAAGGCCTTTGTCTCCTTTAATCAAACTCAACGTAACCGAGCCTTTTCGTACAGGTTGGTGGCCTTCCAAAACGGTAAAGTGAGCCGCAAATCGACTTGCGTTTCCCACCACTAAAGCTGGAAATTCAACAAACAATTCTGTTTTGTCCGTGTAAAGCGTCATACTCTTGCTAGGAATATTTGCAGTTTGGACCTTAACAGCACTGTTACGCTGATTACCACATGACATGAAAACCAATGCGAATAGTATACTTGTATATTTCATCCGTAGATATTTTTTTATTTAAAAATCAGACCTGTCTACCGACTGGTAGGTATAAACAGCCATTCAACAGTTCCGTTGGCATCAACTTTTTGTTTTGGCTTATTTCATTTCATAATTTACTGAATCAGCCCTATGATGTTATAGTTTCCCTTTGTGGTTAATCTTATCGAAACGTCCTTGCCACTTTCATTTTTCCAATACCAGCCATGAGATCCTTTATACGGTATGGTAACCTTACCCTTGATATGATCAGAATTTCCATTGGCATAGCTTTCAAAATAGCCTTGTGGATAACTGTCTTTATCCTCTGGGTCTCCGTGAAAGTCGTAGTTTATAGGCGCATCGGATTTCCACTCATATTCCAACTTTTCATACTGGTCCACCTTAAATTTATATTCTAAGGCTTTATTGGCTTTAACAACAATAGTGGCTTCGTTGCTTTGTTCATTGGCAATGCTAGTTTCCGCTTTATTTTCAGAGGTTCCATTGACATTGAATTCCTCTTGTTCAACATTAACTTTGTCCTCTTTATGATTACCATCTTCATCGTGTTCGTGACCGTGCTCTTCGGTAGTTTCTGTTTTTGTATTGGCATCTTTACATGAGGTTACGGTAATCATTGTACCAGTAGCTAATGCGAATAATAGTTTTGAAATTTTCATAATTGTATGTTTTAAAGTTTATAATTGATGTTTTAAAAGTTCTGCTTTGAGCTGATAGATCTCTTTTTCCATTTGTAGCATTTTATCAAGGGCATCCCGATAAAACCGGAGCTCTATGTAATAGTCCATAAAAGAAAGTTCGCCCAGTTCAAAGGCTTTGAACAATAGGGATTCGCTGTCCAACGTTTCCATTGTGTTCTGATATTCCCGATACTTTTTAAGCAATAGTTGATACCGGTTGTACCCTTCCTTAAAATCGGCATAGCGTGTTGCCGTAACAGCCTCGGTCTGGGACTGTCGATATTCATAAGTTGATTTGGCAGCCTTTACCTTGTTCTTGCTGTTCCATAAAGGAACGGATACGCCCCCATAAAAGCCTGAAAAATTGCTTCCGCTTATCCCTTGATAGTTGTACCCGGCCGTAAGATCGGGCAGCACCTTGTTCTGTTCCAACGTTACTTTTTGTTGGGAAACGGATTCGCTGATGGCCAACTGTTGCAGTTCTGGGTCTTGCACCATTTTTGCTTGCCAAAGTGTATCAAGGTTTTCGATTTCAATAGCTTCCTGTAGACCGATAGTGTTTAAATCGATGGGTTGGCCACCGTTCAGTCTTTCCAAAATAATAATGGCATTCAGTATTTCAGTTTCGGTTTGCTCTACGACGAACTGTTCCTGGATCCAAGCAATTTTGGCCTTATTAAGATCGAGGATACCTACCTGTTCTTTTTTATAGAGTTCCTGAATCTGATTGTAAACCTGTTCGCTCTGTTCGCGCCTTGTCCGTTCCAATTCCCTTTGCTTTCTTAGGCTCGCCACTTCAACTAACAGGGTATTGGCTTTTAAAAGCACCTCCTGTCGCAGCTTTGCATAGCCGCTTTCCAATTCTTGCGCCTGAAGATCGTTCCATTTACCCCTTGCGGCATATACCGTAGGAAACTCAAAGGATTGCGAAATTTGGTACTCGGTATACTCCGCCCCGTTATTGTCGCCATAGGGCAGATAAAAGGCGGAAAGCTGAGGGTCGGGGAGGTTGTTCCCGCTTTTGTTTTCCAGTTGCCGACTTTCTATAAAAGCACGATAAGCCTTAAGTTCAACATTGTTTTGTGCTATGCCATTGAGTAGTTTGCCCGTGGTATCGGTCTGGGCAAAACCACCAACAAAGCATAGGCATCCGCAGATGGCGGACACAATATGTTTGTACATTGTTTGTGATTTTAGGTTTAATCTGAAATTGTAAATGGAACCTCACCGTCTATTAGATATAGCAGTTTATATTCCGTTTCGATTAACCTAAAATGGGAGGACCCCGTAAATCGGGGTAAGAAAGATAAGGATTGTAGTAGGTGTTGGGAGGATGATAAATAGGCGGACTTTCGTTCTGTCCGTCATCGATTAAAAGAAGTCTTTGAGTGTCAAAGCTAGTATGTGCAATGTCCTTTTCAATAACTATCTGTTGTTCAACAGTACTTCTTTTAAGAACGACAATATCGCTGGATACGGAAGAATGAACGTGCATATCCATAAAGAAGTCAAAGAACCCGTTATGGGATTCTTCCTTCTCGCTGGAACCATCATCGTGATGATGGTGCTCGCCTGAGTGCGCGACATCCGAATGGGAATGTGTGTGGGTATCCTCATGCTGATGATGCAAATGCGGAAAGGCCTGATGCATCATCATTAGGCTAAAGAGGCCTAAAAAGAAAAATGACGATATTTTATTTGCTTTTCGCATTGGCGGTAAAGATATAAATTATTTTAACTTTAAATACCTATCAAATATTTTGATGGACATACTATTTAAAATGTTAAAGGTGTTGAAGTATCGCACAGTATAATCAAATATATCACCAATTGTTCTATGACCATTTGCTTATCGAATGATAATTTGAGTAAGCCAAATTTTAAAATCTTTCTTTTTAATAGTCTTACCTTCATACTACTTCGGTTTTCAATTGTTCATAACTCTCCATATCCGATAAAAACACTTGGTCGAGGCATATTAAAATCGGTATGATATAAAACCAAATAAGCGCAACTTATATTTTAGCCCATTCCATTTGATATATTTTAATCTAATATACTGAATTACAAATATTTGTGTATAACTATTTTGAATTGTTCCCTTTCCCTAATCGCCCATTTCCATACATTTATCCCATAACAATATTGAAGGAAAACAAAAGCGCTTTTGTTCATTTCGTAACCCTAAAAAAGGAAAACAATGGACAATTTTTTGATTCTCGAACGGCTCGACCGTTTGGAAAAACTTCTGATAGCGAACAAAAAGGTACTGACCTTTGAGGAAACCTGTGACTATACGGGGATATCCAGAAGCTATCTGTACAAACTTACCGCAGCGGGTATTATACCGCACTCCAAACCCAACGGGAAACTGATATTTTTCGAACGGAAGAAAATCATCCGTTGGCTGCTCCAGAACGAACGGAAGTCCGTTCAGGAAATCGGAGACCTTACCTAACCATCCTATTTGGATAATCATTTCGGCAAGGGAATATCCTTGACGCTAAAATCACTTCTTATGAAAAGAGTACCCTATCTAAGGGTAGGCACTTCGTACTATAAACTAGTGCAGGCACCTACCATCGCAGGACACTTTAACGAAATCTTGGTGTATTGGAACATAGAGACCATCCGTCAGGACCACGGCAAGGATTTTCTGGGCAAGGTTCCCAAATACGATGGTTTTACCTGTATACCAAGCCATATCGATTTTAAACAGGAATACCAACAGTTCTACAACACCTATTCCCCTTTACCGGCAATCCCCAAGGAAGGGGAATGCAGAATGTCATTACGTTTCATAGCACACATCTTTGGCAGGCACTACGAGCTGGGACTGGACTATTTACAGTTGCTCTATACCAGACCGGTACAGGTACTGCCCATCCTTTGTCTGGTATCCAAGGAACGCTCCACGGGCAAAAGCACCTTTCTAAAATGGATGAAGGCCCTGTTCGATAATAATATGACCTACTTGACCAACGACAGCTTTAGCAGTCAGTTCAATGCCGACTGGGCGAACAAGCTCCTCATCTGTATAGACGAGGTGCTGTTCAACAAGGAAGAACTTACCGAACGAATCAAGTACCTGAGCACGACCAATATCAATAAACTGGAGGCCAAGGGAAAAGATAAACGGGAGGTGGAGTTCTTCGGCAAGTTTATCCTCTGTAGCAACAACGAGGAAAGCTTTATAAAGATAGATGGGAACGAGACCCGCTTCTGGGTATTGAAGATACCGGTACTGGAAAAAGAACGTACGGACTTCCTAAATGAGCTGATAGCGGAAATACCAGCCCTACTCTTCTATTTGAGTCAACGAAAGCTATCGAGCAAACACAGCACACGAATGTGGTTCACTCCGCAGCAGATACGGACAAAGGCATTGAACAAATTGGTGCGGAACAACAGGAACCGGGTGGAAAAGGAACTGGCCACGATTCTCATGGGCGCCATGGAACAGTTCGATCTGGACGAGGTACACCTTTGCCCTTTGGATGCCCTGCAGCTGCTGAACAGGACACGGATAAAGACCGACCTGACACAGCTGAGACATTTATTGAAACGGGACTGGAAACTGAGCAACAGGGACAACACCCTTAGCTACCAAAAATTGGTGATCTGGCAGGATGCTTCCATGCAGCTCTTGGATGCCAAGGGACGTTATTTTACCGTGATGAAATCCTTTTTGCTCGAAAATTTCGATGAAACGATGACGGATTGAGCCGAACCCTTTATCTATAGATGGCGAGGCTGTCATCATTCTATCATCATTTGTTCATCAAAAAATAAAACGATGACAGAAAAGATAGAAAAAAATAGCAAAACGATGAAACGATGAACGAAACGATGCGGAACAAAACCTTATAAATACTGACCCTAAGAAAGGAATTCATCGAATCATCAAAAAAAACACAAAAAGTAATCTGCTGATGAAAAGAAAAAGAACAAAAGGACTAACGTGCGAAAGAGCCCGAGCTTTTCCCATCGAAAGGGCGCTGGCAAAACTAGGGCACTTTCCGACAAGGACGAACCCCAAAGAAGCTTGGTTCCCGAGTCCGTTCCGCCCCGAAACCCAAGCCTCTTTCAAGGTATGCAAGAAACTGAATAGATGGTACGACCATGGAGCAGGAAAAGGCGGTAATGTTATCGACCTGATATGCCAGATTACAAAGGGAACGGTACAAGAGGCATTGGAGTTTATACAAAAGGAAAAAACTCTTTTTTCTTTTCAGCAGCAACCGATTTTAAGGAAGGAAAGCTGTATCGACGACAAGGTGCTCATTACAAAAGTTAAGACCCTTGAGCATCCGGCATTATTGGCCTACATAAAATCAAGGGTGGTCAACATTCAAATCGCAAAGAAATACGTGAAGGAAGTCCATTATACTTTTAAAGGAAAACCGTATTTCGCCATCGGACTGAAGAACGGTTCCGGTGGTTGGGAGCTTCGTAACAAGTATCTGAAAAGCTGTACGGCACCTAAGGATGTCACCCATACCCAAAACGGGCACAAAAAACTTACTGTAACGGAGGGCATGTTCGATTTGCTGTCCATCATAGGCTACATAGGGGTTTTGGAACAAGAAACGGATTTTTTAGTAATGAATTCCACGGTTTTAATCCAAAAAGTGATGTCGATTTCAAAGAGGTATACGACCGTTGAACTCTATCTGGACAACGATCCCAATGGAAGGTCGGTCACGGAAACACTAATGGAACATAGGGGTGCCAAGGATATGTCGGGGATTTACAAGGGGTATAAGGACATGAACGAATGGCAAGCTGCAAATGCGGAATATGCTATCGGGCAGGGAATTCAAGATGTGTTTTTGTTGCCACAAAAACAAACTTGCTTTACTCCCGATGGTCGCAAAGAAGAAATAAAATGAAAAGGACCTACATCAAATTCCGGTGTACCATCTATGAAAAAAAGCTGCTCATAAAAAGGGCGGAACGTGCCGGGATATCCCTTTCGGAATATTGTAGGAACACGGCCTTTGGCCGTAATGTCATCGAACGGCTTTCTGCGGAACAATTGGAATGCTATAAGACCTTGGTCAACTATAAGAACAGTTTCACCCGAATCGGGAATATGTTCAGGAAACGGAATCCCCGCCTCGAATCGGAAGTCGAACAATTGGCAAGGGATATAGGCACGCACCTTAAAAACTTCCGAAAATGATAGGCATGGGAAAATCCATAGCACATACCGGCGCTTCCATGGGATACGGATGGAACAAGGAGAAGGATGCCGAAGTGGTACTCAGCCAATACGTGGCTGGCGACAATGCCCAAGAGGTCACGGAAGAATTCAAGATCGCACAGGAGATGAACGAACGTTGTAAGAAGAACACCTTGAGCTTTGTCCTAAGCCCTACCGTGGAGGACGGAAAAAAACTCAACAATGAAAAACTACGTGAGCTAACGGAGCGCTTTTTAAAGGAAATGCAGTTGAAGGAACGACAGGCCATTGCATTCGTACATAGGGACAAGGAACATACCCATGTACATCTTTATGTGAACCGAATAGACTTTAAAGGCAAGGCCTACAACGATAGTTTTATAGGAAAACGGAGCCAACTGGCCGCCGAAAACGTGGCCAAGGAAATGGGGCTTACTACCGTCAAAGAAGTACAGATGGAACAGCAATTACAGTCGGTAGCCATACGAAACGAAATACGCAGGATACACGAAAGGACATTGGCCAACGAACAACTAAAGACCTTGGATGCCTATATAAAGGCGATGAGGGCACAGCAGGTGGCCGTTGTGCCAAGCATTAACAAAGCCAACCGTCTACAGGGCTTCCGATTCGAATACAAGGGCGAGAGTTTTAAGGGCAGCGAGGTGCACCGTTCCATGTCCTGCGGTAAGCTGCTCAGCGGACTCTCCACGGATTTGGACATACAGAAAAGATTGGAGAAGGTACCTACGATAAACATCTCGGGCAAGGCCTTGGAGCTGAGTTCAAATATGGCAAGCGCACTTGCTAAAAAAGTAATCAAACAGGTTATTATAAAGGCAATTGATACCGGGATAGGATTTTAAAACAACAAACAATGGGATACAAAAAACTGGACGAGGTAATGGAACTGCTCACGGACGAACTGGACGGGTTCAACAAGGCGCTTAACAAACTACAACGGCTCACCAAAAACGTTGAGGACATCAGGATACTGCCCGACACCTCTAAAATCGAGAAGCTACTGGAAAGGCATTTACGGCAGGAAAAGGAAAGGACCTCACAACTTCAGGAATCCGTCCGGTCATTAAAGGAGCGGTTGGCTAAGGCTAGCGTGGTATCCAAATTTCAAAAGTGGTTGCACTATTCCATTTGGGCAGTTTCTTTACTTTTAATTGGTTATCTAGTTTTTAAGGTTTCTAAAATAGAAGAAATCCGAGATGAATCTTACTCCAAAGGAAGGCAAGAGGTCATTTCGAACCTAAGGAAATATTTCGACCAACATCCAGAACACTATGAAGATTACGAACAATGGCTCAAAAAAAAGGATGGTGTTCCAAACCGAAAGTAGCATGCGCCCTATTTCGATTTTACTTTACGCTTATCTGCCGGAACACTATAAAATCGAAACAGGATCCAAGCGCAGGTAAGTTTTGGTAAGATTTGGGGACAAGCATTTTAAAATCTCAGGAAAAGCCAGTCCTAATTGACTTTGATATCAAATAACATGAAATCTATTCAATAAAAATAGCCAGCCGAAAATAATCGATTTGTGTTACCCATGTGTTACCCAAAAATAAAAAAGCCGACTCCTAAAAGTCGGCTTTCCCTTTGTACAGGCGGAGAGACTCGAACTCTCACACCTTGCGGCACTAGATCCTAAGTCTAGCGTGTCTACCAATTCCACCACGCCTGCATTTTAATACGCATCCAAAAAATATTTTTTCGGTCTTGCG
>Ga0136560_1000926_pt1 | contig 14915 bp, 10 predicted proteins | sample AntRauMeHopE1497_FD_104925 | JGI IMG/M metagenome (GOLD analysis project Ga0136560, IMG submission 104925) | Saline lake microbial communities from Rauer Islands, Antarctica - Metagenome Hop E1 #497 | ecosystem: Environmental > Aquatic > Non-marine Saline and Alkaline > Saline | place... | reverse complement strand
GTCTCCTTCCCCATCACGCCGCGCACCCGGACCTCCCCCGTCGCCCGCAGCCTCGCGCGCCGGCCTCGCGCCTGCTCCGCTGCGCTCACCATGCTCCCGCGTCGGTTCCGCGACTTGGCGGCCTTCTTGCGCCGCTCGTCCGCGACGGACGGGCCCTCCCCGCCCGACCCCTTAGCCTTCGCGTTCTTCCCGCCGCCCCCGGCGGCGGCCGCCGCCTCCGCCAGCGCCTCGTCCTCCTCGTCCTCCTCTTCCCCCGGCGCCAAGGCCTCGGTACGCTCCGCCCCGAACCCGAGGCTGCGCAGCTCGTCCGGGTCCGACGCGCCCACCACCCCCGGCGGCAGCGCCCTCCTCCCGTGCACCGCCGCTGCGGTCGCGAGCCCTTTGCGGACGCGTTTCGGGAGGGCGCCCAGCCGCGGGGCGAGCGCCGCCTCCACCGACGAGGCCGCCCCGGCAACGCGTGCCCCGGCGCCCGCGGCCTCGTCGGCCAGCGCAACGAGACGGTTCAGCGCAGCGGCGGCGGCCCGCCTGTCCACCCCCTGGGCCGCGGCTCCCGCGTTGGACACCGCCTGCGCGAGGGCCTTGGTAGTACGCGGGGTCAGGCTGTTCACGGGCTCCAGAAACGCGACCGCAATGACCTGCAGCGGGCTGGGGTCCGCCCCCGCGTCGGTCACCGGCTGCCCGATGCAAACCCCGGTCACGTCCGCCCAGCAGCGCAGGCCGTCCACCGGCTGCGTTACACCGCCGCGGCCGAACCCGTCCGAGCCCTCGAAAGGCCGGGATGCCCTGAAGTCGGACAGGGCGAGCCTGTGCCGGAGTCCGGGGTCCAGCCGGCCGCCAACGCCGGCGTCCAGGGGTAGCTGCGGAGGGTCGCGCGGGGGCCAAAATGCATCGATGGAATGCCGTGCAGCGGTACGTGCGGCAGTAAGGGGTTGCAAACCCGATGCCCGGGGCGTGCGCGACGGCGGAGGCGCTCACCCGGTAGAATGACCCCACGATTAGGTCGCCCCGGAGCAAGAAGACACACAAAGGAGTGGCAACGGAGCTCAGGATGCGGAACCCGGGCCACAGCTCAAGCACCGTGCGCCGCCCCTTGCCGAACTCGACCAGCGAGGCGACCCCGGCAACGGCAGGCTCGCCGACCGCAACAGGGATGCGGAACACCCCCCGCTTCTCGCGGAACGGCTCCGCGGCCCTCGCCATCGCGATCCTTTCCAAGCTCGCCGCACGCCTGCCCAGATGCCGCGCCGGCGTGGGCTTTGCCAGACCCCGCCCTCAACTGCCCGTCCGGCGGCAAGCTCTGCCCCCGCTGGACCACACCGCGCGCCAGCCGCCTGCGTTAACAAGGCACGTTCCCGTGGACGGACGAACCGTGCCGGCGGCGGAGGCTCCGGCAGGTTTGGGCCTATAAAATGAGCGTGGCACGGCAAGTACGTCAGGGGCTTTCCGTCGTAGCACGACACTCACGCGGCTTCCGGATCACTACGCGGCCGGGCGAAGGGATGCGAACACCAGGGTCTCAGGGCGGCGCTGTCGGCGCGCATGGTGGTGCCTCAGGGGCGCTCATGCGCTCGATCGACGCAGCGCGCACCCGCTGCGAGCAAGGCCTGACGGAGGACAGCGCCGCGGAATTCGAGGGGCTGGTCCGCGCCGCGCATGAGGCCGGAGACCGAGCAGCCACGATGGCAGCCATCGACGCTGCCGCAGAGGCTGGAGTGCAGCTGTCGTACGAGCTCCTGTCGCAAGAGATCTTCACGTACTTCCCGGGGAAGACCAGCTCGTAGTGCGACCACCGGTCCGGGTGCCGTCGTTGTGAGCAGGAGGGCTCGGAGTGCCGCGATGAGGGCAGTGACGCAACAACGGTGGTCAGGGCATCGTACCCCGTTTCGGTGCGCGCGCCGGATGCGCTTGGCTGGTGGCACTGTGTGCGTGCGGCCGGCTTCTCACCGATCCAGTGCATGGTCCGGAGTGGTTGTGAGACATCCCACAACCACGACTCAAGAGGGGAGCGGCGAAGCAGCGCGGGCTGAGCGCCGCACACTCAAACACACCTCAGGCGTCCAGCGTGCATTGGTTAATCGACCCCTTGCCGGGCTGTGACGGGCGATTTTAGCTGTGGTGGCAAGGGCCGCAACGAAGAATGCTTGTTGCCGCCTGCTCCGTGCGACAAGCTTGCTGTGACGCTCCACGCGCACGCTGCGGCACTGAGAGGTCAAGCACTAGTCGTTGATCGTTCGTCCGTGCATTGGGGGGGGGGCAATGGAGCTCGGCAGGTTGCTGGCAGACCATCACAGGCTCTCGAGATTTGACTGACTGATGTTCATCTGCAACACTGGGGACAGAGCTTCACGACCCGTCATCGCATCAATGGCAGCTCAGCAGCACCCCGGCCACTGGCCCGGCCCGCTGCACCAACTGGCCGGCACTCTGTCACGGGGTACTAGCGACCCGGGCTCGCCCTGTTGCTCCGCCGCCGATCAGTCCTCAGGCCATGGAAAACGGCAGCCGGCCAGCGCGGCCGGTGCGGGCCACGCACAGCGCTGGGGCGACGGCCAATCGCACCTCGCCAATGAGGATCGGTTCCCCCGGAACTCTCGGCGTGGGTGGCATGAGGAGGCTTTGCGGTGCAGTTTCGCGAGCCGCATCCACGCGCAGCAGCGCCGTGCCCACAACAGACCCCAGGCCACCAGCCCTCACGACCGACCTCATGATGCGCGGCCTCCTGCGAGGTCTTCGCACTGAAAACACGATGCTAGCCATCGGGGTGTCAGCCGGTGTCGAATCGTGGCATAGCAGGGAGGGCTGGGCTCGCTACAAGCAGGCTCTTCAGACTGCTGCCGGACAATCAAGAGGTTCGGCGACGGGGGAATCAAACGCCAGCTCTGACCCTGCGAGGCGTGGCCCGATTGGAGCAGCCGTGAAGGCTGGAATCCCTGCTGCAAAGCCTGAAGGTGTTCCGAACAATGCTGGCAGCTCTGGTGCCACGGCGGGAGGACCTAGCTCAAACCCCGCAGGCTCTGGGCCCACATTAGGGTCAAAGGGCGCTGTTTGGAATCTCAAGACGTTCCGCAAGCGTCGCAGGGACCAGCCGCCCGCTGTGTCGGTGAGAATCAAGGAGGGCGTGCTTGAGGCACCCAAAGTGGCACCAGAAATCTTACCAGCCGCACGGCGGATCATCATCAAGGCACTGTTCGAGTTTGTGCCTGGTGCAGAGGCTGGCACGAAGCTCGCAGTGCGCGTAGGTGACAGGCTGGAGCTGCTTCGAACCGATTTGGATGACTGGTGGTATGGAAGGTCGAGCCGAGGGCAGGGCTGGTTTCCTCGCTGGGTGGTTGGCGTCACCTTGACAGCTGGTGCAGGCCCACAACATGCGGCAGCGTCTGGCGCAACGTCCGGGTCCGCCAGCAAAGCAAGCCCCGTCGGCCTGCGGCCCAATCCCAAACACGAGCTCGAGCGGTTTCGCGTTGGCCAGGCCGACAGTGGCAAAGCCGCTGCAGGCCAGGGTCCCTCGCACTCGGATGGTGGGAAGCCCGCCGAGGCCTCGCTAGACGTTCAGGATGTCGCCGCTGAGGCAGGACGGATGAACAGCGAGCCATCGGCGCCAAGCAGGAGCGGGAATGCCAGCTCGCGCGCAGCCCCGACCGCGCGACGGGCTCACACCTCAGCAACGACCGAAGCACTACACGCCGGTCGCGATCCATTGTCCTCTTCGGCAGGCGACCCTGCTGCGACCAGGCGAGGGGGGCCCAACGGGGCTTCAGGCATGACCCCAGCGCTGGGGCAGCGACGACCAACTACAGCCGACAGCAGCCGAGACAAGCACGAAGGATCGACCGTTGTGGCTCCAAGTGGAGGGGGTTTCGGGAACGTGGCGTCTCCCGGCAGGCGGCGCACGCCGTATCAGCCCCCGGCCGGCCGGCAGCTTGACGAAGGGACAACCGGCTCAATACCGGGTGCAGAGCCAGTCCTCGGGGGGGCACCGGCCGCAGCGGCCGAACCTCACCGCACCGTCGCGCACAGAGAGGCTACAGCGCACGCTGGTGCTCCCCATCGTGCCGTAGACGAGGATGGCGTGATTGTCTCGAGGGAGCCGGGCAAGCGCCGCCTCAAGGCAATCGCGTTGACAGGCGCAGAGCTGTGGTTGGTGTTTACACCCCGGCTCCTGGCTCTTGCCGTCGTAAAGCGGGCGATTGCTTTGGCAAGGAGGCGCCGGCATGTCACCAAGCTGTTTGCCGCCGGGTTGGGGCGCTTGTGCTTCCGCAGGAGAGCTCGGTCGGTGGCGACGGTTAAGGTGCTGGCTCTTGGCCTCTGCACAGGTGCTCGACGGCGCCGCCTGGCCGAGGCGGCGCGCGTCCCTGTGTTCGCCCTCGGGCTGCTGGGCGTGCTCGGCTCGATGGCAAAGCTGGAGCGGGCGGCTGACCTGTGCCGCGAGAAGAAGCGTCAGGCCAAAGAGAAGAAGCAGAGAGACAAGGAGGCCGCAAAGGCAGCGCGGTCGCGACGATTCGTCAGGTGGCAGTCGATCGCGGAGAAGGACATCTCGGCGGGCTCCATGTGGGCCGGTGGCGCGTCTGAGCTCGAGGACGACGCGCCCGTGGACGCCGACGCGCTGGCATCCCAAGAAGACGCCATCGTGAAGGAGTTCACGATCGACAACACCAAGACCAAGGCTGGGGAAGCGAAGCCCAAGGGGCCGGAAACCGTCAGCGTCCTCGATGCCAAGGACAGGAAGACGGCGGAGCTCGTGCTGTCCGTGGTGGGGAAGAAGCTCACGTTTGCGATGCTCTGCGATGCGCTCGAAAGCCTGGATCCTGAGCGGATCGGCGGCGTTGAGGTTGCCCAGCGGCTGCTTCGCGCTGAAGCCTGCTACCAGGGATCGCTGGTCGAGCGCGCCAGGGCAATGGTTCTTGAAGACGGCCAGCGGCGCAGCGTCGCCGACGAGTACATCATGCGGGTCGTGGGCCAGGTCCCGATGGCGCTGGAGCGGCTCCAGTTCATAAGCTCCCGGGCCTCGTTTGACGACGTTCACGACCGTGCTTTCGCCATGGTGGACCGCGTGCGGGCGTGCTTGCGGGAGCTGCTGGCATCACAAACCTACCGGTGGCTCCTCACCCGCGTCGTCCTTCCGCTCGGGAACAAGCTGCGCGGGCTCGAGTCGGCGGCGTTCCGGATCACGGACCTTCCCAAGCTCCACACGACCAAGAACTCGCAGGGGACCACGTTCCTCGCCGTGGTGGTGCGCTTCTGCCTGGAGAACTGCCCGCTGCTCATCGACCTGGAGGCGGACTTCCCCGTCACGCTCTCGACGCCCGTGAACATGCTGAGCCTGGACGACGCGGGAGCCGCTATCCGAGAGGTGCGCCGCGAGCTCAAGCCGGCGGAGGCCCTCGCTGCGGCGTCAGGGGACGGCAGTCTCAATGCCGTGGCAGCCGCGTTGGTGGCTCGCGAGCTCGCCGCCGCCACGGGCCGTTGCGACATCCTCGAGGCGGACCTCGCATCGGCGCACGACGAGCTTGAGCAGCTCTGCGAGTACCTTGCCGAGTTGCCGGACTCCATCACCCTCAAGGAGATCTTCTCGTCGGTCCGCACCTTCATCGGGGACCTCAAGGCCACGCTGGCAAACGAGGAGCGGAGGCAGCAAGCCCAAGCGCGCCGCAAGAAGGCCGAGGCGGCCCGGCTTGCCGCGGTACCCAAGCCTTCGGCACCCAGTACACCGCCCCCCGAGGCCGGCGCTCCCCGCGCGGACAGCCAAGCGGGCGGCGGCGATGACGACGACGGGGGCATCGTTTCCGACTTTTCCGACGTCGCCGGGGACGCAAGGCATGTGCCGGCCGGCGGTGACCCGTCAGGGGCGGTCCCATCCGAGAGCTTTGCCGAGAGCTCTGGCGCTGTCTCCTCGGGGGAGCCCCCGAGCGCCACGTCGCAGCTCTCGGACTCCCGGTCCCGGGCGGTCCCCGGCTCGTCCCGTCTCGAGAGCGTGGCCGAAGCGGACGACGAGGACGAGTCAGGCGTGGGCCGGACCAGCGCGCGGCCTTCGACCCGTGACGCAGAGTGGCTGTCCTCTGTGGCATCTCCGCTCAGGCTCAGCGCCCGGGAGCCCACGGAACGGCGCCCGGCGCCGCCTCCCCTCGCCCCTGCAGCCTCACCCCCGGGCGGGTCGGCGCCCATTGCCAGGCACCAGATCCTCCATCACGAGGCGCTCGCCGCCAAGCACTCGCCGATCGCGCTCGGCCGCAGAGCGACGGAGGGCGGGCCTGCGAGCCGGCTTCGGCGCGGCTCCATGCTCGTGTCCATGTGCTTGCGCTTCGCGGCACGGGCTGCGGCTGGGGATGGCGCCGGAAGGACTCGGTCACGACGCGGGTCGGAGGCCAGCGCGGCGTCCCTGAGCCCGGATTCGCGACGCCTCAGCGCGCGCGCCAGCTCCCTGATGGGCGAGGGACGAAGCGCTGCCGCCCTGGTCGGAGCGGACGGCACAGACAATGAGCAGCTCAAGGCTTTGGACTCCGCGCTTGAGACGTGGGCGACGCGTAGGGTCAGCGAGGCGCCGCACCCCGAGCCGCGCGCCAGGCGTGCCACATTGGCGCTCTGAGGCCCGTGTGGCCTATGCGGCCAGCAGAGTGCGAGCCTTGCCGTAAACGCGTGCCCTCTGCAACATCAGCTTGTTCTTCAGACGTTTCCGGTAGCGGGCAGCCCACGGGACCTCACTCCCCGCGCACGATGGCGATGGCCACGGCAGCCGCAACCCCCACCACCACTGAAGGGGACGAAGCGTTGGCCCGGCGCCTTCAGGCCGAGGAGGCCGAGCGGGCGGTGAGCAAACGATGCAGCGTGGTCCGTCACGCCCTTGCTCGCGTTCTGCCCTCGCCGCTGCCGCGGACGCCCTGCCGGCTCGCCCGCATTGAGTGATATCAATGTGTTCCATTCGCTCCTTTGCCTTGGTGTTCCTGCAGGGCCGCGTTCGGACCGCGGCTGCACTGCGGCGCCCGAACAATGGCCGGGCGCAGCAGCTGGTCATGACCGGGGTCATGCAGGACCAGGCCGCGGGTGTGGCCCGCCGCGCAAGGTACGACCTCAGGCTCACCGCGGCATCGCTGCTCATCTTCACGCTACCTCAGCTGGTGGCAACAGTTTTCGTGCTGATGTCAGCGGGCTCGACTGACTGCGACTCCGCGCTCGGTATGTGGGTAACGGTGAACAGCGTCCGGCTTGTTCTCGTGTTTGCAATCTACTGGGTCCTCGCCGTGTTCCAGAACACGCCGACGACGCAGCTGCCGCTGGTTGCCCGGATCGCTCACGGCCTTTACCAGCCTGTCATGCTCATCTCCTGGGTCTGGCTCGTGGTCGGCACGCTGTGGGTCATCAATACAGCGACCTGCCCCGCCGAAGCGCCCGAGCTGTACAAGCTCACGCTGGCGATGGTAATCTTGGCGTTTTTGTGGCTGTTCATGCCCCTCGTCCTCCTCATCCTCCTCGTCCCGTTTGCCGTCTGCTGCTTCCCCGTCTACATCCGGATCCTGCGCGGTCTCCAGGTCATCGAGGCCCCGCGGCCGTCCGCCGGCGGCGCGACCCGGCAGGACCTCGGCCGCGTTCCCCGCGTCACCTTTTCCGCCGCCAAGCGCGCCGCCGGCGACATCCCCGACGACGCCTGCCCCATCTGCCTCGCCGACTTCACCGAGGGGCAGTCGGTCCGCCAGCCGCCGTGCGGCCACGTCGTCTGCAAGGACTGCGGGGACACCTGGTGGCGCATCAACGCCACCTGCCCCGTCTGCCGCCAGCCCATCGTGGGGGGCGATGGCGCGGACAAGCCCCCCGGGGAGGGAGAGGACGCCACCGCCGGCGAGGCGGTGCAGGACGGCGGGCGGGCCGTGCCCCGCGCCGCGGCTGCGGTGGCGGTGTCGCCGGCCACAGCGGCGGACCGGGGCGAGAGCGAGGGCAGCGGCAGCCTCCGCGCCGACGGCGCGGCGTCGGCCCCCGGCTCCCGGCCCTCCTCCGGCGGCCGCTCCCGCCCCGAGGCCATCTCCGTCACGGTCCTCTCCGCGCCCCCGACGCCCTCCCACGCCGCGTCAGTGCCCGCGGGGGCCGGGCCGGGTTGGCCCGAGCGCAGTCGCTCCCCCTCCCCGCACACCGCGGGCGCCGGCTCGCCCGGCTACGGCGGCCGCCTCCGCCCCGACCGCTCCCTGCAGTGGGCATCCATCCACACGCACGGAGCCACGCAGCCGCCGGAGCACCCGGCCCGCGAGGTGGCCTTGGCTGCCGGCAGATTCGCGAGCGGGACGCCAACCCGGGGCTCACGACGGGCGGGCGGCCCCGCTGCCGGCTCGGCCTTCGCGCCGCAGCCGGCCGCGTCGCTGCAGGCTTCCAGGCAGCCGGTGTGGTCCGAGCTCGCCGTCCCGACGCCGCCGCGAGGTGTGTCCAGAGGCATTTCCAGCCCGCACGGCGGCGTCCCCGGGCAGACCATCGGCATGGACTCGGCGCTGTGACGGCTCGGCGGCCGGTTCTCCCATTGACTGTGCTTGACGGCGAGGAGCGCGGACACGTGTGCCGCGCGAGATGCTGGCGCAAGACTGACAGACCCTGTCCCTGCCACTCACCCACTCGACCCCGCGACGACCTTGCGCCCGCATGCCCGCTAAGGCCTCGCCGGCCGTGCAACGCCCGATGGCTTTCGCGCTGCCATTCTTTCGCGCGGAGGCGAGGCGCAGCTCGCGGTGTGCGTGCCGGGCTCTGTTCTTGAGCGTGCCGCGCCGCACTCGAACCATGCTTGCCTGGGTGGCGCTGGCCGCCGCGGCGTTCGTCATTGGGCGCGCTGGCGCCGTGCCAGCGGCGATGGTAGACTGCAAGGCCGCCAATGACGACTGCAACGTCTGCACGAGCATGGAGTACTGCCAGTTTGTCGTGACAAAGGCGGGAGCGCTGTCCGAGGTGTCGGCGTGCATCCACTGGCAGGATGACGACCGCATGGGAAGATTACTGGGCCAGCTGCAGGTCCCGGCGGCTCAGGACGGGTCCGCGATGCTTTCGTCGTCAGTCGCGGGGTTGCCCGAGCTCGGGAAGCGGAGCGAGGACACCTTCATGACACATCGCGGGTCCAGACTGCTTGTGATGGACTACGGCGGCTCGTGGGACTCGGTCCTCAAGTCGGTGGCGGCGCTTTGCCTTCGGTTCTCGGCCCAGGGCCCCAGCTGCCCGGCCTCGTGGCCTCCGAGCGCCCCGTGGGACATCCCATCGACGGTATGGGAGCCTGTGCACGGGCCGGGGGACAAGGGGTCTCTTGAAGAGGACGCCAAGCCCGACGCTCGGTTCTCATCGGCAGGCATGGCCGGGGAGAGGGAAGCGGGGCAAGGGGAGGACCTGGAGGCGGCGGGGTCGGGCGAGGAAGGACGGGCCGGCTCCCTGCGGCTCGGCTCGGACGCCGTGCCGCGCGTGCTGGGCAGGCGGCGGCACCGCCTGACCCTGGGGAGCAGGAAGTCGGTGCGGGGCTGAGGCGGCGGCGCGTGCCCGTCTTGAGTGACGCGAAAGGGTAGCATGGGGCTGCGCGCGCGGCCGAGCTTGTGGTTTCGGCGGCCTGGCGAGTGTGAGGCGCAGGCGGCGCGGTGCCAGGGTGGTGCCGCCCGACGGGGTTGCGAGTGACGGGTCCGCCCGCGAAGCCACGCCGCACCGCGCCTCACAGGAATGGCTCCCCAACGGCGTTGCGAGGGGGGCTCGGCGTGCCAGTGGACACGGCGCGCCGCCGGCAAGGACTCTCTTCACGCGCTCCCGGTGTCTCGCTCCCGTCATGCGCGCTCGCTGTCTCGCTCCCGGCGCGCCTGCCGCCGGAAAGCCCCGAGCTGGGCTCGCGCTGCGGACAGCGCGCTCCGCGCTACGCTCTCGTGTCTGGACGACACGAAGGGCGCCTCGGCGCGCGGCACGGCCCAGCCCTCGTCGCCGGGTAGGGCCGGGCGCACGGGCCGGGCCGGGTCCAGGAGGGCGGCAAGGGCCTTGGGTACCGCCTCGGCCGCAGCGGCGGCGGCGCCGCGGGGTGCGGGCCGCCGGGCGAGAGCGGCCTCCGACAGGACCAGAGCGACGAGAGACCCCACGGCTCTGCGGTGGTCCGGCGACATCCAGACGTCGGCCTGGCGGGAGGCCGCTAGGCATGCGAGCGGTGCCACTGCCATGCAAGTCGCCCGGCTGAGCGGGGGTTCCGGTGAGGGGAGGTGGGCGGGGGCCACGACGGAGTCGAGCGGCGCGTCGGCAGCGTCGTCGAGCGCTGCGAGGGCCAGCACGGCAACGCTGGCGGCAAGCGTCGCGTCCCGACGCCCCGCGGCGGCCGCTGCCGCCGACGTCGTCCCCACGCGCGCGGCCGCGTCGAGCGCCCAGGGGGAAGGGGTCCTGGCCGCCGCGGCCGGCAGCGTCGCCGCCAGGGCCTCGGCGTCCCGGCGCTCCCTGGTCACGGCAAGGAGGCCGCCCGAGGCGGCGACGTGGCGGGGCCGCCCGGCCGGGCGCACAGCGGGCCACGAGGACCCGTCCTCGGCGTCCTCCTCGTCGCCCTCGAGGCTGTCGTTGCCGTCAACGTCCCAGCCGTCCCCGTCAGACGCCGCCTCCGTGTCGTCGGCCTCCTCCTCGCCCCAGGCGGCGGCGCCGGCGGCCGACCACGTCGGCGCAATGGCCCCCGCCGGCCTCCTCCGCACCTCCGCGTCGCCGTGCCACCGCCTCCCCTCGAAGTGGACGTCGGCGAGCGACACCATGGCCTCGTGCTCCTCGTGCGCCGCCGGTGTCCTTGCCGCAAGTGTCCGCACGGCGTCCGAGGCCGCGGCGGCCGCCCTCGCCTCGACCAGCTTGGCCTCGTGGCGCGCCAGCCGGGCCTCGCAGCGGGACTGGAGCGACGGCAGGACGGCGAGGGACAGGGCGATGGCGGCGCCCGCGAGCGCCGAGGCGTGGGGGGAAGGAGCGGCGGGGGAGGCGCGGGCACGGAGGGTCTGGCCCGCGTGGGTCAGGGCAGCGACCGCACGGACGACATCGTCTGGCAGAGCCGCGAGGTGCCGGGGCAGGACGGACCCCGCGGCGGCGGCCACGGAGGCGGCGGCGGCTGCGAGCAGCTCCACGACGTCGGGCGGCACGGCCGTCGTGGCTGAGGCCGCGGCGGCCGCTGCTGCGAGGTCCGCCGTCGCCCGGAGGAGGGGGGAGGGCCGGAGGGGGGCGTCGACGAGCCGGGAGGCCGCTGCCGCCGTCGCGAGGCCTGCGGCCTGCCTCGGTGTGAGCGACGGGGCGTCGGTGACACGGCCGGCGGCGCCGTCGAGCGCCCTCCTCGCCACGGCCGCGAGCGCAGCGGCCGGCGCGCAGCCCACCCGAGCCGGGCTCGCGGCCGTGGCGTGCGCCGCCGCGGCCAGGCCCGGCCAGGCCCACGGGGCTGCGCCGCCCCCGGCACCCCAGGCCATCCCTGAGGCATCGGCTGGGGGCACCAGCGCGCACAGGGCGGCTTGCGCTGCCTCTGACGACGCAGCGCCGCCGGGGGCCAGCGCGCGCGCGGCCCTGCCCGCGAGGGCGGCGAGGGCGCGGGGCTCGGGGCCGGGCCGCGCGGCGGCGCCGGCTCTGCCGAGCGTTCCCGCGGCACGCAGCATGGAAGCCGCCTGCTCGACAACAACGGGGTCCGCGGGCCCGGGGGGCGCCGGGGCGCGGGCGAGAGCGAGGGCCCACGACGCGGCGCGCCGGCGGCGGCGGCGGTGCGCGGCATCGTCGTCCAGGCCGACACTGTCAGGCGGCGGCGGCGGCGGGGCGGGGGCCCGGAGCGCGATGGCGGCGGCGGCGGTGCCCGCCCTCGCGAGGCGCAGCCGGTCCGCCCCGGAAAGGGAGGGGCCCCGTGCCGCCTCGGCGGCGCGGCAGAGCACGGCGGATGCCAGGGCTGGCGCGCTAGGGGCCGCCGCGGACGACAGCGCGACGGCGAGCGATGCCGCCGCGAGCAGGGAGGAGGGCGTCAGCGCGTCCCGCCCCGAACGCGGCGCCCGGTCCAACCACGCGGCCACCAGCGCCCCGCCGTCGTCGGCGGCGGCCAGGGCGTCCGCGCCCGCGTCGGGCCACGCCGTCAGCGAGTCGGCGGTGCGGCGCCTCTGCTTCGCGGCCCCAAGGGCCGAGCCCGCCGCAAGGCAGGCCCGGCTCGAGTCAATGACGCGGTGCGCGCCGGAAGAGGACAGAATGCCTCGCCCGGGCGCGCAAGCCGGCGCAAGACACGCGCTTAGCGCCGCGACTTCGGGCAGAAGGCGCCTCCTGGTCCCGGCGTTGAAAATGCACGCAGCTGAGGCCCACAAAAGCAGGTTGGCGCGCAGCTCGTGCTCGGGGCCGCCCGGCCTGCCCCAGGGGGCGAGGGACAGCGCTCCGCCTCGCCGCGGAGCCGTCACCGGCCGTGCGGCCGCCGCCTGAAGCACGGCACGCACGTCCCAAACGACTGCTTCATCTGTGCCAGCCAGGTCGTCGGCTGCTGTCCCGGTCAGCGAGCACCGCGCGGCCAGCGCCGCGAGGAGTGCCGCGGCTCGGTCCTCCTCCGCGCGGCCCAAGACTCCGTGGAGCCCAGCAGCGTCGCACGCACGACTGTCAGCACTGGGGTGCACGAGCGGGGCCATCAGGTCGCGGTCGGCATGGCCAGAGGCGGCGACGACTCGAATCGCCTCGCTGATGACCTCGCTTGCTTGAGCTTCGGCGACAGCGGGCACATCATGCTTGCTCGTTGCAGTGGGCGGAGCTGTGCTGTCGCTGGCGGCCGGCCCGGGCGGCAGGCGGGCCTTCCCCAGAAGCGCCCTCGCCCAGCCAATGCCGGCGCTGAGGTCCACCTCCAGGACGGGGCGCCTGGAGGAGAGCCCCCGGGCGCACCGCACTGCGAGCGGTCGCACTCGCGCAGCCCCTCTCATGCCGAATGTGTGCGCGCGCGGGAGGGAAGGACAGAGTCTCAGGTTTGCGGGCAGCCCACCTGCACACAAGCGCACACTCTACCATCTTGCAGGCGATCACTGGTACGGTCGTGCCGGGCCTACATGGCGGGCGGGGGCACTGCCGTCGCCAGGGCCTCGGCTTCCTCGCGCACCTCCCGCGCCGCCTCGGAGCCCAGGTCCGAGCGCCTGACCTCGAGCCAGGTGATGATCTGGCCGCGCAGCGTGTGGTTGGGGATGATGTACTTGCCCGGGACGACCTCGCCGGTCTTGGGGGAGGTGTCGTGGCGCTCGAGCCAGTCGGCGATGGCCTCGCGCTCGTACGAGTGGCCGTCCCCCGCGATGACGGGGTCCCGCATGAGGTCGAGGGTGATGGGGCAGAGGAACTCGTTGGGGGCTCCCTCGTCGTCGTCGTACTCGTCGTCCAGGGGCGACCCGGGGCCGGGGGACGAGGCCGCGTGGGACGCCGCCGCCGCGGGCTTGCTGGGCGCCGAGGCGCGGGGAGGGGGGGCGCCGCCCGCCGCCGCAGCGACGTGCGCAGTGTCCTCGTACGCCGGGGGGGCCGAGGCGGCCGGGGGGGCGGAGGGGGGCGGGGGTGCGCCCGCTGCGGCGGGGCTCGGTCGGGCCTCGGCGGAGCTGGAGGCAGGCCCGTGGCCGGAGCTCCTCTGGCCGGGGGAGCCGCCGGGGATGGGGACGACGTCGGCGAGGGGGGAGTCGTCCATGGCCCTGCGAATGGCCGCGAGGTCGGCGGCGGAGATGGGAGCCGCAGCGGCGGCGGCGGCGGCGGCGGCGGCCGCGGCCGCGTGGCGTGAGTCCGAGAAGGCGGCCGCCGCGGCCGAGGAGGCGTCGGCGAGATGCCTGTTCTGCGCGACCATGAAGCGCGGGACGACGACGTTCCCCATGGAGTCGAAGCCGCGGCCGGTGCCCGAGGCAAAGGCAGGGCTGAGCACGAACTGGAGCCAGCCGGCGGCCTCGGCGGGCATCACCAGCTCCAGGCTGCGGCCGCTTCCGGAGAGCCTGACGGTGGCCGTGGCGCCTGACGGCTCCACCGCGTCGACACTGGCGTTCAGAACCTCCACCGTGTGCATGGGGGCCTCGCGGTCGGCGAAGAGCTGGAGCCGGTTCGCCGAGCGGTCGACGCGGGGGTTGTCGAGAGGCCTGGCGCGGTGGACGACCATCCAGACGTCCTTGGACGTGTCGAACATCCCGAAGAAGGCGGACCCGACGTGCCGGGCGGGCGCACGGAACGGGCAAACGAACTCCTCCACACACCGGACGACGCTCGCGTGCCCAGCGCGCATTGCCTCGTGGATCGCTCTCCTGCCGTGTCGCTGTGGGGACACGGGAGGGGGGCTAAGCGGCGCACGGTCAGCTCAGGCCACCGAACGGCGCGCTGCCTGCTCGTGTCTGGGGTTGGGGCTCACGTTGCGAATGTATGGGTCCGCACCCCGCTCAAGAAGGCGCTTGACGCAGCTGAGCCTTCCAGCTCGAGCAGCACTGTGACTTGGGGTGTCTCCTCGGTCGTCCTGGAGCTCGGTGGCCCCGGCATTGAGGAGAATGTCGATGGCATCGACGTTTCCGATGCTGGCGGCAAAATGGAGGGGCGTACGGCCATGCTTTCCACGCTCGTTGACGTCAGCACCATTGCTAAGGGCTGATCGCATCTCTGCGCAGATGTGAGGGGGCCAGGGGGCGAGTGGGCGTGGGGCGAGCAGTTCCCGGAAAACATCAAGCATCGCGATGCCATCTCACCGGCAATGTTGCCATGACGGCTCGCGACGCGGAGCTGCTTGGATGCGTCCGCACCCATTCTCCGACAGGCGCTTCGGGCTGGTCGTTGGCGCGCTCGAAGGTGTGCTCAGCGCCCGCCGAATGGCTGGTCGAGACATCCCCTGGGTGGCCCTGTCCGGCCAGGAGAAGGCCAGCGCCCACAGTCCAGCAGAACCTCTTGCACACCGCTGCAAAGCCGCTACGTGAGACCCCCGCCGTTGTAAGGCAGCATCACTGCCATACCGATGCGAGTGG
>Ga0136560_1000925_pt1 | contig 14918 bp, 3 predicted proteins | sample AntRauMeHopE1497_FD_104925 | JGI IMG/M metagenome (GOLD analysis project Ga0136560, IMG submission 104925) | Saline lake microbial communities from Rauer Islands, Antarctica - Metagenome Hop E1 #497 | ecosystem: Environmental > Aquatic > Non-marine Saline and Alkaline > Saline | place... | reverse complement strand
GAGGTTGTCCCCGAGGCAGGCCTCCTTGGGCGAGCAAGGTGTGATGCAGACGTCGCGGTCGGGGATGACGCTGTTGGGGGGGCACTCGGCGATCATGCCAGAGTTGAAGCGGTCGGTGGAGTTAAGGTTGAAGAAGCCCTCGAGCGGCCGGGGCTGGCTGTGGTCGCAGGCCCGCGCAAGGCACGGGTTGCCGGGAGTCGCCCGACCCAGGCAAGTGAGGTCCGCGCATTGGGGCGCACACGCGCTGCATGCTGCGGGCTTTGGTTCCGTGCTGTCGTCGAAGCAGTCGGCGCACGCGTTGGGGCATTCGACCTCGCTGCAGCTGTACCCGAAGCACTTTGATCCGACAGGGCATGCGAGGCACGTCTCCCCCGGCTGCCCGAAGAAGTCGCGCTCACAGACGAGAGTCAGGACACCTTGATCCGCAGGAACGAAGCCAGTCTGGCCAACGATGCTCAGCGTGACGTTGGTCTGGCCGACCGGCTGACCAGGAGCCAATGTACATGCGACGATTGTGTCTCCGTTCTCGCGCCGCCGCCTTGTGGTCTGGCATACCGTGCTTCCGACTGCAGCCTCCAGGAACTTCTCTTCGTCGGTCCAGTCGTCGGTGATCATGCGCTCCGCGTTTCCAAAGTTCACCCCGCGGATGTCGACCAGGCGCGGCCCGCCCTCAGCGTTCTCGAAGCGCACGACGCTTGGATCTGCCCGGACGATGGCGGGAGGGGCATAGGAGAACATCGCCGAGTTGGAGATCAACGTCTCCCCCGATGCGGAGTCGACCACCTCCACCGTGATGTTGCGATTGACTCCGATGCCGGGTGGCGCCACGAAGCGGAGCATGTCGTGGTTGTGCGTCATGATGCGCACGTTGCGGTACTCCTGTGACGTCGGGTAGCACTCGTCGAGGCTGAACGCCGTGGGCCTTGCACCGCCAGCCGTGAGGGCGTTGGTAACGCATGCCTTGTGGAACCGGATCCGCACGAAGTGAGTGTTGGGCAGCAGGATGCTGCCGGCTGCATCCAGGCTCGACTCGTACGGCACCGCCAGCGAGGTCATGTTCTGGGGTGCCGAGCCGAAGCTTGACCCCCGAAGAGTGAGCAGCACGCCACCCTCGGTTCCCGCCGTCGTCGGCCTGACGACACCAAGCATCGATACGGGATCAAGCTCAAGGCTTGGCGAGTCCGAAAGGAATTCGACGGCTGAAGGGTCTGACGGCAGCGACCCCAGGACGTCGACCACGACATGGCGACGGCCCACCCCGGGAGGCACACGCAGAACCAGGGTCTCATGGGTCAAGGAGTGCACACGTGCAAGCGCAACTTCGCCTTCGCCCAGGACATCCTCGACGCCATTACAGCGCTCCTCCGGAACGCCCGCACCTGCGACCACACGGTTCGCCCAAGCGAGCCTGATGCAGGTTGTTGAGGTATCCTTTCCAAAGTTCTGTCCACGGAGCGTGAGGTTGAACTCCCCGGCAGTCGGGCCGGAGATGGTCAGCTTGCCCGCCGAGGTCAGCACTGCTGTCTCAGCTCGCGCCACTGGCTCAGTGATCGTCGCAGTCATGCCCGTGATCACTGGCCGGTCGTAGCTCATCGCGCCGGCGAGCTTTCCGGTCAGCCCCGCCACCGCCACCGACACCTCGAGCAAGCGGCCACCGCCCTCGGGCAGCGTGCATGTGATCGCCGTGTGAGACATCCGGAGCGGCGATGCACATGCCATCAGCGGCTGCCCGTTCGTGCCGCCAAGGGTGACAGAGAAGCCGGACGAAGTGTCGTTGAACCCGAACCGGCCAGTTCCAAAGTTCGAGCCCGCCACCGTGATCCGGACCCCACCGCGCGTGGGGAAGGCCGCAGCAGCCACCGATGTGATGCTTGGGCTCACGTAGCGAAGGGCGGGCAAGGTGCGCCCGTCCTGGTCTCCCGCTGAGACACGAAGCACGTAGCCGTTCGTGGCAGCGTGCTCGCTCAGGCCAGCGCCGGTCCCTTCGCCGGCGGGCACCGTCACCCGGAGGCAGGCGTGCGCGCCCGTTGCCAGGTATGCCGCGCCATCACAAGCCGTGATGACGCCTTGGCCTGGGGTTGCCACTGCCGCGCACGTGCTGACACCACCGTCAGCCACGGTCACGCGAGGGCACGTCCCGAAGTTCGAGCCCCTGACCTCAACGACAGTCCCGCCGGCAGTGCCAGCAGTGATCGTCGCCGAGGAAGCCGCTGCAGCGGCTGCCCTGGGCTCACCCAGACCGCCCACCACCTGCACTGTTGCTAGCGTGGGCATGGCATACGCGATGGTGAGCACATCAGAAATCGCGTCGTCGCGAAGCAGGCTGACGGGGACCGCTGATCCCTGTCCCGCGGGCACCTTGACAAACACCTTCCACCGCTGAGGCCCGCCGCTGGCGAGTGGCGGCAGCTGGGCGTCCACGTTGTTGATGACCTGGTCGCGGAGCTTGGCGATCGAGTCCGGGGTGGTCCCGTCGCCAATCTCGTCGCCAGGCAGTCCCCCTGCAGCCACGCCGAAGAATGTGGCCGAGGCCCCGCCGATGTCGACCCGGAGCTTGGAGGAGACGCCGGCAAGGCCACTCACGGTCAGCTCGAGCGCGGTGTCCTTGGAGCCCCCAGACGTCGGGTAGCCCCCTAGCGGCATGCCTTCGAGGGCACTGATCTGGGGTGCCATCTCCCGGTACGTGTCCATCACTTGCTGCACCCTCGGCTGGCCGTCCCACCCAGTCGAGGTGAGAGAGACGCGGAGCGTCGCCGTGTTGATGCGCGTAAACACCACGATGCGGTCGTGGGACCACGACGCCACATACACCGATTCGGTCACCCACCGCTCCAGGCCAGCAAAGTTGACTCTCATCCCAACCGCCCGCATGACGCCATCGGAGGATGCAAGCGTCATCGGATCAGCTCCGAAATTGCTGCCGATGATAGCCACCTGCACGACGCTGGTGTCATTGCAGCTCCAAACGGGATCTCCGGCCAAGAAGGGGCACGGTGCCACCCGGCCGCCCGCCGGAAGATGGTCAGCGACCTTGGCAGAGAGGTAGGCAATGGTCGGATCCATGTAAGACAGTGAGCTTCTTGCATCCGTGATGTCGCTGACCCCATCGACGCTGACCCTTGCCTGGGCGTCGTCCAGCGCGATGAAGCTGGCTGCAGCGGATGCCGTTGAGCCGGCACGAGCGACGCCCACACGGACAGCGAGCGCCTTCCCGAGACCCTCAGCGGGCATCGACGCGAGCAAGACATGCTTCATCGTCACCGGGTCGACTGGGGAACCTGGCTGGGGCATCGTCACCGGCACGACCTTGGCAGCGGCGCCATTGCCGACCACCGCAAAGACGGCTGACTGAGGATCGCTCATCGGGAGGTTATCGCAGTGAATCTTGAGCATCGTGGAGGCGGCTCCGCCCTCCGCGCGAGTCGGGAGCTCTGCAGGCTCGACCTTGTGAACCACAGGCTTCAGGTATGACATGGTCACGGCAACCTGGCCATCAGACGACGTCTGGTCAGCGACGCGAACGGCGATGCGGAGACGAGTCCCGGCACCTGCCCGAGTCACGAAGGAAACGATCGTGTGACCGATCACCTGCACGCTGCCAGCATCGTACACGTACTCCGATGCAGATGGCCCGTACGACAGCATTTGGAGCATGGGAGCAACCGTGGTGCTGAAATTGAATGTGGGGGGTCCGAAGCCCGAGCCGACGACGAAGACCGTTTCGCCACCATCTGTGCTCAAACCCTGAAGGGATGTGGTCACAGACCCCGCCTGGGCGTCCACCAGGGTCGTCGCAAGGCCGCTGATGCTGGGCAGCTCGTACGCCGTCGTTGGTGTCGTTGACTTGAGTCCGTCAACAATGATCTCCCAGCGCAGTGCGGCGCCCGCGCCGACCGCCGTCATGCACTGGATCTCTTCGTGCGCAACGGTCACGGAGCATGCCGATGCCTTGAACATGGCAGACGGTGCGGGCCCAGCGGTCAGCTTGGCCTCATACGTGACACCGATACTGCTGCCGACTGAGAGCGGGCCGAAGTTCACTCCGGAAATGGTGACGCTCTGGGACCCAGATGTGAGCGCCCCGTCGGAGCCCTCACCAGTGAACTGCACAATCACAGGCGGCCCGTACGATGACACCGCAGAGGGGTTCCGTGGTGAGGTCTGCGACCCCACAAGGACTGACCACTCGTGGCCCTGGCCTGTCCCCTCCGCAGTGAGGCACTCCATGCGGCTGGGACTGGGCGAGCCCGTGATGCGACAGTCCTTGGCAGAGTAGCGGCGAGGGTCGGATTCGGGCCCGTAGAACACGCCACCGACCTCGGTCAGGGCTTCGGGTGGCCCAAAGTGCTCTCCGATGATCGTGACGGCCTGCCCACCCTCCGTCTTGCCGCCCTTGGCCCCTGCACCTGACACGCTGGTCACCGTGGGCGGCAAGTAGCCAAGGAAGACGGTGGTGTTGGCTCCTTGCCCGGCACCAGCCGCTCCTCCCGACAGCCCAGCGAGGTCCACGGCGACGGCGTGCCCCGCGCCGACCCATGGCACGGATGTACACGAGAACATCGTGTGCGCCCTTGCTCCCGCAGGCTTGGTGCAGGTGCGGAATGCGATCAGCCGCCCGCTCGGGCCTCCGAACGATGCCGATAGGTCACCCGACGAAATGGCATTTGCCGGCCCCAGGTTGCGGCCGGTGAACATGATGACCTGCCCGCCGGCGGTATTCAAGGCTTCCGCTGTGTCTGCGCTTCCGTCCACGGATGCTGTCAGAAGCTCAGGCGGCGCATGTCCGAGCAGCTGCGCGGTGGAGCGGGATCCTGCATCGCTGCCGGGGACCAGCGATGTGACGTCCTGGCCTCCCACAGAGAGCGCCCAAGGAAGGCCTGTGCCAACGCCTTCCGAGGTCGTGCACTCAAAGTAGCCGTGAGACCCACCCGCGCCTCGGACGCCGCTGTCCGTGCACTGGTAGCGCATCCCGTCCGCACCGCCGTACCTGAACGACACTGGCTCGTTGCTGGGACCAAAGTTGCTACCGAATGCCTTGACCATGGCTCCCCCCGCTGTCGGCAAGCCGGTGGCATTCTCAAAGCGCTGGATCACGGGGGCCTTGTACGAGGCAGTCAGGGGCTGCAATGCCCTGACGACGTTCTCGACGCCATTCGGCTGCCGCACCCTCAGGGCCCAGCGGAAGCCTTCGCCGGTTCCCGCGGGCGTAGGGCACTCGATAATGCCGAAGCCCGGCTCGCTGGCCGAAGCGGGGTCCCGAGCCGCGGCTTCGCCCGACGCAAGGATGCGGCACCCAGTCACGTTGTAGAACTTCACCAGCGAACCAGTCGTGGAAAACTTCTCAAGCGACGCACGCACCTGGTTCGTCTGGTCGCCAAAGTTTCGGCCAGTGAAGTTGGCAACCTCACCGCCCTCCGTACGCATGTCGCTGTGTGCACCGCCCACCGTCTCCACGAAGGGGTCACTGGTCAGGTTGGCACCGATGACGACTGCAGCGAACCCAGCTGACGACCCGCCATGGATGTCCGTGACCCGGACGCTGAGCGCGTAGGCCTCGCGGGCCAGGCTCGCTCGCAGAAAGAAGGGATTTCCGAGCTCCCGCGAGTAAGCTGACACACCGTTCGGCATTCGCCTCAGTGTCACGACCCCCGTGGTATTGTGGATCGTAAAGAGGAGCTCTCCGCGGGGGCTGCTCAGGCCGCGGCTCTGGGTGGGCGCGAACACACGAGACACTGCTCCTGAGCTATCCGCCGACCCCTGCACGAAGCCAAGGGCGGAGCTTGCCGCTGATGATGTTGCGTACTCGGGCACTGAGGCCACGCTGTCAAGGGAGAACATGAGTCCAGATGCAAAGCTGCCAGTGTCCTCGTCAGTGGCGACCACGGCGGGCCCGAACTCCATTCCCACCCGGGCGGCCACCTCATCGAGTACCACGGCCTGCTCCGATGTGATGACTGGGGCGTCATTCCTGTCCTCGACAACCAGTGCGATGCTAGCAACGGTCTCGAACCGGTCCAACGTGCCGGTCTCGGCGACCAAGACCACAATCAGGTACCTGCTCCGCGCCTCGAAGTTCAGCACCGCGCTGGAAGTGTTGCCCGCGATGAGGTGGCCATTCGATGGGTCGATCATCACCGCACCCGCCGTCTCGTCGCCGGACAGCATGAATGACACAGCGTCTCCCTCGGGGTCGTGCACGCTGATGCTCCCGAGGATAGTACCGGCCGTGGGATGCTCGCCGAAGCTCACGGAGTCCGTCTTGAATACGGGTGGCTCGTTGACATTCACAAGAAAGACCGTGACGTTGGAGATGGTCGATGCGTATTCGTATTCTGCCACGTACACTCGGACCTTGAGGTCAAACCTGGTGCGGATCTCAAAGTCCAGGGCAGCCGGGTCCCGGATCTTGATCTGCCCGCTGCACAGGTCGATAGTGAACGTGTTGTTGTCGTTCCCACTGTCGATCTTGTACGCAAGCTGCTCGAGGTCGTCCTCAAGGAGGCCCTGCACCGGCTCGCCGACGGGGGTGCTCGTGGGCGAGTTCTCTTCGATGAACAGCTCATAGTTTCCGACCGCGGGTGGCTGGATCTCGCATCCGAACTGCGTCGCAGGGTCTGCGTACGAGACCAACGCACTGCTGTACCAGGCGTACTCATTCTTTCCCTTCTTGCTGCACGTCAGGGTCGATGTCCCCACGACCTTCCACCCAGGGCGGCAGGAAATGTCGCACCGACTGCCCCTGCTCGACTGGCCACACCCCGCGGCATCACACGAGCGTGAAATCGTGACGTGGCCGAACTGCGCTGTCGTCAGCGAGAAAACGCCTGCAGATCCAGACGGAAGCAGGGAATCCGAGGCCTTGGCAAACACGATGGAGTTGACACGCACCGCAAAGGAGCGTCCCTCCATGCGCACTTCGATGGTGTGCATGCCCGTCACCTCCAGGGGAACAGGGAAGGACCCCTCCTGCAGGACTGTCCCGTCACCGGCCAGGATGCGCTCCAGCTGGAAGGTCTCGTCGAACATGTTGAGTCGGAAGCGATACATGTTCGACGCGTCGATGACGCGGAAAACGACGCCCGCCGAGTCTCCTGTCCGCACCGTCGTAGACAGCACCATAGGGCCGGTGATCTCGGACGTGCCGCGGACCACCGAGGTCAGGTACACACCGTCCTGGGCACAGCCCGTGCCGCCCTTGCCAGCGGCTAGCAGCAGGCCATCTTCGACCGCCCAAGTCTCCTCGCGGGGGTGTTTCGTGGGCCTGAGGCTGCCAAACTGGAGCAGGTCCTCGGTGCTGTCAAATTGGGCGTCGACGAGAGCATGATCGCAGCCTCTCGTGCCCGCTGGCAGCGGGATGGGCGCACACGGCTGCTGGCACAGGGGGCTGGGGCTGTCCCATCCGCCCGAAGCGTCGCACCGGGCGGACGTCGCCCCCCCCATCAGCGTGTACCCCGAGGCGCACTGCAGGCTGCATGTCGAATCGATCGAGTTGCCCTCGCACTCGGTTGCCGTGGATGTAGACGCGTACAAGACCCGGTCTGCCGGGGGATCATCGGTCGCCGGGTCCGTCGGTGTCCAGGGCGTGCGGTCCGGGCAGCCTGCCTGGTTGTCAACGAAGCCATTCGCCCTCATCTCAGCCAGATGGACGAACTCGTTGATACGCCACCATGCGGGGGTGAAAAAGACATAGCGGGCGCTGACCCCGTAGCAGCTTACCTGCCTGTAGTAGAAGTTGGTGCCGACGCCTTCACACTGCTTGTTCTCCGCGGGGATCAGCGAGTTTCCGACGCGAAGCTCGCCGTAGTCTGCACGCCAGACGCTGCTGTCCTGGCGGTTCCAGATCTGAACATTGTTGATGATGTGAGGCCTGCCTAGATCGAGCGCCACGAAGTTCCCGACCGGCGATGAGGCGCCCCAGCATGTGTGGACGCCAGGGGCCTGGCCAAACCGCCCATTCGTGATGCCATCATACAGCCTCTCGATGACGCTGCCCCAGCAGTTCGATGACGCAAACGCCCTCGACGGCGTGATCTGCCCGACTGTCTGGCCGCTGGACGGCTTCGTCAGCGAGAGCGCTGAAGATGCCGCTGACCACAATGACTGGCCCGCGGAGCTCATGGCGGCGACTCGGAAGTTGTAGCCAAAGTCAAAGTCGAGCCCCTTCACCACGGCCCACGACGGCGCCGACGCCGCCACGGAGCGCTCCTGCCCTGGAGACTGCGAGCAGCTCTGTGTCTGCACGCGGAAGTAGTGGAAGTACGCCGTGTAGCCGCCGCCTTCGTTCCAAGACTTCTGCTGAAGGCCCCACTCCGGCTCATGACCCGCGCCCCAGTGCTTGTCGCCGTGCCACGTGTCGTACACGTAGATGCGCTGGTCCAGCGTAGTCCAGTCAGCATCGCCCTCCGGCTTGTAGTGGAAGGAGTACTCTGCGTCCCGCATGTCCAGCGAGACGCGCAGAGACACAGTACGCACGGGAAGATGGCTGGAAGACCGGTACATATCCTCCCATGGTGAGCCCCAGGACTCGCGGCCGCCGCGACTGATGACCAGGTCCAGGCCGTTTTCTCCCATCTGCTCGGCCATAAAAGACACGTCCCACATGTTGCGGCCCCAGTAGTTGTCGTTGCGCTCACCGGTGTTATAGCGCGCGCCCCACCAGTTGACGATGCCGGACTGCTTGTTGGTTCCGAGCGCATCAATGGTCACCTTGGTCTCCACGACGATGCTCCCGAACCTCCTGTCGTCGCTGACCCCAGCAGGGACAGGGTGTGTGAGGATGGGGCAATTCCCCCGGAACCACCAGCAGTCACGACTGTCCGTCGTCGTGACAGCCAGCCTGCCGAGCGAGTCCACAGCTAGCGAGTGACCCGTGTTGGCTGAGTCTGCCCCGGGCTGAAGCGTGAAGGTGTCAAGCACAGATGCTGACGTCTTGCCCTTGAAGTTGTAGGTGTAGGGTGGGGCAACGGCCTGGATGCGGTAGGATGACACATCCGAGGCACCGGAGGGTGCCTGCCACGTCACGTTGTACGCCGCACGGCGATCGGACGACGTTGCTGTCATCGTCATTGCGGCAACTTGTGACGGGGCCGCCGGCACCGGTCCACGGCACACAGGCTGGACGCCGATGATCCGACCGTCCAGGCCGCACCTCAGCACCCCGCCTCCCTGAGCAGCTGGCACGGCCAGTGACGCCCCCGTGTCGCACTCGACGAAATGGACACCGGCACTCGACCTGGCCGATTGAACTTCGCTCGAGTCCCAGGCCTCGCATTCGTCGAACGTCAACTGCCATGTGTCCCGCGCCGACGTGCCGTCTGCTAGGATACCGCCGTGCATCCACAGCGCCTTGTCGTCCTCCACCGCTAGGACGGGAGCGAAGCGAGACCCGGGCTGCCGTCCGAGAGCGCGGAGCGCCTCTGTGCCCTGCAGCCACACAAATGACGTGGTGTCGAGGGCAGCCACGTCTCCAAGCGCCTTTCCGTCGGCCCCAATGCCGCCAAAGTACATCGCATGCCCGCGGAAATCAACACCGGCGTGGCCGTGGCGCGCGGCCGGCCACCCCTCCCTGACGGCCATGACCTCCGCCTCGCAGACCTGGAGAAGCCTGTTGGTGCCGGGGACGTGGACGTGGACGTACCTGGCCTTGGCCACACATGCCACCGTGACCGAGTTGGCAAACGTGTCCGGCACGTTGGGACACTCGTAGTTGGAAGCGTACGCCGTGCGCTCGTTGCCGGCGTACAGCTTCATGCCGTTCATCCGTGCGCCACAACCATCGCAGTCGACTCGCTCGACGATGCGGATGCTCTCAATGTCGCGCTGCGTGCCGAGATCCAGCGTCAGCACCGGGTCGGCACCGACGAGCGTCTCCACACACACGTTGTCCTCGTTACGTACGCTAGAGAGGCCGTCGATGGCGAACTCAGCGGCACGATTTGTCTGACGCGCGTCGTCAAACCACGTGTCCTTGTTCAGGAACGCCGTACCAGTGCGCGCGGCGTTCTCGAGCCGCGGGATTTCCTGCCAGTTCCACAGCAGGCTCTTGAAGACCTCGATCTCGCACACGGACATGGCCGCAGTGGTCGACTGCTTGACGAAGACGTACCGCCCCTCGGTGCCTGTCGGGCACTCAAGCTCCGGAACAGTATCGTACTCAGCCACGGTCTCACCGCACTGCACGGTTGCGCCGCTGCTGATGCTGGCTGCGCTGAGGGCTGTGGCCTCGGTAGCAATGTTGGTGACGAAGACCTGCATTCCGGCGGAGCGGATCGTGCAGCAGTCGATGCGGTTGAAGACCTTGACTTTCGCAATGTTCTGCTCGACCTGCTGCAAGTCCAGGCGGATCCACGAGTTAGCGCCGTTAGAGTGGTGACAGACGCCGCCGTTGTGCCGCTGGTTGTAGTTCCCGTCGATGGCAAAGGCGTTCTGGCCGCCCCAGGCGACACCGCTGCTGGTGATGCCGACGTCGATGTCCCTGGTCTTGTCGTGGACAAGCTCTACCAGACCCTGTCGGGGCCGTGAGTCGAGGTGCCAGACGTCGTTGAGCGAGCTTGCCGCGGACGGGCTCTGCGCCCCTCCGAGGCCGCCAAATACGACCATTCCTGCCTGGTCCGCGGTGCTTACGCCCGGGAAAAACCCACGGAAAGAGGGCCTACGGTTATCGTTGGCGTTAGCTTGGCTGGGACGATCCCAGGCGTACTCGCTGTTGAGAGTGATGTTCGTCGGGGTTCCGATGACGGTCGCCAGGCTGTCGGACGTGGCGTCGCTGTCCGCCCCGAGCCAAGCCACCCGGGCGTCAGCCTTGAGGTTCGTGTACGACCAGCTGGTGCCGGACCATGCGGCCACCTGGCCCCCGAACATGACGATGCACTGCCTTGGTGACGGCAGCCCCGCAGCACCGGTGCGGCGCTCGCAGTCGCGAAGGACTGCGGCTCCGGCTCCTCGGCGAGTATCCAGCCATGTGTTCACGTTGCTGCGCTCAGGCCCGTAGGTCAGAAGCTGCCACTCGGCGTCGATGGGATCAAACGCGAAAAGCGGGAGCTGCTTCCCCGTCCTGCCGTCGGGGGGCAGGCCTCCGACGGCCCACATGCGGCGCCTCCCGTCGCTAAAGACAGTGGCTCCTTGCTGGGGGACGGCCCCGTGGGCTGGGGCGCTCTTGGCGTCCCAGACACCGTCCGAGCGGCGAATGCTGGAGACCGTACCGACGGGGAAGCCTGCGGCTCCTGACGGTGCGCTGCCCCCTGGCACGGTCACAAAGACAAGATGTGTCGCGTTTGCGATCATTTGCGCCCCTGGGGCAATCGTTGGCGGCGCAATAGAGCTGTACGCCGGCCGAGACCAGTACGCGTCCGTTGCGCCCATGGCGTAACCTGCGGGAAGCGAAGCGGCACCATGGTCTTGTGGTGGCGGGGGTGCGACACTTGCTACGCGTGTTAGCGATGCTGCACAGTAAGCTTTATCTCCGACGGCGCTCGAGGACAGGCTCGACGCCGAAGTTCGTGGTTTCCCTGGCGTCCTCGCTGTCGTCATCGCTGGGCGCACTATCTGCCCGCCTCTCTCGCTGGACAGCGCCCAGGACGACGCAACGATGCAGCAGCTCGATGAGGCGAGCACAGCGCGCATGGAAAGGGGGGAAACCGGTGCCCAAATGCTTTGGCAGGCGGCGCTGGCGGGCACGGAACGGCCATCCGGCACTGTGGCGCGGAACTCGCGGACCGCTCCGTCCTCCGTCCGTGCGGTCGGTCTCACGCGCAGCGGCAACAACGACCACGCAGGCCCAAAATGACTTGAGCTGCGGCATGGCACCCGCTCCGCGTCGGAGCTAGGCGGTGTGTGGAAGCCGCGTTGGTTGGCTTGAAGGCTCTTCGGCTCCATCGATCGGCCAACGGCGACGGCGACACGTCTTCAAAGAAGGCTGTGACCCACCCGGCGATTCAATGACCGGCCGCAGGCTCGATCAGCCCAGGCGGCCGTGCAGCCGAGCGTCGGGACATTGCAAAGCCCAGCAGTGGCACGAGGACTGGATCATACTGCCCCGTCGATGGCATTGCCTGAAAGCACGCCGAACGCCGCCGCGAGGCGAACTGCACAGAGCCGCGACGGTGAATTGCCGATGCTTGGCGTTGCATCGGCTCCAGCTGTGGCTGGCACGAATGGAGCGATTCGTGTTGCCAAGACCAGCTGCATGCGGCGTGTGATTCTTTCAGCGCTCCTGAATGCGCACCGTTGGCTGCAGCCGCCGCAAAAGTCGAGATAACAGCTACCCCAGCACGGCACGATGCCGCATACGACAGGCACAGTAAGCGCATGCTTCGCTACCCATGCTGTGCGTCCCAGTCCCAGCCGATGTGGAGTCTGAGGACGCTTTCGGCTAGCCCCGCGTGTGCAGCAGCAATCGGGCGCAGCCTTCCTGTGGGTCGGTCCCCGCGCCACATAGGCGACTAGGGTCTATGAGGCAAGACACGATTGTTTCCATCCGGCCCAGGCGGCAGATGCGAGGGGAGTGAGCCGCGTTCCAGGCAAACCGCCGGCGACTGCGCCGCGTCGTCCGCGCACTCGCGGAAGTGATGGGACGCCCCCTGCTTGCCAAGCTTGCAGGAGTCGCCGTGTTTGCTGCCGGCGTGAGGTCCATCTCCAACGGGGTCGGCCTGACCCCTGACATGGGGTTCAACTCGTGGTACGCGTTCCACTCACGTGAGCCGGTGCTGCAGGCCCATGGCTCAGCCCCTCGCCTTCCGAAAGCTGACACCATTCGATATCTCTCTGATGCGACCATGCATTGCAGACCTCACGTACCCTGGGTATACGTGGGAGGATGGCTTCGTTCTCGCGGACGCTCTCAAGCAAGCCGCTGGAGTGATGCAAGCCAAGGGCCTGGCCGCAGCTGGATACACGTACCTGGACCTTGATGACTGCATCGTGGTTGGCCGCGACGCCAACGGGACTCTCATCCCGGACCCGCAGGCCTTCCCGGACGGCATGCGAGCGCTGTCCGACTGGGCGCACGGGCACGGGTTCAAGCTCGGCGCATACACGGACCGTGGCGAGCTGACATGCTCGTGCTGGGCTGGAGGGCTGAAGCGCCCGGGCTCTTACGGGCACGAAAAGCAGGACGCGGCCTGGTACGCCGCGAACGGCATCGACGCGCTGAAAGAGGACAGCTGTAACGTTCCCACAGGCGCACCACCTGCGATGCAGCAGTACGCGATCATGCGTGATGCGCTGAATGCGACGGGCCGACCGGTGTTCTTCAATCTCTGCTGGGCGTCCCCGAGCTCGGCCATGACTGGACGCGCCGTCGGCAATGAGTGGCGCATCGGCGAGGATGATGGCGGCGGCTGGGGTCCGATCCTGGTCAACGTTAACACGGACGAGCGCCTGGCCGGATATAGCGGCTGTGTGCCTACCCCGCAGGGGCTGAGCTGCGGGTTCAACGACCCCGGTCTGCTCCTGGTCGGCTCGCCAGAGCTGACGGCAGCGCAGTCGCGGTCTCACATGGGCCTGTGGGCAATCCTTGCGGCCAAGCTTCTCATCAGTGTCGGTGAGCAGGCCGCAGCAGCCACGCGAGCCCCGCGACCTAGGACACGACGAGCACAAAGAGCCCGCCTTTGTGCGCGCCAAAGCTCTGAGTTTGGCGGGATGCAGGCAGGCCGCAATCTTGACGAAGGGGTGTGCCACTGATCTCCGTTACCGGTGGCTGTTCGCTCGCCCGCGTGACTGAACCCCCGCAGACCCTCGGAACATGACAGCGCCCGATTTCGAGCTTCTCACCAACCCAGAGGTCATTGTCATCGACCAAGATCCACTGACCAAGCAGGGGGCCCGGCTTTTGCCCTTGGCCCGTGCCAGGTCCAGAATCGGCGCCTCCGTTCTCCCCCACGTGCCTGGATTCCTTCGTGGGGTGGCCCGCTCCAACTTTGCCCTCACTGCAAGGGCACTCGCAGCAGGCCATGCCGGCGGTACGGCGGCCGGGCGGCTGCCATCTTCGCATGCACGCAAGTACCTTTCTGTCGCTTGGGCGCACCTTGAGCGGCAGGGCTTTGGCAGCAGAGCAGAGGCTGAAAGGCATTCGCTGGACGCGGCGTATGTTGCTGATGCGCTTGCAGCTGGGCTGCGCTCGCCGGCAGGCGGACAGTCAGAAGTGTGGGCTCGGAACTTGACCGGCGGTGACGTGGCAGTGCTCCTCTTCAACAACAACCAGACGGATGCCCAAACGATCGAGTGCTCAGGCAGCTGCTGGGTCGGCATGGGCTTCGGTCCGACTCAGACGGTCCGTGTCCGTGACGTCTTCGCCCGCCGCGATCTTGGATCTGCGTCGGGCCGAGTTTCGGCTCAGGGTATCGCCAAGGACGACAGCGCCTTGCTCCGGCTGTCTCCCGAGTGAGCGGACATCGCGTGATCTAGGGGGTTGCCGGCAATGTGTCTGCATGCGTTCCCGCCGCAATCGTCAGGCAGCTCTTCCATGCGAGTCATGCCCAGCAGCTCAAGCAAACATCAAGCACTCAGTCAGAAACGCCTTGCACAGCACCTCTGCTGCATCCACGCCGTTGCCGACCTGGTTGGTCGATGCATGGCGGGATACAGCGGGCTCGACACGGCGCACGATGAGTCCCCCAGACAGGGCTCCCGAGCGGCCGGTGCCTAATGCGAAGCACGCAACGCAAACATGACGCGAACGAAACAGTCACAGAGCCCCGCTGACGGCGGGAAACACGTACCACCTGCTACCGCAACGACTGTCAGCAATTGCAAGCACCTGTGTTCAGGCATCCGGCCCAGCATCGAGCGCAACTTCCGGCTCTGCCGCCGAGGCAGCGGCGCTGGACACCGGCTTCAGCTTGGCGGCGCCGCGACCGCGGCTGGCCCCTCGCTTGGATGCCGCGAAGCTCCGGCGCCCGGACTTGCCCTTGCCCCCGCCG
>Ga0136560_1000924_pt1 | contig 14927 bp, 14 predicted proteins | sample AntRauMeHopE1497_FD_104925 | JGI IMG/M metagenome (GOLD analysis project Ga0136560, IMG submission 104925) | Saline lake microbial communities from Rauer Islands, Antarctica - Metagenome Hop E1 #497 | ecosystem: Environmental > Aquatic > Non-marine Saline and Alkaline > Saline | place... | reverse complement strand
GTACCGCAGCCTCTCGATGACCGTCACTCCCGGTCCACTCCGAAGGCGTACCGCAGCCTCTCGATGACCGTCACTCCCGGTCCACTCCGAAGGCGTACCGCAGCCTCTCGATGACCACGAACGAGATGCAAACGTGCGGCACGATGCGCGTCGCGTTGGGCACGAAACCGCGGTAGAGCCCCGCGGGTCCCTCCTCCCTGAGGGTGGCGGTGAGCGCGGCGAGGACGCCCGGGTAGAGGTCCGGCCGCCCCATGACCCTTGATTTGATGACGTCAGCGGGGGACGACACCACTGTGGCGACGACGCCGGCCAGGCCCGAGGCGGCCAGGTGGGTCAGCGTCGAGTCGCGCCGCATCCCCAGCAGAGCCGGCGAGGTGAGGAGGCCCTTGAACTCGTCGTACGTGGCAAGCTCTGCCGAGGCCACGAGGGCCGCGCGGGCGGCGGTGGGCCCCCAGCCGCGGTAGAGCCCCGAGGGGCCCTCCCTGGCCAGGACGCCCCTGAGGGCCCCCAGCGCCCCCGCCTCGGACCCAGGGGCCCCCGCCTGCAGCAGGACCTTCACCCTGTCGGTGGGGTTGAAGGCCGCCGAGGCGAGCGCCCCGCTCAGCGTGCCGGCCAGCAGCTTGTCCGCGAAGCCGGGGGCCGCGCCGGCTGGCCGCCCCGCCGCCGTCCCGATGGCCCCCTTGATCGGCTCGTACATGCCGATCCTGGCGGAGCCATATGTCGCCTGCCGGACGAGCGCGGGAGCGATGCCGCTCCAGAGGGCCGCGGCGCCTTCGGTCGCGAGGATCTGACGGATGGCATGGAGCATGCCCGTGTAGCGGGCCGCGGAGCCGCCGGACGCGGCCTGGGCGGCAGACGAGGCGGCCGCCGGACCCTGCAGCTGCAGCCTCGTTTTTGCGACGTCAAGCGGCATCGTGCAAAGCTCCGCCACGCACGAGCCCACTCCGGAAAACGCAAAGAGGTGCCACCATGCCGTGGTCTTGAGCCCCATGACAGTCAGGCGAGCGGCCGGCGGAAGGAGACTGGTCCCGAGGCTCCGTCACGGGGAGGTCGTGGGGGAGAGCTAGCACGAGCGACGGCAGCACACAGCTATCTTGGTGTTTGTTGTCGGTGCTTCCGGGCAAGAGGATGCCGTGTGGCCGTCGAGCGTGGGCCGCGATGACCCGTGCAGGCTCTGCCGGACGTGGGCACCGCATCCCGGCCTCGGTCGTGCGCAGTGGGGATTGAATAGCGCCGGTTCCGGGGCCCAGCCGAATTGAGTTGTACTCGAGAGCGATGGGTCCGACTTTAGTGCTGATTAACGCGTCTTGGGGTGCGGGGTCCTCGGCCACTACGCCGGAACACTTGGTGCTGCCACGCTTTTGGGGGAGCGCGCAAGGCAACCGCTGCTCCCGGCACACCGGCGGCTCGCGGCGATGGGACTCAACGGAAAGAGTATCATGACCCTAATTGGTGAGCCCGGGGCCGCCTGGCGCCCTGTCCGGCAGAAAGGCGCGTGATTGAAGCGGCGGTGCAGGATCACGCAAATTTCGTTGCCCTCGATGCTCCCTGCCGCAGCGTTCATCATGGTCGTCCTCGGTGGCGTGCTCGCTGCTTCAGCTCTTCTTGCCGGCGAGTGGGTCGGCGCGAGTGCCACGGACGACAGCAAGGACGACAGCAAGGCCGTGTCCTTCGGCTTCGGCCCGCTCGGCGCTTGCTCGACCCTGGTGGGCAAGGAAACCAGCTGCATCGAGCCCTCTGAAATCTCCAAGGCCTGGGAGGCCTTCGAGTCGCTGCTGAACCCGAGCGGCGACAAGGACGTGACCGGCCAGAACGTCGGCGCGATGCTCTCTGACCTGTACAACCTCATGGCCACAGCGGTGAGGGCGACCGCCGTGCGGCGCCGAATATAGGGCGTGGACCACGCGCATGCAGCCGCCACGCCCCTCAGTCCCGGGCCCGGTACGGCACGTGCGGGCACCGCTGCCGGCCCGCCCCCCACCTCGGTCCCCGCGACGCCCCCCACCCCCGCCTCCCGTGCCGCCCGCTCCGCCGCCCGCCCCGCAGGCCGTCGCTTGCACGGCCTGCCTCGTGCTGTACGCGCCCTTCCTGCTCCGGGACCTCTGCGGGGGGGTGAAGCTGGTCAAGTGTTGTGGCAAGTGGACGGCCATCCTCGGCGGCGCGACGGCCATCGCCGGCGGCCTCCTCGCGCTCACGGCATACCTGGTCATGCTCACGAGCGACCTGCGTCGCTCCTTCCAGAACCACTGGGCGGACACCAAGCTCGGAGACATCACGCTGCGCACCGGTGACACGCCGGTGATGGACTGCGCGGCGGCCTCAGCCGCCTTTGCCGTCGTGGGCGGGGTCCTCGTCATCCTCCGCGGCACGGCCTGCACTGGAAAGGCGGCGGCGCAGCACGACGCCGTGCCGAAGGAGTGGACGTGAAGTTGGCAGTTGGGTGATGCGGCCGGCCGAAGGAAGGGGCGCTTTTCCAGCCCCGAGGACCCTCGCGAGAGCCGGCGTCCCCGCAGCCGAGCTAACCGGCCGCGCAGCAAGCGCCCATAGGCCGGCCGCCCACTCGCCCCAGGCTCAGGATCGGTGACGAAGACCGTGGCTGCCCCGGGCAGCCGGAACGTCCACGAGGCGCCGGCCAATCAAACACGATGTGCACACCGCCACCCGGCTCCAACAGCGGTCAGAGTGCGAGCGTCGGACCCCTCGGCCGCTTTCGATGGCACATACGCGGTATGCTTGTCCGCTGCGGCCGTGGCTGGCGATCAGCCGTCGCTGGGCCCGGGGCGGCGCTTTCGTTTGGGCAGAGGACGCCCAGCGACGAAGCGAAGCTCTCTCAGAGCCACTCGCCGACTGGCGCGTACGGCTGCCGACGGCGCCTTGGAGGAGCAAGGCCCGTCGTCATTGCGGCTGGCAACGTCACTCCGCCCGCACCCAAGGCAAACGCTCCGTCAAGCTCGGCTTCGACGGTGGTGGTGTGGGCCCCCCTCCGATCGGACTCAGTCTTGCAAGGAGTGCCCCGCGATCGTCCTGCACGGGACCGATCGTACAGCCTGAGCATGTCTAATGCCGCTCTTGGACTTGGAGCCGGTGAGCAGGGCGCTGAGACCCGCTCTGGCGGAGAGGCGCAAGCAGAAGGGGAGGCCGAGCGCTTTTGCGCGTGGGCCTGTGGCCAGGCTCGCGAAGCACGGCAGTATTACACTGATTTGGCAAGACCTGCATGTGCCAACATATCCCGCGAATACAGCGAGCGCACCGATGCTGGCACAGGGGGGGACGACGGATCATCGTCATTCGGCGCTGGGCTGTGCTCAATGACCTGCCGCCCGATGCCTGGCAACCGACGCGATAGCTGAGCAGGTGACCAGCCTTTGCCCCGTTGTCTGGTCGTCGCCTCTGCCTCCAGCCGCTCGCTGCTCAGGCGACGGCGGGACGGCGCCCGCCTCGCGCGGTCGATCGGAGCGCGTCGGGGTGCGCCGGTGCTCTCGGCGACGGCCAGCCATGGCCCGCCATCTTCGTCGCCGACGGCGTCCCGGCCCGTCGCGGTCCCCGCGCCAGGGGCGACATTGCCCCCACATGGGAGCGTGCCGTCTTGCGTCCCGGTGCGGACGGCCGGGCACCGTGCCGCGGCGCTCCTCGGCCCCGGAGCGACACCGCGTCGCTCTCGGTGTGTCCGCTGTCCTCATCCTTCCCTCCTGTACTCGTCGTCGTGCTATTCGTCCCCTTACGCTGCCTTCAGCAATCTGAGCAATCAAAGCCTCACCTGAGCACCACATCTGCCCCTGTCGCCGCCTGTTAACGCCGCCGCCACTGCGATGCCTGGGGGCCGGTGATCATCGCAGCTTCCCTCTTGTCCAGAGCAAGGGCCGCCGTGCTACGCCCAGTCAGCGCCACTGGCCGATGACGAGACACCCATCCACCGCCGGGGCGCAGCGGAACGGCGGCAGCCCGGCCGTTGACTGCCAGCGCGGCACCGGTGGCGCTGTCAGCCGGGCCGTCCGGGTATTTGTCCCACGCCGACACGGGATACAGGGCGGGGCGGTCACGGGCCATCGGCCGACGCGCAGAAACGGTGCGACCGACTCGGCCGGGCCGCTTGACGGGGTCCTGACGCGTCTTCCGGTTGTGCCTGCCTGTCATCCTCGGCGCCCACCGGCAGATCGGCGGCCCGGCCTCGGCGGAGGGAGGTGGATGGGCCGCAAGGTAGGGGTGTTGGCCCGACTGACCGCAGCAGAGGCGGTGACTGGTACCGGCTGCGATGGACGGGAACAGCGGCTCAAGGGAGGCCAGCGCAGGCGCCTGTCGCCCCGACCGCCCAGCCCGCGGGGAGGCTGCCTAGGAGTCATCGAGGCGTGGGCTTTTTGGTTGGACCGGTGTGCTGACGCGCATTGTCGGAAGCGCGCTGCTGCCCGCGCTGCTCCCAGCACGGCACGACCCGCCGCAAGAGTTTCCCCTCGTCACGGTGACCACGTCACACTCAAGCATTGCGACCTCGGTTACAACGTCAGGACTGAGAGTCCCTGGGCTAGTGCGAGCCGTACAAGCTCAGACCGGCACACGAGGCGCCTGGGACCCGCGAGTTAGGTGCCGGGAGCGCAGTCGGCATCGCGGGCATGGCCTCGGGAGTCCATCACACACGCGCGGGGCACCGGGGCCGGACGGTCGAGCCGCGAGCGCGCAAGGACGCCCGCGTGCTGCCGGGGAGCGCGTGGTCGATGCCCGTTGCAACAACGGACGGACGGCGTGCGGCTGACCGGGCCCAACGGCCGCTCACCACGATGCGGCGAGGACACCGCCGTGCGGCAAGGGGCCCGCTGGCGTGTGGGGCCGAGCGTCTGCCGATGCCGCCGTGCACGCCTGAGCATGGCTTCTATGCCAGAGAGTGGTCTGGCTGCCGCGAGCGGATGCTCTACTTGCTGTCGGATCTCCGAGGGACTCCCCGCGGCCGAGCGCACACTTGAGCACAGTTGCTGCCCCCAGCGAGCCCGAAGCAAGAGCGAAACCACAGTGAGACAGGGACGAGCAAACCACCAGCGGCAGGCCCTACGCAACGGGCAAGGTGGCGCACGGCTGTCCCCTGCGAAGGCGGGATCGCGAACACTGGGCCGCGAACAGTCCCCGCCTGCCGCCCCCGCCCCCAGAGCGCAGCCGACCTCCCCATCGACTCCTGGCGTGTCACATTTCACCATGGCTGTAACGGGATCTGGCGTCGCTACGATCGTCGGTGAGAGCGTCCCGGCCGACCGTGCAGCAACGCCCCTCGGAACACATCATGCCTCTGCGAGCCTGAAGCACAAGGCTTCCGCGCCGTGGCCGCTTCACCCCCGCCACATCGCCTAGTGTTGAGCTACCCCTGCGATGCAGCATTCCTTCTTGTCCTCTTGGGCGGAATCCTCTCCACTGTGGGGCTGGCCGGCGGCGAGTGGGTCGGCGCCCGCCTGAAGACCACGAACGGGAACGAATCCTCGAGGCTGTCCTTCGGCTTTGGCCCCCAGGGCATGTGCTTCACGGATGATCAGGGCTCCAGAACGTGCACGTCACCCTCGGAGCTGGAGAGCAGGTGGCAAGAGGTTCGGCCGCTGCTCAACCCCCTGGGCGACCCCAGCATCAGCTCTGAGAACGTGGGGACGCTCCTCACGAACGTTCGGAACCTCATGATTGCGTCGGTGAGCATACCTCGTGCCTGACAAGTATCCTTTGGCTGTGCTTTCGAATCTTGCGGGCGCGCAAGCAATGGCTCCACGCCCCCATCCTCGGCCCGCTCAGATCGTCTTCTGCGTCGCCTCTCTGGTTGCCAACGCTCTGATCGTGATGAGCGCCAAAGTGGCGATGCTTCTTGCCGGCGGGGCGGGAGTCGTGGGCGGCACCCTTGCGAGCGCCGCGTGGGGCCACATGATCCAGAGCGAGGTGCGCCGCGCCTTTGAGGAGAGCTGGACGGACGCCACGTTCCGTTTCGGTGACGTGTCCTTCCGGCTGACGGCCGGGGACACCGCGGTAATGGCGTGCGCGATTGCTGCAGGCGTTCTGGCCATTTTAGGCGGCGTTCTCTTCGTTTTGCTGGGCGCCGCGACGCCCACCGGCAGTTCTACGGGCATTCAGGGCGGTGTGTCGGCGTCGGGCGCATCGGGCGGGCAGGCTGCCGCGTCATCCAAGGCGGGCGGCCCGGCCGCCTCTGCTCCAGCCGCAAGCGACACGGGGACGCCACCGGACAAGTCCCGGCCGGCCGCCGTATGAGCCCGCCCGACGCTGCGGTCCGGGGACGGGTCCGCCTGCGGGGCCGAGCGTTGGGACTGTAACGGACGGCCGCAGTCTCGGGCGCGTGTGTGCTTCGGCCGGCCGCAGCAGACCGGCGGGGGCCGGCGGTGGTGCCACACCCTGCCGTGGCGGGGGTGCCGGCCGTATCACGACGTTCACGGCCCGTCCGTGAGCGTCACGCGCGGGTGCGCCGGCCCGCAACGGTCGCCAGTTCGGCCAGTGATCGAGAGGACCCAGAGCTGATCGCTGGCGTTGCGGGCCTGACCCGATCGCCGTCCGGGCAGAGCAGGGGGTGCTCGGGACATACCGCTCCCCTTCCGGAGCTGGTCGTGTTGCCCCGAGAAGCGTGGAGCGCTCAGCAGCAGTTGCACCCCGGCACCAACCACGCCGAGCGGCCAAGCCGCTGCACGCCGACACTCGCCGTCACGACCGCCCACACACCGTTGCTGCGGCACCCAGAGCAAGTTATCTCTGGGGCTGGGACGCTTCACGTGCGGCCCCCCGTCCGGGCAGGAGCCAAGCCGGACCCGACGGCAGTCATCGACCGTGTGGGCGGTCGCCGCGGTTCCTCGTCGGCCCTTGCTGCTTCGGATCAGTGGCGGCGGAGCTTCAGGTGCTCTGCCGTCGATCGACGAGCAGCGCCGCAATTCCTGCCAGCACGGCCGCGCACTCTTGGCCTTGGCCGAGCGACCCAGCAGACTCGGTGAGCGTTGCGCCTTCCCCGGCCGCCCCTGCCGCGGCTCGGGTCCGCTTGGCCTGCGCTTCGAGCTTCGAGGCTGGCGCTTCCGAGGCGGGCAGGCGGGAGGGGCGGTCTAGGCTGTCGCTCCGTGGAACAGCGGAGCACCCGGCAACAGGTGATGCCTCGAATCCTGTCCCCTCCGAACAGTCGAGCGAGCCGGGCGCCTTTCTCCCCCCGTCGTCCCGCAGGACAAGACCAGCACACGCGCGCGCAATCATGGCTTGTAACTGCATCAGCATCCTCGGTGAGGCGCATGCCGCGCGTCGGCGCCGGGAGAACAGTCTCTGCCGCCTGCCCGCGCCCGCACACGGCATTCTGCGATGGGAGCGACGACCTAGCCCGACCGACTCGGTGTTCCCGGTGGCGCAGCATTCCTCCTCGTGGCGATTGCCGGCTCCCTTTCCGCCGTCGGCCTTTACGGCGGCTATTGGGTCGGCGCCCGCGCTTCAGCCTCGGACAGCGAAGGAACCTCAGCCATCTCGCTAGGTTTCGGCCCCCAGGGCATGTGCGTAAATGACCGCGGCAAGGAGGTGTCGTGCACCACGCCCGAGGAGCTGGCGGACCGCTGGGCGCTCATCAAGAAGTTTTTCAATCCTTCGGACAACGAGAACGTCACGGGCGAGAACGCGGGGGAGCTCCTTCAGCGTATCCAGTACCTCATGATCACAGCGGTGAGCGATGGCGCCCGCGAGTCGGGGGGGAAGCGGCGACCTGCCTGCCTGGCCGCGTCGCGCCGTCACCCCCGCTTCCCTGCGCCATCTTTTTCCCACCCTGCAGACGGCCGCGTGCGGATTCTGCCTCATCGTGTTCGCCCCCATCTTCTTCGGCGACCTGTGCGCGAGCGGGCTCATCAACGGCTGCGCGAGCTGCATGGCGACGATCGGCGGCCTCGTCGCCGCGCTGGGCGGCGCCGCGGCCCTCGCTGCCTTCGGCCTCATGGCCGACAGTGACCTGCGCCGTTCGTTCGAGGACCACTGGTCGTCGTCGTCGTTCCGATCGGGCGGGAAAGAGTACCGGCTCGACACCGGCGACTTCGTCGTCATGTACGCTGCGGCCGTCGCGGGAGCCTGCGCCGTCATCGGCGGTGTCCTGGCCATGGGCCGAGGTACCGCGTGCGCGGGCCCGGCCAAGACCGCGGTTTGAGCGGCGCCAGCCGGCTGATGACCGACGCCCACCCCGGCCTCGGCCCGTGGGAGGCTAGCGTGCGATGCGTGACCCTCGTTTGTGAGTGTGCATTCCTGAGTGGGCTGCCGCATGCCCCTCCACACCGCGACCCTCGCACACGATCGAGCAGCCGCAAGGGCGTTGTCCCCCGTTGGCCTGGAAGTCACGGCGGACACCGCCGCCCGCTTCGCCCAGGCGGCGCATCAGCTCCCCTACGGTTAAGCAATAAGCATTAACGCACGCTCCTGCCTGGACCTGTCGCCAACAACAAAGGCTCTGTCGCCCGGCAAGCAGAGCACAACTTTTGGATTTCGTTTCGTCCCGCTTCGTCAGGCCTCAGCACTCGGCCCCCAGTTCTGGCGCGAGCCGACGCCGCGTGACCACATGGCGGCAGCACCGCGTGCCATGTCGCTTGTTTCAAGCAGTCCGGGCCGGACCGGCTCGGTCTTTGCGGTGAGCGACGAAGCACGATCGGCACTCATGGACCCAGCGATCGCCGGGCGGCACGTCGCGGTCGTGTCGATCGTGGGCCGTGCCCGCTCAGGAAAGAGCAAACTCATGAGCCTGCTTGCCGATGCCATGGCGGACCGCCCCGCTCGGCCCTTTGCGGACGACGGCGGCGACGTCTTTGCATCGGGCGACTCGTTCGAGCCCGTGACCCTCGGCATGAACTACCACCTCATCGTGCCCGCTGATGACGTCTTGCCGTGTGTGCTCCTTCTCGATGTGGAGGGCGAGGGGGAGGAGGGGGAGGGCCACGACTTTGCGCTGCTCACGCTTGCTGCCTCTATGAGCTCGGTCGTTGTGTACAACACGCGAGATGCTCCAAGCCCTGCTGCAATCATGAGACAGCTGCAGCTCACCGCGCGTGCCGCACGTGCGGCTGCGGGAGGCGCGGCGGTCGCCGAGGAGCTCACGGCTGCGGCAGCAGCAGCCGCAGCCGCAATGCGAGAGGCAGACATCCCCGCGGCGGGGGGCGCGGAGGAGCACAAGGAGCCGGACGAGGGCGACGAGGACGCGGCCGACAATGAGGCCGATGAGGCCGATGAAGCCGAGGCCGATGAAGCCGAGGCCGGTGAAGCCGAGGCCGGTGAAACCGAGGCCGACGACAAGGACGACGAGGACGATGGTTCGCAAGCACCGGTTGCTGAGCGGGCCGGCGATCCACCGGCCGACAATGCGCTGGCTGCAGCCCCGGCGGTCGGCAGCCTGGTCGTGGTCTGCCGGGACGTCTTGGTCCGGGGCACCGACAATCAGCTGACTGAACACGTGTTTGGGGACAGCGGTCGGGCCGCTAAGGACGCGGAGCACGCCAGGCAGCTCGGGGGCCTCCGGCAGAGCTTCGGCTCGCTCCACGTCATCGGCCTCGCGAGGCCCGAGGGGGAGTCCCTGGTCCAGGCGGTCCGGGCGGATGACCACGGCCTCGTCGCCCTGCTTCGGCAGGCCACGGCGGTGCCGACCGACGTCGCTCGCTCGGGCGTGAAGCTGCGGTGCGGAGTCGTCGGCGGGCTGGCGGCCATGCTGTGCGAGCAGGTGTCCGCACCGGGCTTTGAGCGACCTCAGGGCGTCGCTCAGACGATGGCGACCCTCACCTCGCACCAGATCGCGGCCACCGCCCAGCGTCTTGCCACAGCGGCCCTGGACGAGCTTAATGCGCTCAGCCGCGACGGTGTCAGCCGCGACGCGTGGGATGCACGTGTCGAGGCTGCGGCCGGGACGCTGGAGGCTCTGCTCCACGGGCACGACAACGTCGTGGCAGGCCTCGCGCGCAAGCTGGTGGGCGAGCAGCGCTTGTGGCTGCTCGAGAAGCTCGTTGCCGTGAGGGCAGGTGCCGAGAATCGGGCCATCTCTGGTTTGCTCGACGCTCTGGAGGATGTGACACGTGCGGCGTTGATCAAGGACCTAACGTGTGATCGTCTCGAGCACTGGATGAAGGTGCCTGTGGAGATCATTGCCGATGGATCAGTGTTCTTCGTCGGCGCAAGAGCTGATAGCATCGCGCTTGGCAGGGAGCCGGCACGGCTGCTGCGGCATGCCGATGGGCGCATGGTGGTTGAAATGAGGTTCCGAGCCTTGGGCACTGGTGCGGAGGCTGCCGGTGAAGGTGCTGCCGCAGCGAGAGCTGAGCGGGGCGCGCACGTCTGGTCGACTCGGGACTGCTGGCGTGTCGTGGGGCATCGCTCCAACGCCCAGGTCCTCCGAGCCATGCGCGCGATGACCCGCTTCCCGACCATGCTTGCCAGCATCCAGACGGGCCTCGTCGCGAAGCATAAAGAGGGGCACGATGTCAGCAAGCACCTTCATCATTCGGCCGTTACGGCTGCGACGCCGTCCTTTGATGCCTTTCTGAAGACAGGAATCGACGCGCCCGGCAGCCCGTTGTGGCACCAAGGCTCTTCAGCAGCCGCGAGGGCATTCGAAGATGGGCTGCTGGTCGTGCCCGAGTGCTGGAGAGCCGGACGAGACGCCGCTGGGGTGGATCGACCAGGGCTGAAGTTCAACAAGAGCAGCGTCGATGCCCGAGCAGCAGGAGAAGCAATCGAATCGATTGTCTACAGTCATCGTTATGTTCGGAGAAGGCGCTAAGGCAAATCGTCCGCTCGCAGTCAAGGCCTCTCTCTGTCTGTTCCCTCGAAATCGGTGGCCTTCAGTCCCAAAGTCTGCCGCTAGCCCCTGCTCATGAACTGCTTGAATGCTCATCATGCACCTGGCAAGCGCCAGCCTGAGATGTATCACTCTCGCGGCTGACTCTGGCCACGAACTATTGCGTCCATCTCGCCCCCCAGGACCAACTTTCCCGCCTGGACTGCCTGTAGCCATGTCTCCACAGCGAGTGCCGGGCGCGGGAATCCAGCGTGTCGTCCAGCTCTGCCCCCCGCCACGGCCGTGACCTCCTTGTCTCCGCAAGCTACGATGCCTCGTTCACTCTGCGGTACTGCAGCCAGTACATGGTCGCCTAGGCCGCCGTGCTTGATACCGGCAATCACTGCGCCGCCTGTGTGTCGGTCCCGTGCTGCTTGCCCGCTCCCCAACCCATTCAACGCCCGATCAGGCTAGCAGTCATTCCATCGCACCCTATGGCACGCCACACAAGGGTCACCCCGATCAGGCCAAGGCCCCGCGATCCCACAACACGCGACACCAGCTTGCACCGGGTCTCGCTCACCCGTCCTTGCACGCTCATCTGCCACAGTCAGGGTCGCTCAGATCTTCGCGACCCGGAGGCCCGATGCGGTGAGGGTCGTTGGGGCGACGGAGATCCTGGCCGCGGCGGCGAGGCGCGCGATGACGGCCGTCGGCACGAGGTTCGCGAGCGCGATGGCGGCCACACCCCCGGCGATGACGGCGGGGCGCTTCGGCTCTGACGTCATGGCAAAGACGAAAAGCAGGGGCACCATGGTGGCAAACACGCCGAGCGCCGCGCTCCACGCGCTCGTGACCCATCCCAGGGACGCCGACGCACGAACGAGCATGGCGTGCCTAGCGGCGGCGTCGGCGGACACGCCGCTGGCGGCAGAGAGCCTGCGGCGGCACCGCTTCAGGTTGGCGCGGGCCGCCCCTGGGGAGTGCCTTCCCTTACCTTTTCCCTGCGGGCTGGTGGACCCGCAGCCGGGTCGCGTCAGGCGCGAGAGGCTGCGAGGGCCGGCCTCGGTCACGGGGGACGGCTCCTCGTCGCTTCCGCCCGCCGTGTGCCCCCCCGCCCTCGACGCCGCCAGGGACGGTGTCATCGAGGAGGCTATGGCCGGGAGCACCTCGTCCCCGTCGGGAAGCGGGCCGGCCTTGCCCGTGACGTCGGCGTGGCTGGAAGCCCTGGACAGGGAGTGGCCAGACGAGAAACGCCGGTCGAGAGCAGCCGCCCTGCTCTTGACGTCTTTGAGGCTGCTTGACGACCGCAGGGACGATCGCAGGCCTGCTGACGCCCTGGCCGTGGCGTCAGTGGCTCCGGGGCCCGAGGCGTCCATGGCCGCGATGGCAGCGGCCTTGCGGAGGCCGACGACACGGAGCTTCGATAACTCGGCGACGAGGGCGGCGGTGTCACGGTCCCGCAGCAGCTTGCTCCGGAACGCCTTGATGGAACACGCAGTGACGGCCATGGCGATCACCGAGGCGGCGGCGGCCGTGTACGGTACGATCCGGAGGACGACAACGGTCGCGCTGCTGCAGCTCGAGACCGGTTCGCTCGAGACAAGCACGAGCATAAGCAGCGCCGTGCCGAGCGTTGCATACCCGACAACGGCCGCGAGCGCGGCGGCGAGCGCCCTGCGGGAGGCGTTGAGCCCGCGCGACCGGCTCGAGCCGTCGTTGATGCTCGAGCGGTTCAACTCGGCGAGAGGCAGGCCACCGCCCGAAATGGCCTCCTCGTCGTCCGTCAGGGAGCCGTCCTCCCCGTCATCAGAGCGGAGAACCTGTGCCATCACTCTGATCGAGGGCGGGCGCTTCAGGCCTCCGGAGCCGAGGACTGCGGCTGCCGAGGGCGAAACTGCCTCCCTGGAGTCCAGCTGCCCCCCGCCGGGGCCGCCCCGACCAAGGGACTCCTTGGTCGGCGAGCGCGACGCCGAGACGATGGAAGATCGTCTGAGGTAGGTCGCGGCCTGAGTGCCCGAGCCTGCGAGGCTCCCCGGGCGGGGCGCTGACACGGCGTGCAGCGCAGGCGCCGACCCGACGCGCAGCGCGCCGAGCGCGAGCAAGGTCAGTGATACCGCGAGCCACAGAAGGCCTGGGTTGCAAGGAAGGGCGTCCATCGGGCCCAGGAGGCCGAGGACGGCCGGGGTAGCAGCAGCCACGGAGAGCAGGAATAGTGCCGCCGCAAAAGCCAAGGAGAACGCCATTTCGGCTCCTCCTGGGACGCGGCGCGGCCGCACTTGCCGCGGGTCGCAGATTTGTAGCCGCCGGCTACTGTGTGCGGTGGGTGGTGGCTCCAAGGGGGCCCTTGCGGGTGCCAGGCAGCGTGTGATGCTGCGGGGACTTGCTGCTGTCGGGGCTCCCCCCGCGTACGGCTCTGCGAGCTCCGCTGCTGACCCCGGAGGTTCCGCGCGCTTCTGCAGCGATCATGCATGCTTGACGACCGGCGGATGGCCAGGGGGCTTCCGGGCCGCGCCCGAACGGCCTGCCTCGCGCACGAACACCCCAGCAGGGGGGGCGGTCAGCGTGCGTGTTTCGGCGTTTCCGGCAGTGATCAGCTGGCGCTTGGCTACAGTCGTTGACGCGAGCGCTAGCGGTCGTTTGCGTGGCGTTAGGTCGCTGCGGGGCAAGCACGCTCCAAGTACAGCGTGCTTGTGCACCGGCCGCAGGGTGCTGCGCTGCCAACGGGCGAGGCGGCGCGCCTGCGGGGCTGCGAGCGGCATCCCGCGCCGCGATGAAAGTCTCAAGAGCCGGCGTGCGAGCGAAGCGAGTGGGGCTCGCTGACTTTGTCCGGTGATATCTCGCCGCCGCGGCGCGCCCGCTGCGGGGGCAGGTGCGCTCGTGTCGTCGGTCGCCGAGGGCAGAGACAGCGATGATCGAGAGCCAATTGCCAGAGCAGGACAGTCCGCCCCACTCACCCCGGCGCGGGGCGATCGGGCGGGCCACACGGTCCATCTTCCAGCCGGGCCGAGCATCGTGAGGCACGAGCGCGCGGGTTGCAGCGTGCTGCTGGCATCGGCCTTGCATCCAGGCGCCTTGTACCGCTTGCCCCTCGCCCTGGCCCGACCGAAGCCGCGTGTGATGCGGTACCACGTGCCCCGGCTGAGATTGTGGAAATCGTGCTGGGACTCCGTTGGGCGGGGACAGGGCGCCGGCCGTTTGTCATCCGCCCGGCCCCGGCGGCTCGCCCCTGGGCCGAGCCGCCGCAGCCGACCGCACTGCCAGCTGCCGCAATGCTTACTGTGGGTGCGGATGTTTCGCAGGACGAGCCGGCGGTCTGGAATGTCCTCGCTGCACCGGGGCGGCCGTGCCTCGCTGATTGCGGCCTCGCCTTCGGCCTCAGAGGAGATCTCGCGGATCGTGCGAGGGGACAGCGGGGCGACCTTTCAGCCGGGAAGCGTAGTCGTGGTCCGCCACAGGGGGAAACCCCTCGTCGGGGTGAGACGGGCCGCCAAACGTCGGCCGCCCTGCTTGGTTGCGAGCCCGCCCGCCCGCCCCGTGGGCTCGGCCTGACGGCGCCGCACGGCTGGTCCGCAACGACCCTCGGCCGTGCCGTTCCGTCGGCGCTGGTGTCACCGTTCCCGTCGGGAGCCTGGCCTGCTGGGCGCTTGCCCAGATGGGGGCCGCCGGCTTTGGCCGCGAGCCGACGTGCCTGCGCCGCCCTGCACGGTGCTGCGGCCGGCCCTTGGCGGCGGCGAACTGCGTTCTTTCATTCGCGCGATGCCATGCCATCGTTCAGCCTCCCCAGTGGCCTCACGCCCGGCCGCGCGCCCCGCAAACCTTTGCATGTTTGTCCGGCCTCGTCTCCCGCAGACGGTGCGGCACGCCGGCCCTGTGGGCTTCGCCCAGGGCGACTGGCTGGGCCTTGAGGTTCGGAGCGGCGAGGGCGAAGGGTGAGATGGCCATGCCCGCGCGGTCAGCCCCGGGGCGCCGTTTGTCGGATCTGTTGTTTCCGCCGCCGCCGCGGCACTGGCGCCCGGGACGACCGCCAGGCCGCGGCTGTGCCCGCCCCCAGCGTTGCCGCTCGTTCCCTTGTGCGCCGCCGCGGGCCGCGGCACCGGTCACGCCGGTCGGGGCGGCGCCCCGCTCGGACCGCCCGGCCCGCAGCAACTGGCCCCCGCCCGACGCCAAGGCCCCCGCCCGTCCCGCCGCC
>Ga0136560_1000923_pt1 | contig 14935 bp, 5 predicted proteins | sample AntRauMeHopE1497_FD_104925 | JGI IMG/M metagenome (GOLD analysis project Ga0136560, IMG submission 104925) | Saline lake microbial communities from Rauer Islands, Antarctica - Metagenome Hop E1 #497 | ecosystem: Environmental > Aquatic > Non-marine Saline and Alkaline > Saline | place... | reverse complement strand
GCTGCGGTGGCCGCGACCACGCTGGCGGACCTCGCGGCCTGCGACCCCTGCCCCGTCACCGAGCGTCCCATGCTGAGACGCCATCGGTCCATGCGCTGTGCGTCCATGGCGAGGGACGGGGAGGCGCCGCGGGGCCGTGGCTCCCCGCCGGCCGAGGGCGTGGCGGACACGGACAGCCTGGCGGGCGAGTTCCCGCCGGCCGAGGAAGGATCGGCGTCCGAGCCGGACGCCCGGCCTTCGCCGCGGGGCGCGGCGTCGCGGGAGGGCGCGCGCTCCTGGCTGGGCGTGACGCCCGAGGCCCGGATGCCGCGGATGTCGTCCTCCCCGCTCCCGCCGTCGTCCTCGTCGTCGTCCTCGTCCGAGGCCGACTCCAGCCACGAGGCTGCGAGGGGGCCGGCCATGGCCGCGCGGGGGCCCGACGCGCGGTTGACCCACGGCGCGATGGCGGCCATGGCCGACTCCGACACGGGTAGGGGTCTGACCCCGGCGTCCGGGGAGAGGAGGGTGAGCCTTCGCCGATCGCACCACTCCGCGCCCCGGACGACGGCCGTGTGGAGCCCGAAGCGGAGGCCCACGGCCATGGCCCCGGCGCGGCAGACGCGGGCGGCGGCGGCGGGGCCGGCCGGGCCCTGCTCAAGGAGGGAGACGAGGGCGTCGCTCCGGTGGTGCGTCGCGGCGAGGACGCGGAGGCGGGCGGCGGGGGCGAGCGGGGCGGGGCAGGCGGCGTCGAGGCGGGCGCATGCCTCGACGGCGGCGCCGACGCGCGCCGCGACGGCGGTCTCGACGGCGTCGACGAGGAGGGCGGCGAGAGCCTCGGCGACGCGGCGCCGCTCGCGCACGGCGTCGGACTCGGCGGCGGCGGCAGTGCGTGCGCTCGCGAGGCGTGAGGTGGCAGAGCCGGCGACGAAGGAGCGGGTCCCGACGAGGCCATTCCCCGCGAAGGGTCCGTCCTCTCCGTCGTCGTCGGCGGCGGCGGCGTCCTCTGCTGCGACGACGAGGCGGGATGATGCCAGGTCGCGGACGGTCGCGGGGCGGGCGGCCGCGGCCGAGGGGCCGGCCATGCCGCGGGGGCCTCGGCGGGAGGAAGGGGTCGCGAAGAAGGAGGAGGAGGTGGAGGCGGCGGCGGCGGCCCGGCCGCGGCGGACTGCGGCGTCGGCCTCGACGGCTTCCGCCCATTGCCGGGCGGCGAGGAGGAGGACGGCGCGGAGCCCCTCGGCGCGCGCCTCGAGGGCGACGATGCCGGTGGCGGAGCGCTGCGGCCAGCCGAGGGGGCCCGGGCCGGCGAGGCGGGCGGGGGGGGAGCCCGAGGGGGCGGCGGGCCCGGGTCCGCCGCGGGACGCCGGCGGGGCGGCGAGGAGGAATCGGGCGGAGACGTCGCTGGGGACGGGGAGGGAGGGGCGGGCGGCGGGGGACTGCGCCGGCTCGGCGGCGGTGGCCGGGCGGGGGCGGCAGCTGTCGAGGCACCTGGGCCAGGCGGAGGCGTCGGCGGCCCAGCCGCGGGGCGGCTGGGGCACCTGCAGCGACGCCAGGAGGCGCGTGGCAGCGGCGATCGAGACGGCGGCCCTGGGGGCGGGGGCGGGCGGCGCCGCGCCGGGAGCCGCGGCCGGGGCTTCCGGCCCGACCCGTCTCGCCGCGTCGAGCAGCGCCGCGGTGAGGCCGAGGGTGGGGCGGGGCTTGGCCGCGCCGCCCGCGCCGGCGGGGCGCGGGCCGGCGCCGTACGAGCGCTCGGTGTGACGGCAAGCAAAGGTCCACGCTCGGCCCGCCGCCCACACCGCGATCCCAGAGGCCACCGCGAAGCGGCGTGGGTCGACGTCGTTGGCGGCGGCAGAGCCCGAGGGGCCGGGGGGCGGCGAGGCTGTGGCGTCGCCGAGGAGACCGGGGAGGAGGAGGAGACCCGCGGACTGGGCGGTGCCGCGCTGCGCCCACGGCTCTGCCGACGATGGCGTCGGGCCTTCGATGTGCTCCGCGGCGGCGGCGGCGGCCCTGAGGGCGGAAACGGCCTCTGATGAGGCGGGGAGTGACACGGTGAGGATGGCGGAGGCCATCGCGCCGGCGATGGCGCCGCCATCGTCGGCCACGGCGGCGCGGGCCGAGGGGGGCAGGGCGGCCCAGGCGGGGCTCCCGTCGGGGAGGCTGGCGGCGCGGAGGAGGAGGAGGAGGGCGGTGTGGGCTCGCGCGGCGGAGGCGAGGAGCTCTGTCGAGCGGGCGGTGTGCTCTGCCACGACGGCGGAGGATGCGGCGGCGGAGAGGGGCGCGGCGGGCGCGGCGCGGGAGAAGAGGACGAGGCGCGAGGCGTCGCGGACGGCCGAGGCGAGGCCGTGGTCGGACTCGGCGGCAGCGTCGAGAACTGCCGAGGAGGCGGACTCCAGGGCCGCGGTGGCGGCGTCGTCGCTGGCCATCCAGCCGGCGTTGAGGGCGGCGAGACGGCCGCGGCCAGAGGCCAGGGCCCGGGAGTGGGCGTCGCCTGCTCGCAGCGCAGCCTCCTCGAGGGCCACCGCCGCGGCGAAGAGTGGCAGGCCGGCCCTGTCGTCGGCGCCGCGGGGCATGGGTGGCGGCGCCGCGGTCAGTGCGAGGAAGGCGGCGGCGTCGGGGGTCGCGGCCCGGCCGAGGAGGGCGACGGAGGAGGCGGCGTCCAGGGAGGCGGAGGAGGCCGGCGGGGCGTGGGCGACGGCAGCGACGGCGAGGCGCGTCCAGCCGTCCCGGCCCTCGGGCCGGGCCGCCGCCTCGCGCAGGATGCCGACAAAGGCCCGGGGGAAGAGGGAGAGGAACGGGGCGTGGACGGGGCGGGGCGGGGCGGTGGCGCCGTCACCGCCGGCCGGCCTGCCGCCGTCGCGCGACGGGGACCGGCTTCCCCCGGAGCCGCCGTCGTGGCCGGGGCCGGCCCCCGCGGTCATGTCCTCGTCGGGGTAGTCGAGCTCGCGGGGCAGGGAGCGGAAGCGGACCGGGGAGCGCACGGCGTGGTCGTCGACGGGGCCGGCCGAGGCGGGGGACAGGCGTCCGCGGGGCGACGCGCCCCGTTGGACGGGGGCGGGGGACGACGCAAAGGCACTGGCGGCGCCGGCGCCTGCGCCGCCCCACCCGGATGGGCCGTGGCGGGGGAGGGCGGCGCGCTGTGATGCAAAGACGGCACGGGTGGCACAGCCGGCCTCGGGGCCGCGGCCGCCGCCGGCGAAGAGGAGGCCGAGGCCGGCGGGGAGGGGCGCCACGACGGGGGCGACATCCACGCTGCCGTGGTCCCCCAGGGGCTCTACCAGGAGCGACGTGGCGGGCTCTGCCGTCCAGGGGCGGATGGAGGAGGTGGAGGTGCCGTCCGGGGAGCGGACACCGACGTTGGCGGCGGCGCCGTCGCTGGGCTCGACGACGAGGGAGACGACACAGCGGACGTCACCGGCGGGGAGGGGGGCCGGCAGGGCGACGGCGACGTCGGGCCAGGTGATGGCGAGGCCGTGGCCCCTGGAGGGCTCTGCCACGACGCTGGGGCCGGCGGCGGCGGCCCCCGGCCCGGCGGCGTCGAGCGGTGGCACTGGGAGGAGGAGCCTGGGGGATGATCGGGGCCCGGCGGCTGCGGCGTCCAGCCCGAGGGCGGCCACAGCCTGCCGCTGGGTGACCCACACCGCCACCGGCGGGCCTGCCTGCAGCTTCCGACGGTCGACCAGGCGCTGGCTTTCGTCGCCCGGGCCGGGCTGCGACGACAGCGGGAGGGGGCGGCCGTCCGAGGGCGCCCGCCTCGGGGGGGGCATGCCCACGCAGTACACCTCGAGAGCCGACGCGCGCCCGGCAGAGCCGCCCGGGGACGACGACGCGCCGCCGGCCGCCCGTGCCACCACGACGGCGACGGCGTTCCGGCTCGTGCCGGTCCCGTGCACCGCCGACGTCGACGCCACGGCGTCCGGCAGAGCCCCCGCGTCGACGAGGCACGCGCCGACGACGGCCCCGGGTCCGCGGCCGCCGCCGTCCTCGTCCTCGTCGTCCTCGTCGTCGCCGCGGAGCGTCTCCCGGAGAGGGACGCGCCACGTCAGCTCCGGCTGCCGCACGGGCCCCAGGGGCACCACCCGCCGGGAGAGGGCGACGTCCGTGGCCAGGAACACCACGCGGCACGCGCAGCGCAGCGTGTCCGATGCGGCCAGGGCAGAGCCGTCGGCGGCGGCAGAGCCGAGGCCCGCTTCGGGGCCCCAGGCGTCCGAGGCCACCGAGGGTCGGATGCCGCCCGGCACGGCCGCCACGACGCCCCCGGCAGTGACCCGGGCCAGGGGGGCGTGCCTCACGCCCGGCTCGCCGCTGTCGCCGAGGAGGGGCGCCCCCTCGCCCGCCGCCGAGGCGGCGGCGGTGCGGGGGCGGGCGCGGGAGGCAGGTGTCGGCGTGAGGCCGAGGGCGCTGGACACGAAGCCGAGGACCGAGGAGGCGAGGGAGGACACACCGGCGTCGTCGTGGCCGCGCCCCGCCGAGGACGGGCCGCCGGAGTGGTGGTCGTCGTCGTCGTCGTCGGGCCCGCCGGCCAGGATGGCGTCGCGCCGCCGGGGGCACGCCGGGCCCCGCAGGGCGGCGGCCCACGGGCCGTGCACCGAGGGCGGCGGGGCCGAGGAGGGCAGCGCGGGGGCGCCCGCCGCGGCCCTGCCGGGAGCCGCGGCCACCGGGTGGACGTCCAGGTACGTCACGGAGCCGCGGGAGCCCGACACCAGGAAGCGGGCGTGCACGTGGATGGCCTCCTGCGCCAGAGGGGGAGGGGGGTTGGGGCGTGGAAGGGGGGGGTCGTTGGGGCACGCTGTGTTGGGGCGAAAGGGTGGCTTGGCCGACATCGCAACCGCCGAGGCAGCCGCGAGCCGCGGAGACGGCGCCGGGCTCTCACCTCTGGCCCAAGGAGCGGGACGGATCCAGCCTCGCAGCCCACCGACGTGACTGCGGTGACAATCTCGCCCTCGAGGAGCGGGGCGCACACGGTCCACGCCGAGGGGTGCGGCGGCACGGCCCGGGTCACCCACGAGTCGTCCTCGTCCTCGCGCGTGGCGCACGCAAAGTGCCACACGCAGGCCAGGCCGTGCGGTGTCACCGCCACGGCAGTAGACGAAAGGGCGGCGGAGCGGCTCGTGTAGAAAGCCAAGCGCTCGGGAGCCACCACGAACGGCTCCCGCCCCGGCTTGGCGGAAGGAAGCAGGACCCACTGCGCCCTGCGCCCGTGCTCGTCAGGGAAGGCGTCGTCCGAGGTCTGCCAGGCGACGAGGCTGCCGCCGTTTGTGCAGACGGCCCAGCCCCCGCACCCCACGGCGCCACTGGCCGCCGCCCCGAACGCCTTGCCGGAAGCCGCCGTATCTGCAGCACCCACAGCAAGGGGAGGGACCCAGCCCGCGGCCTCCGGGGCGGGGCGGAGCGAAGCCGAAGGCAGAGCGGCGTCCTCCTTGGACTCGTAGTCGTCGTTGCCCGCTCCTTCGTGGTCGCGGCCGACCGACATCCGCGACCGTTTGGCCCAGGATGCCATGCCGGCACGTGTGTGTGGGAGGCTCGCCCGGGATCCGCCCGCGCCCCGGCAGGGCCCGCTCTGCTGGCCGCCCGCAACGTGAGCGGGCATGCGTCGGCGGGTTTGTGCAGCGCGCAGCACCGCGGGTGTGCGTGCCTGCTCGTGTGCGCCGGCGATGCCGAAAGCCGCGGCGGGCGGGTTTGACAAGTCACATTTTGGGGGGCGCGTCAAGACGCGCTGGTTACGCTCGCTCACGCGCTGCGGGCGCGGGCGGGCGGAGGTGCGGGGGACCCCTGGCTGGGGCCGTTTTTTGGGGGGGGGTGGGGGGGTGCGCTCACGAGCGCTCGCGCATCTCCCCGAGGAGCTCGCCGGCGACCTTGTTTGCGTCGCCGAGGAGCATGGAGCAGACGTCGGGGCGGTAGAACAGGGGGTTCTCCACCGCGCTGTAGCCCTGGCCCATGGAGCGCTTGACCACGATGACGCGGCCGGCCTTCCAGACGGGGATGACGGGCATGCCCGCGATGGGGCTGTTGGGGTCCTCCTCCGCAGCGGGGTTGACGGTGTCGTTGGCGCCGATGACGATGGCGACGTCGACGTCCTCCCAGTCCTCGGTGGCCATGTCCTCCATGTCCAGGACGTCGTCGTAGGGGACGCCGGCCTCGGCGAGGAGGACGTTGAGCTGCCCTGGCATGCGGCCCGCGACGGGGTGGATGATGAACTCGACCTTCTTCCCCTGGGCCTTGAGGGTCTTGTGCATCTCCGCCATGGCGTGCTGCGCCTGGGCCACGGCGAGGCCGTAGCCGGGGACGATGGCGATGCGGCGGGCGTCGCGGATGAGGGCCGCGGTCTCCACGACGTTGGTCTCCACGTGCTCCAGGGGCTCGCCGTCGGCGGCGGGGCCGCCCGACACGGCCTGCTTGGTGCCCCACCCGCCCAGGATGACGCCGGGGAGGGACCTGTTCATGGACTCGCACATGTGCAGGCTGAGGAAGCCGCCGCTGGAGCCGATGAGGGCGCCGACGGTGAGGAGGAGCGGGCTGTGGAGCGCGAAGCCCTCGGCGCAGAGGGCCCAGCCGCTGTAGGAGTTCAGGACGGTAAGGAGGACGGGGGCGTCGGCGCCGCCCACGCCCATGCCGATGTGGCCGCCGAGGAATCCGGCCGCGCCGGTGCCGGCGGCGAGGAGGGCGAGGCCCGAGGCCGTGCCGGGGTCGCCCGCGGCGAAGGCTCCCATCGCGGCGAGGCTGAGGACGGCGGCGCTGCCGTTGACGGCGTCGCGCATGGGGAGGGAGAGAGACTTGGAGCTGACGAGTCCCTGGAGCTTGGCCAAGGCGGCCACGCTGCCCGTGGCGGTGATGGCGCCGATCCAGGCGCCGAGGAAGACGGAGACGCGCTCCACGGTGTCCAGGCCGCTGCCGGCCGCGGCGTCGGACGCGGCCTTGGCGGCTCCGGCGACGATGTCGGCGGCGGCGGCGGCCGCGGCGGCGTCGCCCGACGCGGCGAGGAAGGTTCCGATCGAGGTGGCGGCGGCGGCGATACCGACGAGGGCGTGCATGCCGGCCACTGACTGGGGGAGGACCATGGGGGAGATGGAGCGGCCGAGGGCCGCGCCGGCGGCGCCGCCCGCTCCCATGAGCGCGCCGGCCTGGGCGAGGCCCCCCGCGCTGGCGGCGATGGGGAGGGAGGCGATGGCCGCGAGGGTGCCGGTGCCGAGGCCGATGACGGCGAGGGCGTTGCCCATGCGCGCGGTGTCCTGGGAGGAGAGGCCTGCGATGGCGCCAATGCTCGAGAGGGACCCGACGAGGCCGAGGGTGCCGGCCGCGCCCGGGAAGCCTGCCAGGGCCGCGACGCCGTACGTGCCGACGGTGGCCGCGGCGGGGATGGCGTACAGCTCGTTGTGCTCGTCAGGGTCGGTGGGGCGCTTGAACATCTCCAGCATGCGGTGGGTCACCAGTGACCCGCCGACGATGTTGGTGGTGGACACGAGGACGGAGATGGCGCCGAGCCACTGGGCGGTGGTGTACGGGATGAGGGTGCCGTCGGCGGCGAGGAGGTGGAGGCCGCCGACGGCGGTGAAGCCGCTGAGGGCGTTGGTGGCGCTGATGAGGGGGGTGTGGAGGGAGTGAGCGACGTTGCGCACGGCCCAGACGCCGAGGCCGACGGAGAGGGCGAGGACGGCGACGCTGGACTGGAACTCCGCCTCCGCTCCGCCCATGCCCATGGCGACGACGGCGGCGCCGGCCCCGGCGAGGCCGACGGCGCGGCGCATCGTCTTGGCGCGGGCGAGCTCCGCGGGGGTCTTGGGCGCGGGCTTGTCCTTCTCGTCGTCCTTGGAGGCGGAGGAGAGGGAGGCAGCGGAGTCGATCTTCTGCATCGAGGGGGGAGGGGGCGCGGGCCACATGACGTCGCCGCCGAGGGTGACGAGTGCGCCGCGGGTGACCTCATCCTTGAGGTCGATGCCGAAGGACTGCACGCCCTCGGCGCGGAGGTCCTTGGGAGGCTGGAGGGAGAGGAGGAACTTGGTGGCGTTGTTCCCGAAGAGGGTGGAGGCCTGGGGCGCCATGCGGGAGGGGAGGTCGGTGTAGCCGATGCAGGTCACGCCGTTGGGGGTGGTGTGGAGCTCCCCCGGACGGGTGGTGGCGATGTTGCCGCCGGCCTCGGCCGCGAGGTCCACGGTGACGGAGCCGGGGCGGAGGGCGTCGACGTGCTCCTGCAGGATGAGCTTGGGGGCGGGCTTCCCCGGGATGAGTGCCGTGGTGATGATGACGTCGACCTCCTTGGCCTGCTTGGCGAAGAGCGCCATCTCCGCGTCCAGGAAGGCCTTGGACATCTCCTTGGCGTAGCCGCCGCCGCCGCCGCCCGCCTCGGCCATGACCTCGGCGGGCAGCTCGAGGAACTCGCCCCCGAGGCTCTCAACCTGCTCCTTCACCTCGGGCCTGGTGTCGAAGCAGCGCACCACGGCGCCCAGGTTCTTCGCCGTCTGCACCGCGGCGAGGCCCGCCACGCCGCCGCCGATCACCAGGACTTTGGCGGGGGGCACGCGGCCCGCGGCCGTCACCTGGCCGCTGAAGAAGCGGGGAAGGTGCTCTGCCGCCTCGACCACCGCGCGATAGCCGGAGATGTTGGCCTGGGAGCTCAGGACGTCGAAAACCTGCGGCGATGGGTCGCGCGGCCGGGGCAAGGGGGCGGCGGGGGGGTTGGCGACTGTGGTCGGGCAGCGGCGGAAACGGATCCTGGCTCGGGCTGGCCGCACCGCGGGCCCTTGCGCGCCCCCACGCCCGAGTGAGCCCAGACGGATCTAGCATGGGCCGCTGGCGGCGGACAGCCGGCGCTCTGGCCTTCTGGGCCGGGCGCTGGCGTAAAGAAGCCGGCCGTTCAACCCGCCCGAGGGCCTTCTCACCTGAGCGCGCGAGATGCGCGGGACGCAGTCGAGCCCGAGGGACACCACACCGGCGTCCTGGAAGGCCTTGACGAGCTCCGGGTTGGACCCGGGGCGGATCATCGAGATGGCGGTGGCACCCTTGGTCAGCTTCTTGGGGTTGGCCGCGGCGATGGACATGACCACGTCGGCCTTGGCGGCGTTGCCGATGGTAGCACCGGCAGCGATGTACTGCTCGTCGGTGTATCCGGCGGGCACGCCAGCGCCGGACTCGACGACCACCGAGCCGAAGCCCTTGCTGAGCATCATGGCGGCGTTGTCGGGCGTGACGGCGACGCGGCGGTCGGCCTTGGCCTCCTTCAGCACGCCGACGGTGAGGTCGGCGCGGGGGCGGCACGTGGCGTCGGCCGCCGGGGAGCGGGCCGTGGCGTCCGGGGTCGCTGCCGCGGACGCGCGTCCGGAAGCGGACGTTGACACGGCCCGGGTGGACGCGGACAGCACCGAGACGGCCAGGCGGGACGCCAGGACCGACGTGCTCGGGATCCAGGACGCGAGGCGGGCGGGCTGGCGGGCCGGAACACTGAGCCCAGACTTGCCACCAGCACGCGTCACCAGCCTTGCGCACCTCGAGGACGCGCGGGACAGCATGGTCGCGGCCCTGTCGTGAGTGTTCGGAGTCCCGAAACGGGGACCTCGGACCCGCCCTGTCTGGGAGGGAAGAGTGCGTACCGCTGCTGCCTCAAAAACCTGCTCTCGCACTTGCTGCCAAAAAGAGAGTCTGCCGTTGGTGCTCTGCCCCGCCGAGGCGCCGCCACGTCAAGCCGGTTCAGTGTCACCACCCGCGCTCACTCGCACAGACTCTGCAGCGAGGTCGTCCGCCGACGGGACGCGCGCCTGGGGCGCCGAGCGCACCGCCGCGTCGACAAGGTCGGCCGACCAACCAACTCCGCCCACGGCAGCCGCACCGTTTGCCTCCGTCGCGCGGAGCCTCGCCTCGGCGTCGCGGATCGCGACCTCCACTGCGAGCTTCTCTTGCATGCGCGCGCGCAAGGCCTCGCGGAGCAGCCGGGGGCCGGCCGTAGGGTTGGGGTCGCCGGGCGCGTCGCTGCCGGGCGCCTGCGACCGCTTCCTGGGGCGCACCTTCCACCCCTTGACCAGAGCCGCGTCCTGCTCGGCGGTAGAGTTCGAAAACACCGCGGCGTGGAGCGCGTTGAGCGCCTCGAGAAGCCCCGTGACCGCACGCACCTCGAGGTTGATCGGCATCCTCAGCCCGGCCACCTGCGCGTTGATGGGCTCCCCCGCCGGGGCGGCGACACCGTCGGTGTCGGCCAGCCTGTGCCGCGGGGGGCTGCCGTCGATTCCGAACACCCAGGCCGCCTCGGCCGCGCCGTACTCGGGGTCCGAGCGCAGGAGCGCCGGGTCGGGCCGCCACGAGTCGTCCAGGTGCCGCTTGTTGTTGAGCTTGGCGAGCGTGCGCAGGCCGTTGGGGGTGAAGGCCGAGTCCTCCATGGACCGCACCCGAGCGACGTTGAGCGACGCCGTGGAGAGCCCGAGCGGCGAGATGAGCACGCCGTTGGACACCTTTAGCAGGCGGAGCAGAGCCGACGCCCTGTCGAAGACGAGCTTCCTCGCCGCGTCCATGCCGGGGGGGTCGGCAGAGTGGATGTGCAGGGCGGAGTGGACCTCGGACGTCGACACGCGCCCGAAGAAGGCCAGCAGATCCGCGTTCCACCGCCGGGGCATGTAGTTCACCACCACCTCTTTCCCGGGGGTGGCGGCCTCGTCCGAGCCGCGCGGCTGGTGCGACGGGCCCGCGTGCGTCACCTTGAATGCGCGCCTCGTCAGCGAGTAGAGGGTGCGCGCCGACGGGCTGTGGCCCATGACGTGCAGCACGGGGACGATGCACGGCACCACGCCGCGGGCCGTGGTGATGCCCCGGGCCTTGCTGGTGACGATGGACGACGCCCAGCGGAGGCGCGGCTCCGGGAAGGAGAAAGGGCCGGCCGGCTCCTCCGCGCCCTCGGGCAGCTCCGCGCCCGTGGCCTTGATGTCCCCCAGCGGGAAAGCCTCCGCCACGGCGTCCTTGTGCCGCCGCACGAGCTCCACAAACGCGTCGAAAGCCTGCTGCATCTCGCGGACCGCCGTGCCCGTGGCGGTCCCCTTGAGCACCGCGGCCTCGTCCGGGCCCATGGAACTGCGGTCGGCGGCGCGGGGCGGGGCCGAGGGTCGGGCATGCGAGCGCGCGCGGGCGGGGACGCGTGTCCCTCGCTGTCGCCCCGGGCGGGCGGGATGGGCGGGGCCCGGGCGCCCTGTCTCACAGCGCGTTGATCTCCTTGCTCCTGCTGAGCGTCTGCATCAGGGGGAACGCGGTGGAGAGGTTGCCCAGGCTGTCGTGGAGCAGAAGCTCCAGCGCAAGCAGGTCCTCCCGCGAGAAGCCCAGCTTCTCTAGGCGCCGCACCGCGTCCACGCGCTCGGGCGGCACGCCGCCCCTGGATTCCAGCGTCTCTGGGGTCGGCGACGCCAGCATGGCCTGGAATCCGCACGAGAGCATGTCGTCCTCCGGCAGCACCGGTTCCACGTGGCTCTCGCCGTCCTCCGGCTCGCGGATCACGACCCTCCAGTGAAGCGTGCGGGGGTCAGCGACATCGGGGGACTTGGCAGCCGCCTTGGCCGAGCGAACGGCGTCCACCCGGAGGGACGGGTGCATCTTGCAGCCAGCCTCGATCGCCCACCCCTGGAAGGCCTCCGCCGCGCGCCTTGCCCCCACATCCACGGCCAAGGCACGGGCCGCGAGGGCTGCCACCGCCAAAAGGGCCGCGAGCGTCGCGCGCATGCCTCCCCGTCGCGGAGTGACCGGCCTGCTGAGTGGCAAGCGACTCTACCCCGGCAGGCCTGCTGCGCGCTCCCCACAGGGCCCGGTGCCATGAACGGCGTGGCATTCGCGTCCGTGCCATTCGCCCTGAGCGTGGGCGCTGGTGGGGACCTCGCGGTGGCCAGCGCGGAGGGGGGCACCCTGGCCCGGACTGCCGACCTGTTCTCCCTGCCCCTGCCCAGCATCCGACCCCGGCCTGCGTTCCAGCGCGTCGATGCGGGGCCCAGCCCCTCACGCGCGCAGAAGGGCGGAAAGCTCCTGTTCCCGAACCTGGTGAGCACGAGGGCGTGCCTGAACGCGCGGCGGTTCAAACAATCCCGGCGCGGCGGCAGCATCCCCGGCTCGATCCGGCCCTCGGCCGTGCCCTCTCCGCAGATTGACAAGGCACCGAACGGGCTGCTGTCCGGCGTGGGCGTGCTGCACGGCGGCGCCGCGAGGTACACGTTCGCCTCGCGCTCGTCCCTCATGCCGTCCACGTGCGCTCCTGCGATCACCGGGCCGGGGATGTGGCACGGCGTGTCCGCTCTCCTGATTCTGGCGGGGGCAGACGGCGGGATCCGGGTGTTTGCGCCGGCGGTCGAGCTCGGCGGGCCGCAGCGCTGCGTTGCGGTCCTGGCGCCCGGCAACGGGCACCCCGGGATCGTGCGCTCCGTCACCGTGTCCGGCATCTTTCAGCTGCCCTCGGTTCGGCCGCGCGAGGCCGACGGCGGGGTCTGCCACACTCGGCGGTGCTGCGTCGTCTGCGCCGCCCACTCCGGCGGGGTCAGCGCCTGGGCGCTGCTGCAGACGCCCCTGGGCTTCGAGCCGCACCCGCTCATCGACAGCCTGGCCCGGCGCACCGCCGAATCTGGGGCCGGCTGGCTCGCCGCCGCGGATGACGTCATCATGCCGCCGGCCTGGGTGCGGCCGCTGGGCGGCCAGGACTGCGCAGAGCTCGCGGAGGCCGTCGGCGGTGCCGGTGGGCCCGTGAGCACCCCGACGTGCGTGCTGTTCGCGCCCGGGGGCGTCAGGCTGGGGGCCCCGCGTCTTGTGGCGACACCGACCGAGCTGGACGATGCCGATGCCGCAGCCGCAGCCGCGTCCTCATCCTCGTCCTCGTCCTCGTCCTCGTCCTCGTCCTCGTCCTCGTCCTCGTCCTCGTCCTCGTCCTCGTCCTCGTCCTCGTCCTCGTCTGCGGCGCCGGGGCGGCCTGCAACGGAGGGCGCCTGGGAGCTGAGCGCGGTGCTGGTGGTCGGAATGGACACGGGACAGGCCCGGCCGATGCGCCTGGCTCTGCGGGGGCGGGCGGGGGAGGCGCCGCCAGTTGAGGGTGGCGGCCCCGCGGCGGCGGGCGGGGCCGTCGGCCGTGCGGCACGCTCGGTCGTGGCGTGGTGCCGCGCCGTCACGGGGGACGCGGCCGGCAGAGCCGGGGCGGATGAAGACGACGACGACGACGAGGCGGACATGGACGACGACCGCGGCCACCACCACGAGCCCGAGGACGAGGAGGCCATCGCAAGGGCCTTTGAGGCCGAGGTAGAGGCTTCCGTGAGCAGCACCGCGGCCATGAACGCCGACGGCTCTGCCGCCCTCGGGCTCTGCCCGGCGCTTGCGGCGGCGTCGGCGGGCGGCCTTTGCCTGGCCCCGCTCGGGCTGGCGTGGTTCGAGCCTGACGGGCGGGCGGTTTCGGCGCTGTGCGCGTGGGACGGGGGATGCGACGCCGGCGCGGGTGCCCTGGTGGTAGGTGCCGTGCGGGGCGGCGCGCAGCCTGCCTTTGCGGCGTCGTGGGTCGAGGGTGACCCCTCGCGCTGGCCGGCCGACGCTGACGGGGCCCCACCGCCCGTGTCCGGCCGCGTGGCGCCGGCCGTGCCCGCGGCAGCGGCGGCGGGGTGCCCCCCCCGCTCCGGCGCGGCGTTCCGAACCTGCGCGCCCGTCGTCGGCCCGGGCGGCCTCGCGGCATGCTGGGCCGTCCTCGACGCGACGACCGCCACTCCCGCGACGGGCCTCGCGTGGGCCCTGCTCCCGGAGGAAGCGCCGCGGTTCGCCGTGGCGGGCGTGTCACCGGCCGAGGTGGAGGCGGCGGGGGACCCGAGCCTCGAGGCGGCGGGGCCCGGGGTGGTGGTGGCACCCGGCGCCGCGGGGCGCGAGGCGGCCCTCCAGGCCCTGTCCGAGGCCATGTGCGGCGCGCGGGACGGCGGGGAGCCGGTGTCGGACCTGTCGGCCGTGGTGTCGGCCGGGCCGGCGGAGCACCCCGCCGGCGCCGCGGTCCCTTTCCTCTGCGTGACCACGGCGACGGGGACAGCCGTGGCGTGGTGCGCGGGGGCCTGGCTGGCCGCCTGCACCGGCTCTCTGCCGGTCAGCGGCACGGTGGAGCCGTTCCGGGGCGCAGGATGGCGGCTCCGCCGCCGCGTCGTCGGGGACGCCGAGCTCGATCCCATCCGCGTGCCGTCCCTGGATGACGTCATCATGCACAGGGCGACGGAGGCGGAGGATCTGGACGCGGAGGCGGCCTTCGCTGACGTCATCCTCAGCTCGGAGCGCCTCAAGGCCCGAGTTGCGAAGCTGGACGCGCGGCTGGCGGCGTACAGCGGGGACGAGCTGGAGCGGCGGAGGCACCGGGGGCGGCAGGAGCTGGCCAAGCAGACGTACGGCGTGGTCGACCGCACGTTCCGGGCCATGACGGGCATGCCCATGCTCTTCGCGGCCGTGGAGGAGGCGGTGGACGCCTCGGGGGCGCGAGCGAGCCTGGACCGCCTCGACGCCGAGCACTGGCGGGGCCTCGCGCCGCCCATGTCCGTTCGGCTCGCCCGCTGGCTCAGCTCCCGGGTCCGCCGCACCCGCGCCGTGGCGGCGGCGACGCTGGCGGACGGCGGCCGCCCCGGCTTCCTCGGCCTCGCGGCGTCGTGCTGGCCGCCCGTCGCCCTGGTCCGCGCCGCCTGCCGCCACCACGACGTGCGCACCGACAGGGGCCGCGTAGTCCTGGCCTGCAACCGCGACCTGTGGCTCCTCCCCGCCGACGGCCTCGCCATGCGCCGCACGGACGGCTGGCGCGCCCGCGGCCTCGTGTCCATCCTCGTCGACGGCGACACTGTAGGGGCGTGGGTCCGGGCCAAGGCCGGGTGGGCGCCGCTCCCGCCGCCGTCGTCAGCCTCCCCCTCCTCCTCCGGCGGGCCGGCACTTCCCCTGCCACCGCTCGCTGATGCCGCCTCCTCCTCCTCCACCTCCTCCTCCTCCTCCTCCTCCTCGGCCGCTGCCG
>Ga0136560_1000922_pt1 | contig 14937 bp, 11 predicted proteins | sample AntRauMeHopE1497_FD_104925 | JGI IMG/M metagenome (GOLD analysis project Ga0136560, IMG submission 104925) | Saline lake microbial communities from Rauer Islands, Antarctica - Metagenome Hop E1 #497 | ecosystem: Environmental > Aquatic > Non-marine Saline and Alkaline > Saline | place... | reverse complement strand
TGCACGCCGAGGCGCCTGTGGAGAGGGGGGGCAGCAGGTGGGGGGGAAGAGAAGATGGTTGGGGCAGGCGGTGGGGGCTGGGGGCAGGCGCTGCGGCGGCGGGTCCGGGGCCTCACTGGTAGACGTCGTTGAACATGGAGGCGGAGACCTCGACCATGCGGCGCCAGAGGCGCAGGTTGGTCTCGTCCCCGGACTGGAGGGCGACGACCTCGCTGTAGGCGCGGACCTTGAAGTCGGGGTCGGTGGCGTCGTCGAAGCGGACCTTGGCCTGCTTGTAGAGCACGGTGAGGTTGGAGATGTCGGGCGTCTCGGTCTCAAAGGCGGGGAACGTGTCCTTGAGGTGGGCGAGGAGCATCCCGAACTGGGTGCCCCAGTCCCCGACGTGGTTGATGCGGCTGATGCGGTGGCCGAGGTACTCGAGGATGCGGCTGATGGAGTCGCCGATGATGGTGGAGCGGAGGTGGCCGACGTGCATGTCCTTGGCGATGTTGGGGGAGGAGTAGTCGATGGCCACGTGGCGGGGGCGGCGGGACGGGGCGGCGAGGCCGCGGAGGAGGACGGCCTCCGCGCGGGCCTCGAGGACGGCGGCGTTGACGAAGACGTTGATGAAGCCCGGGCCGGCGACCTGTGTGCGGGCGACGAGGCCGTTGCCGGCGGGCAGGGCGTCGGCGATGGCCTGCCCGACGTCGAACGGCGACCGGACGGTGGGGGGCAGGGCGTTGGCGCGGGAGAGGGCGGAGAAGATTCCCATGGCGCTGTCGCACTGGGCGTCGTGGCCGAACTTGGAGGCGCCGGGGACGCGGAGGAGCGCGGTGGCGGCGGCGGCGTCGATGCCGGCGAGGTGGGGGAAGGCGTCGCGGATGGCGGCGGTGAAGGCGGCGCGGAGGGCGACGAGCATCTCGTCGCGGGCGTCGGGGACGCGGACGGAGCGGGCGGCGGACTCGGCGACGACGGGGGCGAGGGCGGCGTCGGCGGCGAGGGCGGCGGCGAAGGCGGGGGAGGCACCCACGGCGGCGAGCCACTCGCGGGCGGCGGGGTGCGCGGCGTCGGCCACGGCGCCGGTGCGGAGCGCGGTCCAGGCGGAGACAGCGGCGCAGAGGCTGGCGGGGCGGGCGTCGCCGAGCGCGCCGGCGGCGTCGCCGAGGCGGTCCAGGCAGGACTGCAGCTCCACGACCGCCGAGGCGACGTCGCGGGGGACGGCGGGGGGCCCGGACGGGGCGGGCTTTCCTCCCTTCTTTCCTCCCTTCTTGGCCGTCTTGCCCTTCTTGGCCTTGGGTTCGGCGGCCTCGGCCGGGGCCGCGGCGGCGCCCTCGTCGGCGTCGGCGACGTCCACCGCGTAGCGAGCGAGCGACATGGACCCCTCGGAGGCGGCCATGACGTGAGCGTTGACGGCGGGGAGCGGGAGAGGGAAGACGACGCGCTTGCGCTCGGCGGCGTCGCGGAGCGTCTCCGCCGCGGGAGCCAGGCGCTCCGCGTCCCACTCGAGCCACTCGTCGTCCTCGAGCGTGATCTCAACGCCGGCGCGTGCGGCAAGGAAGCGAACGATGGGCTGTGCGCCAAAGACCATCTGGCCGCCCTCGGCGGTCTCGCTGGTCTTCAGCGCCACAGAGGCGGCGAAATCATGCATGTCTGAGAAGGGAAGGCAGGCACGGACGGGACGACGCCGGTGGCTCGGGGGCCGGGGCGAGGTTCGCTAGCCAAGGGACGCAAGAAGATTCTCGCGCTGTCCGGCTCCCGAGCTTGCGTGTGCTCACCCACGCTCATGGCCGCCGGTTCAAGGGCCGTCTTGGTCAGGTTGGCGACGGCGAGGCACTTGAGGGCGTCGGTGCGGCCGGCCTTGCCGACGAAGAGCTGCATGGTGCTCATGGCGCGGAATCCGGGCAGGACGTGGGATGGGGGTCTCGATGCACCGTGGATTGCTCTGGCCAGCATGCACTGCTCAGAGTGCGAAACCCCGAGCCGGCCGCCGCGCGGCGGGGCGGAGAACTGGGATAGTCTGCCGAGCTCTGCAATTTCGCTTCCGGCTTCCGGCTGCGCACTGCGAGGCCCGAGCCGCATGGAAGAGTCGGATGGGATCGTCTCGCTGAGGCTGAACCGGCCCCGCGAGCCCGTGGGCGCCTGGGCCGGGTTGTCGTCGGCTCCTCCCAGAGTCGCGCTGCAGTCGTTCCTGGAGGTCCCAGGGCATGCCATGGAGCGCCTGAGGAGCATGAACGCGGTCAGCACGCCCCCACCGGCGGCCCTGCGCCCCGTGGACCCGCCTGTGGCTGCAGCTCGGCTGGACGGCGTGGACGCTGCCACCTTCGACACTGCCAGCCCGGCCGCGAGCCAGGCTCCACCCTCTGCGCCTGATAGCGGTGAAGCGTCCCCGGGCGCTTCGGGGGGTGCCGCTCCCGCGGACTCGGGCGCCCCACGCGAGGACGAGGACGACGGCTGGATGGAGGGGCTCGACGACGACGACGGCGCCGAGGCTGAGGCAGGGGAGGCGTGGGACGCGGGGCTGGACGACGGGACGTCGACCGCGGTCACTGAGGCCCTGGCGCGCGCCGCGGCGGACGAGGAGGCGGCGGCCAGCGCGGCGGCGGCGGCCCCCCAGGGCCTGCCCCTTCTGCTCATCGACGCCGCGTCCTTCGTCGCCGACGCGCCGGAGGAGACGGGCGGCGACGCTGACGTGGCCCTGGCGCTGGTCTGGGCGTCGCTCACCGGCCTGGGCCCGCGGGAGGCGACGGAGGCGGTAGAGGCGGCCGCCGCCACCGGCGCACCGATCCCCGCCCCGGAGCTGGACGACGCCGCGTCGCTCCGGTTCTGCGTGTCGGCCGAGGCGCTCCTGGCCGAGGGGCGGGCGTGGAGCTCTACCGGGCGGGGCCTCGCCGGGGACCTCGCCGAGGCGAGGCGGATGGTGCCGGGGGGCGACTGGCGTGCCGTTTCGTACCCGTCGGCGCTTGGGTCGCTGCCGACGGGGACGGTGTGGGCGGCCGTTGCGGCGCCGTCGGCTCTGCCGGCCGTGGAGCGGGTGCTGTCGACTGTGCGGGAGTGCCACCGGGACCCGCTGTGGAAGCTCCGGGTGTGCGGCGCGGTGCGCTCCCTGGGCGCGGCGGCGGCGAGGGGGCAGGAGGAGCGGGGCAGGGCGGCGGAGGCGTCGGTGCGAGGCGCGGAGTCGCGTCTCGACTTCCTGCGACGCTTCGTGGCGGCGCGAGGGGCGGAGGAGCTCGTGGCAGAGCTGCGGGCCGACCTGGATGACGTGGTCCGGGAGAGGAGGGCGGACCGGCGAGAGGCGGTCGAGGCGGCCGCGGCGGAGGGGGACGACAGCGAGGGGGAGGAGCCGGTCTCGGTGGACGCCTTTGCGGCGGGGCGCCGGCGCGGCCGGAGGCAGCGGCGGAGGGAGGAGGCGTCGATCCGGGCGCAGCTTCCCGGCGCGGAGCGGGCGAGCGAGAGGGCATCGGCCGGGTGCCGGCTGTCCCTGCTCCGCGCGGCGGAGGAGACGGCGGACGCGTGGGCGCTGGGCCGCGCGGCCCGGTGCCCTGCGACGCCGCACGACGAGCTCGCGGCGGAGTCGGCGGTGCGGCGGCTCAGGGCGGGTCCCGCTGACGCGGCGGCGTGGGTGGAGGCATGCGGGGGCGGCGCGGCGTGGGTCTTTGCCTACCCGGGACGGCCCGCGGGCGAGGCCGGGTCCGCCGGCGCGGCCGCCACGGCGCGAGAGACGCTCGAGGCGCTAAGCGACGCGGACCTGGAGGAGGCGGTGCGGGCGGCAGAGGCGGGCGTCGTGGCCGCCGCGTCGGCAGCCATCCGCTCGGTGCGAGGGGCGGGGCAGGGGGCCGCCGCAGCGCCCGGCCCAGCCGGCGCGGAGGCCTCGCCCGCCGCCGTCTCGCCGCTTCGCGGCCTCCTCGCCGTCTCGCTGCACCGCCACCCCATGTTCCACCCGCAGCCGGGGACGGCGCCCGACGCGCCGGGGGCGCCCAGGCAGCCGGTCTCGGCCCGCGGGGCGAGGCGAAGCGCCGCCGTGGCAGAGCCGGCGGACCCGCTCGCGGGAGGCGGCGCCGACGTCGTCAGGGCCCTCGTGGCCCACGGCCTAGGCCCCGACGCCTTGGTAGAGCTGCAGGAGGCGGAGGGCCAGTGGGTCGCAGAGCTCGGTGACCTCCCGGCGGCTGTGGCCCGGGGCACCGGGGCAGGGGCGGAGGAGGAATCGGCCGGGGAGGGCGGTGCGGAGTTTGACGGCGGCGGCGGCGACGACGACGACGACGCTGATTGGGGCGTGCCGCTAGCCGGGGCGCCCGACGCCGCCCGCTGGGGCGTCCCGCTCGCCGGGCCGCTGTCTGCCTCGAGGTGGGGAGCCGACGACGACGACGACCACGACGACCACGACGGGAACGACGAAGGCGGCTGGGGCCAGGCCGCCGCGGCTTCGTTTGGAGGGGCGGCGGCCGCCGCTCCCGCCCCTGCCGCGTCGCGCCACGCCCAGCCGACGAGCTCGCGCCATGCCGGCCGGAGAAGGTAGTCCCGTGGGCGACGACCGGTATGTGCGGAGCTGACACCCGGCATTGAGCGCACCAGCAATCACGCTGAGCGCTACGCTGCGCTTCCCGGTGGCATGCCCGCGAGATTGTGTCTGCCAGCGGCGGCCCACTCGATGCGCAGGCGGGCAAAGTAGAGCGTGTTGCAGCGGAACGCGGTGCGCGGCCACATCCGCTCGCATGGATGGTGCCCGGGCCGAGCATAGCAAGCTCCTTGAGGTCCTCCACCGTGATGTGGATGACATTGACGACGGGGTCGAGATTGAGCTCGACCGAATGACCGGTGACGGCCCGGCCGGGTTTTCGGACGAAGCGCTGGACTCCTCCCTGCGAAGGATCGCGGAGTCTTCAGCCTGGCGGCTCCGTCTGCCTCTCTCAATCGTGTGGCTGTTCGAGCACGGTTCCGGAAGCGGTCCTGCTCGCGAGTGGCTCCAGGCGGCCGCTCGTCGTGCATTGCTTGCCCCGGTTCAGGGGTTACAATCACAGGAATTGCCGCTGCTATCGCCATCTGCAGATATGGGCTGCTTGGCGGTCACAAGCTGGGAGCCATCATGTGCTTGCAGCGAGAGCCCCGACGGGACCATGCAACATCCTGAATTTTCACCGAAGTCAACCTCCCGCGCAACACTGGCCCAAGCCCGCGTAGCCGGGCGACTGTTTGGGGTCAGCCTGGCTAGTGGTTGGCCGCTCGGGCTGAGACTATGCCCCGGCGCGGTGCGATTCTTGCTACACGGGCCGGACTGGGCTGCTTCACTGCATGCCCAGGCGGCGGCCGATCTCGGGCCGGAGCGAGCCTCTGATGAGGCAGAAGAGCCATCGAGGTCGCTGGCGGCGCGTCTCGTGTCATTGGCGCTGGCGGCGACGCGGCTGCTGCGCGTGGAGGGGGTCGACGTGGCTCTGGCCCGGGGCGTCGAGGGCTGCCTCGACCTGACGGTGGCGGGCGACGGCAGCATTGACGTGGCCCCCGGTCCGAAGGTCGCCACCGCGCTCGCCGCGCTGCGGGGCGAGCCCATGACGGCGGCTGTCGTTGTGGCACTTCCACTCATCGCTGCCTCCGCCGCCTCTGCCGCCTCCGCTGGCCGACCCGCGACTCTGACCCCCGCCGGCGCCTCGGCATCGTCGTCGGCAACCCCGCCACCGACGGAGGGGCCCTCAAGCCCCGCCCAGCCCGCCCCCAGCACGCCGCCGCCCAGCGCCTCGGAGCTCTGTGCGTCGCTCATGGCGCCAGCCTGCGCCTCCAGGCTCTTGCTGCCCGGCCCCGACGACGCCGACGGGGCAGCGGCAGGGGCCGCGCACGACGGGGCCGCCGCCGTCGTGACGGACGAAGCCTCCCTCGCCCTCCTCTGCCTGCTCAGGGCGGCCACCGCCCTCGTGCACGGCGCGCCGCTCCAGCTCCCTGGTGACCCCGCCGCCGAGCCCGCGGCCTCGTCCCCCCGTCCGAACGCGCCCCTCGGCCTCTGGACGGCGCACGGCACAGAACCCGGCTCCACTGCCTTCCCCCGCCTCCGCTGCCCCGTTCTTGCGGCCATGCGCGCCGGGCTCCTCGAGGTCGTCCCGGCGGAGGCACTTGCCCTCCTCTCGCCGGCGTCCGCCACCACCCTCTGGGACGGCTCCGTCGGGTCCCCGGCTTCCGTCCGGGCCCGCTGCCGCGTGATTCACGCCAGGGCCACACGGCCTCCGCACGAGCCCTCGCTCGCCGCGCACGGCGCGGCGTACGACCCGTCCGCGTACGAGGCGGCCATGCGGAGGGTGGCGGACGGGGAGGACGCGGAGAGCGACGGCGGCTGGAGCGACGGCTCGGGTGTCGAGGCTCTCCTGGAGGGCGGCATGCTCGCCGCGGCGAGGGAAGCCGAGGCCACGTTCTGGCAGGCGGTCGCGCTGCTCGCGGGGCAGGAGGGGTCGAGCTGCGGAGCCGATGCCGCGGGTGCGGGTGCCCCCGGGGCCGCTGGCCGGAGCGGGGATTCGTGGCTGGTGGGCTTGCTGTGCTTCTGGACCGGCATTGGGCGCCTCCCAGTGGGCGACGGCGACGCGCACGACGCCCTGGAGGCTGCGCTTGACAGGCAGGGAGGCAGAGGGGGCCTGGGTGGTCTCGGAGGCGGCCTGGGCTTCGGGCCGCCCGATGGCGGCAACGGCTCCGGCGGAGACGACGCGTCCCGAGACTCTGCGCCGCCCTCTGCCACCTGGTTGACCCTCCGCGTCGAGGTGGCGGACCCAGCCAGGCCACGGCCGAGCTGTCGGCCGCTGCCTCGAGCGCAGACCTGCACCCGGCGGCTTGATGTCGTTGCCTGGCCTGGCGAGACAGCGAAGGATCTGGCAGCAGTGCTTCGGACAGCAATCGCCCACGGCTCGGCCGGCTTTGCGTTCATGTGACGTGTCAGAGCCAAGCGCTCCCGAGATTTCCTGAACACTCCACAACCGAACTCGAGCATGTCAGAAGCAGCCGGGCGCGCGATGGAGGCCTGCAACGGCGCGCTGGACGCAGTGGCTGGGCGTCTTGCGCACGTGGTGTGCTCGTCCGAACCGTCGTCGCAGCTGCGGTTGTCGGTGATCTTTGCGGCATCGCTTTGGCTGCTGACCCTGTGCCTTGCAGCTGGGCTCCCAGCAGCTGCACCCGGCGCATCGATTTGCCATGATCCGCTTACCAGCGGGGGGAACTGGAGCGAGGAGCCCGGGTGGACAATGGATGGCTTGCTCCCCAACACCACTGGCTGTGACAGTTGCGACACAGCCCTTCACGCGGCCGCGTCGGTCTCATACTGGACTATCGTAAAGCCCTCGTCGGATCTGCTGGACGTCCTGATGTGGGAACCGCAGCAGGCGTACCTTGGTGCCGGTGCGTCGAACCAGACTGCCGCCACGTACTGGCAGTGCACCCAGGCGTCTGCAGTGAGCTCGCTCGCCGGCCTTTGGTTCGTTGCGAGGGATGCAGTGGGCCTGGCCCTGGCGGGGGCGGTCGTCGTCAGGTCGTGGCTGGCCTTCTTGAGTCTTGCCGGGGAAGGCCACTCGCGCGCCGTGGAAATGGGCGTCGCCGACCTGGAGCCGAGGCCGGTTGCGCCCATCCTGCCGGAGGCCTGGGCGGAGCACGTCCGGTCCCGCTCTGCGGGCTTCGTCAGGCGGGGGCCGCCCCCGCTGGCTGTGGACTTGAACAGGCTTGACGATGATGCCCGGTGGTGCGTGCGCTTGTGCTCGGCTCTGACGCCGTGCCAGAGCACGGCCTGGCTCGCGGCGGGAGTGGTGGTCTCCGAGGTGCTCGCGCCGTCCGTCGTCTCTGGGATTGTCCTGCTCGCGCTGTCAAACATGCAGCTGGTGTGGCTGGCAGGCGCCATGACGATGGTGTATGCGCACAAAGTCATCGAGGGGCCGGCCTTGACGATTCTGCTGGCGACAGAGCTCGTGGCGGTGCCGTTGGCGGCCGCGCTGGGCGCCCTGAGCCCGCCAGCCCTCACGGGCGTCCTCGTGACAGAGCTCGCGGTTGTGGTCGGAGCCGGCTCCCTCGTGGCCGTCCTTGCCCTGATCATCATGGAGGGATCGCTCCCCGGCCGTTGGTACCAGGTGCTGGGATTCTCGCTGGCAGCAGCTGCCGTCTTGACTATCCGTTCGTACTTCGGCCAGGTCGGCCTCCTCGCGATCGTCTTTTCCAAGCAGCACCTCATCATGCGGATGATGCTGGTACTGGGGTACGCGATGTTCACGCTCCCGCAGTGCGTGTCGGCGATCGTGCTCGCGGCGCTCGGGTGCATCAGAATCTCAGACCGGCTGCCGAACTGGTTGAGCCGGTGGCTTGACGGGATTGCCAGTGCGATAGGCGGCGCTGCGGAGCATTCGTCGTCTGATTTTGCCCGGGACTTTGTCGCAGAGTTTGGCATGATGCTGCAAGTGTGCAGTTTCAGTGGGCTCGTGCTTGGGACGTGCGGCCTCTTCGGCCACCTTGCGGTGGTCGTGGACCCCGAGGGCGCGAGGGCATGGGTCGGTGTGATGCACCCGCGCTCTCGGTTCGCGGCGCTCTTTGTGTGAGGCAAGCATGCGGGTGAACAACGTTGCAACCCGCACTGCAGCCGGTTCCCACGCCCCGCCGTTGGCGGAAAGCGGCACTCGACACCGCACGGCACGGCTTGGCGCCGCACTCCCGTCGCACGGTGGTCCGCCAGGCTGCGCCGGGACGTCGCTGCGAGACCGCCCCCCCCCCACGTGTCATGCGCCGTCGTCCTCCTCCTCATCATCATCCATGAGAAAGGCCGCGGCGGAGTCCTGCCGCCTCGCAAAGCCGGACTGGGAGCGGCTGCTGACCGCAAACGGGTCATACGCGGCCGAGCGGGCGGCGGCGGCGGCTGCCGCTGCCGGGCCGGCGAGGCCGAGGTCGGGGGCTGCCGACGACGACGACGACGACGACGGGGGCGCCATGCCTCCCTGCTTGAGTGCTGCCATGAGTGAAGTGGGCGGCGCTGTCAGCGCGCCCGCCCCGCCCGCCCCCAACGCCCCCAGAGCGCCGGCCGTGGACAGAGCCGACTGCTGCCGTCCCATCGGCACGGGCCCGCCGTCGCCGTCCTCCTCCTCATCGTCATCCTCATCCTCCTCGTCGTCCTGCTCTGCCGTCACCGCCATCTTCTCCCGCAGAGCCGCAGCCGCCTCCCGCTTCGCCTCCTCCTTGGCCGCGGCCGCCTTGGCCTCCTCCGCCGCTCGCCGCTCCGCCTCCACCTTCCGCTGCTCTGCCTCCTCTTCGGCCTGCCTCCTCCTCTTGGCCTCCTTGGCCTCGCGCACCCGCTGCAAGCGCAGGATGCGCTGCTGCAGACCCGACTTCTCCTGCTGTCTCGCCTTGACCAGCGCTGCCCGCATGGCGGCATCGGGGGGCGGCCCGGCGGCGCCGGCGGTGGCGGACGAAACCGCCGCGGAGGAGGAAGCGGCGGCAGCAGCAGCGGTGGAAGAGGAGGAGGGCGGCGCCGCCGGAATGCCGTCGTCGTCGTCCTCGTCATCCTCGTCGGCAAGACCGCCCGACCGCCCCCCCGCGACCATCTCGTCCAAGGTGGCCTTGCCCATGCGCCGCATCGTCGCCTGCTGCGTTGCCAGCGAGGCCTCGCCGACCGAGCCCGCCGTGCCGGCGGCAGTCCTGGACATCCGAACGTGGTCTACGAACCGGACGACGAGCGCCGGCGCGTCGCTGCCCCGCTTGGCCAGCTCGTCGTCCAGGCCTGCCCATACCACCGGGTCGAGCGCGGGGGCCTTGGTGAGGAACTGCTCCACTCCGGCAAAGTACGATGACGCAAACGCCTCGTTCCTGGCAAGCGCACCGGGCTGCAGGTCCGGCAGGTCATTGTCCCGCCCCATGCGCGACAGCACCGGAATGGTTGCACGAGCCGCGTCGCTGAACACCTTGGCCTCGACCAGCTCGGCGGTCTCGAGAGCGGATGAGCGAAAAAGCCGAGCCGCGAGCAATTGCGCGATGCGAAGCACCGACCGAGAGGCCTCGTCCGCCGTGAAGCCCGATGATGCCACAACAGGCGCACCGCCAGAGATGGACCTCGCCATGAATGTCCTGGGAGCGCTGCCGCTCGTGGCAATGCTCGTCGTCCGAACGCCGAAGCCCGCCCCCGGCACGCCCCGGGCCATGCCCGGAAGAACTGCCGCCGCCGGCCCGCGGTCCATCCCTGCCCCTGTTCGGACGGTGAGGCCCGGCAGGTGCGGAACAGGCCGTCAGGGCGGCGGACACGATTCGTCCCGGACTCTGCTGGCAACCCAGCGCGCCCCGCCCAGCCATCGCCGCCGTCAGTGGCACAGCTGAGCACGCAGAGTCGAGGCAGTTCGCTTCCTTCGCTCCGCTAGGCGCCGCTGGATCGCGCCAGGACCTCGTCCCCGGAAAGCATGGCGGTGAGATCAACTTGGGCCATTTCTCGCGGATGCTGGATCCGTCGCTGGGAAGGCTGGAAGCTCTTCCCGCAGCAAGGCGCAACTGTGGAGTGTGTCCCCTGATCACCATGTTCCCGCAGACAACCCAGAAGGCGTACCTGCGGTGCGTGAGGTCGACTCTCGACGCCGCGCTGTGCGTGCGGAACTTTGCCTCCCAGACGGTCGAGCGCCACAACAAGCCCGAGATCGAGGTCAAGTGAGCCGCCAAGCTACACGCGCACGCCGGGAATGGGGCGCTGCAATGAGCACTGCGCGCGCGCGGAGCTGCGACGGCGCCTTCATCCCACGCGCTGCGACCGCTCGAGACCCCCGCTCGCAGGGATAGCAAGGAGCTCTCGCTGAAGCCCATCATCATCGCCCGGACAGAGCAGGAGCGCGTGAAGATCGAGACGTCGGTGAACTCGGTCCGGATCAGCATCTCGCTCAAACAGGCCGACCCGTTGGAGATCCTCCTTGTGCAGAAGTTCACCCGCTTCCTCATGCAGCGCGCCGAGCACTTCGTCATCCTCAGGCGCAAGGCCATCGAGGTGAGAGAGCCGACACGGGGCGCGCTTCCCGCGTGCACCCCGAACGGAAGGCCACCCGACCCCGCCCTCGCTGCGCCACGCCCCGCAGGGCTACGACGTTTCGTTCCTCGTGACGAACACACACCTGGAGCGGATGTGGAAGCACAAGCTCATCGATTTCGTGGTCCAGTTCATGGAGGACATCGACCGGGAGATCAGCTCCATGAAGATCGCGGTCAACGCCCGCTCGCGGGCCGTCGCCACCGGCCTGATGAGGACGCTCGCGTGATTGCGGTCGTGCGTGTGCCGCGGCCGGGGTTGTGGCCCGGCCGGCGCGCTGCTCGCAACGCGCTCAGTGCCCGCCGTACTTCCGCCGCCTGGCCCGCCCAGCTCACACGCACACACGCTCACGCACGGTGCATGGCGCTAGGGCCCGCGCGCCCCCGCCCCGTCACGGCGCCTCGTCGGCCTTGGCCCCGGCCGGCGGTGCAAAGGCGAACTCTGACGTCGGCATCCCGGCCGACGCGGCCCAGGCCTCCGCCTCTGCGCGGCCCAGCACCTCTGGCAGCACCGTGAGGACGTCCGGGTGTGCCGCGAGCACCGAGCGCCGCTTCGCCGTGCCCATCCCCCGCAGCTTGTCCGCGTACGTCGGGAAGCGCTGCCGCTCGTCCAGGCGCACGTAGGCGGCCGAGCGCTTCCCGTACTGGCCCCGGAACTCGTACTCCGTCTCGTCGTCCGGCTCCTGGGCCAGGGCGAGCTCCGTCCCCTGCTCCGCGCCGAGCCGCGCCATGAGCGACGCGGCGTCGGTGCTCCTCGGCGCGTGGACCTCCACCCCCACGGCCTCCGGGACGACCTCGGGCCCCGGCCACCGCTCCGCGAGCCACACCGCCTCGCTCTCCGCCGTCCCCTGCCAGGCCACGCCCGGCGGGGGCGCCGAGCGCGTCCACAGTATCGACTCCTCAAAGGACGGGGATTGCCCAACGGGGAGCTTGGCAGGCGAGCTCGACGTGATGCCGCGTCGCTTCTCCGCGGCACCCCGGGCCAGCGCGGTGTTGGACGTGGCCGCCGTGATGCCCCGCAGCGCCTCTGCCACCTCCTCCCTCGTGCCCGTGGACCCGTCGGGCTTCCTGGCCGAGTCCGGCGCCCAACGCTCCGGCTCGAGGAGGAAGGGCCGCGAGGGTGCCTCGGGCGCCGCCTCGCGGGAGAGGAGGCGCAGCGCCGCGGCGGTCTGGTGCAGCCTGACCGCGTGGCGGGACCACGTTCGCTCAATCACCCGCTGGAGGGCGACGGCGGCGCGGGGGGGGCACCAGAAAGACAGCCCGTGGTAGTGGCAGTGGTAGAGCACCAGCGGGGCGTCACGGGCCATGAGGAAGAAGGGACCACCCTTGTCGGCCGCGAAGGTGCCGCCCCCCGAGGGCCTGGGCAAGGATCCGTCTGCCGCGACCCCCCGACGACGACGACGACGACGACGACGACGACAACGACGACGACGACGCGGCCGCCGCGCCGGCCGCCGGCTCGTCGCTGGAGCCGACGTCGAGCAGCCTGGCGACGATGCCGGGCTCCTCCAGCCGCCGCCCGACGAGGAAGAGCACTGCTGCGATGCACCGCACCTGGTGCCACAGGAAGGCGTGCCCTACCAGCTCGACGTACCACACTTCGTGCCGCTGGGCGAGGCGCCGCAGGGAGCCGGTCTCGTCCTCCGCGACCCGCCTCGCCGCCGGGGCCGCGGCAGCCGACGCCGCACCCGCCGGGCTCTCCGGCTCCAGCCATGGCGCCTCAGACCCCGCTGCCCGTCGCACCGTCGCCTTGATGACGGTGCGGCGGTAGTTTGACACGTTGTCCGTGTCCATCTTGCACAGGTTCCGGAAGTCGTGCGTGCCCTCCAGCGCCGAGGCGGCGGCAGCCATGCCCTGCGCGGGGGGGTGGGGGAGGAAGCGGGGGCCGGGGAGGAAGTGGAAGGCGAGTGACGGGCCGCAGCGAGTCCGCCAAGGGAAGCCGACGGGCGGGGAACGGAGCGGCTCCCAGACCCCGCGGCACCGGCACGGCAGAGCGGACAGGCGTGCCCTTCGAGGCTTCGGCGCGCCACGTCGCGTTCCCGCCGGCGCACCCTGGCTCCCGACACCCCCGCTCGCCCGTCCCTGCCACCGCTCGGGCCCGCCGCGCCGCGCACCTGCCTCCCTCACCTCCATGTCCATGCCCCGCCGCACGAAGAAGTACCTGTAGACGCGGTAGGCTGTGGAGTAGCGAGCGCTGAAGGCCGCGGGCACGTCGGCCCAGCCGGTCACCCGCACCTCGTCGGGAAGCTCCCGGTTGAGGTTGTAGATGTAGTCCAGCTCGTCCTCGGGGGCGGGGAGAGCCTCCTGCGGGCCGGGGGGAGGGGGGGGGAAGGACGGCGAATTCAGGGCTGGGGTCGGAACGAGCGGGGCCGGCTGGCGCGGCGGGGCGGGATCTCCCGGGCTCACACCGACGGATGACTTGCTCCTGACACGGAGCGCGACGACCTGGGCAAACGCAGAGACGCCCTTGTCTGTCCTGCCGGAGCGGGACAGGGCGCAGGTCTTCCGGTCCGAAATGAGCCTCGTCTGCAGGAGCGCGCGGAGGAGCAGCCCCTCCACCGTCTCAATGTCTGGCTCAGGACCTAGCGACGCAAACCCGCGTAGGTTTTCCCCGAAGTAAAGTACCCGGAGCGCGATGTACCGCTGGTTGTAACGGGACATGTCAAACGGCCGCTGCTTCTTCGCCCGCTTTGCGCTGGGCGAGGTGCCTCCGTCGGCAGCCTTGGCCGCCGTAGCAGATGTCGTCTCCGCGCGGGATGTGGCCAGGAAGTCCCGCAGGGCCCCAGCACGGAGCGTGCCATCTGCGAGGCCAGCCTTCACCTGCCCCAGCAGCGCGTCGTGGTCCACCCCGCGTGCTAGGGCCCGCTCGCGAGCCCTTTTGCCGCTCATCGCCCCACAGCTCCTCCGGTGAGCCCCCTTCAGGTGGGGCAGCGACCTGGGTGGCGAGAAAAAGCTCTGCACCGCCCGGCCGCCCCCCGGCGCCGAGCACCCGCTGCAGGCCGAAATGGCCGCTGCAGATGCTGGTGCTGCCGCCTCTGGCGGAAAGCTCGAGGCCCTGGACGTGGTGTATTGCGGAGGTGAGCGCTGAGCAGGCCCGCTTGGCTTCTCAATCGAGCGCCCTTCTGCTTGCGCCGTCGGCGCATCTCTGCACGCCCCCCCCACCGTGATGCCCGTGTGGCTTGCATGACGCTGCAGTTTGCGGCCTGCCGCCCGAGTACTGCGCCTTTGGCCCGTCCTACGCCAGGTGTGTGCCTTGGCTGAAGGTCAACTTTCCGTCGGTTCTGAGCGCCGAGGAGCGCGGCGATGACGAGGCCAGTGACGACGAGAATGCCGATGCCGAGGACGCCTCGACTGGGGCGGGCGGAGCGGAAGCATCGGCTTCGGCGTCCGCGGCGGCAGCCGAGGCGGACGCTGCAGCGGCGGCTGCCGCTGCCCACGAGGCGACTGGCATGGCCAAGAAGGTGGTCAAGAAGGGGGGCAAGGAGCCCAAGGTGCTGGTGCAGGCCAAGCAGGTCAAGGGGCGCAAGAAGTGGCTGACGCTGGTTGCGGGGGCGGAGGACTTTGGCGTGAAGCTGAAGGACATCAAGAAGAGCCTTTCTGGCAAGTTTGCGGCGTCGGCGTCCATCACGGAGAACGCCAAGGGCACCAAGATGGTGCAGGTGGGCGGGGAGGTTGCCGAGGAGGTGGCCCTGTTCATGCACTCGGAGTACGGGATCCCCCTCGCGCGGGTGTTCGTGGTGTCGGGGAAGAAGGTCATCCCGGCCACGTCCCTCTGAGTGGGTTGGCCGGGGTGGGTAGGGCGCGCCGGCTGCGTGCGCGCGCCTTGTGCCTGTGTGGTCGTGGTGGTGGCGGGGGGGGGGGGGACCACCCCCGGAAGGCGCTGGGTTGGGGGGGGGGACGGGCAACCACACGGCCGGGGCCATGGAACCCGGCCGGGCGCGGGGAAGGGGGGGCCAAGCGCGC
>Ga0136560_1000921_pt1 | contig 14950 bp, 25 predicted proteins | sample AntRauMeHopE1497_FD_104925 | JGI IMG/M metagenome (GOLD analysis project Ga0136560, IMG submission 104925) | Saline lake microbial communities from Rauer Islands, Antarctica - Metagenome Hop E1 #497 | ecosystem: Environmental > Aquatic > Non-marine Saline and Alkaline > Saline | place... | reverse complement strand
GGCAGGGGCCCTGCAGCGAGATCCCGAGGCGCTCGTCCGTTTCATCGCCTCGATGGGCTTGGATCCGGCCAGGGAAGCAGTCAGAATGCAGGTGCACGCTATGGGTGAGGCGGAGCGGAACCGGCGCCGCGCAGCAACCGGCTCGCTTGCAGACGCGGACAGTCTCCGCAGGGCTTGGGTCGTCCCTTCGGGGGGTGCATTCCGAAGCAGCGGCGGGCACCCCAGTGCAATACATGTGGAGGGGTAGCTGGATTCTGGCGAGAGTGGCGTGACTCCTGGCAGCGACGAGTGCGAGGCATTGCATGCCGGTGCAGCTCAACGCGCGCAGGCATTAGAACGTTGGCTCCGAGTCGGGGAAACCGGCGAGGTGGAAGAGACCGGACGGACAAGCAGCAGCCGCAAGGAGGCGCTGGACGCTTGCAGGCTGTATGACGATGTTGCGGTGGGGCTTTGAATGGCAGGTAAGCGTGCCAGGTAGCCGAACCAGGAATGGAGTGGAACCTGCGCAGCGGGTTAGCGATTTCGTTATGATTTTACTATATTTCTGCTGACGTGGTCTTTCCGAGCCTCGGCAAATCGTGCCGCTCGTGGGGGTCCACTAGTGGCGCACCACACACCCGTGCCGCCGCCGGCGCCGGCGCGGCGGCGCCGACCTGCCTCCCACAAACGTGCCCGTGGGAAGACGAATCCCTACCGAGTCCCAGCATCAGCCATAGCAGAGCTTTCGACATAGGTTCCTTTAAGTATGATGTATAGAATTACGCGTATCAGAGCAGTGGCTATTGCACTAGTAGCCGTAAGTGCCCTGGCCATCGAATTTCCTGCAGTGTACTCAAAGGACCAGTTCTTGCCCTACGATTAGTACGCTGAGGCGAACCTTCCCGATCCATCGAGCGGTGGCAGAATTTTAGTCGTCTCTGAGGCTGTAGCTTCAGGGATCCCAGCATCTCTTTCGCTTAACGGATCCGTCGTGAATATAACTGGGTCCAGCGACAACTCAACGACGTGGCTTGCAGACTACTATACACTCTTACCAACCTCGTCAGTTGCTCCTGGGGATTCTATTAGTGTTTCATTTCACTCCCGGTAGAGCATTTGGGACGTCCTTGCTGCCAATGGGGGATCAACGTCATTCGAGGTGCGATCTGCGTCAAACGACACTTTGAGTTCCGGGACTTTCTAGCTTTAGGCTCCATCAGACGCAGGCGCATCAATCACTATTGACTATGTGACTACTCGGAAAGACGGGGCTGAGCTCCTGATATTTGCTAGCTACGGAACCCGTCCCAATTCATCAGCAGCTGGGGAGATACAGTTGAGCAGCCTGCACGTGAACGGTGTAGATGTGCTCGGGCAGGTACCTCAGCGTGCTCGTCAGGTAGCTGCTGGGTAGCAAACTGTGTGGATAGTTCAATCAGAGCCTGCACTTCTCAGGGGTTAGACATGGACCGTGGTTGCGAACACAACTACAGGAGTTGCAGTTGCGTCCGGGCGAGCATTGAATGAGTTTTTCCCGATTGAGGCCTGGCAAAAATCTAGCGAGTGTCCCTTTCCCGGGGCAAATGAGACAAATTACCAAATCCATCGGAAGTACGGCATCGACACGTTCCTAGTATCGCAAGGGTCAGCTGCCAAGTGCGGCGGACCCAATGGATCGTTTATTGCGGGAACTCTCGGCCCAGAGTACGATTTCTGGTCCCTGGTAGATGAAAGCATCGACATCAGCACTTTGCCCAATACCACAAGGATCGCAGGCATATTCTAGGGAGACGAGTCCGACGATCATGCGGATAACGTCCGCCACGACGCTGCACAATCACTTGCATCTTGGGCTGCTCACCCAGAATTCGGCACTTACATTGGCGGGTCGCGAAATCGCCACCAGGGCCTCTGGGGACACACGGTCGACTACAAGGGCATGGATTTCTACGTGGCCGCATGTGCTCCTCACGTGACAGAGTGGGCGAGTCCTTTCTGGCTCCGCGGCTCCTACGATTACCTCCGGGTGACTGCAGCCAACCAGGCCCCATGGCCGACCTGGCTCTATTCCCAGGCCTTCGACAACGGTTGGGATGGCAAAATTGGGCCGCTCCTATTCCACCGGTAGCCCGACGCCGCGGAGCTTTTGATCCAATTGATGAGCGTGCTCGCTGCAGGTGGGAAGGGCCTGATGCTGTTTTAGAGCTAGATCTCAGAGATGGATTTTTGGCCTGCATCCTGGCTCACCATGGGTCGGTTCAATCGTCAGGTCGTGGCTGTGCGAGACTTCCTCAGAACCAGTGGCACCCTTCACTCGGCGGAGCTCGGGAAGCAGGGAGCCGAGTGGCCACTCGCCCAAATATCGACGGGTGGTGACCCGGACTCGATTGCGAGCATGCTGTGGAACGACGAGGCCCTCGCTGTCACCCTAATCAGCCTCAAATAGTCAGGGAACTATTCGGATCTTACTTGTGCCCTCCAACAGGACTACCACTGGAACATATCGGATCACGTGCTCCCGGAGGTGAATGTGACTGTGCCTCCGGCCATGCTCGCCTACGCCGAGCAAGCCGGCATGCTCGCCGGCGCAGGTGCTTTCGATGCGTTCGAGCTCGTGAACGCCACGGTCCGATCGCTGGAGGCCTCAGAATGGGCCTACCTGCCCGGTAAGGGACAGGATGGGGCTGACCTGGTGCAGCTTAGGAGCGTGGCCTTCTCTGCAACCGGGAGCGGCGTCGCTCGGATGTTCGTATTCGCCCCTAGCCCTGCCTTCCGACAGGGGGCACAGGCGAGTCTGGCCGCAGACAACTCCAAGTGGGGGCCGCTATCCTGAGGAGAAGCGGTAGGAGGGGGTGTTTGGGGGGCTGAGTGCCTGGTCCAAACACCTATTAGTTTATTTGAGACATGTGCCGTCTGCTTGAGCCCAGGTGGTGGGGCAGTTGGCTCGCTTCGAGAATCGTGGTAACGCGAAATATTTGGTTGCAACCGCATAACGGATCGATCATCTTGGTCGCACAGATTTAGCATGACGAACTTCGTGTATCTAAGTGTTTGCACGTGCAACGGGGGTTCATTGCCGTCAAGTTTGAGAAGAAAAACTTCCCATTTTGCACTATGGATGAGCTCCAAGATGCCATTTAGGACGCCTTGTACCTCACGGAGATGATCGATCCACGACCTAGACCAACGAAACAGATGCAAATTCCGTCCTCGCAAGAGGCGGAGAGGTACATAAACAACATTGAGAGCATCCAAGGCCACCCATTGTCTTTTGAAAGAATTGTTGGCGAGCCACTTGGGTATCATTTGGTGAGCTTCGCCCAAGTTTTCCTAGTATACTATGTTTTCCTACTTTCCGATGTCTAGCTTCAGCCAAGGCAGCCTCCCCTGAATAATTGTCCGCAGTTCAAGGAGCACCTCACGTAGGATGGTGGTGTTCAAGCCCTAGAGTTCTTGGAGGATGCCCAGGCGTTCAGTGTTATCGAAACACCGGGCCTACGATTAAGACAAGCTGCCCATATGCGAGACAGATACCTTGACTTTGCTCTGACGAGAGCCGACGAAAGGTAGCTAGAAGACATACGAGCCGGACGGGTCATGCCAGAATATGACCATGAAGGTCACGTATTGCCCTCAGCTCTTCATCGCCCAGAGGCTGCGGCAGATCAAGAGATGCCGTCCCCAGTTGGGTACTAGGCTGCAACCGCGACACGAGCAGGACCCAATGCCATCGAGCTTCAAAGCAGGAGGGAACAAGCAACTGCTGCATTATTGAGGCTCAAGTCGGGCCCGGGGAGTGAAGGCGTTGGCCTCTCGCCGATCGATGGCGACAGGCGCCTGTAGTTGCCAGACCCGACGGATTTGATGGAGGCGCAAGAGCGAGCCACGTCCGTAGGAGAATTAGAAGACGAAGACGAAGCCACAGGTACCGCTGGTAGAGGCGATGGGTCTCCTGCCGCTGAAGAGGGCGAAGAAGAAGAGGAAGGCAGTTTAAGTCGAGAGAGGGCTGCTCGCTGGATGGGTCCATCGCTCCCCCATGCAGCTACTGGACACAGGGATGGACATGGACAGGGACACACAGCTGGGCTTCAGTCCACGCGTGCGTCCGCCCAAACTCCCACTCACATGGTGTCAATGCATGGGGATGGCACTCCTGCGATGTCCTCGGCGACGGTGGGTCGGACGAACCCAACCTCAGGAGCTGGAGCTGGAGCTGGAGCTGGAGCTGGCGCTGGCGCTGGTGCAGGTGCAGGTGCTGTGGCTGGGCTGGGCCCCCATCCTGGCAAGAGGACTTACGACTACACGCTCGATCCGATTCACTCCCCGGCGACGGGCAGTGAATGGCGTGCGGGCGAGTCGCCTCCCATGTCTCATGAAACTGCCAGCGTGGTGGGGCACCTCGATATTTCCGAGGCGGAAGGCGATCAGAATGATGAAGATGAAGAGGCAGAGGCAGAGGCAAAGCAGACTGGGTTTAGTCCGGGAGAGCAGGTGCGATCGGATTCAGCGGCAGCTGCCCGGGCGGCGATCGTGGTCAGGGCAGTACCGGACCCTAGCACGGACGTAGCGGGCGTGGAAGGCGAGGACGAAAATGCATCCTCAGAGGCAACAGCCAAGGACATCTTCGAGAGATGCAGGAACGATGCGTCCCCTATCTGTGTCAGTGGTCCTGTTGTGGTTGCATTGGTCCGTCTCATTGATCAACAGGTGCAGGTGGCGATGCAGTCGGCGTCTGGAACAGCTGAGTATGACGCAGAGGTGCTGCGACGGCTGGCAATGGCCGCCCAGGGGTCGAGTGTGTCCGAGACCGAACAGGCAGGTGTACCCAGCTCATGTTTTGACACGCTCCGTGATGTAGTTCTATACGCGCTGAGAGAACGCTTCTGGCCGGCGTTCTAGAAATCTATCCATTTCGATAGATTCAAGCGACTGAGCGCAAAACTGAGCGAACGCGTAGAGGCGGACGATTTCGAGCTTCTGCGCGTACTTGGCAGAGGCGGCTTCGGGACCGTGCATGCGTGCAAACGACGAGACACAGGGAAACTCTATGCGATGAAGAAGATGAGCAAGATCAGGATCAAGCAGAAGAGCGCCGTTGATCTCTGCTGGAATGAGAGGGTGGTTCTAGGGCGGGTGGACAGTCCATTCGTGGTTAGTCTGAAGTATGCCTTCTAGGATAGGCACTACGTCTATCTGATTCTTGATTGCATGACCGGAGGTGACCTCTCGTATCACTTGCAGCGAGCAGGGAGGTTCTCGGAGGATCGGGCTAGGTTCTACGCAGCGCAGGTGCTCCTGGGCTTGGAGCATCTCCACAGCATGCGAGTGATTTATCGCGACCTCAAGCCTGAGAACTTGCTGCTGGACGAGAGAGGCCACTGCCGAATCAGTGACATGGGCTTGGCAACGCACGTGCCCAAGCATGGGTATCTCATGGGCAGGTGTGGCACTCGAGGATACATGCCTGGGGACATGCTGGTTCGTGTGCACGGCAGGCGGCAGCCATACACATATACGGCCGATTTCTGGTCCTATGGCTGCGTTCTCTATGAGTTCATCTACGGCAAGAACCCATTTCGTACAGAGCAGGCCAGGGCACTGGACAGGGATCGTCATCGTGCCATTGATCTGGCTACTCTCCATATGGAGGTCAGCTATGACTCCAGGGTGTTTTCTCCGCAGTGTGTTTCACTCCTGAAGGGCCTGCTTGAGCGAGATCCGGGCAAGCGATTGGGAGCAAACGGAATCTGGGAGATCAAGGACCACCCTTGGTTCGATCCTATCGACTGGGGTCTCATGGAGTCGGGCCAGCTTGAGGCGCCATTCGTGCCAGACTAGAACATTAACGCCGCAAGTTAGGACTCCATTGTGGGCGGAGAGAACAAGGACGAGAGTGTGTCTCTGGGCGAGGAGGAGAATCGGAGGTTCGATGAGTGGGAAGCAACCAACCTGCAGGCACAGCAAGCGGAGTTTGTCGAGTTTCTCATGAACGAGGATCAGTTCGGGAAAGGCGTGACCACTCTGTTTGACGAAAAGGGCTCCCTGTGCTGCTCAGTGAGCTGAGAATTCCGGTTCTTCCTCTCTCGCGATGAAAACCCAGCGAGCAACGAAACGTCATGAGTCGTGGCTCTTGACTCATCAGTCGAGCTTGAAACACTAGCGTAGCCGCCGGCTTGCAGTTGTGCCAATGCGTGGGTTGAAGGCCTGGATTTGGTGAGAAACTCGCCACGAGTTCACGGGACCCGTACCCCGAAGTGGGACCAGATGGTATTCTCGATAATTTATATTGGATCTCAGTGATATGAACATGCCAAGCTGTCGGCAATCAAATGCATTTCAGTACGTAGATCTAAATACTGCGAATTAGGAATTTCCTTCCCCCAGCCGTTGTAACTCGAGCACCCGTTTCACGTACGCAGAATCGAGTGCATGCTTGGCCATTGCATCCTCGCGCTAGATCGCGGCGATTTCTGCCATTCTCGGCCAACTTGACTTTGCACGGTCCTTAGCAGCTTTGACTCTCGATCCGTATGCAGCTGACTCCTTCCTGATCTGATTCACCTGGGCTGCACTTATTCGGAATGCCCCATTTGACCCGTCTAGAGCAGCGCTGACCCTGCCGTAGAGGTTCAAAGCTTCCAGCCCCGACGAACTCGTTAGAATTACAGGCTTGTATAGCCCACTACTCTTGCTTGCACCTTCGCTATCATCGGTTAAGATCTCGGCAAGCGGCCTTGCGTCAGGCTCAAAGGCCGCATGGTCAAGCACGCTCATGGGCACGGCACTCCCGAGTGAGGCTTGGTGCAGCCTGGACATACGCTACTCAGACAAGCTCCCTGACAAGTCTGGCTCCGCACTACCGGCATAATCGTCGTGTGCTAGTGCAGGGAAACTGTGCGCAATTCGTCGCCAGGCAAGACTGCCAGAGTTCGCTCCAAGTGCATCAACCTAGGTGTTGCCATACCCGGTTCCTGTTTCTATGCTGGGTCTGGTATTCCCGAACCCGCGCTGATTCTTCGCTGCCTTGCGCTCAGCTACGATGGTGTCGCAAGCTTCAGCAAACGGGATACCTTTCTACTCTAGGGCTATGACCGAGTCGGTCATTTGGAGTCTCCTGCGCAGACTCGTCTCCCGTGCCTCGAGAGCTGTCCCGCGGGGCCTTCGGGGTGCCCCCCCGCAGCTCAATGTCGACGTACTAGTGAGAACTACTGGGACTTTCGTAGCTTGAAACAACAGCGGGATTCCATGCATAGAGTTCTCGTTGCGTTTGCCGTTGGCGGGCATGCTACTTGCACAACCGACAAGGATGCTGGCAGCGTTGAGACAAGACCTACGCTTCGGCCGGTCCTTGAATGACGATTTAAATCCACCAGGTTCTCTCTCATACATTTTGGTTTCTTGCTCAAAGCAGACGGATTCGTCAACGAACTCGTCCATATTCAGTTCCAGATCTCGAACCCCGCGCTCGTGTAAGGCTTGGTCCTGGTTCTGGTCCTGGTCCTTACCTCCACTCTAGCTGTCTGGAAGGGAATCTATTGCCGTCAAAAAGGAGCCATCCAGACCAGTCGACAAAGAGCTGACAACATTACCACTTAAAGACGATCCGTTCTACAGCTACGTGTCGATTGTGTCGGCTTCACCGTGGGAAGTCCTAGTCCTAGAAGCCCGCCGTCGCGCCGCCTTGACCTAGTTATACAAGGACACCGACCGCTCATTATCGTTTGTAGATTCAGGCGGAGGCACCTGCATGGATCTAGATAATTGAGCAGGTATATGACTACTCATCGCTCTAACAGAGGACATGGCCAGTGGAGAGCCAAAGATAGTCGATACGACTCTGCGCTCATTTCTGCGATTGGGGAAACGCCGAGTCCTGGTATCTGAGCGGAACTAAATGACATCATCGGCTCGATGGCAGCCACGCCGGAGCTCCTCGCGCCACACTGAACCGAGCCGTCTGTCTGCCTTGGATGCTTCGATGGCATTGATTGCAACTTGGAGACTATCCCGCGTGGCAGACATCGAGTCCATCGCCAGTCGGGTAGACGGCGACAGGTGCTTGCGCGCGTCATCCCCTGAACGCCTTTCTCCCGGACTTTTTGATTCCAGCCCTTGCAGATGCTGCATGACGTCCTACATATTGGGCTGTCCTATGGGGTGCTCTATCTCCACCTCGACCTCGGCTGGTTTTGGGGAGAGAGTCCCTTGCGACTGGGGAGAAGTTGAGCGGCTGATCCTGCGCACGCCGTCGTAATCGACAGTCGCTGAAGCTTGGGATCTTCGGTCATTTGTAGAGGCAATCAGTGCGTTTATGTAGCGCGCTGGCAGTCGTTCATCTGCGTGACCCGAGAGCTGCAGCAGCGGCTGGACTCGTAGCCATGCCGGCCTAAGTCGATGCGATCCTGATGTTTCTGCCATGGCTGCTGTGGCCTGTAGGCGCCAGGTACCGATTGGTGCCTCTAGCATGACTGGGTATACTGGGAGGGTGCCACACATAAGCACATACACGTGCTGAAGGACAGCAGATGCAAACTCTTGACTGTCAAAAGGCGATAAAGCAATGCTTTCGGCGGTGTCTCTGGCAGCCACTCTGCCTTCGTGTGTGCAGCGCTCGGCAAATCCGTGTGGATACAATGTAGATAGTGTGGCCCATACTGTAAATGCTACACCAAATGCCAAGTACTAGGCGACGTCCGACCGCTGCAAGGGCGACTTCGGGCAACACCGGCAGGCATATGCTCGCACGGCTCGTGCCAACGCGAGCGTGCAGCTGTCAAGTTTCGGCAGTCGCTGCTCAATTATTTGAACACTATCAGTATCAAGGAGATCCGACAGTACCGTCTTCACAACGGACTGCAGTGTGTGCATGTACGCGAGGATGGAGACCAGTCTAAAGGTCGAGAAAAGCTCACCACCAAACGCGAGTTTACGGTCAATTAAACGGCCCTGTCTATTCGATCTAGCTAAGAAGTACTATGTTGCTATTGCGCGCATGCAGATGGCCCTTTCGAGGGGAGATCCTGCGGGAGACGACAATATACTTGCGAACGCTCGAGCTGCATCCGGTGTAGTTTCGGGTAGTTCTAGCTTTGCTCCCAAGGTTGGTTCATGCACACTGTGTATGGCACAGAACTTTACGAGCTTCTATGCCATATTTTTCGACTATTGTATGGATGACTATCATAAACAAGGCGAGAATGTTCTGATTGCCGAGCTGAGCGCCCCTCTCTACTAGTATCCGTCGGTTGCAACCGCCGGCGATGAGATCCTGGCGGTACTCCCGTGCTGAACGATTTCGTGAGATGCACGCTAATCGGAGTGTTGAAATGTGAGCTTGTGCGCACTACTATTGTAATAGATACAGGCACGACCAACTTCGTGAGATACGTACTGCACTGCCATGGCCAGACCTGCCTCGGAGCTTCGGCAAATCCTGTTTGCTATCGAATGGACACTGCTCAGCTGCCCTGGGTAGCTGGAGCAGAGAGAGCTACGCGGTACTACTATCGAGAAAACGATGCGCCATAGTGTAACAAGTCAGCCTGAGAGCTCCGTTTACCTCTTGTCCCCGTCGGTCTCCACAATTTATTTGCCCTCTTCAGCTGCGGGCGCCGGAGCAGGTGCTACAGCTTTGACAGCATCAGGCATGGCATCTGGATGCGCCTTCTGGAAGGCTTCAAGCTTAGTGAGCTCTGCATCTACTCGCACGATAATCGGGTATTTCGATAGGTCGACTCCGAACCGCTTGGCGTTGTAGACTTGCGGTACCAGCACAAGGTCGGCAAAAGACACGGAGTCGCCAACACAGTATTTGCCGGCGCTTGTCTCCAGCATTTTCTCAACACCGTCAAAACCAAGCTCAATGGCCCACTTGCCCCATTCCAGCTTGTGCTTGTCCTTCTCTTCTCCCTCGAAAAAGCCCATTACCTTCTTTAGCACTCGCAGGTTCTGCACTGGCTGAGTATCTTGGGTAATTGAATCGCAGATTTGCCTAACCCGATACCGAGCAACTGGTGCTTCAGGCAGCAGAGGTGACACACCAGGGCGAGTTTCTTCCAAGTACTGAATGATCGCCATGCTCTGACCGAGCTTCAGCCCGTCGATTTCAAGGCAAGGAAGCTCCTTCATCGGGTTCTTAGCGGAGTACTCCAGTTTTAGCTGCTCGCCCCCATCATTGAGTAGATGCACCGGGATGTATTCATACTCGATTCCTTTCAGCGCGAGGCATATTCGGACGCGCCATGAGCAAGAGCTTCGCCAATAGCTGCTGAGAACAATTGGTCCCTCTGCGCTCGTTTCATCAGTCCGGGCGCGCTTAGCACCGCTTGCAGCTGCCATAATTACACACGTTGTGGTGATAGTAAAACGGGAGTTCTGTCGCCCTCAGAGTGAGCAAAATTTGGTTACACTCTAAGTTTGCGGTTCCGGCGTGCGATCTTCCGGATCGATCCTGGAAGATGAAGATTGATAAATCGGCGATTGGTTTTTCTCGATTCGATAAAGAAAAGCAACTAGGCACAGGCACAACACCAGCTCGCCATATCCCCTGTATCATTCGTTTCTCGCCTCCTCCAAGTGCTGCGGGCGAACCGTTTGCTTGCACAAGGGACACTCGATCTTCATCCGCATCCACCCCTTCCAGCATTCAGCACAGCACGCATGTCCGCACCTCCTCGCCTTCATCCTCCTCACGCCGCGGGCAGACAAGGAGGCGTACGATGACATGCAGATGGGACAGCTGTCCCCTCTATCAGTAACATCGATACCACCATCACCACTACTACTGGAGCCCCGCCCCGGTACAGACCCAGACCCTGACCCTGACCCTGACCCGGAAGACGCTGCAACCGACAGCCGTCCAGAGAGCGCGGGGATGTCTACGGATCCAGCACTTGTCTAAGAATACTAGAAATTGTTGCCGCGATGCGCGGCGCCACGATCCAGCGGAGCATGCTGCCTCATGACCCTGCCCGTGACCAAATCTCTTCTTAGGCCAAGACTAGCACCTGCAGCGGAATGCGATACACCTGCAACTGGCCTGATAGACCTGTTTGAACCAGCAGACCGACCTACACCAAAACCAGTCGTACCGCCTCCAGCAGCAGAGAACAAGGCGACGGAACGCCTGGATTTGCCGGACAGCTTCACTCTTTCTAACGACTGGCTCGATGACATCTGTCGAGCTGCGGACTGCTGTGTTCCCTGGGACACGGTAGGCCTTTGCTGCAATCCAGGTTTTGATGTAGGTATGGTGGATCTCCCGGGTCTACCTCGATGCTGCCCGGTGGCAACTTCCCCAGGCAGTGGCGGCTAACCCTCGGGCGTGCAAGGCTGCAGGGACTGCTCCGTTGCGATGGCACGTTGGATCGCTTCGTGCCTCTTGGCATTCGTGCGGAGGCGTTTTGTTGTTCTCTCATCCTCCATGGCGTCGAGGTCCACGATCCCTGCGTCGAGAGATCTGCTGCTGCCGGCCCTACTCCTCGATCGCTACGATGCCATGACCATGTGGCTGGTGATGGAGGTCGGGGGAGGCTTGACCTCCTGGCTAGGCAGGCCGGGATCAATCCCGGCATGGCCGTGTCTGCCCCGCTTCAACGTGCTGTCATACAAATGCAAAGCCTAGCTAGATGATTGGCTTGTTATCGTATCGACGCCATTAGACTCAGAGAGTGGAGCGCGAGCTTGCTGTGTGTTGGGCAGAGTGGCTCGTCGAGACTTCCAGTACACGGCCGCCAGTCGACCGATATGTTTGACCTGTGTCTGCACTTCTCCTGTGCCGCCGGGTGTGCCCAGCGATAAGTACTCGGAGAACAGTCGGAGCGCCTGGCCTCGATCCTTGAGCGTACCCAGTCGTGAGGAGAGGACGTCGGCAGGCTCCTCAGCTAGCTCGCTCCTAATCTTGCCGTACTTGTCCCCCGATGGAATTGCAACTGGGGGCAATATACCACTGATGACACCAACCACCAGCATAAGTTCCCTGACGTGAGATGCCTTCGATGAATTTCTCTCTCCTCTCCCACTTCCGGAGCCATCGGGTTTTGCATGATCCGTTAAATCACTCTTGGAGAGCGAGCGGAGGACCAGTTTGAAATGTCCGTATCGTCGCTGCAAGCAATCGCTTATCTCGGGGCTGTCGGAACTATTCGGGCTCAGGAGGGCTCTGAAACATGCCAGCATGTCTTGCACGAGCTTCATCTTGGTCAATGGATCTACCTCTGCCCCTGTGGAAAGTGCACCGGCAGCAGCTGCAGGTCCACCCTTTCGAGCTCCTGTGCTCTCGCCCAGCCTATGTTGAGCGCGCGGGGGGGCTATCGGGGGACGGCGTGGGATGCTTCCTGTCCGCGCTATGCTGACAACCTAACGATCTTGGCTCATGCGATCAGCTGCTGTAGACCCGTTGACATCTACATCACGGTCATGGTCATATGCTACATCATCGCTCTCGCTGCTCGGGAGCCGGCGAAGAGTAGCTGCCGGTGCACCCTCGAGCTCATCCTCCGACCCTGCCTCAGAGGCTTCATCTCCTTCGTTTCCATCTATACCCACATCACCATCTGCGTCTTCGCCATCCACGGGAGGAGTATGCGACCCTGCCACTGGCGTAGTAGCGTCTTCGTGCAGCGTCCGGCCGACCGGGCGTAGTCCATGAGACTAGGACGGCTTGGCCAAGGCAATCCCAAACGCATCTACTGCACCAGGCTTGGGCGAACCCGAAGGTTTCACCTAAGACGGCATTGACAGTGAAGGTAGCGACACCTCTGCAGCGCTTGCACTGGATGGGCCGGATCCCCGCAGGAGTTCCTCAAGATCGCGCGGACCTCCCTGCTGCTGCTTCGCGCGATGGGCATCAACGGCACGGCGGGTTTCGGCTTGCTCTTTCTTTTGCTACGCCTCCTCGACAGTTTTCATTTTTTGCAGACGTGCTGCCTCCCGCTGATCTGCATCGTCCTCAGGCCTACCCGGATGTCCGCTCTCTGTCCGCCCGAAGAGAGGCACTCCTTTGCCGCTCGACCTCTAACTCGAGTGCTAACGATTCCGGAGCACGAAGCCTCTCGTGGCCGCAAACACTTCGGGATACGCTCTTTTGATGCTCCTGGTGCCATTCTGGCGACCATTGCTCAGCGAGAGGCTGCCACCGCTAGTTGAAGGCAAAGGCCGTTGCACGAACGGCTGCAACCAGCTGGAAAGGTCATCAGAGACCTTCGATGCGCCGAATCGCTCGTCGGCCAGCACCACAGAGGCCCAGTCGTCCTTGTGCCTAACAACACGTCCAATGGCCTGGTTCACCGCTCGCATGCCTTGCTACGAGTACCACTCTGACCCTGAAGGCGGCAGACTGCCAACGAGAGGACCACACGCTCCCGCATCTCGCGCCTTAGCAAGCGCTGCCTCCCGCTGTGACATGGCACGATGTTCGTCCAAAAACCTCCGTTTCACCTGTACCCACGTGTCGTGCAAGCTCGGGTACGGGATACCGGTCACGATTGCCAGCCTGCCACGATTGTCACCGAAATTTATACCCTCTGCGATTTTCCCTCTGCACACTGCAAATATAATGGCGCTCCGCCCCGCTGTGAGTGCTTCTTCGTACGATTTCATTGCATCATCCATTTCGCCTGCACTGCGCGGCTCCACGACAACGGTTCTATTCTGGTTCAGCATCCTCCACACTGCGCCACGATCGTGGGTCTGCCAAGCCTGCACGCTGGCATTGAGCTATCCATAGGAGGAGAAAAACACAAGGGCTCCATCTGGACTTACAGTGCTCGCCAGCTGGGCTATGCTGCGACCGAGGTCTCTGAGGTAGGCGGGGTCCGATCGTCTCGTGAAGGAGCTGCTGAGACCAATACCACCAGGGCCACTGCCTAGGACCGATACGCTCAGTGCATCCTTGCGAACCACGTGTGGGTTAGTCAGCCTAACCTCGAATGGTATTCCAAGATCGTGTTGCAGAGCTCGCATGGGCGACAGCGTACCACTCGTGAGTACGACAGATCGCACACCGAGCTCCTGCAGCTGTCGCATTGCAACATGGGAACGGAAGCACCAGAAAGAGACTTGGTTGAAACCGTCCGATCTGGAAGCAGCACCCACGCCGCTATGTCGCGTCTCGCTTTCTGGTCGGATCACCACTCTGTACTCCTACATAAAGGCCGTCATCAGCCCTCCCAGCACGAAGACCTTGTCCAGCATATCTCGCAATTGCTCTAACGGAGTATCGGTCTGATCGCTATTTTTGGAGTTCATCATGTCAGAACCAGCTGCAAAGAGACTGGCAGACCTAGCGTCTCCACAGAGCACGATCGCAGCCTCAAGGGCGTTTGCTTGCGTGCCCTGCCTCTCATTTCGGTCGTTAAAGTGATACCCTTCGAGAGAAAGCCCAGCTTTGGCAAGCTGCTGGACGATGGTTGCCCCTTTGTACACGGTGAACTTCTAACTGTCTTGCTTGCCCTCAAAATTATGACTCTGCACCCACTTTGAGAAGAGCACGAGGCTCTGCTGGAGCCCAAAGAGCTAGTTCGGGGTCACTTCTGCCGCCGTCTGGTTGGGCAACTGCACCATGATCGGCGTGTCTGCTGCTTTTTCAGTAATCGCATTGAGATCGACTTTGTTCCCTGCCTTCCCAGTTGTTGGATCGACCGCTTTCCCTGCCAGTCCGAGGGCCCGTTCTGTCGCTACTCGCAGCTCCTCGACGCACTCCACCATGAGATAACCGGCCAAGTCGAAGGAGGCTGCCTCAGAGCATGTCTTATCGATGTTGTGCGCCTCGTCTACGATCACGATGGCTCCTCGAAGGTGCTCCTACAGGCCCGGAATGGAGGCTCTAACGCTCGGGTCTAGTAGGTATGAGTATGGCATGAGCACGAGGTCGGCCTGCTCCAGAGTGGAGGGCTGTCTGCTAAAGTAGAAGGGACAGAATCCCGATTTCTTGCCCGCCTCCTTCATGTCCTCGATATCCATCACACCGTCG
>Ga0136560_1000920_pt1 | contig 14951 bp, 24 predicted proteins | sample AntRauMeHopE1497_FD_104925 | JGI IMG/M metagenome (GOLD analysis project Ga0136560, IMG submission 104925) | Saline lake microbial communities from Rauer Islands, Antarctica - Metagenome Hop E1 #497 | ecosystem: Environmental > Aquatic > Non-marine Saline and Alkaline > Saline | place... | reverse complement strand
GTCTGTTAGCTTCAAGAAATTCGAAAGGGACCGCGGCCGGGGGAAACTGGATCCCCGGCCCCCGCCCCCCCCCCCCCCCACCTCTGCACCCTTGAACCCCCTCCTCCTCGTTCGAATTGTGTCCGCGTGAAGCAGTACTCATATGGGGGGCCTAGTCATTGCATTGCAGTTTTTTGTGCGTGGCATCCCCAAATGCAATGTCACTTGTTTCCTCCCTCCATCCCTTCCATCCCCTCCATCCCCTCCATCCCTTCCATCCCCTCCATTCCTTCCATCCCCTCCATTCCTGGCAGGCACCATCACATTCGCCGAATTCTCTGACAGCCTAGCCAGAGCAGGCTACAGACTCTCACCTACAACTGTGGGTCGAATCTTCACGAACTACGACGAAGACAAGGCGGGGACTCTCTCGTTCGATGAGTTCGTGCAGGCCAATGCAGAGGTCTCGATCATGACATCGGCGTTCCGCACGCACGACACGTGAGGCTGCGACGGTATGCGATTCCAATCTGCCTTGACCGGCTATCCGTTTGGTCCAGGATTGCACATGCTCGCATCTACCTGTTGGTATAAGGCGATATCGCCCGCGCACTTGCTCCGCTCGATTCATGTTCCGATCCATTAGTGTATACTCTGTTCTTGCAGGGACATGAGCGGCGTGATCACGATCAACTACGAGCAGTTCCTCCAACTCATTATGGGGTTACCCCTGCGAGATTAACGTACTGGCCTGGATTTACCGGCCTTTTTCTTGATTTGGGCGGGGTATCCGGTGGCTTTCATCCCCATGCTTGTGCCGTACGAAGTCATGGCTCCGTGGACGAAGTCGAGCTAGGGCTAGTTCTCAGTCAGAGGCTGCGGGGGCAACTGGCAAAATTGAATTGTTTGATATATGTTGATCCTGGAATGTGTGACAATGCTGATCCTGGTATTGATACCACACTCTATGCCTCACTTCAAGAATCGAAGTTAGCTGTTGCACTCTTGCTGCAAGCCGCTGAACCTGTCCTGCGATTCTAGAACGAAGCCTGTCTTGCTGAACCTCGTCTGATGACATCCTGTAACGTATGGCAGAGCGAACGCGCACAACCTATGCAATAGATGAGGCAGAGCTCAGGCTTTTTCGGTTTTGTTTTTGAATGATGTGTGAAAAGAACGAACGTTCGTTCCCACGGTTCGTTCGCAGCTCTCAAGCACCTGCTGTGCGCACACCTCGCGCTCCGCTCGCACGCCGGCTCCAATCTCGCCGTTGTAGTCTAGCGGCTTACAGGATACACAATTATCTGCTTGTAACCAACTGTAAGTTTCTGCGCTGGAACTTCCCGCTGTTCGGTGGCAACCGTTGGTGACCAGCAGTTCGAGTCTAGTTGTGTGCTTGAAATGCCAAACCATGGAGTTGCATGCGCACAAAATTCGAGGAGCACAAAAATATGTTTTCTGATCATGTTAGTGCAACTACTACATATGAGCTTGGCTGCTCAGAACGCCCAAGGCTCTCAAAGACAGCTTGCAGCGCTGATGCGTTGGTTCGGAGAGCTCGGCGGTTCTCTGCTCCACGGTGTAGAAGCGAAAGCCACAACTTCAAGATCAACGCCTATCCAGATGATATTAACCCCTGGGCGAGACTTGGCGTCCGGAGATGTGAGAAACTAGAGTTATATCTTGTCGAGGTGTCGTAGTCGCCAGGCCGGCCGTCCTGTGTTCGCAACAAAGAACACCCGAAACTTGACATCTTGTCCTTATGGCTTCATTTTGCACGCGCAGACAATACTTAGAGCGCCTTTGACATCCCTACTTTTTGTGGACAGCGGATCGAGCCTGGCCCGGGCCGCCGCCTCGAACACCATGAGCGGGGCAGATACCCTCGCTCTGATGCTGCTGGACGAAGCCGCGAAAGGGACAAAATCGACATTCTATCCATACATTAGCACAATAAATAGAAGAAAGGGCACCGCGTCGCAATAGAACTGCAACTCGTTGCCCTTCAACAGAGACAAGGCGCCTACAGGAGCGGCGAGTCGATCAAGGCAAGGGTAGACCTAGACCTAGACCTGGACTTTGCGCGAACTTATCAACGAGCTCGACGACTTTGACCACCTCTCCCATACTCGATTCGCCGCAAATGAAACCATAGAAGCCGCTGCTCACGTGATGGACACCCTCAGCGCATCGCCGGGGCATGTTCTCTGCTGGACATCTGCCCAGTTCGACATGGTTGCCGGCACGGTCACCGAGCAGAGAGCCACAGAGACGGTGCAAAGGTTCCTTGCATTCGCTGCAAAATCACACGCCGTGGCACGGGCAGCAAATATGACACAGAATACGATCAGCGCGTGCCGGAACGCAGCTGCAGTGGCTCAGGCGCTGCTTTCACCCGGCCTGAAGACATCGACACCACAAGGGGTCGTTGCCTCTGCGTTCCGTCAGTTTGACCTCGGGTCGGCAGAGGCACTGCGATGGGCTACCTCTGTCGTACTCAGCAGATCCTTCGAGTCCTCGGTACTCGACTCGATGGATCCTCAAGGAAGCACCAAGGATGCGGCTCAGCTGCCGATGCCGATGCCGATGCCGATGCCGATGCCGATGCCGATGCCCCGCCGGTTCCTCGCACCTGTAGCAGACCTGATGGTGCACAAGGAGGGAGCCCGAGTCCATTGGGAGCCTGAGCCTACATCCCCCTCGCTTTTCTACCCCGAGCTTGACCCCAATACGAGCAGCGCCAGATTCATGGCCCTACGAACATCAGTTCCACAGCGCGGTGGCAACGGCGCCTGGCTCTCCGCAGAGTACTTGCAGCCATCAATCAACTCCCTGCTAATGCCAGCGATGGGAACGTCCCTCGAGCACAGCCATAGCGAGCAGCTCCAGCTGCACATCCAGGGGCCGCATGCCCCTGCAGAAACGAGACGACTCGCTGCCGCAGAGCACCGCCGCTCCGTCCACTTGCGACAGGTCATTCACAAGCTACATGAAATGCGGCCGCATCACGACATCGGCCTGGTTGCACGCGAGGCCGAGCAGGCCGTGGAGATGGCGGGCATGAAAGCGGACGCAAAATCAATTGCCGCTGCTGCTGGCAGCCTCCAGTTCCCCGCAATGGCAGCAGCAGACTTGGACCACCTCGATCGTCTCGATCCCTTCGAGGACGTCAGAGTGACAGGAGACGCGCTGAGTGCCACCAAGACAGGTCTCTTACAAGAACTGCGGAACCCATCTGTTTGCATGCAACAGCGCGCCGCAATTCAAGGTCATGACGTGGGCATGGACACAGCCAAGGGCATCCAAACTTTAGAGCCAGTGTCTTTCCACGTCGAGATCGGCGACCCGGCCCCGGTCGAGCTCCTGAATGCCGCCCGGGTCCACTTCCTCGAGCCAGATGAGCTGTCCATTGCAGGCACAACCACTGCGCTGCTCAGACAACTCCTGCTTACCAAGGAGCACCGTGCCTTCTCGTCCGCTGCCTTGGATGCAAGATACCTAGGCCTTGGGGCTGCCGCAGATGCTGCCACAAGCCACCTGAAACTATTCGCGTAGGTAGATCAGCTGGTAAGACAAGCAGCTCTGAAGTTCGGTCGAGAAGGGCTGAACATGCTGCTGGCAGGAGCAGTGTATGGGGTTACCGTAGAGGCAATGCAGTCGTTCGGTAGCAGCAGCAGCAGCAGTACCGTGCGACAGGCGGCAGCAGACATGGGCCACAGCATCCACTGCAGCCGCCCCGCAGCGCTGGCGGTTTCTGCGTCGACGGAGGAAAAGGCAACTCGCCTCCTTCTGAACGCACTGAGCGATTTGGAGCATGGATATGCTATGCATCTGAGGCCGTCCCTGCGCGGGGTTCGGAAGCCGAGGCATGTGGCAGTGGCGAACACGGCGACGACGGCGAGTCCTGCCGCGGCCCATGACATGGAGGATCTCGAGGAGATCATGTCCACGTCACTCGATCTCCGGCGTCACCTTCACATCTTGGAACACCTCGAGGACGTGATCGAGGGAAGGACAGCGACTGGCATCCCTCGGGGCGGTGCAGACGCTTCCCGCCCTTCTGCTCTCTCTCGCGATGATCTGCATGCAGTGCATGGTTTTGCCGCGGACGCCCGTGCAGACACAGTTCGAGACAGTGATGCTGCTTCAAATAGCTCGGTTAGTGTACTGCGTGTGCGAGACACCTTCTAGTACCACGTCATTCGAATGCTGCTCTCAGAGGTGGCCGTGCTAGAGCGGAGCATGCGTGCTGTGGGTACGATGCATGCGATCGCGTAGTCCAAACTAGCCGAGGTAGAGGCAGTAGACCGAGCGGAGACAAACAGACTGGCACATGCGATCGTTGAGGCTGTCCAGCTGCGCGCGGTTTCCGCGATGCATGGAGTGGAATTGGAAGCCCCAGACGCCAACGGTCGATCCCAGCTAGGCAGGCGTGCAGTCTCCAACCCGCCGGCATCGCCATCATCACCATCGCAAAGCATGGAAGTGCTTCCTGACGGCAGCGCGATTCCTGCGTTCAGCGGTGAACCAACGCCTCCAAGGGGCAGCGCCATCCATGGTACAGATGACGGGCCAGAAACGAAAAGCCCTGGTACGGATGAGAGGAACTAGGGCAAGGCCTCAGACTCCGGAGATGGAGCCAATCGTGATCGGAGCAGCGACAGGAGACGTGCTGATAGAGCTCGGGCGCGCAGGTCCCGCAGCTTTTCTAGCGATCGAGGCAATCGAAGATCCGGCGGGTGGAAGCGTCGATGAGGCCACAGCTTGTTACAAGAGAGTAAAACTGGCACGCCTGAAGATAGGTATTGCCCCTAATACCGATCACATGTAAACTGTCACCCCACTGTGCCCACCCCGCTACTATTCACATGTTTGGTCCTACACGTGTTTTATACCACTCAGTGTCACTCATGCCGTATGTAGAAGGCAGGCGCTTTCGATATCACCCATGGCCTCTCTGTCGCCGTCTGTCGCCAGCAAATCACCGGCCCTAGGTGCATCTTTCCCTCCAGTCGATGCATCGCTATTGAAATCTGGGCCAGCCCCACGAGCGCCAGTCTCCGACGACATGCATAACTCCCGGATGGCAGTCGCTGCCTGTGCTTCGTCAAGCCCTATGGCGTATGCTCTCAGAGGCACCGCAAACGATCTGCTGGCGGCTGTCGGTAGGGTTACGAATGGGACTTGACTGCCCAGCATTGTCGCATCGTCATGACAAGTGGAAGCACGATGTAGTACAGGGTCTGATGGAGCCTCTCTCGTCGATGCGAGTCGCACGGCTTCGAGCACTTGCTCAGGCGAGTACATCCCTGGATCATTCAGATTGACTGCCACTTCCCATCGTCCGGGGCCATGCGGGAGGGCCATACTCTCGCACATGGGGACACCGCCATGCGCTGCACTCGCTGCTCTAGCCACACGTCTCGTCCATGCGGGCAGCCTCCGCCGGGCATCCGATGGATCGCCCGTCGCTTGATCTCGTGCGGACTGTTGCTGTCCCGGTGTGGTTATGCTGGCTGTAGGAGAGGGGGCTGCATCCACGAGAGAACGAACTGCAGCGCAAGCATTATGATCTTGCGACCTTGATTGTGACTCCGGGTCCGTTCTGGGCAGTGAATCCATGAACTCGATGTTGTAGTTCGTTATGAGTGGACACGCCCCGACCACGACCGTGGGAAGCAAATCCCGACTTCCTGATTCCGATTCCAACCTGCCGCCTCCAGTTCGCTCATTGGTTCTATCACTATGTCTACTACCACCTGTATCACCTACACCGCCCTCTCCCTCACCCTCTCCCTCCTTCCCCCCCGGCTTGCCCTAGAAGTACCCTCTCATCCTCCTCCTTACCTGGACAAGGGATTCACCCGACCCACTAGCCCACCCGTACAGCTCACATCTGCCAACAGGACGGTCCACTGATGACTGTGCCCTGTCCTTCTGGGACTCGGACGACGGCGAGAACGTACTCGGTGCATCTTCATCTTCATCTTCATCCCCATCCCTGTGCCAGCCAGCCCCACGCCCAGCGATGGCATCAGCGATTCCATTGGCAATCGAGGAGCCTGTCTATGCAATCTCTCTTGCATCTATGTCTTGCAGCCCGCCAAGCCAGAGCCACTAGGAGGGTATCCAGGGTGACGCTGCATCTGTCTCCGCCGCTGAGCTTGCGGGTGAATCCACATGGCAACTGGACACGTCTTGCTGCTGCTTATCGATCTCCCCTCGAACGGAACGCGCATCTCTGTCAGTGCATGTTTCTTGAGGTCTGCATGCACCCGCTGCTGCCATTGGGAATGTGGATTGTCTGGCAAGCTCCAGTTTCGTACTGGCCCAATCTGACTGCTGAGCGACATCGAGTCGCACCGGTTGTATGGAAACATGATCCAGCAGTGATATCGCAGGATGCTGAGAGAAAGATGGGCCTATATCTCCAAATTTAGCCACTCCATCAGAAGCATGCATGCTCGTCTCAGCGCCGATTGCCGCTGTTTGAATTGCACCGAGAGCCACGTCACCCACCAAATTCTATAGCACGAAACGACACAGTCGAGAGACTGCAACACGGAGCGAATCGGCATCAGTGCATCCAATGCATATTGAAGTTCGTTCATAAGTACTGTCTCTAAAACTATAAAGTAACTTTGGGCGGACCATAGGATTCGTACTTCTGCGTGAATGCATACAGACCCTTGCAGCTTTGGCTCGAAGTGCTGCCACGTACTGCCGCCGCCCAGAAGAAATGTACACATGCGAAATCCATCCAAGCCTCATCGTTCATGCATGCATTGGCAGCCTATATTGTGTGGTGATAGGGGCGTAGTCTACATGGCCTCGGCCGCCTGCCGCTTGGGCGGGCATGGATCCAAGTGACGCTGCAGTGCAGTGCAAAGCGTCGAAACTCCTGCCTGTGGTTTTCATACCTGAATATGTCGGCAGCAAGGAAGTCCCAGGTTGTTAGATTGTACGCCGAAGCTATACGGACTATAAATAAAGTGGGACTCTTGCAATCGTTGTCACGGCTATTTCCTGGCGTGCGCAAATCATGTTGCAGTCTGATGAAATTTCTCTTAGCATTCGCAGGTATTTCACGGAGACTTGAACGCGATCAGAATGGGTCTCGCATCTGCAAGAAATATGTTTGAGTCTAACAGATAGCTTACAAGTGCTGACGAAATCGGTGAGCTAGTCAGTATGCATGTTCTTGTGCCTCCTCAAATCAGCTCGAACAATTGCTTCAACATGCGGCGTATGATCCACATCACAGATGCTGCGATTCGTGAAGGCAAGGACGGTATTCATTTTTTAGGATAGCATATTGTACAAGGCAAGATGGACAAGGAAAATACGTACTCAATCAAGGTCGAATCGCACCACGGAGGGAGCACACCACAGGGACAAGACGAGGACCTTGCGGCATTCGAAGCTGCGAGTCCCGACGTGAGAGATAGCGGGCCCCACGCCGGAACACTTCACATTCGCACAGCCCAGGATAGCCTCAAGCCACTTCCCGAGGAGGGCGGGTGCTGCGGGGGGGACCACCACGATCACGATCACGACCACGACCACTCTGTCAAGGAGAGTAAGGCTGGGAGCGGCGAGTCCAGCGCCGGCGGGAGGCAATGAGCGGCACAGGGCGCTGTTGGCAGTCGCTGAACTTAATTGATGGCACCATGCGTAAAGAAATTGAACAGACCGTTCCGAATGAATTTTTGATTTCCCATTTGCTGTCTTCAGGGCACGCCCGATGGCGTGCTTCGTGCCACTGCATGTCATTGCACTGTGGTGATTACTGCACCGATCGGCACAGGAGATACATGTGCAACTTGGCCGGAGATATCTGGTCCTAGTCATGTTACTGGTCTAGGTCGGCATGCATGCCTGGTCCTAGTCATGTTACTGGTCTAGGTCGGCATGCATGCCGAAATCGTGAGAGGCACAGCGTACAAAAGCAATTCGCGATTCTTAGAATGCATGTCCTGAAGGCAGTCATAGTGTCAGTTTCATGTGCCATAATGTAAGTCAGTGCTGAGTTCGTGGGTGCAGGTGACTATTAGACCTCGACCCGCCGTCGTTTCCTCTCCGACTCCGACCCATGTTGGTGCGGTGGCGGTGGCGATGGCTAGCACGGCTTCAATTCGTCGGAGAGTGCCTATGACATAGCAGGCTTGCATCCGAATTTGGCTCCATCACCCTTCGTCCCTTGATCCTTCCCATTGTCTCCCACCCATTGGCTCTAACCACGCTGATTTCCGCCGCTCCACCCCCGCCTAGCATTGGCATCACCTCGATTCAATGTTTCCAGGAAACTCATAACGAGGCTCATCGAGCCCGAATTTGCACCAGCCCTGCCTGTAGCACCATCACCAGCACCAGCACCAGCACCAGCACCAGCACCAGCACCAGCACCAGCACCAGCACCAGCACCAGCACCAGCACCAGCCCTTGGAAGTCTCACACATGATATTTGGCCATCGCTGACCGGCTATCGGTCGATCACCTTCCCTGCATATGATCCTCTCCCTGATATTGTAGCCGCACTAGCTGCAAATGCTGAACCGTTTCGCTCTCGCTCGCCTCTCACTCCTTTGTACTGAGAGCCCGACTGGGATCGGTAATCGACGTGGGATGTCGGTCGGGGTTGGGACAGGGGTTGGGACGGAGAAGTACGAGGTACGGGCGCATATGGCGCAAACTAGAAAGATACTGGTGTCAGGCCCGATGTCGTGCCCTGTGTAGGTACTGGCATGTGCCCAGACTAAGGCACGGCTTTCTCTTCCTCCCTATACACATCTCTTCCCGCCAAGGTACTCGCTGCAGGTCGGAGACTCAGCCTTGCAGATGCGTGCAGTGGGGGGGGCAGCATCGAATCCTGCACAGTTGCAGTCGCACGATCTGACTGCAGCACATAGACACCTGCATCTGTATGTAATACGTTGTTTGTAACGCTGTGTTTTGATGTACCCTTGATGCCAAGTGCATGCATCATCTGAGCATGCCTGGTATGGCCGCCGTTACCGAGCAAAGGCTAGCCGCTTGCAGTCTATTCCTCGTGTTCCCTGTCTGCGTGAGTAGCGCGGTTATCACAACCGTGCACTGACATGCCTTCCACATTTGTCGTATTGCTGGGCTAAGAGGGACCAGCCAGTGGATGTGTCATCGCTGATGCTGCAGCTGCGGCGGCGGCTGCTGCCGCAGCATCTTCAGCGCGGCCTTCGTCGTCCACCTCTGCATCTGGTAGAGGTCGTCCTGCCCCTACCGGTTCTAACCGACTGGCCATTCCTACAGCCACTCCTCGATTCAGAGCCTAGGAGTGACGGTCGCTCAGTGTCCCCCGGCCGGTTGCGGAGGGCGCACGGAAAGCCTCCCGATCGAGTCCTTGAAGCGTGTTACACGATTCCACCGCTACTGCGGGCCCATCACGGCAATCATGTTCCCCTGTGTGTCTGCCTTCTTCCCTCTTTGACTGAGCACCGCCAGCGGCAGCCGCCCCAAGTACACTGGGGTCGTTTCCATTCGTCCCAGGTGCAAGTGCGATTGCCATCCGCCGGATGGCAGCAAGCTCAGCAGGACATCGATGAGATAACAGTCGATTCGATGGGTGGTTCAGTCTAGACAATGGCTGCTACTATTGCTATTGCTATTGCTATTGCTATTGCTGTTGGTGCTGCTGCGCAAGTTGCTAGAGCGCGATCGGGTGCATTGGGCTTACTGCACGCAGGAGCATGAGGATGCCTTGCGTGGAAAGGCATACTGCGCTACTTGTTGACTGAGCCGCGGCTAGAGCTGTCTACTTTCCATACTTGCCTCGAGACACCTCGCCTGCCTCTGCTGGCGTGCATATTTCGAGGCAATAGTTAAAGAATGATCCCGGTAGATCTAGTACAGGCCAGAAATCTGCCAAATCTCCACAAGACACCTGGCAGGAGAATCCAGGCTGCAGGATAGAGTCGGTGATGCCTTTGAGCACATGAACAGGCTCTGAGCATATTTTCAGCACCCATCTCTCCAAGCTCTCGCTCAGGCCCTAAACTCGCCGCAGGGCTGCGGCCGATCTTGACTAGGTTGCAGCTACCGAGACCCCGCTTAAGCGGCTAGCAGCGTCCACCTCGTGCTCTGATGCAGCGAGTCGTTTAGCCTCTGCTCTGCCTACTATGCGGCTACGAGGCTCAACTTGTTGCTCAAGTGCAAGGTAAATCTGCTTGAATAGCTGCCGGGCTGACGTCGCCTGTGAACTGGTGCATCGAAGCGCGAAACTTCCATCGCCGCTTGCAAAACGGCATCGGACTAAATGATTTGGATCACTCGCCTGCATTGTTATATTCGGTAATAATGTTACTGCCTTATTCTCTCATTTGCTAATCAGTAGTGGAGAAATCGGATATCCCCATGGGGGTGCGAGGAGTGGGCATCGGTTTTTCAGACGCGAGCGTTCGCTATGCACTTCAGTGCAATGCTTTTGCTTTTCCCCGCAAATCCACCCCTTCGGATCTTACGTGTTTGCCACTCTATTTGCCCAAACAAGCGAATCGTCAAATGAATCCATTCTTAAATGTAACAAATATTGAAGTCTATCAGGCGTGGGATCGCTTGCATGCGCTTTTTCACGCCGGATCAAGCCATATATCGGTGATTGATTCACCTAGAGCGCTGGGGACTATGCTGCTGATAGCTACTATTTTGCCGATGCTTGGACTCATCCCAATGATACTAGCTGGTGGATTTATTCCATTTCGTACTGTTACCAGATTTTTCGACGAAGGATCCGGTCCAGACTGTTGCTTTCGTTGCTACTGCTGTCATGGACAGAAAATGGAGGTGGTTCGAACGCGGTGCAGGTCCGGCTGCCCGTCCTGGCTATGCTGGGTTGCAGAAGCAGCTGTGTGCTGCGGCCGTGCGGACTTGTGGCGATATTGTTGCTGGTTTGGTGTCCTTTGTTGCGACCGAGGTGGCCGTTGGGCGCTGTAGCCCCGACAGAAAACGAGGCATGCCACAGAACCCGTGTGGTCGCTCTTCATGTGCTACGCAGGCCGCACGATCCAGTACGAGCATTGGATTGTATCGAGCATATCTGAGTATGGTTCCCCTCGCGGTACGACCGCCGCCAAGCTTCTCATCGGCATGTCGATCGCCGTGTCATGCACTGGCATGGCTTCTGTGCTGCTGAGCGATTCTGGCATTGGCGGTATTCGCACGGATGGGATTGAAGGTATCCGTATCGCTGGAAGAGGCCCGATGGTGCAGAAGGACCAAGAGCGAGCATTTCCTGGACCGGATTCGACCCTTGAAGGGCCCGGCGACATCAAAGAGAGCGGCAATTCAGGCAGCCATCCAACAGTGTTCGGCGACGATACCTGGAACGCATCCGGAATCGGAATAGGCGGAGGGGACTTCCCTGAGTCCAGTGAGTCAGGAGGTGCTGCAGCCTATGCCGCCAGCAAGACTAAGGACGTCGCCGGGCCGATGCGCGGCGCCACGTCCGACCCCGTGTTCCGCATGTGGGCCTATCGCCCGATGATGCTCGTGGCCTTCGCATGCCTGCTGTTCGTGGGGATCTATGAGATCAACAACGACGCCGTGCCTATCTTCGATGCCTTGCATACCATGGGTGCCATCATCTATGTAGTGCTATCGTCAGCAGCTCTCATGCTGGAGGCAGGTCACCATGGTGACGATGGGGAGACGGAGGGCGCTGTGCGTGGCTTCGCACTTGCGACGATCAGCCTGTTCTTTCTCTTCTGCGTATTGAACGCCCTGACTGGCCGGTACTGCGAGGGTGTCGATGACCGGCTGCAGGTGGGAGCAGCCAGAGCGCAAGACAGGTATTTCGTGAGGCTCGGGTGCATCGAAACCACTTGCGACCATAGGCCTCCCAAGGCCATCTACCACCCCCAGGGAACACTTGGGGTTCTGCTGGCGACGAAGCGGCTGCGCGAATCGCAAGGTGCCCGAGGCTTGCATCGTGACCCGATCATGAGTCAGCTGATCGCTAGTCAGGTCGATCGCCTGTGCACCCAAGCCCTCGCGATCGCACGAGGCTTCAAGGGCGACTGGGTTCGATATGACGGGGCCCCGCGACTCATGCTCACTCTGTCCCCGTGGGGGAGGGGGCAGCTCAGGCGGCCTCTGGCCCAGGATCTGGACGCGCGACCAGATTCCAACGTCTCGTTGAGGCGAGCGATCCGGCACCATGAACATCGACCACCCGAGACGGCCAAACTATCCAGCTTAGAAACTATCGCGATCACAGCTGTGGACTCCAGCCCGGCCTCTGCTGGAGATCCACCTCCCATTCAGGTGCCACGGCCCCAGGGAACACACGAACCTGCCGGAGCCCCTCGATTGGGATTGCATTCCCGTTCTCTGTCTGCCTCGCACGCCAATTTGTTCTCCGAGGCCGGGACCGGAGCTGAAAACCAGAATCGTTCGAAGCCTCCAAGCGAACGTGCGTGGGCCCGAGCACGCAAAGCTCTGGGCACGAGGGTCCGGACGATCGGAGACGAGGCCGGAGGCATAATGCATGCTCTTAATCCCGTGCTGTGGTGCTGCTGCGACTGCTGCTCTGTCAGGATGCGATATGACGCTGGGTTAGTGTATGCCGTGAATCCTTCGCTGGTAAGAGACGAGGCGGGGGCTGGTGGACGGCCTCGCGCCCTATGGATCTCTGACATGCCCTGCTTCTCCTTCCCTGGGGACACGATGAGCTGGAGGAGACCGGTCTGGTGTGGAGGACGGAGAGTGTCTCCCGAGGTACAGCGGAACTTGGGCGCCGCATGGGACGAACACGGTCCTCAGCAGCGATGCCGATCGCTGTGCTGCGGGCTGGGTGCCGAGATGGCTTCCGGGGCTGCCGCTGATGGCTTGGACGGGGGTGCGTTCGATGGGCCTGGTGGGGGCATGGAGGCAATCGAAGCTGAGGAACAGAGTGAGAGGCTGCGGGTCGAAGTAGGAGAACCTGACATCGTGTGGAGGGTTGGAGATCCGCGCTTCACGGGGGACCGATTCTGGATCGGGAATCGTGACATGCACGAAGACACAGATCGAGACGCCGCCTGGGGTCTCGTCGGGATGCTTCTGCGGGAGATGGAGCTTCTGCGTGAGGAAGCAAGAGTCGGACCCGCGGTGGCAAGAGCAGGGACATACGAAGTTATAGCGCTGTATGGGCGGGAAGACTGCGGACGTTGGGTCCGCTGCGAAGGTCGGGCAGAGACGATGGAGAGGCGAGACTGGAACCCCCCCCCCCACAACCACAACCACCACCACCACCGCGATGACGACGACGACGACAAGGACAGTGACGACAGAGGGAGGAGCATGCACGGTGGAGATGCAGATAGAGATGCAGATAGAGGTAGGAACGGAGACGGAGACGGAGACGGAGACTTGAACAGAAGCGAATTGATAGCACCGCGGAATCGGAATCGGAATCACACTTAGACGATCACCGTTGCATCTGTTCCTACTCGGGTACAGATGCACGATGGGCTCATGTACCCTCCACCTGAGGAACGAGCCAGCGCCGTGGCTCTGGGCAACTATTTCGATGAGGGTGAGGCAGCGGCTGCTGCATCCGCGCTGGATGAATGTGCGGCGGTTTCTCTGTTGACAGCTTCAGATGGCGTGTCCAATCCGACCTCTCCGCGGCGCCCCGGCTCTCGACGGAACCTGTTTGGGCAGCCGGTCTGGCGCGACGAAGAGAGCGAATCGGAGCGTGATGATTCCAGTTCCGATTCCGAATCATAGTCCGGCCCGACCAAGGCGAGGAGGATGAACGCAGCCCGCAGAGAGCAGAGCGGCACCACGGTGCGCGGCGCAATGTTCCGCAACTCGTTCCCGGGGCACGGCTCGATCCGGCCTAACTTGGCCCGACTCCGCTGGGAATACCACTGGAGGAGACTGCTTCGTTCTCTTCTGTTCGTCGGTGTGGAGGCACTGGCTTTTGCTGCCCCTGTGCTGGGTCACGTGTATCTGTTGCTGCGAGGTCCTGGTTCCTGGGGGGTTGATCTCGTGTGGGCCGGCTGGGAGGGGGGGGGTGCGGATGGATCTAGCGGTGCCCATGGTGTGAAGCATCCTCAGGTGGCCTGGCGACACGGAGAAATGTAATGCCGGCTCTGGTCGCGAGACAAGCAGTACGCAAGACAGTTAGTCAGTTAATATGTAGTGTGAAGCATAGATCTACACGATGCTTCTGCGCTTCCTCCGGTGGACCTCCACCTTGGCTCCACGGGCCATCTCAACCTCGGTTGCAACCAAATCCAGATCCAGCCGTGGCACTCGTCATACTGAACAGCAAGCCTCCCTGCTCAAAAGGTCCTGTGAATTGAGTTTGAACGCACATTCATCTCACAGTTGTCCCATCTGTTCTGGGGTTCATTAATAAGTGTGCCATACTCGTGCAGTGGGCCTGATATAGATTTACTCTGCAGAGAATCTGCAGGGGAATCGCCAGGTATTTTTGAAGATACGCAGCTGTGTGATCATACTGGCTCTTCCTAGCACTGTGACCCGCCCACGAGCAAATTAAGTGCTTGCAGTAATCATGGACCAGTGAGAATGCCTTGCGTTTGCTCGCACTTTGATCTGATGCCCTGTGCAAACCCATGATGCTGCGATCCGACGTACATCCAAGCTTCTACTGTTGTCGCAGCACGTCACAAGCCGCGTTGCAATTCCTTCGCGCGGCCGTGGCATCTGCTAGTGAAGATGAGCTTAGGCATGCGATGCAGCCATAGCCGGAGGCGGTCGGGCTCTCGAGTGCTGCAAGGGACTTCGAAGAAGGCGAATCTGCTGTACTTCTCGCGGAAGCAGAGCGAGATGCAGCTGGAACTGTCACTGTACGGCTGCTGAATAAGCTGTCCCCGAGCTCTTCTGCCATGGCATCGATAGCGCTGGTTAAGCTCAGCGGGGGGGCGCTTGACCCTGCCCGTTCAGTGGCGTCCCAGGTCCTGGCCATCATGCTCAAGGCCGAGGACGGG
>Ga0136560_1000917_pt1 | contig 14999 bp, 6 predicted proteins | sample AntRauMeHopE1497_FD_104925 | JGI IMG/M metagenome (GOLD analysis project Ga0136560, IMG submission 104925) | Saline lake microbial communities from Rauer Islands, Antarctica - Metagenome Hop E1 #497 | ecosystem: Environmental > Aquatic > Non-marine Saline and Alkaline > Saline | place... | reverse complement strand
GGCCTCGGCGGCAGGGAAGGCCGGTCGGCCCCCCGGCCTCGGCGGCAGGGAAGGCCGGTCGGCCCCCGGGCCTCGGCGGCAGGGACGGCGGGAACGCCGAACGGCGACGGCAGAGACCAGCCAGCCCCCTTCCTGGCTAGCCCCGCCGGCCCGTGCTCCCAGCTTGCACTCTCGCGATAGGCTCACGGCATCCTTGGCGTGGACGTCGGCGCCGAAACGGAGAAGAATGAGGGTTGCGGAATCCCGGCCCAGCCACGCCGCCTCGTGAAGCGGCGTAGAGCCCGCCTGCGGGTAATAATCATCGAAACGTGGTGAACTGTCGCACTGCTGTCAAGCATCCGCTCTCGGAGCCGCCGTGGCGGCGCCGGACGCAGGCGGCGTGCTCAGACCAGCCGACCAGGCGGCAGATCAGCGCAACGGCTCACATTCTTGCGCGCGTTTGGGTCTGCACCGCAGGCACAAAGCATCCTGACCACGTCACGGGAGCTCCGTGCCACAGCGAGGTGCAGCGGCGTCTCGCCGAGGCGGGTTCGGGAATCCAGCGCCCGGACCCGGTGCTCGGAGCGCAGGATGGCCTCTACACCGGCCAAGTCGTTGGACACGACTGCAATATGGATGTCCTGGTACCGGGACTGCGCGTGCGCGTGGGCGGAAGGCGAGAGGGCATCGGTGAGAGCTTCCGAGCGCTCGGGCGCTGGCCATCAAGGCCAGCCGTGCTCACGGCTGCCCAGATCTCCTCGTCCAAGGCGACTTTGCCATGCTTGGCCATGCCGGCCGGCGCGTTCACGTCTCAGTGACCGACCGCTGGCGTCTCGGGGGAAGCGGCAGCACAGAGCCCGTTGGGTCGACGGCCCAAGGCAGCGGCAAGTTCCACGCACTCCCTTCGCCTCGCTGGACAGAACGAGGAGAATGAAGAGGATCGTATCAACTGTCCTGTTTGGCGCTGCGCTGGTGGCGTCCGCAGGCGTGCGCAGGCCGCGTGAGTCCCTTGTCCCGGCGCATTCCGGAACGTGCCGGGTCGCCTCCCGCCGCGTCCAGCCACCGGTGGCTGCGCCGAGCGACCCCAGAGTATCGTATTTTCGTCCTGGAGCGCGCTGTTCGTCCCGCAGTCAAGGACTCGACGTGCCCGACGGCGCTTTTCCCGTGCAACTACGATTCTCCTTGCACCGAGGGGAGCTACTCCCACATCTTCGCGACGTGCAAGTGAGCCGCAGCGCAAGTATGCGTGGGATGGGCCGCACAAGCTGTCCACGGGGGCCGGGATCGCATCACCGTTCCAAAGCACAATTTGCTCCCGTTCGCCCTCCTTGCAGCATTCCGCCGTTTCCTGTCGGCTGGGAGTCCGCCGTGGTCCTGCAGAACATTGCTAACGTCACCAGGGCGGGCGCAGGCGTGACAGTCAAGGCGCAAACCAGCGACAAGGCCGCCGCGTCGGTCTCGGTCATCTTCAAGACATGGTCTGACGTCTACTCCGGGACCGTGCAGCCCGGCCAGGACCTTCTCGCGAATACCGTGCCCCTTCCCGTTCCCGGCGCGGACAACTCCGTCAAGGTCGACGCGCACAACACGTGGTACACGGCCGCCTTCTACGGCGAGATCGGCTTTCATACCCGATGCAAGGACGGGAGCCGGGCGGGCTCTGACATGTGCACCGGGGGCACGCACTTCCTGTACACATGGCCGGACAACGGGCAGGCCTGGTGGGTGACGGGCGGCTGCTCTGGCTCCCCGGGCAAGTGCAAGTCCGGGGGCAGCCCATACTGCTGCCCCGACGGCAGCGCACCGACGAAGACGGTCTCGTGCGGAAACAACTGCGTCGACTGCACCGGAGGCTGCGCGTGATAGTGTGAATGCGAATCTCGCGATTGTCGACAAGCCTTCAGGTCTAAGCAGCTCGCTGGGCGCTCCTGGAAGCGCTCAGCGGTGAGATGGTGCACCTTTGAGGCGCTGCTTGCCCCAGGCCTCGCCCAACTCCGTCACGTGATCGCTCAAACTCAGCATGTGCCAGCCAGCCCAGTGATCCGGCGGATCCAGAGCGGATCGTCGGCGTCCGCTCGCTTCCCTGGCAGAGCAGGGAGTGCAGCAAGTCGCAGCCCCAACTATTTGGAACGTCCAGAACGCTCCATTTTCAGAGCCAGTGACTCTACAGCAGCAGGCGCCATGGGTGGAGTTCAGGTCTGCCGACTGAGAGCAGTCGATGTTTGGGACGCGAAAATGAAGAATCTGTCCCTGGGCTGTTCCCAGGCCGTAGATCTTGGATCGCGGCAGGAGGCGGCTTCGAGCCCCTCGTGCGCCCAAAGCTTGCCAGGCAGGTTTTTGCGTCACTCTTCTCGACATCCCACGCCCTAGCCGACGCCCTGCCGGAGTGGCTAGACTACAAGTGCCGAGGGCCGGGAGTCCGGACTGCTGCCCAGCTCTGCTCTCAGGCCACAATCATGACATATGATGGGCTCCGCGAGCCACGACGCCTCGGTCACTCTTCGGCACTGACAGTCTCGGCACCTATGACTTCTCCCTGTGGTGGCTCTGGGCCTGATGTGCACCGGCATGATAAGGCGCCAAGCCAGCGGGGCCCAGCTTGTGCACAGTCCAGCAGAAGCATAGCTCACTCAACCACATAGCATCACACAGCTGCCTGGCGCCACAGCACGACCTGACGCCGGCCGCTATGCCATCGCAGGTTGCAGAGCTGACCAGCCGGGCCGGCGGCCAGAGCGGCCTCAACGATACGCTGGCAGCACTGAGACATGATGGTGTCGGTGCATGCGGCAGGGTCAGCGCCGAGCTCCAGCAGTCTACTGGCGACTGACGTGTGGCCCTCCTGACAAGCCAGCTTAAGCGCCGAGCCAAATTGCCGTTCCGTGTTCGAACAGAACGTCGTGCCACGGCCCTGCTTGGTGGTGCAGGCCTCCAAGTCCATCTGCGACCGATAGGTGGCACTCGATGAGGCAGCAATGGCGTCCCAGGCGATGGCGCCGAGCGCAGGTAGCGCGTGCCGGGCATCGTGCCGACGGCCCGGCGGTGGCTGGCTCTGCCAGTCATCATGCGGGCCGCAGCGCTGCCTGGCGTGGGACGCTTCTCGTCAGTGGCTCAGCCTAGCCACACGTCAGTGCACGATCCGCCGCCGTCGCGGCTGTCGTGCAGTCCAGGAGCATCGCCCCCGGCGGTTGCCTGAGCGCCGGCCTCCCCGAGCGCAGCATGCTCTGCGTCCACGCAAGTGTTACAGGGAAGACCGAGACACCGACAAGCGGAGCATGGGGGCAAGATTGGCTCGGGGGGGCACGATCAACACTCCAATGGCAAGTACCCCCGATCGCCGGCCGGCTCGTTCTCCAAGCCCTCACCACATTCTGGCCGCCCAGAACATCCATGCCGTCAGAACAGCGCCAAACCCAGACTCATCGGGCGCCGGCACCGGGGACCGGCAAAACCAAACGGCACATAGGTTTAGTCTCTGGGGATTGACCAAACCCAAAATGGTCTGCAGCGTATCGGGGGCTCAACCAGTTCTTGCCGCATGCTCGGGGCATCACCGTCCACCCTGCACTTGGCCTGGCCGAGTCACTGCAGACAGGTTTGTGCTCCACCTCGTAGAAATTATGCCTCCGGGCTTCTGGTGTCGGTCCTTACCCATTCAGCCTCGAGGCAGCGCTGGCCTATTGCTGCTCTCGCTTTTTCGCCGCCGATGTGGGCACATTTCACTGGGCGAGTGCTTTCGGGCCTGAGAGGCAAGCAGCGGACGAGAGAGTTTCTCCTATTTGAGTGCGCCTGTGCGATCTTGTGAGTGCTCGTCCATGCGGCCCTGCCCCCTGCTTGCGCAAGAGGCCAAGCTTCACGGCAGGCAGGGGGAAGGAAGGTTGAGGATCGGTTGGTCAAGAAGGTCACACAACTGCAGTCTCGATGCTAGCCCCTCTCAAGTCGGAGACCGCGCAGGACCACCGGAGCCCCGTGAGTGCTGGACTGGCGGTGGCGTGAGGCAGACCGCGCCAGGATGATGGGACGGGAAAGACGGCCCGCCTAGTCCAGCTCGGCGAGCTGCGAGAGCCACGTCATGGACTCTGCTGTGGGGGGCTCCACGTGGGCCGGCAGCGATTGGAGCCACCGCAGAAGGCGGCGAGCCTCCACTGCATCGCTAGGTGCGGCCGCTGCGTCGCTTGCACCCCCGGCTTCCGAGGCCTCTCCGTTGTCTGCGACAGCGCCGTAAGCAGAGTCAGAGTTGCCGAACTCTCCTGCTGCGTTAACGCTTGCCTGCCGCTCTGCCAGCTCCTTGTTGAGCCGGTTCCTTTCGGGGTCGTGGGCCACGAGGCTCTGCCGCACTGCTTGTACCCGGGGGCAATCGGCAGTGTGAAGGAGGACGAAGGAGACGTCGGCCCGTGCCAGGGTCTCTATGACTTCGTCCTTCTCGGTGTTGCGGCTTCCCTCCACCTCTTTGACGTGCGCGTAGAAGCCGTGCGGGCACTGTGGGCTGAGCGGCGTCCCCGTCGCAGGCAACCGCCCTTTGGCACCGGTTTTCCTGCCAGCGAAGCGCGAGCACCGAGCTGAAAGCCGACCGGACGGCACGGCAACCTCGACACCGAAAGCTCTCGCCAACGGGGCCGCGAGCTCCATGACTTTGCAGCTTCTAGCCGCCAGTGCGACACTGGCGGCCGCCCCCTTGATACTCTTAACCGCGCGCAGGTCGCTGCTTGCAATGGACATCGGAACCCCCTCCATCCGAAGCCTGATGACTACGTCCGGCACGTGAGCGGCGGAAGACCCCGTGCCAAGATGAGCGAGCGCCCTGAGAGAGGCCAGGGTACCGTCAGCGGCCAGGTCGCGGAGGGTTCCCGCGTGGCTCCAAGATTCCGCTGCGGCATCACTGTCCACGGCGGCCGCGCTTGTGCTGGAGCTTGTCACCGCGACATGATCGTCCGCCTGTGAACCCGGGTCGGCGTCAGGGGCCGCGGTCTGCCGGACCTTGACCCGGCCTCGCTGGCGGCCGGCGGGCGCCACCGAATCGGCAAACAAGCACCGTCGTTTGGCCGAGTCGACAGACGCAGCCACCAATCGGACATCCATGGGCTTCCAGACACCCCCTCGGTGGTGATAGAGAGCGCAGGAGCCGACCCGGCGGCCAACCCGAGCGAGGGCCGAGCGGATTCCGGCTTCTGTGGGGGTCAAGGCTCCCGCTGGCCGCGTCGTGTCGGAAAGTTCGCGGGAACGTCTAGCCTCCATGGGTCTGCCTCAGGAGCAAGAGTGCGTTTGGTGCGGATGCGAGAGAATGAGCCCTGCCCTACGCCGTTGGTCTGAGGGCTGCCGTCGTGGGGGCGTTGGTCGAGAAGTCCGGCCCAAGCTTTGCCAAGTCGCTCGATTTGACCGCCTTGAGGGGGCCAGAGCAGCCAAGGGGGAGCTCACGGCCAGGATAGTCCGAACTGAAGACGAGGTTGAAACTTGCGGCGGGTTGTGATGCCCCGTGCAACTGAGTGAAGTCGCTTGTGCCCCCGATACAAAAACAAGGGTTTGGCATTGGGCTGGCCCCCCAATCAAATAAGCCCTGGCGGTAGTGCCCCCGATATAGCATGGCAGAGTCTCAATCGCGGTGAAATCCCCGACGGGATCTCTGCCTGGATTGCCGCCCGCGCTGCCGCTCGCGTGTGCGGCCCTCCGCAGCTCAGTCAAGCACGCTATCCAGCGCTTACGCTCGCCAGTATCGTCGATCCGGTATGGACGGCTCAGGTGAGGCCCGGGACCGCAACCTCAAGGCGCGAGGCGGGCAGCGCTCCCGATCTCGCGCCGTCATCCGGCCTGTCCCCCGGACGGTCTCGTGAGACGCAGATCAGGTGCCTTTCCACAGCAGGCTGTCCGAGGTCAAGGGCCGAGTCTGCACCACACCGCACCAGCAGCAGCTGCGCAAGGATGAGCTCCGGGCAACTGCCAGCGATTTCGTCCGCCGCACCTCGGTCACGGCCGAGCGCATCGGGCGCGAGTACCACAAGGCCCGGCGGCTGGGCGGAGGCGCCGATGCCACGACGGCCCTCGAGGCGGCCATCGCGGCCATGCGTGCCGACGGCTCTCTCAGGGTCGTCTCCATCGGCGCTGCCGGCGGCATCAAGGTGCTCGACAGCCGCAACGGTGCGTTTCTCAAGATCTCCGAGGACCAGAGCGGCATCTACGAGGGCTCGGCGGTCATGGCCGACAAGCCGGCCAAGCACGAGCTCAGCGCTCTGGGCTTCCTGCACGAGGCTCTCGACGGCGCGCACCTGACGGTGCCGCTTGTGTCGTGCGTGGACGTGACGGTGCGGGACGGGGCGGCATCGCACGTGTACCGCGTGCAGGCCTTCTCGGCGCTGCCGATCAGCGAGTCGACCCTTCGATCGGGCTCGGACGACGGCGGGGCGACGATCCACGTGTGCGAGTCGATGATGGGGCCGCTCGGCATGGTGGCCGCGGCGCTCCATCTCGCGCCAGCTCGCTCCGCCGTGGCTTCGGGGGCGGTGACCGTGCACTCATACCGGCCGGAGGCAGCCTCGGAGCGAGACCGCTGGCCGCCGCTCGCCGACATTGGGCCTGCTGTGTCCGCCGTGCTAGACGAGCTGGGCGTCGGAGCCGGCGCCTCCGAGGCTGTCGGCGCTTGCGCGCGGCTGGAGCGGGAGGCCGCGGCGCGGGGCGCTCCGGTGGTGCTGGACCCGATCCGCGTCGTGCGCAGCCGGTGCACGTCGGTCACGGCGTCGGCTGCGGGCCAGCCTGGCGACGGCTCGTCGCTGCATGTGCTGCCCTTCGACGTGGAGGGCCACATCCTGCCGTCGGGGGAGCGTTGCCTCGCCGACACGCACCGGCTGTGCATCCCCGAGGTGCTGGAGCCGGTGCATGGTGACGCCAGCCATCACGTCGTTTGCATCGTGCTCGGGCCCTCAGGTCACCGCGTAGCAACAGTGCCGCCGCCCCGCGACATGGCTTCGGATGCAGCCGTCGGCCGACTGGCGGCAAGGTCCGCGCGGGTCGGGGCGTCGCTGAGACCGGTCCTGCTTCGCGTGCCGGGCACGGGATGCGTGATGGTGTCGTGGGAGGACGCGCCGGACCGCGTGATCGTCAGCCATCCGTCGCTGTACTGGACGGCCGCCCACCTGACGGCGCTCTTCCCCCCGACGGCCGGGCGGGTGCTGGCAGAGGCAGGAGTGCGACCCGTGAGCCCGGACGAGGCCATCGGCGGCGGCGACCCGCGGCTCCTGATGCCCGCCGCCGCGGCCCTGCTTGCCCGGCCAAACCTCGCGAGCGCCGCGGCGGCAGTGAGACGGCGCGTGGCCGGGCGCGTGTCGACGGGCTCGGATGACGTGGCGTCCCTGAGGCTCGCTGTCAAGGCGGGCCTTCACGAGCGCGGCCTGGGGCTCCGCCACGCCTGGCGGGTGTGGGCCGTGGCCGGGCCATGCGCCACCGTGGCGGAGGCCGCGGCTGCCGGGCGCGCCGACGATGCTGAGGGCGTCGTGCCGGATGACGTCATCGGGCTGGCGTACCTGAGCGCGTGCCTGCCGCGCCCGGGGTCGGGAGCGGGGCTCGCGCTGGAGCAGCTGATGACGTCGACGAGCTGCCCAGGGAGCCGCGACCGCGTGAGCTCGGCGTGGCTGGCCGCGTGCCTGGCGGGCAGGGCAGCGGCCGTGAAGGGGCTGGGCCTGGGGGCCGAGTCACGGGCATCGCTCGCGGCGAGAGTCCTGAGCCGGCTGCCCGCAGCAGACCGGGCGGCGCGGTCGTGGCTGTGGCTGCAGCGCCGGTCCTCGGCCTCGGTCAAGACGCGGGGCGTCGGGGGCCGGCAGGAGTCGCGACTCACACACGTCGAGGCGGGGGGCGGGTACGCCTCTGACGCGGCCGCGGCGGAGTCTGCGCTGCTCTCGGAGCTCGGGCACAGGCAGCGGTGCGGTGTGATGGGGGGCGAGCACGCGCTGCTGCAGCGTCTGGCAGAGCTGGCAGAGCGCGAGCCGGGATCGTCGGAGCTGGGTCTGCTCGCGGCCTGTCGCTGGCTCGCGCAGCTCGGGGGCCGTGACGCTTTGGCGCTTAAATGGTTGGGCCGCTTGCTGCTCGACTCAGGCCGCGCCAGGGCCGCACTCGAGACGTACGAACTAGCCCTGTCGGCCGCCACCGACTCTTCTGGCCCTGACAGCCTGGCAGCGGCGGTGGAGTGGGATCAGATCGGGGCGTGCAAGCTGAGGCTTGGGGACAGGGAAGGTGCTTTGGAGGCCCACGAGCGAGCGCTGTCGACCGCACGGGCCGTCGGGGGCGAGTCGCACCGAGTCGTTGGGTCGGCATGGGACAACCTAGGAGTGTGCCTGGCCAGGGCGGGACGCTTCAATGAGGCGCTCTGTGCGTTCGACCAGGCGCTGGTGATCAAGCGGGCTGCCCTCGGCGACCGGCACTTCAGAGTTGGGGCGCTGCTCGGGAACATCGGGATGTGCAGAGCCGAGACAAAGGACCCAGACGGGGCGCTGGAGGCGCTCGAGCGTGCGCTGGACATCCTTCGGGCAGCGCTCGGCGAGGGACACCCCCAGGTCGGCTCTGCCTGGGGCAGCCTCGGGGTGCTCAAGTCCAGGCTTGGGGTCGACGGGGCGATGGAAGACCAGGAACGGGGCCTGGCCGTGCTGCGCGCGGCGCTCGGCGACGGTCACACCAAGGTGGGCGAGGCCTGGTGCAACCTTGGGGCGCGAAGGTTTCGCACCGGTGACACGCCCGGGGCGCTCGACGCGTTCAGCCGGGCGCTGGCAATCCACAAGGCTTCGTCGGACGTCTGGACGGCGGGCCTCGGGTCCATCTGGGGAAACGTGGGGAACTGCAGGTCCAAGCTCGGGGACGCCGCGGGCGCGCTGGAGGCGTACGAGCTGTGCCTGACGATCAAACGGGCGACCATGGGGGACAAGCACCACGAAGTCGGGCAAGCTCTCCGCATGCTCGGCATGTTCAAGATGCAGTTGATGGACTGCGCAGGCGCGCTGAGCCTGCTCGTGGAGGCGCGCGACATCTTCCGGGCAACGTTCGAGGCCGGGCACCCGCACCGCTCGGTCGTGCAGGAGGCCATCGATCTTTGTGCGCGCGCGCTCGTCGAGTGATTCGGGCGGGAGACTCGACAATGCACACAGTTGCACTCATTGCAAGCGAGCCGCAATCAGCGCCCGAATCACTCGCTCTGTCTGGCATGCGCGTGGGGCCCTGCGTGGCGGTCCTTCTGCCAGCGCGCACCATGTGGCCTGACTGCTGCAGCGGGAAATGTCGCCCTCTTTCCCCAGAAACGCTGCTCCGTGCCTGCAGAGGCGAAGCGGCCGGCGGCCGGACCCAGGTGGCGTCGAAGCCACACCATCGCGCCGCTTCCCGCATCCCTCGGCGCGGCTGCCTCTGCGGCACCCGGACGAGGTTGGCGGGCCCACAACAGGCGCGCCCTGACCCCCTCACGGCGGCGGCGCGCTGGCGGCGGCCACCCCGCCACCGCCAGCCCCTGCCCTCTTCGGCGGTGTCCCCGCTGCGGCCGCCACTTCGGCCGCAGCCGTCTCCGCCGCTCTGCGCATCCGCTCTACCCGCTCTGCCCTCTCCTTCTCGGCGTCCTCCTCGTCCCTCGCCTTCCCCTCGTACTCCACCGACGACTCGCTGGCGAAGGAATATCGTCGCTGCGGCAGGATCCGCCCGCTGAGCACACCCAGGCCTCGCAGCGCGTCCTCCACGCTCTCCCCCAGCGCGCCCCCGTCCGCCTCGTCCCCCGCGTGAAGGCCCACCGTCGCCGACGCGTTGAACGCAATGTGCAGCGCCTCCGCCTCCGTGATCTTCCCCGTGACCGCGGCGAGCGTCGCCCGGTGGATGACGTCATCGGCCTTGGCCGTCGCCCGCGCGATCGTCGACTCCAGCGCGCCGGCGACCGAGCCGCGGCGGCGCGCGGCGTTCGCCCCCGCCGGCTGCCCTCCCCCCTCGGCCGCTGTGCCAGCCACCCGGGCAGACGCCGCCTCTTGTTTCGGGGCCGTGCCGCTGCCCCCCCGGGCTCGTGATGACGTCTCCGCACCGGCTCCTGACACGCCTCGGTCCCCCTTGTCCGTGCCGGCGTGCCGCAGCGACCTCGAACCGGCTCCACCAGAGGCCGACCCTGCCTCGGCCGCGGCAGTCGTGTCGTCGTCGCCCTTGGCCCCCGCGGCCACGTAACCGCTCGCTGGGTGGTCCGGCAGAGCTCCCGACCGCATCGCACGCGCCGCCTTCCGGAGGTTTCGCCGCTCTGCCGGCTTCCCTGGACGCTTCCTTGCGTCTCGCTCGGCTCTGCGCAGAGCTGCGTTGGCGCGCGCGTCCTCCATGAGTGCGTCCGGGTCGCGTCCCGTCCTCGCCGCGATGTCACGAAGCTGCGCGCGCCGCTCTGCCGGGCTGCGGGAGAGGGTTACTCCCTCGACCGCCAGCGCGTCGGCGTCGTCGCTGCCGCTGCCGCTGGCCCCGCCGGCGTCGACAGCGGCCGAGGCCGGGCCCCCGGGGACTACAGCCCCGTCAGCCGCGGCCAGCTCCCCCTCCGCCTCGGCCGCCGCGGCGGCCATGGCCCCGTCCTCGTCCGACGACGACGCGTCCATGCCCGCGGCCCGCCTCCGCCTCCGCTCCTGCCGGATGCGGAGTTTCATCATCGTCTTCACCACGCCGCGCATCATGGCAGAGCCGTCGACGTCGACGCGGAAGGCGTCTCTCGCGCCGCTCCGGGCCAGGTGAGCGATGGCCTGGGCGCGCTCCGACACCGTCGCGCCGCCGCCCCCGCCCCAGCCCTCGGGGTCCTCCATCACGGGGTCTGACCCCTTGAGCAGCCCGGCGGCGAGGCCTGACCGGTGCTTCAGCATGTCCAGCGTCCATGCCTCGAAGTCCTCCCCTGCGGCAAGGGGCGGGGCATTCGGCGGCGATGGCGCGGGGGGAAGCGCGGCCGGGCGGGGCGGAGGGCGCGTGCATAGTGAGGGTTCTGGCCTCGGGACGGCGACAACGGCGTGGGCTTGCGACGAGCATTCCGCCGAGACGCGGTGTCCCCGCCGCTCGCCGCCTCACCTCCCTCGCCGTCCCACAGCCGCCGCCAGCCGTTGCGGTACGCGATCCGGCGGTTTTTCTCGAGCACCAGGTTGAGAGCCTTGCGCCGCTGCCGTTTTTCGAGCGCCTTGAACACGGCCAGGCGCCACGTGCTAAGCGGCCGGCCGCGGCGGGCCTCGAGCGCCTTGAGCTTCCGCTGCGGGGAGACCGGGGGTAACGGTGCGGGGCGCAGGGGCGAGGTGTGAACGGCGGACGGGGCAGCGCTGCGGCAGGGGGGGAGTCATGGCCCGCATTGAACCCCGCAGCGCTCAAGGCTAGGGCCGACGTGGTGCGCCGGAAGCGGAAAGCAGAGCGGCGTAGCAGCACCCGGTGGCCGGGCGAGGCCGCAAAAGCCGGTCTCACGTCGGATCGGGTGTACCGATCGCGGGCCGCTCGCAGCTTGTCGGTGAGCTCCTGGAACTGGGCGTTTGCGCGTTTCAGCCCGTCCTCGACCTCCTGGTCGTACGCCGCCGAGGCCTGCAGGGACGCGTGCTTGTCCCGGAACTCGTTCACGTCGCGCGCCGCGGCGCGCGCCGCCGCCTCTGCCGTCCGCTCCCATTCCAGCAGGACGAATGTGCGCCGCTCCTGCCCCTGCGCCTCGACCAGCGCCTGGGTCCTGCGCCGCTCCGCCTCGAGCTCGATGGCCCGCCGCCCCGCCGCGGACATTGCCCACTGCCGCATCAGAGCGATGATCCGCTGCCCCAGCGCAACAACCTCCCGTACCTCCGCCCGTTTCCGCACCGCGTCCAGCCGCGACAGCGTGCGCTGCTCCACCACGATCCCGGGCCGGATGCAGACGGGGTGGTGCCGGCCCATGCCGTTGTCCCCGCCGCGGAGGACGCGGACGCGGCGGCCGTTGGGTGCCTTGCGGGGCCATGCGACCCGCGTGCCTATGTCGTCCATCTCGCCCGGAAGCTGCCCGACGGCGCTGTACGCCGCAGCGGCCTCCAGGGCGCGCTGCTCCGCGTCGATCCGCTCGACCACGGCGTCCGCGGCGTCCTTGCCGGTCGGCTGCGAAGGGAACAGCGGGGAGGGGCAGAAGCGGTTTGTGATCCCGTTGTGGCATCGAATGCAGCCGACAGCGGCGGCGCGAAACACACGGCAAACGGCGAGCACGGGGCGCGATCACGAGTAAGGCACCGGGCGGCTGGGCCGGAACCGCCGCGGCGGGGCCATCGCGCGCCGCGCCTCACCTCCGCCGCGCCGACGTCCAGCTCGTGGAGCCGGTCCAGGTCCGCGCCCACCATCACGCCGGCCACGGCCGCCGCCTCGTCCAGCCCGCTGGCCCGTGCCTCCCGCTTCGCCGCCTCCAGTTTCTCCTGGACAGCCCGGATCGCCTCGCGACGAGCCTTGCGCCGCACCGCCGCTCGCCTCGTCTTCTCGGCCTCCCACCGCTGCCGCTCCGAGCTCTTCCCCGCGAACCACGACGCGAAACCGCCGCCCACCTGGCTCTGCCGGGCCTGGTCCGCCTTCCAGGCCTCGAACTCCCGCTTCTCAGCGACGCCCGCCGTCACCGACTGCGGGAGCGGACCCCACACCAGCGCGCCCCCGCGCTTCCGCGACCGGTACGGCACCAGCCCCCGCACCCTGGACCCCAGCCGCTCCGCGATGACGTCACACGGGCAGTCGGTGAAGGCCACCGCCGCCTCGGTCTCCGCCACCGGACCGTACGGTCCGGCGAAGTCGCCTAGGACCCTGAGCAGCTCTGCCCGGTCCAGGTCGAAGCGGACTCGTGTCACCAGCGGGACGGCGTGTCGCCTGGAGCGACGCCGGGCCGCTGCCTCCTCCGGGCTGTTGACGTCGACCACCCTTCCCCGCCTGACCCGCCAGTCCGGGCGGCGGTAGAACCGGTGCGACCGGTGAAACCGCTCCCTGGAGGGACGGTCGGGCAGAGCCGGCAACGCGGCGCCGCGCCCGCCGCGGGCGGGGCCCGTCCCGCCGGCGCGGGGCGGCCGGGGCGCCGGGGGCGGTGGGGGCGGCAGGATGGTGTCCGTGTCGACGCGAAGCCGGGCGATGGCGTTGAGGGAGTTGGGACGGAGGAAGACGTCGGCGAGAGCCGGTCCCGGCGGAAAGATCCGCCGCTCGATCTCGTCCAGCGACCCGAAGAACCACCGGACAGAGCCCGAGGGAGGGTCAGCCGCCGCCGGCGGTGCCGCCCCAGCGTGAGAGCCGCGGCGGCCGACGGAGCCGCGGCGGCCGACGGAGCCGAGACGGCTGAGGAAGCCGAGACGGCCTCTTCGCCCGGCAGAGCCGATCCCGGCGCCGGCGGCGTCGTCGTCCTCGTCGTCGTCCTCGTCGTCGTCCTCTTCCTCCTTCCCGGCCCCTGCCTTGGCCTCCGCCGCCTCCTCATCCGCAGCCTCCTCGTCCGCCGCCAGCAGCGCCGTCGTCGCGGCCGTCTGGAGCTCTGCCGGGACACACTTCGAGTACTCTGCCAGGGCAGCCTCCTCGTCGCCCCCCAGATCCGAGTCCTCCTCCGGCGCCGACAGGGTGAGAGACGACGCGTCGCTCAGCCCGCCGCCGCTCGACGCGTCCGTCCCGTCGTCCGGACGACCACCACTCTCCTCGTCGGAGCCCAGCCGCCTCGCCTCGGCCTCCGCCCCGTCGGCCGGACCCCCGCCCCCGCCTGCCCCCCGGCCCCCGCCGCCCCGCCGCCCCCTCCTCTTCCGGTGACCGCTCCACCAGTCGCCGAAACCGCTACCCACGCTGTCCGCAGACGAGTCAGACCCGCCAGAAGACACCGCCCCGGCAGAGCCCCCAGCCGCGGCCTCTGCCTCCCGCCGCAGAGCCCTGGCCGCCGACGTCGCCGCCCCCGGCCCCGCCACCCCCGCCCTTGCAGCCCGCCGCAGCACCCGCCGCCGCCGCCGCTCCGCCCGCTCCCCCGCCCTCGCGGCCTCCCTCGCCTCACCCCTGTGCAGAGCCGCAGCCTGCGCCGCGAAGGCGGGGCCGCAGTGCACCCCGCCCCCCGCCCCCGCGCCCCCGGCCCCGCCGTCGTCCGCGTCATCCCCGTCGTGAAACCCCGGCCGGAGCACCACTGGCAGAGCCGACGCGTCGGTCGGTGGTCCGAGACCACCGTCGGCCGCGTCGCCCCTCCCGTCGTCCGCGACCTCCGGCGCGGGCCCCCGCCTCGCAGCCGCCAGCGCCCCTGCCACCTTGGCCGCCACCACCACCACGGAGCGACGCCGGTGTCGCTCGGCCGCCTCGGCCCTCGCCGCGTCGCCCGCCGCCGGGCCGACGTCGACCCGACGCTCCAGCGGTTTCAGCGCCTCGTGCGGGTCGAAACCGCCAACGCCCGACGGCACGCCGACGTCGAACGCGAAAGCAGAGCCGGCCTCCGTACCGAAGGCCCAGCAGCCGCCGTCGAGGCAGGGGGGTGCCCGGAGGAAGACAAGAGACAGCGACGGCCTGGCGGGCGGGTAGAGCCCGCGGCGGATCGCCTCGACGTCCTGGGGCCGGAGAGTGTTGGTCGCACCGGCGGGCGGCGGCGGCGGCCGCTGATGGAAGCCGGTGGGCGGCTCGTCGTGGGGACGCGACGCGACCGCGGAGAGAGACAGCAGCGCGAGCGACGGGTCCCCCGCGGACGCGAAGCCGCCGGACCGCGCCTCGCTGGGGTCGAAGGAGACGCGGGCCGTCCAGTGGGCCGCGCCGCGGCCGGAGGCGGAAGCCAGGCTCCCGGGGCCGGGCCGGGGCAGCGGGGCCGGCGGGCCGGGGGACGGCTCTGCCGGGTCGTCGCTGTCTGCGGGGTCCGCCGGGGCGGGGTCGTGGTCGTCGTCGTCGCCGGGGGAGGCGGAGGCGGCCGCCTGAGGCTGGTCAGAGGCCGCCCGCCCCCCGCCGGCCGGACCCGAGCCGCGGCCCCCTCCCCTCCGGCTCTGCCCATGGCTCTGCCCCCTGCTCTGCTGCTGCGGGCCGTCAGCCCCCCCTCCCGCGTCGTGGCCCCCGTGCCCCCCTCCCGCCCCCGCCTCCCCCGCCTG
>Ga0136560_1000916_pt1 | contig 15007 bp, 15 predicted proteins | sample AntRauMeHopE1497_FD_104925 | JGI IMG/M metagenome (GOLD analysis project Ga0136560, IMG submission 104925) | Saline lake microbial communities from Rauer Islands, Antarctica - Metagenome Hop E1 #497 | ecosystem: Environmental > Aquatic > Non-marine Saline and Alkaline > Saline | place... | reverse complement strand
GACCGCGCCCATACAACTGAGCGTAACGGCGTAGGCATAGCTGAGCTGAAACTGATGGCCAAGCAAGAAAACACCGGCACAAATTGCCAAAATAAAGGCACGGAATCGAAACCAATGTGCCAGAATGGCTGCAATCAGGGCAAGGTAAGCAAGGGCAGAACGTATCAGCAGCACAGGGGCATATCTCTGAATGGCAGAGCGAGGTAAATCAGGAAAACGGCGCTGTACCCGGTTTCAGCCATTACGAGCATTGCATCAACGACCTGCCCACTCAAAGCCGTTTCAAGCTTATCCGTGGTCAGCTATAGAGCCGTCGGTGAACAAAAATTCCCGCAGATACTTGTCCATGGTCGGGTCTTTGCGCCGAATCCATTCCAGCACCATCGCAGCGTGTTCTTTTTCTTCGTCGCGGTTGTGGGCCAGAATGGCTTTGAGCTCTTCGTCTTTGCAGGAATCGACCCGCTGGTTATACCAGTCAACGGCTTCGAACTCTTCCATCAACGAGCTGACGGCCCGGTGCATATCCCGCGTTTCATCGGACAATTCTCCAACCGGTTCGTGGTAGCTGTCGTTCGCCATAGTGTGTTCCTCATCGCTGTGTTGTGAGTAATAAAAGGCTCTGTTACGCCATGCTGTTCTCAACGTAAAAGAGCCTTTTGAACATAGCTGATAACAGCTCGTTTAGACAGGCGCTCAGCCGCGAAAGCCCTTACCCACCAGATAGACCTCCCGCGAGCGGGCGCGGGAAGAATCCGGTTTGCGCACCACCACTTTATCGAACTTTTCACGCACGGCTTTCACGTAACCGTCATAACCTCCACCGTGGAAAACCTTGGCCACGAAACTGCCTTTGGACTTCAGCACCTGGCTGGCCATATCCAACGCCAGCTCGATCAAATACATAGACGCCGCCTGGTCTGCCGCGTTCACACCGCTGATGTTGGGCGCCATGTCTGAAATCACCACGTCTACTTTTGCATCGCCCAGTACCGCCATGATTTCTTCAAAAACCGCGTTCTCGGTGAAATCGCCCTGAATAAATTCGACACCGGCAACGGCGTCCATGGGCAGAATGTCTGAAGCTATTACCCGGCCTTTGTGCCCCACCAGATCGGTGGCCACCTGGGACCAGCCACCAGGCGCAGAACCCAGGTCCATTACTGTCATGGTGGGTTGGATGAGCTTGTCTTTGGCGTTAATTTCAAGAAGTTTGTAGCTGGCACGAGAGCGGTAGCCATCCACTTGCGCTTTTTTCACGAAAGGATCGCTGACGTGCTCTTCCAACCAGCGGTTACTGCTTTTTGATCGGGCCATAGTGTCTCTTTGTTAAACAGGCAATAGTCATTCTTTGTTGACCGAGCCATGTGAGGCTCTAAACATTGGGCGAATCGCGCCATTGTACGCCCAGGGCCAGAACCCCGCAAAACGAGCTCCGCAAAAGCGCCCCGCGCGCAGGCACCAGCGCACTGACAGCAAACCGGCAGCCACGTACAATAGCCCCACTAAATAATAGCCCCCTGAGCTCTGCACACACTAACGGGACATGACCGTGAAGCTGGATGACATCAAAAAACTGCAGCAAAAAAAATACCGCGAGGCTTTCGGACACTATCTGGTGGAAGGCGAGCATCTGGTGCTGGAGTTGCAAAAAGCTGCCAGCCGCCAGCCCGCGTTGAAAGCCTCAGAACTTTACGTAACGGAGGCTTATCAACACTGGCAAAGCCCGTTCACCACGTACGTGATTGGCGAACGCCAGATGGCGCGGCTGGCAGATACCAAAACACCTCAGGGTATTTTGGCGGTCGTGCCAATACCAGTGGCCGTTATAGCGCCTGAAATGGCGCCGATAATCACGCCCGCCGCCGATTCGCATCCCAACCTCGAAAAAGCCATTTATCTGCACGAGGTGCAGGACCCAGGCAACTTGGGCACCATTTTACGCACTCTGGCCTGGTTCGGCGGTTTTCGCTGCCTGCTCAGCCCCGGCAGCGTTGACCCCTACAATCCAAAAGTGGTGCGTGCCAGCATGGGCGCGATATTTCATCTGCCGCTGGAAACCGATGTTGAGCTAGCCAGCCTGAGCCAGCGATTTCACCGTCTGGCTTGCCTTGACTTGAATGGCCGCAGCTTAACCGAGCCCGGCTTCGCCGACCACGACTGCTATTTGTTCGGCAACGAAGCCCGCGGCATTCCGGCTCAGGCCCTTGATGAGCTGAACGCCACCGCCTACACCATAAACGGCAAAGGCCAGATTGAATCTCTCAATCTGGCCTCGGCGGTCAATATTTGCAGCTGGGAGCTGATGCGCAGCTGATCATTTAACAGCAATTGCGCGTCAGCAAAAGCTATTCAACAGATGCTCTTCAATGCTTACTCGTCAACAGAGTTACGAATCAGGAAGTCAAAGGCGCTAAGGGCCGCTTTGGAACCTTCGCCCATGGAAATCACGATCTGCTTGTAGGGCACTGTGGTGGCATCACCGGCGGCAAATACGCCAGGAATGCTGGTTTCGTTGCGCTCGTTGATGATGACTTCGCCGTGCTTACTGAGTTCGATATCGCCTTTCAGCCACTCGGTGTTGGGTATCAGGCCGATTTGTATAAACACGCCTTCAAGCGTTACGTGAACATTTTCACCGCTGTTGCGATCGGTGTAGTCCAGACCATTCACCTTACCGTTGGCACCGGTCACTTCGGTGGTCTGGGCCGATACCGCGATATCCACGTTCTTCAGACTACGCAATTTGCGCTGCAATACTTCGTCAGCGCGCAATTCGGCACCAAATTCCAGCAAGGTTACGTGGCCAACAATACCGGCCAGGTCGATGGCGGCTTCCACGCCAGAGTTACCGCCGCCAACCACCGCTACGCGCTTGCCTTTGAACAACGGGCCGTCGCAGTGCGGGCAGTAAGCCACACCCTTGTTGCGGTACTTGTCTTCACCAGGAACACCCAGCTGGCGCCAGCGGGCACCGGTAGACAACACCAATGTGCGGGCCTTCAGCGAGGCACCGTTGGCCATGCGGATTTCATGAGGCATGCCCGGCTTTGTCGCCGGAATCAGCTTTTCGGCCAGCTGCAGGTTCATGATATCCACGCCATACTCTATTACGTTCTGCTCCATCGCGGCCACCAACTTGGGGCCTTCGGTGTAGGGCACGGAAATCAGGTTTTCAATACCCATGGTGTCCGCAACCTGGCCACCAAAGCGTTCGGCGGCAATACCGGTAGAGATGCCTTTGCGGGCTGCGTAAACAGCCGCTGCGGAGCCGGCGGGGCCGCCGCCGATGACCAACACTTCAAAGATACCCTTCTGGCGAAGTTTATCCGCTTCACGGGCGTCGGTGTTGGTGTCCAGCTTGGCCACAATTTCTTCCAGCTTCATTCGGCCCTGGCCAAACAGCTTGCCGTTCAGGTACACGCTGGGCACCGCCATGATTTCGCGCTCTTCCACTTCGGCCTGGAACAAGGCGCCGTCAATAGCGGTGTGCTTCACGCTTGGGTTAAGCACACTCATCAGGTTCAGCGCCTGCACCACATCGGGGCAGTTCTGGCACGACAGCGAAAAATAGGTTTCAAATTCAAAATGGCCGTCAAGTTCCTGAACCTGCTGGATCAGCTCCGGGGTGGCCTTGGAAGGATGCCCACCCACCTGCAACAGTGCCAACACCAGAGACGTAAACTCGTGGCCCATGGGGATACCGGCGAAACGTACACCTACGTCGGTGCCCACACGGTTGATGGCAAATGACGGGCGACGCACGTCTGAATCACCATCTTCACGCAGGGTGATCATGTCAGACAACCCGTCGATTTCTTGCAGCAGTTCATACAGTTCGTTGGCTTTTGCGCTGTCGTCCAGCGCGGCAACCAGCTCGATGGGCTGCTTCACGTTGTCCAGGTAACCTTTTAATTGGCCTTTCAAATTGGCATCTAACATTTTGTCGTCCTTTATAAGGAATAAAGCCGGTGAACCGGCTCGATTTTAGCCGGTTGTTCTGAGTTGATGCCGTTAAGATACGGCGCCTGACAAACAAGCTCAAATCAATTGATTCAAAAACTGCGATAGATATTTACTATTAATGAGCGCCGGCCAGTTCACATACAGTTGAAAGAGTTTCTGCAGTATTTTTGCATTAAACCAGATGGTGCATTTTGATATGGGTGCAGCTGGACTATCATGGGCAACTGAATCTGGCCACTCGGAATAAGGTACTCCATGTTTCTAGAACGTTTTCACTGTGAAAAGGATGGCCGCGTCTACATCAGCGCCGCCCAGGCCAGCCTGTTTGCCAAGGAAGTGGCCGGGGACTTTAACCCGATTCACGATCCGGACGCCCGCCGCTTCTGCGTGCCGGGGGATTTACTGTTCGCGGTGGTACTTTGGCGTTTTGGCCTGTCAACGAATATGACCTTCCACTTTCGCGCCCTGCTGGGTAAAGACGTACCTCTGGAATTTCGCGAAGGCGCCGACGGCACCATTCAGGTATGCGACCAAGCCGGCAAGGTGTATCTGGAAGTGGCCCGCAGCGGCGACACCACCACCGACAAGGTGTTCATTGAGGAATTTACCTTGGGTTACGTGGCAGCCTCGGGCAAAAACTTCCCGCACACGATGAAGCCTTTGATGGAATCCAACGGCGTGATGTTCAACCCGGACCGGCCAATGGTGATGTACGACAGCATGACTGTCACATTGGATCGCCTGCACGCGGCGTCACCGGAACTGGAGCTGCATAACGCCACCCTGGAAGCCAATGGCAAGCGTGGCCAGGTCACTTTGGAGTATCGCCTGATGTCAGGCGATCAGGCGGCGCTTGGTACCGTATCCAAACGGTTGGTGCTGGGCGGCTTGCGCCCTTATTGCCCGGACGCCATGGCCGATGTCGTGGCGCAGTTCTACCGCCTGAAAGCCCGCGGTGTGAATTACGGCACCGACATCGCCATCAGCTGATGCACTTCTTATACTGACCAGAAAATTTCTCGCAGACATGAAAAAACCCGGAAATTCCGGGTTTTTTCATACCAGACCCGTGAAGGGCCTGATTTTTCTGACTCTCCGCAAGAAGCTAGATCAGATTTTGCCAACCAGATCCAGTGAAGGAGACAGTGTCGCTTCGCCTTCCTGCCACTTGGCGGGGCACACTTCGCCCGGGTGCTTACGCACGTATTGAGCGGCTTTAACTCGACGCATCAGCTCGGACGCATCACGCCCTACGCCTTCAGCGGTGATTTCCATGGCCTGAATGATGCCATCCGGATCGATCAGGAAAGTCGCACGGTCTGCCAGGCCTTGGCCTTCACGCATCACGCCAAAGTTGTTGGTAATGTTGCCGGTTTGATCGCCAACCATGTAGTACTGAATCTTGTTGATGGTTTCAGAAGCGTCGTGCCAGGCTTTATGGGTGAAGTGGGTGTCTGTGGATACAGAAAACACTTCAACGCCCATCTTTTGCAATTCTACATACTTATCAGCTACGTCGCCCAGTTCGGTGGGGCATACGAACGTGAAGTCAGCCGGGTAGAAGAAAAATACAGACCACTTGCCTTTTACGTCTGCTTCGGAAATCTCAACGAACTCGCCCCGTTTGAAAGCAGTTGCGTTAAACGGTTTAATTTCAGAATTAATGATACCCATAAAATATTGCCTTTTGCTTGCCAGATGGTTAATTGATGCGCACCACTATAGTGATGATAAGTGCTTAACAAAAATTGATAATACCCAAGCATGGGATAGCTTAAAGCTATTTACTGCAATCCTTTCCGCCTTGCGTCGGCGGCGGGTAATCCGAGTATGTGGATGTCAAGCCTCGCTATTTCAAGGTGGCGACCGGGGCGCTGGTGCCGTCACCCGGTGTGGTTTCCAGCACCGTCAGCCGTACATCCACGGTTACCTGCAATTCGCCAAGCGCAGCGGCCCGGGCCAAGCCCTCGGCTTTGGCGCGATAAAAGTGCGGGGTCATCGCCAACAGGTCTGCAATGGCGCCTTCATCAACCAGTGCAAGGCTGAAATTAATCGTTTGCCGCCCTATTACCTGAAAGCCCGGAGGCGCTTCGCAGGCGTTGGGTTTGTCGACCTCGGGCTTAAGTACCGGGTAAATTACCTCCCGCAATTCGCGCATATGATCCGGCCCCGCGCCTACAACAATAACCCGGCCGCCAGAGCACAGTACCCGCCGGAACTCGGGATACACCGGAAACCCAAACAGGCTCAAAATGCAGCCTAAGGACCCGTCAGCCAGCGGTATATTGGCGTTGCTGCCGACCACCCATCGCGTTGCTTTTGACTGTTTTGCCGCAGCCAGCACCGCCGGTTTTGAAATGTCCAGGCCCACAAAGGACAGTTGCTGTTCGTGTTTCTGACCTGACAAGCAAGCCTCAAGCTGGCGCAAATAATAGCCTTCGCCGCAACCCGCATCCAGACAGGCAAAAGCTTCTTCCATTTCCGGCCGGGTTTCAATGCCCTCACCCTGTGTGTCAACGGCTTCCGCAACCGCTTGCACAACCGCTACGGCTATAGGCTGATAGTACCCGGCATTTAAAAAACGCTGGCGCGCGGCCACCATTTCCTTGCTGTCACCAGGGGCCAATGACCGCTTGTTCTGCACCGGCAGCAGGTGCACATAGCCCTGGCGGGCGTTATCAAAACTGTGGCCGTTGGCGCAGCGCCAACTGTTTTGTTGCATCAGCAGGGGTTGTCCGTCTAACGGGCAAATAAGGTGGTTAAATGGCGTTATGGTCATAATCAGAGGGTATCGCTGGCAGATGTGCGGGGAGCGCCTTGGTCACGGCGTTGCTGGGCGCTATCTTAGCGCTAGGATAGCACTCTCATGGCACCTTTATTGAGCGGCTTCACACCCGGGGGCTAGCGCAGTTGGCTGTCTTTGCTGGCCCGTCTGTTAACGCCGCCGCTTTTGCCCTGCTGTTTTTCCAGCTCGGCCTGGCATTGTATGCACAGGCGCACACCCGGCACCGCAACCCGCCGGGCCTCGGGTATGTCCCGGTCGCATTCTTCACAATGGGCCAGGCTATCGCCCGCACCCAGGCTGCTTCTGGCTTTATTAACCGCGTCTTCAACGCTGGCGTCGATCTGATCTTGCACGGCGCCATCCCGTGCCCATCCTCCGGCCATAATCCCTACTCCTTTGGCAGCTACGTTGTCTTAACTATAGCTTGGTTATTGTTCCATTGACGTGTTGCCGCGGTTTCACCATTTCAACACGAGGCTTATCCGTTGCTGTACCTACAGGTTACAAAAAAGCACACAAAGGCTTTGCAATGACCTCGTTTGCGTGTAGAGTGCCTCCCGTCGGAAAGATTTAGCAAAGCACTTCATCAATAGAACGTATTAAGTAACGCATCGTCCTGTTTTTGATCACGCCTCATTTTTTGTTTCCCGCATACCGCTGATCCGTCGTCATTAAGGATGACTGACAGCACATTACTTTAAAGAATTCAGGATTATTATTATGTCTACAGTTACCGGTACCGTTAAGTTCTTCAATGAAGCAAAAGGTTTTGGCTTTATCACTCGCGAAGGCGGCCCCGACGTATTTGTTCACTACAGCTCTATTCAAGGTGGCGGATTCAAGACCCTGGCCGAAGGCCAACAGGTTGAGTTCACTGTTACTCAGGGCCAGAAAGGTCCTCAGGCAGAGAACGTTGTAGCTGTCTAAGCTAGAACAGATAATTGTGCTGTGAATAACAGCCAATAATCAAAAAAGGCAGCTTCGGCTGCCTTTTTGCTGTCCGCCTTTTGTGTACGTGCTTTTCCTTCCCCGCTAATGAATACACTTCGCCCCCGCCAACGTAACCACAATAACGCAGCTTCATTGACGTACAACTCGAAAAGACTGATCACAAGGCCACGCTATGCCCGCAAAACCGATTTTATTCTACGATGGTCAATGCCCGTTGTGCCGCCGCGAGATTGACCACTACCGCAAGGTCGACAAGCAATCACGCATCGACTGGCAGGATATATTCGCCAACGACACTACCCTGGCCCAGTACCAGCTTAGCCACACAGATGCGATGAAAGTCATTCACGCCGTAGACAACGCAGGCAATCTGAAGTCTGGCGCCCACGCGTTTGTGGTGGTGTGGCAGGAACTACCGGGTTACCGCCATTTGGCGACAGTGTTGAAGAAACTGCACCTGGTTGGCCTGGTGAACCGAGCCTATATGGTGTTCGCCCGCCTGCGCTTTCGGTCGCGGTGCAAGCAGGGTTGTGAGTTGCCGCCACGCTAGGCTTTCAGGTATCGCGCCTAACGCAACAGCAAAACTACCGGTTACTTAACTATGGCCCTGTAATTACCAGGGCCCAACCACGTAACCGAGCTTGTCGGGCAGCCACAGCGCAATGCCCGGCACCAATGCAACCAGCAGCAGGCTTACGCCCATAGCGGCAATAAACACCAGCGCCCAACCCAAGGTGTGCTCCAAGCGGATATTGGCAATACGGGTGGTAACCATCAGGTTCACCGCCACCGGCGGGGTAAATTGACCAATCGCAATGTTCATGGCCAGCAGAATACCGAACCACACCGGGTTCCAGCCGAAGTGGTTCATCAGCGGCAGTACGATGGGAATCAGGATCAGGTAAATGGATACCGCGTCCAGCAACATACCCGCCAGCAGCACCAGCAACATCACCAGTCCCAGCAGAACCCAGCCGTTGTCTGACAGCGACAATAGAGCATCTGCTAAATGCTGGAAGGTGCCCAGAGTGGTGCCAGCCCAGGCAAAAATACCCGCCAAAGCGATAATCAGCATCACCACGCCGGAGGTAACCGCAGCGTCGGTGACCAGATCGTAAAGCCCGCGCAGGCTCAGGTTGCGATAAATCAGGCAGCCCACAATTACCCCGTAGGTTACCGCCACCACCGCGGCTTCAGTGGGTGTGAACAAGCCGGAGCGCAGGCCACCCAGAATAATCACCGGCGCGAACAGGGCCGGCAAAGCCGCTTTAAAGCTGGGCCAGAACGGCGGCCGCTCTGATTTCTCAGGATCTTCCCAGCGATACTTACGGGAAAAATACAGCGCCGGCACCAGCAGCGACAGCCCCGCCAGAATGCCAGGGAACACACCGGCGGCAAACAACGCGCGCAAATCTACCCCCGGCACCACAATGGAGTACAGAATCAGCGCGATAGACGGCGGAATCAGAATGGCGGTAGACGACGACGCCGCAATCAGCGTGGCGGAAAACGGCTGCGGATAACCCGCCTTGCGCATACTCGGCAGCATCACCATGGCCACGGCGGCGGCATCGGCCGGGCCGGAGCCACTCATGCCGCCCATAATCAGGCATACCAGCACGGCAACAACGGTCAGGCCACCGTGGCGCGGGCCGATAACGGCTTGGGCAAAACGCACCAGACTGGCGGCCACACCGGCGCGTTCAAAAATCAAACCGGTCAATATAAACAGCGGTATGGCAATCAGCGGGTACTTGGCCACGCTGTTGTAGGTGTTAGTGCCAAAGGTGGCCAGCATGTCGGGCGACAGCCCGGCCACAATGCCTACCGCGCCGCCCAGCCCCAGGGCGATGGCCACGGGTACACCCAGCAGCAGCGCCACCATAAAACTGGCGATCATCAATAGATCAGGACTCATGAATGATCTCCGGATCGGCTTTGCCGCGCAGGCGATCTATCAAACTCTGGGTCATGCGTACAATTATGGCCAGTGCCATCAGCGGCAGCCAAATCACGTAAATCCAGTTGGGCAAGCCCAGCCCGGGTGACAACGACTCCCACTGGTACTCCTGCCAGGCAAATACGCTGCCGTACCAGGCGGTAATGGCAAACACCGTTACCCCTGCCGCCCACTGCAGCAGGTACACAGCTTTTCGCGCCGGAGCAGGCAGATGGTGTTCAACCAGCTCAATGCGAATGTGCTGATTGTACCGCGCCGCCACCGCCGCACCGGCGAAGGTCAGCAATGCCAGAAAAAATACCGAAAACTCTTCGGTAAAGGCAAAAGACGCATCAGTGGCGTAGCGCACAATCACGTTACCCAGGCTGATCAAACAGATCGCAATCAAGGAAACAGACGCCAAAAAGGCTTCTGGCCGGCACTTAGGGGGGCGGGTAGACATGAAAACTCCGGGTTGGGCAGCCCGGCTCCGCGCCAGAGTAATATTCCCGGCGCAGAACTCAGGCCAGAACACTTACTGCTGGCGGTCGGCGACGGCTTGCTGGGCCTGTTTTACCAGATCTACACCAATTCGCGGCGCCCATTCTTTGTAGACCGACTGGGTCGCGCTGATGAACGCATCGCGCTGAGCCGGCGTCAGTTCGGTGACGGTCACGCCACGCTCCTTGATGGCGGCCAAGGTGGCATCCAGCTCGCTGCGAGACTTTTCAATTTCCCACTGGCCGGCGTCAATAGCGGCCTGCTTCAGCAAGGCCTGATCGTCGGCGCTGAATGTCGCCCACACCCGATTGTTAACGCCAAACACCAGCGGGTCTGCCATGTAGTGCCACAGAGTCAGATGCGCCTGCCCTACCTGATCAATACGGGCCACATCAAACACCGACAGCGGGTTTTCCTGTCCGTCTACGGCACCAGTGGTCAGCGCCGGCTTGGCGTCGGCCCAGCTCATCTGCGTGGGGTTGGCGCCCAGCGCGTTAAAGGTGTCCTGGAACAGCGGCGAACCTACCACGCGGATTTTCAAGCCTTCCACATCCGCCGGCTCGCTGATCGCACGCTTGGAGTTGGACAATTCACGAAAACCGTTTTCGCCCCAGGCCAACGGCGTTACACCGCGTTTCTGGATGGCGGCAAAAACGGCCTCGCCGACCTCTCCCTGGGTAATCGCATCAATGGCGGCGTAATCCGGCATCAGAAACGGCAGCGAGAACAGGTTCAATTCCGGCACCTGGGGTGACCAGTTGATGGTGGAACCCACCGCCATATCAATCAACCCGGAACGCATGGCAGAAAACTCTTTGGTCTGGTCACCAGACACCAACTGGGAGTTGCTGTAAATTTTCATGTTGATACGCCCTTCCGAGCGCTCGTTCACAAGCTCTACCCATTTGTCTGCCGCCTGGCCCCAGGGAAAGGCCGATGGCAACACGGTAGATACGGTGTACTCGTCTTTGTATTGGGCGTGGGCAACAGATCCGAACAAGAGCGCGCCTGCGGCGACGGCGGCAACTAAAGTGAAACGTTTCAGCATGTTATTTTCCTTATTGTTTGGCGAGAAACTGGCCGCCGCACGGAAGCATAGAAGGCGACAGACCCGCGATTATAGGAGGGTCGCTCGGCGCGACGCAAAAAAAACTGCGGCGAGCCAGCGGTTAAGCCTATGTCGCCTTGAGACTACACCTCATTGCACACTATGCTTGTCAGCAGAACCAAGCCAATGCTGCTCTTATTAAAAGTAGCTCAACAAAACCAGGAGTTACTATGTCATCGCTTTCACACTCTCATCGCCGCGGTGGCAAATGGCCTGTTCTTTGCGCCTGGCTGGCCGTTATCGCACTCATTGCCGCCAGCACTCTAATGGCTGCGTCCGGGCCGGCGTTCCGCATGGAATGGATTGCGCTGGGCGATGCCTTCAGCTGGCTGCGACTGGGCGCGCAGCTGGCAGCGATAACCGCCATACTGGGCATAGTGACGATCATAATTGCTGGCTTGTGCCGGCGCTGGGGCGCGGTTTTAACCGGCGCTGTGGCCGCTGTGGTGGCGGTTACGATGATTGCGATGCCGGTGCAAATGCAGCAGAGGGCACAAACGGTACCGCCTATTCACGACATCACCACCGATATGAACAATCCGCCGGCGTTCGTGGCCCTCGCCCGTGCCCGTGAAGCCGCGCCCAATGCGGTGGATTACCCCGGCATTGAGACCGCGCGCCAGCAGCAGGCTGCTTACCCGATGCTGCAGCCTGTCACACTGGCGGTGCCCATGGCGCAAGTGCAAACGGCGACAAGGGATCTGATTGCGGCTCGTGGTTGGCAACTGGCCGAGGCCAGCGCTAAATCCCTGGAAGCAACGTCCACCACTGTTGAAGCAACAGCCACCATTTTTGAAGCAACAGCCACGACCCGCTGGTTCGGTTTTAAAGACGATGTGGTGATTCGCCTGACCGACACCAGCGATGGCATACGCGTAGACATGCGTTCAGCGTCGCGCCTGGGTAAAAGCGACCTGGGCACCAACGCCGAACGGATACAGGGCTTTCTGGAAGATTTACAAAGCGCGGTGCGCTGATGCTGCCACCGAAAACCAAAGGCCAACTCATGGGTTTCCGTTTGTTCAAGGCACCATTTTTTGCGCTGACTACACGTGTTGCACTGTCGATAGCTGTTGCGCTGCTATGCCTTGCGGCCACCGCAACCCAGGCTCAGGGGTTGTCGCTGTCGGCAATTCCGGGGTTGGCCGGGTCAGGCCAGGATGAACAGGAACAAACGGCCTCTGCAGAGGAATTGAGCCGGTCACTTGAAGTGACCATTCAAGCCCTGCAAGACGACAACAGCCGCGAAGAGCTGGTCAAACAGCTGAAGATTCTGCAACAGGGCCTGCAGGCGCAGGCCAGTAAAGATCAAAGAAACTCGCCCACTCAGCAGGGCCTGCTGGGGGCGCTGGCAGAGTTTTTTGACGATCTTACACGCTCTGACGGCGCCGCCGGTGAGTCGCTGGGGCGTTGGAAAGTCAATTTTGACAACGCATTGAGCGCCAGCAAGGGATTGATAGCCGCTGCCTCATTCAAGGGGGTGGCAGAAACTGCCATCGGGCTGGCACTGGGGGTGGCGCTTCTGTACAGCCTGTCGCGCCTGGCCCGAATGCTGTTTATGCGCCGCGACTGGCCGCTGGAAATGCCCCGGCGCGCCAAGCCCTGGATGCTGATGGCGCATTTTGCGCGCCGGATCATTCCCTGGATTCTGACCCTGGTTGGCCTGTTCCTGCTGTTGGGCCTGCGCATGCTGGAAATTTCAGACGCCGCGCAAACAATCGTTCTGGTATTGGCTTATATCAGCCTGTGCGGGCGCCTTCTGACGTCATTATTCGATGTGATGATTTCCGTTTTCTCCAGCGGACACCGAACCACCGCCGTTGCTATTTTACACAGGCGCACACTGTTTCCACTGTTCATTATCGGTGCCATGTTCGCTTTGAAAGACGCCTTGGGATCGGCTGAGCTGGTATCGCAGCTCGGCACCGATCTGGCCTCTACTCTGGCGCTGGTATTCAGCATGTTCGGTGCTCTGCTGGCAATCTTTGTGATTATCCGCAACCGCCGCCCGATCACCCATCTGATACGCAACCAGCCTTACAACCAGCGCAAGAATCAAGGCGTATGGAGGGAACTGGTCGGCCTGCTGGCGCGGCTCTGGCATATTCCGTTGTTGCTGGCGATTGGCGCCTCTATGGTAGCGGTTTTTGCCAAAGGCGGTTCAGGCGATGCAGCCCTGGGCAAGGCGCTTATTGTTTCACTGGTGTTAATTGTCACCCTTGCCGCGCAGGGCGTTGTCGGCATTCAGAAAAGCAGCTCTCGCCACAGGTCCCTGAGTACCTTCAGCCGGCGCCTGGTGAAATTCGGCTATCGCATATTACAAATTGCGTTATGGCTGGCCTTTTTTGAGATAGCGCTGCAAGTCTGGGATCTGTCTCTGCTAGGGCTGGCCAACAAGCCGTCCCTCAGTGCTGGCCTTGCGGACAGTTTGTTTGCACTGACGGTGACCGGGCTGATTGCCAGCCTGACCTGGACCTTTGCCGACGAACTTCTGGAGCGCGCTGTACGCCGCGGCGACCGTAAAAAACGCCTGAGGGCAGCCCGCGCCCAAACCATTGTTCCTATTGCCCGTAACACCATTCTGGTGATTATTGTTGTGGTGGCCTTTCTGGTCAGCCTTTCCATTGTCGGGGTAGACGTAACACCGCTGCTGGCCGGCGCCGGTATTGTTGGCTTGGCGGTCGGTTTTGGTGCCCAGACGCTGGTGCAGGATTTGATCACCGGGCTGTTTATTGTGGTAGAAGATTCAATGTCGGTGGGCGACTTCGTCGAAATCAACGGTTTTATGGGCACGGTAGAAGGCTTCAATCTGCGTACCGTGCGGCTGCGGGATCTGGAAGCGGTGGTGCATCACATTACCTTCAGCAAGATCAGCTCGATTCACAATATGTCACGCCAGTTTGGTATTGCGCTGATAAAAATTCGGGTGCCGCCAGAACTGCCTATTGATGACGCCATCAAACTGATGACCGATACCGCAGAAGAACTGCGTGCTGACCCCGCCATGCGCTGGCTAATCTGGTCACCCCTTGAAATGCAAGGTATTCATGCGTTTAAAGATGGCTGCCCGATATTGCGCATGCGTATGCGCACCAAACCAGAGTACCAGTGGGATGTGTCACGAGCGTTCAATCTGCTGCTAAAGCGGCGGATGGAAGGCCTGTATCTGGACGTAGCTGCACCGCGCATCAGCGTGCAAATGGCAGCCGAAGGCGGCGCCCGTTCGCCCGGTCGCGGTGGTCAGACCGTCAATATTGAAAAACAGGATTAACGGACCAGACTAAAAAAGCCAGGCTCCGCAAATATAACGGAGCCTGGCAACAGGTAACTCTACTCTACATCTGCAAATAACGGTGTTAAGCGCTGGTGATGCGTCCAGCCAGCGGTGATGACGGATCTGCCAGTTGGCGGCGGGGCATACGCCCGGCCAGAAAGGCTTCACGCCCGGCTTGAACCGCCAGGCGCATGGCACGGGCCATGGCAATCGGATCTGGTGAATGGGCAATGGCTGAGTTCATCAGCACCGCATCGCATCCCAGTTCCATCGCCATAGCAGCCTCGTGGGCAGCGCCAATTCCGGCATCCACCAGCACCGGCACGCTGGCACGTTCAACGATCAGGCGAATATTGTGGGGATTTTGAATACCAAGGCCGGAACCAATCAAAGAGCCCAGAGGCATGATCGCGCAGCAGCCGATCTTTTCCAGTTCCAACGCTACGATGGGGTCGTCGCTGGTGTACACCATCACGTCAAAGCCAT
>Ga0136560_1000915_pt1 | contig 15011 bp, 11 predicted proteins | sample AntRauMeHopE1497_FD_104925 | JGI IMG/M metagenome (GOLD analysis project Ga0136560, IMG submission 104925) | Saline lake microbial communities from Rauer Islands, Antarctica - Metagenome Hop E1 #497 | ecosystem: Environmental > Aquatic > Non-marine Saline and Alkaline > Saline | place... | reverse complement strand
TATGCCTATTAATGGTTTCTTCAGGTCCTCTTCCGTTAAACCAATGGCGTAAAGCATGGCTTGCGATGCCGGCTGCGTTGGGTCTTGCGTTACGTTTTTACTGTATTTGTTCAATTCCATTTTTATATTCTAATATGCTTGGTTAATAGTTAGTAAGAGCGACAACTATCAAAGATAAAAGTTTAAATCCCCTTATAACGGCGACATAAAACGATGGTTCAAATTCAATTTCATCAAAAACGATGCAATAGCTTGATGATCAGTGTTATAATAAATAGATTTATATCATATTCAATAAGATTTCCTTTCCCTTAATTTCAGGATTTATACGCATAGATGTGATAGTCTACGGTAAAGTAACTAGACCGTCAGGAGTCCCCAGGACTGCAAGAAACAAGAGTTAGGAAATTGACGTATGACGATTTGACTTATGACTTAGGACTTGTAGTTGTTAATATTTTGATGTTTTAGTGGTACATATTTTTCTAATCTAAGCATATAACCATTATACCTGAAAAATTATATAAAATGTTTAGGCTAAAGCCCTTGACATTTTCCATATATGAACCACGGGCTAAAGCCGCGTGGCAATTAAAAATATAGAACGGGCTAAAGCCGCGTGGCAATTAAAAATTTAGTCCTGCAAAAAAAGTAGGCCGACTTTATTCATTAATTTAGCCGACCCGAAGCTATTTTAAGAGTAATTTTAAGGAGATTATGGAAAAAACGGTAAGCGAGGCAATTGCATATAGAAGATCTGTGCGGGTATTCAAATCGGATGTGGCACTGGACGACGAAAAGGTAAAGCAATGTATTTCCAATGCCGTATTGGCCGCTACCAGTAGCAACCTGCAATTATGGGAGTTTTATCATATCACAAATCCGGCTGTCCTAAAGCACATGACCGAGGCCTGTTTGGGACAGAATGCGGCAAAAACCGCACAACAACTCCTCGTAGTGGTAGCCAGAAAAGATCTTTGGCGAAAACGTGCGCAAGCCAACGTTGCCTTTTTAAAAACCCAATACGGCGATAAAGACAGGGCGGACTATACCAAAAGGGAAAAGTTTTCCCTAAATTATTACGAAAAGCTGATTCCTTCCCTTTATATTGATTTTCTTGGTATGCTAGGAGCTTTAAAATATGTAATCTTCCAAGTTATAGGACTGTTCAAGCCCATATACCGACAAGTGCGGAATTCCGACATGCGCATCGTTGCCCATAAAAGCGCTGGACTGGCGGCACAGAATTTTATGATCAGCATGGCCGCCATTGGCTATGACACCTGCCCCATGGAAGGAAGCGATACAAAAATGGTCAAATCGATTCTTAAGCTGCCCCGAGCTGCCGAAATCAACATGGTCATTGGCTGCGGGGTCAGGGACGAAAACGGTATATATGGGCCTCGCTTTCGGGTGCCTTTTGAGGAGGTGTATAAGAAGGTGGACTGAATTTTGCGCTTGTCGCATTACGCTTTGCGCTTGTCGCTTTGAGCTCTAGGCTCTAGGCTCTAGGCTAAAAAAGTGGGTAGTGAAAAAAATAAACTTAAATTCAAAATCAAACCTCTTTGAAATTATTGAGTTTCATTCAGTACTTGATATCTTTTTTTATCGGCTCTTGAGTCTATTTTCTATTTTCTAAAATCTCAAATCTTACATCTCACTTGGCTCTTGGTTTCCTCCTACGGCAGGCTTGGCTCTTGGCAATTTAAATTATTTTAAAAAATTACACCAATTTAAACGAAATAACGGCACCTTCCCTTTTTTGACCCAAGATGGCTATGGCCTTGTTGGACAATTGTAAAATGCGGGGATAGCCTCCGGTGGTCTGTCCGTCCCGCATCAAAACAATGAGTTTTCCGGCAGGAGTCAACTGTACGGTGCCGGGCAGGGTGGCAGAAGTAAGCATACTAACATCATGACCGGCAAGTACTTCGTTTAGCTGATAGGCCATTCTATTATTTTCCTTTGCCACTGTAAAGTCCTTGGAAAATAGCTTTTCCAATTGGGTATCCGTTAGCATATCAAATTCCGGTGCCTTATAGACTTCTAAAACAGATTCGTCCAAAAAGGAATCTACTTTCAGTTCGGACAGTATGGGTACAAAATCCTGCTTGCTGTCAAAAGGAACGCTGTCCCCGTCCTTTAAACGGCTTTCCTTGGTAATAGGCTTGTATTGTGAGGCACTACCCAAAACCGCTTTAGAACTAAAACCTCCTTTCACGGCCAAATAGCCCCGAAATCCCTTTTCCAATTTTCCGTAGGACAGAATATCCCCTTCGGTAACCGTATACACCTTATAATTTTGGATAGGTTCATTGTTTAGGGTAGCCGACATTTTTGCACCGGCCAAGGCAATATAGCTTGCATCCTCAAAGAGCAGGGTCGGGCCGGTCATCGTAATCTCCAATACTGCGGCATTGGCATCGTTCTCCAATAGGGAGTTGGCCTTTTGCACGGATAAATTATCCATTGCCCCTGCCACGGGAACACCTTTGTTCCTGTAATGGAAACGACCCAAATCCTGAATGGAGGTGTAAAAACCTGATTTTAGCACCTTAAGCATCGATTTCTATTTTTTCAGGTTGATAAATACCTACCTCAGCCTCAATTTTGTGCAAATCGTATTCCGCTCGTGAAATCTGGTAAAACTGTATTTGGTCGCCTACGGAAACAAAGCACGGTTGCTTTTTAGTCGCATCGAAAATAGGGACGGAACAATTGCCTATGATGTTCCAACCACCCGGAGATTCTTGGGGATACACGCCAGTCTGCTTTCCGGCAATGCCCACAGCTCCCTTTTTAACCAGTAAGCGGGGGGTTGCCCTACGCGGTACTTCCAGCACTTTGGGCAAACCGCCCAAGTACATGAATCCCGGCAAAAAACCAATTCCGTATACCGTATAGGTATAGCTGGTGTGCAAGGCTATAATCTCCAAAACATCCTTCTCCAAGACGCTGGAAATTTCTTCCAAGTCTATTCCAAAATCCAGGTCATAGGATACCGGCAAACGCCATAAATAATGTTGTTCCGGTTTTGCTTCACCCATATTACGATACCAGGAGAGCAGCTTTTCACCGAAGGAATTGTAATCGATAATCGATTTCTTATTAATAATCAACAAAGAACTATAGGCAGGCACATATTCCCAATCCGGCCCTTCCAAACAGTCACTTTTTAAAAAAGCCTCGAACTGCAAAATTTTGTTCAAAATAGCTTCACTGACTTCGTTGGGCCATTCGATCAAAACGGCGTGCACGCCAAAAGGCTTGGTATGAATTGTAGGGGATTTCACTTTTGTAGATAGATGTGTTTCTTTGGTAATTCCTCCGAAAGATACATCAATATTTGTAAAGCATTGGGGGTATCGCCATGAATACAATAGGTATCCGCAACAATAGTTTTCAACACTCCGGAAACCGTCCGTACCTGTTGATTTTGCACCATACTGTACAAATGTTCAAAGACTAAAGAAGGCTCTGAAATAATTGCGTTTGATTGCTTTCTGGAGACAAGGCTTAGGTCTTCGTTGTAATTTCTATCGCCAAAGGCTTCCCTTTTAATTTTAAACCCTTGCTCCGAGGCCATTTGTGCCAAAAAAGATGCCGAGGGAACATACAGATAAAGCTCGGCCTTATATTCCTCTATGGCTTTTAGGAAGGTTAAGGCCAGCGGGCCACCTTTGGCAGTGTCATTATACAAAGCTCCGTGCGCCTTTATATGATGGAGCTTTACGTGTTCCTTTTCGCAGACCGATACCAAATTTGATACCTGCGTCTGAATGGTTCCGAGCAGTTCTGCCAGATTCAAATCCATCGAGATCCTCCCAAAGTTTGACTTATCGGGATAAGAAGGATGTGCCCCAATTTCAACCTGATGCCTTTTGGCCAAGGAAACAATGGCCTGCATGGTGGTCTCATCGCCTGCATGACCACCACAGGCAAGGTTGCAGGAAGATATAAAGGGGAAAAGTTCCGCCTCGTTCCCTATTCCCTCGCCAACGTCACAGTTAATGTCTATGTTCATGTTCAAATACAAATTCAAATATCCAACTCAAATACAAATTTATGTCCGTCATAGGAGGGTTCAAATATAAATACAAATGCCAGACATATACATAATCCTGACCGTCGTAGGTGATGCCAAACTCAAAAATAAGTTCAAAACTTCTTTAATTTTTCAACATCGCGCATCAAACATTGAAACAACTACCTTTGTATAACATCAGGAAAATGATATAAAAATTGGATTTACAAAAAGAAAAGGAGTATTGGACCCAGCGATATGACAAAGCGGAAACGGGCTGGGATATTGGTTATGTAGCTACACCAATGAAAACTTACATCGATCAGCTAACGGATAAGTCGATCAAAATTCTTATTCCCGGAGCCGGAAATGCCTATGAGGCCGCATATCTTTGGGAAAACGGTTTTGCCAATATTTTTATATTGGACATCTCCCCTGCTCCTTTAAGCGCTTTTCAGGAAAAATATCCCGGTTTTCCAAAGGAACAAGTACTGCAAGAAAACTTTTTTGAGCACCAAGGACAGTACGACCTTATTTTAGAGCAGACCTTTTTCTGTTCCTTTGTTCCTACGGATGAAAATAGAATTGCCTATGCAAATCATATGGCGTCACTGTTAAAACCAAAAGGGAAATTGGTGGGTGTTTGGTTCGATTTTCCACTTGCCGATGACATGGAAAAGCGACCTTTTGGAGGCAATAAGACCCTTTATTTAAGCTATCTGAGTCCATACCTACGCCCAATTATATTTGAAGGTTGCTATAATTCCATAACACCCAGGCAGGGCAAGGAATTATTTGGGATTTTGCAGCGGTATACCAAATCATTATAAAGTTCCAATGCCTTCGCTTTAACACCTCTTTAAGAATTGCTCTATGGGTTTTCCCTATATTTAAGCGTCTAATTAATGTGCCTAAAAATGACTCGGAAACTACTCCTTTTAACACTGCTTGCCACCAGTTTTTTTGGATACTCCCAAGAAAATAAAAAAGATTCCAAAACATGGGATGTTTCCGATCCAGGAGCCGAATTCAACTACAAAGACCATAAATTTACCACCGATGAAGGCACATGGATGAATTTGGATGTGAGTCCGGATGGGAAGACCATAGTTTTCGACCTGTTGGGCGATATTTATATGATGCCCATCTCGGGTGGGAAAGCCAAGGCCTTGCGCAGCGGAATCCCCTTTGAGGTTCAACCCCGTTTTAGTCCCGATGGGAAACATATCGCCTTTACGAGCGATGCCGGTGGCGGAGACAATATCTGGGTCATGAAGGCGGACGGTTCCGATGCCGAAGCGGTTACCAAAGAGAACTTCCGTTTGTTGAACAATCCCTACTGGATGCCGGACGGGAATTACATTGTAGCCAGAAAACACTTTACCTCACAACGTTCCTTGGGCGCCGGCGAAATGTGGCAGTACCATAAATCGGGCGGTACAGGCGTACAACTGACAGAACGCAAGAACGATCAGCAAGACGTCAACGAACCGTGTATTTCTCCTGACGGCAAATACCTCTATTATAGCGAGGATGTCTATCCAGGAGGTTTTTTCCAATATAACAAAGACCCCAACAAAGAGATATACACGATTAAAAGGTATGAATTTGAGACCGGGGAAACAACCACCGTAACAGGCGGCCCGGGTGGTGCGGCAAGGCCACAGATATCACGAGATGGCAAACTTCTGGCCTTTGTTAAACGCGTGCGTACCAAGAGCGTTCTGTATCTTCACGATTTGACTACGGGCGAGGAGTGGCCCATTTTTGACGGCCTGAACAAAGACCAAAAAGAAGCTTGGGCCATTTTTGGGGTTTATCCCAATTACAGCTGGTTGCCTGGCAATACCGAACTCGTATTCTGGAGCAAGGGAAAAATCCAAAAAATTGATATCAAGTCCTTGGAAGTAACCAACATCCCTTTTACCGTTAATGCCACAATTCCCATTGCGGAGACCGTGCATTTTAATAATCCCGTGGATATGGACACCTTTGAGCCTAAGGTTATACGGCATGCAATCACTTCCCCTGATGGAAAAACCATGGTATTCAATGCCTTGGGATATCTATGGACTAAAAAATTACCCAATGGCAAACCGAAACGACTTACGGATGCCACCGACTTTGAAGCAGAACCTTCCTTCTCACCAAATGGAAAGGAGCTGGTATATGTTACTTGGGAAGATAATGAATTGGGAGGCATTCACAAAATTCCGGTACAAGGTGGAACCTCGGTAAAATTGACGACCGAAAAGGGTATTTATCGGAATCCGGCTTTTAGTCCCTCGGGGACAGCATTAGTTTTTCACAAAGAGGGCGGCAATACGGACCAAGGTCTTAGTTTTGGCAAAAATGAAGGTGTTTATACGATAAAAAGTAACGGAGATGATTTAAAAAGACTCACCAAAGAAGGGGAATATCCACAGTACAGCGCGGATGGCAAGCGCATTTTCTACCAGACTGGAGGCACTTATTTTGGAAGCCTTACGAAAGAATTGAAGTCTGTTGACCTGAACGGGGAAGCCGAACAAACGCACATCAAGTCCAAATACGCTAACCGATTGGTGCCTAGTCCGGATAACAAATGGATCGCTTTTACCAACCTCCACAAGGCCTATATTGCCCCTTTAATATTGAATGGCAAAACCTTGGATTTGGACGACAAATCCACCTTTGTTCCGGTATCCCAAATTGCCAAGGATGCGGGCATCAACCTACATTGGTCATCCGATAGCAAAACGATACATTGGACCTTAGGCGACAGTTATTTTTCAAACGACATAAAAGATAGGTACACTTTCCTAGATGGCTCACCGGAAAAAGTGGCCGCCATGGATTCCGTTGGAATCAAAGTCGGACTCACGGCAAAAATGGACAAACCTAAAGGCAAAATAGCGTTTACGAATGCCCGCATCATTACCATGGAAAATGGGGAAGTCATTGAAAACGGCACCCTCATCGTAAATGGAAATAAAATAGAGGCCATGGGCAGCACTTCGGATATTTCCTTGCCTAGCAATACCAAAATAATCAATGCCAGCGGCAAAACGATAATGCCCGGTATCGTGGATGCCCACGCCCATATAGGAGGCTTTCGGTACGGACTCACCACACAGAAACATTGGCAATTTTATGCCAATTTGGCCTACGGTGTCACTACGGCGCACGATCCATCGGCCAATTCGGAATCTATTTTCGCCATGGCGGAGCTAATTAAAAGCGGACAGATGGTAGGCCCTAGATTGTATTCCACAGGTATCATCCTTTACGGGGCGGATGGGGATTTTAAAGCCCCTATCAATAGCTTGGAAGATGCCCGTTCCTCTATCCGTAGAACAAAGGCCTATGGCGCACAATCGGTCAAAAGTTACAATCAGCCTAGACGGGAACAGCGGCAACAGGTCATGCAAGCAGCCCGCGAACTGGGTATCAATGTAGTGCCGGAAGGCGGCTCTACCTTCTACCACAACATGTCCATGATCATGGACGGCCATACGGGCATTGAGCACAATATTCCCGTAGCTCCTGTGTATAAAGATGTACTGGAACTTTGGAAAACCAGTGAAACAGGCTACACACCTACCCTAATCGTTACCTTTGGAGGTATGAACGGGGAGTATTATTTCTATCAGAAGGATAATGTTTGGGAGAACGAAAAATTATTGAAATACACCCCAAGGGCGATCGTAGATTCCCGTTCGCGGTACCGCACCATGATTCCGGACGAGGAATACGAAAACGGACATATCCTAGTGGCGAAAACGGCAAAAGCATTGACCGATGAAGGCGTAAAAGTGAATTTGGGCGCACACGGACAGTTACAGGGATTGGGTGCCCACTGGGAACTTTGGATGCTTCACCAAGGTGGGATGACGAACATGGAAGCCTTGGAGGCCGCGACCATTAATGGCGCGCGCTATATTGGGGCAGGAACCGAAATAGGGTCGCTAAAGGAAGGCAAATTGGCAGATCTTATCATTTTGGAAAAAAATCCCTTGGAGAACATCAGAAATACCGAAACTATTACACATACGATGGTCAACGGAAGATTGTACGACACCGAAACTATGAACGAAACGGGCAACACCGATACCGAAAGAGGCGAATTTTGGTGGGAAAACAACAAATACAACGGGGACTTCCCCTGGCACGAAGCTGCACAGAGCTTTACGCGGCCGGGCTGTGGATGTGAATTGGGGCATTAGTGATTTAGTGGGCAGTAAGCAGGGGGCAGTTTTCAGTGAACAGTAAAAAAAGTAATAAGTAAACAATGACAAAGTAATAAAGCTCGTTGTGCGTCTTTGCAAACCGGAGGTTGAAGTGATGGGCTAGCGGTCGTGCGACGTGCCAATCTGTTGAAACGAAGAGAGAAAAGAACATAGAATAGAGGAAATAGAACAAAGAAAAGTAAGAAAAAGCGTTTAACATCCCGAGCGCAGGTTGTAATAGAACCGCTGAAAGCTAAAAAGCTGATTTTTTATGCGAATCCAGTATTTGCTTGATAAAAAGATTTAAAAATCTCTTTTCTTTTCCCTATTTTTACTCCTGCCAAATGAAAACCCGAGTTTTTGTCTCTTTCTTTTTCCCTTTGCCGTCGTTAAAATTATAAACCGTAGCTACGGCTATGCTTCGCCATCGCTATGGCTCGCCCACAGCTTTCGCTGTGTCGTGCCTAGGCAAAGAAAAAAATAAAATTGTCAACATTTTCGGGTTATCATTAAGCATGAGTATAACTGTTGTAAATCCTTAAAACCAACTTGAGAAAATATTAGATCCCCTCTTTTACCGAAATATTTAAAATTAATTCAGCACAAGCAAGTTCAGCTAAGGTGCTGGAATGACATTAAAAACCATATTGATCATGAAAAAACTAGCAGTACTATTTACCATCGCCCTAGTTTGGGGCTGTAAGGAAGAAGCCAAGGAATCCGGACCGAGCATTGCGGAAACCATGAAAACCTACACCATTGAACAGATGATGGACAATGAGGACATTGGCGGCGGAAGTTTTTCGCCCGATTTATCGAAACTACTAATTTCCAGCAATCGTTCCGGAATTTACAATATGTACACAGTGCCGACTTCCGGTGGAGAATTAATGCCGGTCACACAGTCGGACAGTTCATCAGTCTTTGCCATTTCGTACTTCCCAACAGATGAAAGAATGCTGTTTAGAATGGACGGTAATGGCGATGAAATCTATCACATTTATCTGCGCGATTTGGATGGAAGCCATAAAGATCTCACGCCATTTGAGGGTGCCAGGGCCAATTTTGACGGCTGGGCCAAGGACAAAAAGAGTTTCCTGTTTTCCTCCAACAAACGCGACAATCGCTTCTCTGACCTCTATGAAATGGATTTGGAAACCTATACCCCAAAGATGCTGTACCAAAACAATGACGGTTATTTTATAGGTGGTCTGTCCGATGATAAAAAGCACTTGTCCCTAATCAAAGTGATCAATACCAACGACTCGGATTTGTTCCTGTACAATATGGAAGACCAATCGATTGCTAAAATCAATACAAACCAAAGTAGCAATAGCCCTGCGGATTTTTCCCCGGACGGGAAATCACTTTACTATACTACCGATGACGGCGGCGAGTTTGCAAAACTCATGAAATACGATATTGCCAATAAAACTTCGGAAACCGTAATTACCAGAAGTTGGGACATTATAGGTTCTTATTTCACTGAAAACGGGGCCTACCAAGTAACGTACGTCAACGAAGATGCTAAAAATTCGATTGAGGTAAGGGATGTAGCCACAGGCAAAAACATCGATTTACCTTCTTTTGAGGGATTGGATATTACCAATGTTAATTTTTCGGAAGATGAACGATTAATGCGTTTTTATGCAGGAGGTTCGCATACACCTTCAAACTTGTACCTGTATGATTTGGAAAGCAAGGAACAAAGCAAATTGACCGATGTATTGAACAATGAGATACAAGGACAAGATTTGGTCAGGGCCGAAGTGGTTCGTTTCAAATCGTTCGATGGTCTTGAAATTCCTGCTATCTATTATACACCGCATCAGGCATCTGCCAAGAACAAGGTCCCTGCAATGGTATGGGTACACGGTGGCCCGGGCGGACAATCACGTCAAAATTTTAGTGCATTGATACAATATATGGTCAATCATGGCTATGCCGTTTTGGCGGTCAATAACCGTGGCAGTAGTGGTTACGGTAAAACCTTCTATCAGATGGATGACTTAAACCACGGCGATAAAGATTTAAAGGATTGCATTGCCGGAAAAGACTGGCTGGCGCAGCAATCCAATATAGATGCGGAAAAAATTGGCATCATTGGAGGTTCTTATGGTGGGTATATGACCATGGCGGCCTTGACCTTCGCACCCGAAGAATTTGACGTAGGTGTCAATATTTTTGGTGTCACCAACTGGATCCGTACCCTACGTAGCATTCCACCTTGGTGGGAAGCCCAAAAAGAAGCTTTGTACAAAGAATTGGGCGACCCAAATAGTACCGACTCGGTTCGGCTGCGCGAGATATCACCGCTTTTCCATACAGATAAGGTGACCAAGCCACTAATTGTGCTACAAGGCGCTCAGGATCCTCGGGTGCTTCAAGTGGAGTCTGACGAAATTGTTGCCGGAGTTCGCAAGAACGGTGTTCCTGTGGAGTATGTCCTATTTGAGGATGAAGGTCATGGCTTCGTAAAAAAGGAAAACCAGATTGAAGCCTATAGCAAAGTGCTGGAGTTTCTGGATGAACACCTAAAAGGAGACAAGGGAACGCCGATTGAAGATGGGAATATTTTAAAAGATGATGTATAGAGGATAGTTGCGCACAAGCTGAAAAACGCTAAACCGAACGAACGGGAATGAAATAATCGACATTGGAAAAGCGTACATAAAAGTTGTGGACTTATCCGAGTAGAGCCAGCTATCTTGGGAGGTTGGATGTTTATGTTATGTAGCGAACCAAGCTGCCAAAGAAATTTAGGTTGTAGTATTGAAAATCATGATTTTAAAATTGGTTGGAAAGGACTATTACCGAGCAAAAAATCAGACTAAACCATAATAATATGGAAATATATCGCCGAAATTTTTAGGGAATTGAAATTTACGGATCTAATCTCGTCCAAATAAGTATCGATACATTTGGTAGTCGAATTAAAGAAATCGGCAAAGGAAGGGAGGGCTTCTTTTTTATGCGTCTTTCTTCGCTTTTTTAGCGTCGCGCTTTTCCTTTAAAAGTTCTATGACGTTCCCGCCCAACCAGTAAGGCACAACGAACACCAACAAAAAAATCATCAACCAAAAACCTATGGCCAAAATTGTTAAGAAAGCTAAAAATCCTAAATATTGGTCAAATTCAAACATATCTAATCGCTTATGAGTAACAAAGATACCATAATCGTATTATTTTTTGCAAGCTATGGTTAAATTTAATTTTAATAGGGAAGACCGGTCGTGTCCTTTGAATACGGAAGGGGATTAAACTGTGGCTACGCTCGCTAGTGGACAGATGTCCTTCCTTACGGCAGCAAGGCTAACTTGGGAATGTAACCCATTAAAAATCAACAGTTCAGCCAAAGTAAATTTCCTATTTTCAAAGCATCACTCCGTATGAAAAAAAAATGGGATTCATTTCGGACCGCGAGGCATCGTTGCTTGCTACTGCAAATAATTAGGTTTTAAAAAAAAGTTACCGGTCAACACGCTGAACTCATTTAAACTTTTTGTTTGATACCGTCCCGAGTTATCGGGATTCGGCTTTTGTGCCCAGATGAAGTTATTTTTTAACAGCATAGCACGGCTGCGGTGTTGAAAAATGGAGAGATATGGGTGTAAAATGTGAATTTCGCAGGTAAAAGAATACGTTTAAACGAGTTCATATTAAAAACCCTTTTTCCCAAAATTATGTACAGCCTTTATTTTTAGCTAAGAAGCTATACCTTAAATTTGTTGAATGAGTGCATCACGAAGAAACAATGCGGTCTTTATATGGCATCATGTACGGTTACTACGAACAACAAAACAAATACAATAAGATATGGACTATAGAATAGAAAAAGACACCATGGGCGAAGTAAAAGTGCCCAAGGATAAATATTGGGGAGCACAAACGGAACGCTCGCGCAACAACTTTAAAATTGGTCCCTCCGCATCTATGCCACTGGACATTATTTACGGTTTTGCTTATTTAAAAAAGGCGGCGGCATACGCTAATTGCGAGTTAGGCGTATTGAAAGAAGAAAAAAGAGATTTAATCGCCCAAGTATGCGATGAGATTTTACACGGCAAGCACAACGATCAATTTCCCCTGGTCATCTGGCAAACAGGTTCCGGGACACAGAGCAATATGAACCTGAACGAAGTAATCGCCAATCGTGCACATGAAATTGCAGGACATAAAATTGGTGAGGGTGAAAAAACAATTCAGCCCAACGACGATGTCAACAAATCTCAATCGTCCAATGATACCTTCCCTACCGGAATGCATATTGCGGCCTATAAAAAAATTATGGATGTTACCGTTCCCGGGGTTACGCAACTAAGGGATACGCTGAACAAAAAGGCCAAAGAGTTTAGTACCGTGGTTAAAATTGGCAGAACCCATTTAATGGATGCCACGCCCCTGACCCTTGGTCAGGAATTTTCTGGATATGTTTCCCAATTGGACCATGGATTAAAAGCGCTTAAAAATACGATGGCACATTTAGCCGAGCTTGCCTTGGGAGGAACTGCCGTTGGCACGGGACTTAACACTCCTAAAGGCTATGATGTGTTGGTCGCAAAGTATATTTCCGACTTCTCTGGCCTCCCTTTTATAACAGCCGAAAATAAGTTTGAGGCGCTAGCCGCGCACGATGCCATTGTAGAAAGCCACGGAGCCTTAAAACAATTAGCGGTTTCCTTGAATAAAATTGCCAACGATATTCGTATGATGGCTTCCGGTCCGCGATCAGGAATAGGAGAAATTATCATTCCGGCCAACGAGCCAGGCAGTTCTATTATGCCAGGAAAAGTAAATCCTACGCAATGCGAAGCATTGACCATGGTCTGCGCCCAAGTAATGGGGAACGATGTTGCCATAACCGTAGGCGGCACCCAAGGCCACTATGAGCTTAATGTTTTTAAACCCATGATGGCCGCCAACATCTTACAATCTGCCGAACTTTTGGGAGACGCCTGTAAAAGTTTTGATATCCATTGTGCCGCTGGTATTGAACCAAACCATCAGGTAATTAAACAATTGCTGAATAATTCGTTGATGCTCGTAACAGCCTTGAATACCAAAATAGGCTATTACAAGGCCGCTGAAATTGCCAATACGGCACATGAAAATGGAACTACGCTGAAAGAGGAAGCCATTAATTTAGGCTATGTAACCGCGGAGGAATATGACGCTTGGGTCAAACCCGAAGAAATGGTTGGCAGTCTAAAATAATTTTTGACACATCATCTTATAAAAGCAAAAAGGGCGTTCCAATGGAACGCCCTTTTTTATTTAATGGATAGTGTTTCCTATTTTAAGGTAAACTGTGAGGTTCCCAATAATTTTAGGTTATCATCGTAAACATTTACCATGTACTGTCCATCTTGGAAGTCGCCGGCAGGTTTATTGAGGTAATCACAGATATCCAAGGATTTGTTCTCAAAGTAGAAACTGGTAGACTTGCTGTAGGTAATAGAAGCACCGTTATCATTGGTTTTGGACATGCTCTGCCCTACTACATTACCCTGTGGATCCAAAGCTTCCAAATAAAACTCGCGATCACCGGCCTCTGCAATAACATTGTCGGCCACCGTGAAGCAAATTTTAAACTTATCCGTAGCTCTTGCCCTTGACGTCGATACCATTTTACCATTGTTCCGCTCCTTAACGGCATCCACGTTAATTTTGGAAAGATTCAAGGCAGAACCTTTTTCAACGGCCTGCGCTAGGTTGGTGTTCTGTACCACTAATGAATCATTGAAAACTGTTTGCTTTTCCAACTCCACATAGGTACTATCCCGTTGCATCGCAATTAATGTGTTGGACCTGGTCAAAGAATCTACTTGTTTCAATAATTTCTCTCTTTCAGCCTTCAAAACGCCTACTTGTCTTCTGTATCTGGACAATGATGAGATATCCGCTTTCATTGTTTTAACGGAGTCAATGTATCTAGCAATATTATCCCTAGCGGAGACCAATTCCTCGTTAGTAGCATTGCTTTCAAGAATCGCCTTGTCGTATTCGGATTTTAAGCTGTTCAAATCCTCTACCACCAACTCTTTTTCAGTTGTAAGGTCACTTTCGGTCTTTTTCTTATCTTGATAAAGACTAACAGTGTACACTATAGTACCTAGAAGCACTACACCTAGTAATGCAGCAAATACCTTTAAGCCATTGTTATTTTTTGTTTCAGTCATAATGCACTATTAAATTATTATTTTTTGGTTTTTGATAAAAGTAAATCATTCTATCGATCTATATACGCACGGAATCAATTTTTAGATTTTTCACCTTTAAATAATTAGACCGATAGTATCCATAACTCGTTGAATGATTTAACTTTACCGACCAAGAACTATATTTTAAGTAGGAGTCGGTTAAAATTTCCTTTTGAATCTGGACTTGTATGCGATTTTAAAGACTTAAAGAGGCGTGGTGTTTGAAAATAGACGGTAGAGGGTAGTGGGTAGACGGTAGTTTGAACCTTGTACAGGTTAACAAAATTAAGGTCTTTGCGAGAAGCGAAAGTTAAAGCAACTAATAAAGCTGTTGCGAAGAAGCAATCCGTTAAATCCTGATAGCGGACTCCAACAGATTGGTTCGCCCGAAAAAGGCCTCGCAAAGACCTTAAATTCAGATGTGGGTTTGTAATTTAACTTTTCAAGGTGCTATGGTCCGTACTCGGTGTTTTAACTTTTAGAAAGTTAGGAGCGGCTGGTTCTTTAGGAATAGTAGAAAAAAATACGCAGAGCGAAAAGCGATTAGCGCTATGCCATTTTTGTATTTGAGTTTGACAT
>Ga0136560_1000914_pt1 | contig 15019 bp, 2 predicted proteins | sample AntRauMeHopE1497_FD_104925 | JGI IMG/M metagenome (GOLD analysis project Ga0136560, IMG submission 104925) | Saline lake microbial communities from Rauer Islands, Antarctica - Metagenome Hop E1 #497 | ecosystem: Environmental > Aquatic > Non-marine Saline and Alkaline > Saline | place... | reverse complement strand
CGCCACGGACCAGTCCGACGCTGTCCTCGACACCATCCTCTCCCTCCTCCCCGCCCCCCACCTCCGCGCCCTCTCACCGATGACGCTCCTCGCCTGCGCCCGACAGGCCATCGACGCCCTGGACGCCGACGCCGCCTCCCGATCCCTCACCGCCCTCGGGCCGGCCGACGCCGCCCACCACCGCTGCGCCTCACCGGCTCTCGCCCTCGCCGCCCTCAGCCTCGGGACGCGGCACGCCACGGGGGCTCGCACCGCCCTCCGACTCGCCCGCGTCGTGTCCGGCGAAACCGCCGTCGGGCTGCTCTACACGCCCGCGGAGGAGGACGAGGCGGCAGAGGCAGCCCTGGCCGCCGACGCCGCCGACGACTCGACGTACCAGGCTGGCGGCGTCGTCCTCCCGGCTCTGCCGGAGGAGGAGGCGGCGGGGCGCGCCGGGGAGGCCGAGGCGGCGACCCCGTCGTCGGTGGGGGCGTCGCTGTGGCGTGTGTGCACCATGGCATCGGCGACGGCCGCGGCGTGCGGCGACGCAAGACTGGCCGACGAGGCGGCGGCGTGGGCGTCGGCACTGCCGCGCCCGACGGAGGACGCTGTCACTTCGCTCCTCGACCATCTCGGCTCTGCCGGGAGCGGGATGCGGCTGCCGCTGTCGGCGCGGCGCGGCGGACGCCCGCTGCTGCCCGAGTCGGGGGCGTCGGGCGGTTTCGCGTGGAGGAGGGCCGCGTCGCACGCGCTGGTGGCGGCGGCGCGGCGGCAGGCTGCGGAGAACCGCCTCCTGGCAAGGGCGACGTCGGGCGACGGCCCTGCCGTGCTGCGGCTGGTGAGAGACGCCGCGTTCGCGGAGGGGCGCGTCGAGCGGAGGAACGCCACGGCGGCGGCCGCGGCGGCGGCGGCGGGTGACGGGGCTGAGGCCGGTGACGGGATGAAGGGGCCTGCGGGCGGGCCGGGCGACGCGGACTCGCTCCTGCTGCCTCTGCTGGACTGGGAGCTGCTCCGGGAGGCGGGGTCAGTGCTCGCGGGGGAGGGGGCGGCGCGGGCGTTCGGCGTGGCGGACGCGGTGGAGGGGGGCGAGTCGCCGGCGAGGGCGCAGGGGGCGGCGGCCACGGCGCAGGTGTCCGTCCTGTCGGAGACCTTTGCCCAGATGCTGCTGGACGCGGACCTGGCGGCCCCGCCGGGCGCTGCCGCGACGCCCCAGGGCGTGAGCGCGCACGCGCTCGCCCGCTGCCTGCAGGTGATGTGCCACACGGCGGAGGGGAGCCCGTCGGCGGCGGCCCTGGTCAACCTGGTGTCGCGAACGCTCGCCGACTGCGTGCCGGAGGCTGCCAGGGCCGCGGCCGCGGACGACGCGCGTCGCTCCATGACCGCGGTGCGGCTCAGCCGCGCGCTCGTGGCGTGCGCGTCGCTCGGGCACTGGGCCGACGCGGCGGCGCAGGCCGCGGCGGCCGATGACGTCATCGACGAGGGGGCTGGGGGCGGGGTCGGTCCGGAGCCGGCGGCCGCAGCGCCCGCCCGCCGGGGCCTCGGCGGCGCCGTGGCATCCCGCGGCGACGGCCTGACCGCGGCGGGGCCGGGCGGCGCGGCCGCCGAGGGCGTCCTGGCGTGCGTGAGGGACGAGGACGGGGAGCCGTCGTCGCGGCTCGCCGTCACGGTGGCCACCAGCCGGCCGGACGAGGCCCTGGCGGCCGTGGAGGCGGTCAGGCGGGCTCTCCTGGCCGACGGGGCGGGTTCCGACGACGACCCCGCGACGGCCGCCGCGCTCGCAGCCATCGGGAACCTGGAGGGGTCAGACCGCGCGAGAGCCGGCGAGGACGGGACGCGCGCCCCGGCCCCGCGCGAGCCCTATCCGGCGGAGCGCGCGGTGGCCGACGCCGCCGGCGCCGCCGTCGCGTCCCTCGCCGCCCCGCGGTCCTTCGTGGGTCGGGGCACCACCCGCATGATGCGGGCTGTGACGTCACTGCACCGGCAGGGCCTGGCGTCGGGCCCCAGGGCGCGGGAGCACGTGGTGGCGTTCTTCGCCCGTGTCGGCCTCCTCGGCAACGCGTTCGCCGTCGCCGGCTCCATGGCCGCGGACCCGGCGATCCGGCGGGCCGGGTCGGAGGCGTGGGCGTCGCACGGGCTGCCGCTGGAGGCGGCGATGCACCTTCTCCGCGCGACGGCGCTCAGGGGCGACGGGGACGGGGCGGCCAGGGCGCTCGGGCTGGTCAGGGCGGCCGCCGAGGCGGAGGGGGAGGACATCCCCGCCGAGGCGCACCGGCTCGCGAAGCGGGTCGCGGTCGCGGTGTGACTCGAGTCGCGCGCCGGGGCGAGTCAGGACGGCGGCGTGTGACGACGCGGCGCGGGACTCATCGCGTAGCTGTCCGCGTCGCTGTGCACGAGGCGGCGACCGGCTCTGCTCTGCCGCGAGCGAGAGTGGCTGGTCGTGCTCTGCCCAAAATTAAGAGTGGCTGGCTGTGCTGTGCCGCGAGTGAGGCGCCAACCCGCCAAGACGCGAAGCGTGGTTTGCCGGGAGCGCGGCGTCGCGAAACCGCGCTCGGGCGTCGCCTCGTCGCCGCGCGTCGGCTTGCCAGCGCGCCGTCACGCCGCGCGCCGCGCGAGAGCGGCCGTCGCCTCCGTGCACGCGGCGGCGAGCGGCCCGGCAAGCGCCGCGGCGGCGGACGCCACGGGGTCTGACCCGTCGGGACGGAGCGACGCGGCCACGTCGCTCGCCGCGGCGGCCGCCCCACCAATCGCCTCCGCCAGCGCCCTGGCAGAGCCCGGCGGCACCTTCCCGGCCGCCGCCGCGTCCCTCATCTCCTCGCAACGGGCCACCAGCTCTGCCATGAGAGCCGGCGTGGCCGGCGTGGTCACTCCCAGCTCCAGCGCCGCGAAGCACGACCGGACGGCGAGGCCGACCTGATCGGGCCGGCAGAGCCGCCGCGTGACGGCGTCGAGCGCCTGTCGCTCTGCCACCACGAAGGCCGTCTCGCAGGCGGCGTCCGCGTCCCCGAGCTCTGCCACGACCCGCCGCAGGAGGTGCGCGGCGGCGGCCCCCTCCCGGCGCTGGAGCCCGCCCGCGAGGGCGGCGGCGGCCTGTCGCTGCGCGGCAAGGGCCGTGGCAAGCGATAGGGCTACGGCCGGGGCCGACGACGCGCCGTCGTCCCGACGGGTCATGAGCGACGCGGCGGCTCTGCCGAGCGGCTGCACGGCCGACGTCGACGTGGAGGACGCTCTGCCGGCGGTTGCCTCGCCGAGCCTCCGGATGGCGGTGATGGATGACTCGGCGAGCGACACCGCGTCCCTCGCCAGCTCCAGGGCCGCGTCGACGTCCATGGCCTCGGCCACCCCGCCCCACGACGACGGCACCACCGCCCCGGGGGCAGCTGCCGACGGCGAGGACACCGGCCGGCGCCGCCTCCGCCCCCGGCCCCGGCCGCCCGGCCCCGCCGCCGCCTCGGCCGCGTCGGCCTCGGCCGCCGCCCTCCGCTCCTCCGCCCCGGCCATGAAATCCTCCTGCGCCGACGCCAGCCGCAGAGCCGCCGCCGCCGTCTCCGCGCCCAGGACCAGCGTCCCCGCCGCGGCGTGCGTCGACGCCGCCACGTCATCGAAACCCATGGCTCCCCACCGGGCGGACACCTCGTCCGCCGCCGCCCCGGCGAGCTGCACCAGCGCGCGCGAAACCGCCAGGCCCGCGACCAGGCGGCCCACGGGGGCGCCGGCCCCCTCCCCGTCCTCGCCCGCCCCGTCGGCCGGACCGACCACGGCGTCCCTCGCCGCCGCCGCGTCGCTCCCCGCGATCGCCGCGGCCGCCGGCCCCAGGCCCCCGACGCTCCCCGCCGCGCCGGCGGCGGCAGCACAGAACACGCCGACGACGTCGGCGTCCGACGCGCCGTCGAGCTGCGACGCCGCGGCTCTGCACGCGGCGACGAGGAGCCCGCCCCCGCGGCGCCCCCCCAGGCCCCCCTCGGCCCCCTCGGCGTCCGAGGCGAAGGCCACCGCGGCCTCGACGGCGTGTGCCGGCCACGCCGCCTCCTCCCCTCGGGCGAAGGCAGCGACGCGGGTGAGGCACGCGCCGTCGAGCACGGCGGCGAGGGCCGGGCGCTCAGCGCGGCTGCTCGACGCGACGGACCGCATAGCGGGGAGCGGGACCGCCCCGAGACCGCCACGCAGCCACGCCGGGTCCGCCCCGCCCCGCCCGCGCTGCGGGCCGAGCCCCACACCGGCGGAGCCGGCGAAACCGCGGAGCCAGCGCCCGGGCTCCGTGTCGGGCCCGAGCGACGCCACGGCCCGTCGCACCGCGACCCCCACCGCGGGCCGGAGGTGGCCCGCCGCCTCGAGCGTCCCCAGGGCCGCCGCCTGCTGTGACAGCCAGACCACTCCCCGCCACGCGTCGGCCCATTCCTCCTCCTCCTCCTCCTCCTCCCCTCGGGAGCCGGCGGCTTCCCCCCGGCGCACCGCCGCCCCGGCCGCCCCCCCCTCCCCTGCCGGCCGGGTCGACTCCACGGCCCCCAGCAGAGCGTCCGCCGCCTCCGCCCACCCCTCCTCCGACGCCGCCTGCATCCCCGCAGCGGCGCCCATCGCCAGCGCGTGCCGCCTGTGCTCTGCCGGGACGACGTCACCGTCGGGCGTCGACTCTGGGGCCTGCGCGCCGCACCGCTCCACGGCCCCGACCAGGCCGGCGAGGGCCGTTCCGGCGGTGAGGAGCGCGCGGCGGCGCGCTCCCGGGATGACGTCATCCAGGGCGGCGACCGAGGGGAGGGCGAGGGCGCGGAGGAGCGACGCGGCGTCGCTCGGCAGCGGGAGGCGGAGCGACGGAGCGTCGTCGTCGTCCTCCTCGTCCTCCTCCTCCTCCCTGGCCGCCGGCCCGCCGGAGACGGCCGACGCGAAACCGCGGGAGGGGGCGGCGCCGGACGGTGACCGGGGAGGACGAGTCCGCCCCGCCGGCACGGCCGAGGGCAGGGTGGCGCCGGGGACGCCCCCCCCCCGCCGGCGCCGCTTCGACGGTGACGTGGCGGTGACTGGACCGGCGGCGGCCGCCCCGCCCGCCCCCAGCACGCGACGGGATGCCGCGAGCGCCGCGGCGCCGCGCCGGGCTGCCCCCTCCCTCGCGGCCTCCGCCTCCGCCTTCGCCTCCTCGACCTCGTGCCGCTGCCTCGGCCTCGCCACGGCGCGCGCCGACGTCCTCGGCTCCATCGCAGCCGTCACGGCGCGCAGAGCCGCGCCCAGCGCCTCGCCGACAGAGCCGACCAGCATCCCCGCTGGCACCGACGTCGGCGCGGGCGGCGAAACCGCGACGGCGCGGGCGAGGTCGGCCTCGGACCGAGCCGCCGCCATGGCCGCCCGCCCCTGGTCACGCCTCACGCGGGCGAGGAGGAGGGCGTCGAGCGCGGCGACGGCCTCCAGCAGAGCCGGCGCCCCCGCCGCCTCCCACGCCGCTCGCTCGCCGAGGACCCCGTCCGCCCCCGCCCCGCGCGAAACCGCGGCGCGGGAGGCCCCCGCGGCCGCGTGGGCGCGGAGCTGCGAGGCGAGCGCCGTCGTCAGCCGGGCGGCCGGGTCCGCGGCCCGCGAAACCGCCGGGGCGGCGACGGCGCCGCCGGCGGCGGCCCGTCGGTCGCGGACGAGGGTCAGCTGGTCGGTCGGCGCGGTTTCGCCGGTGACGACGTCGGCGAGAGGGGGCAGGGTCGAGGCGGCGCGGGAGTGCGGCGCGAGAGCCAGCATGCACTCGGCCGCCTGCCTCGCAACGGACACCCCGGCGGAAAGAGGGGCCGACGGGACGCGGCGGGAGGGCCCGGCCGCGGCGGCGGCGGCCTCGGCCTCGGCGGCCGCTGCCTCCGACAAGGCTGCGGCGCAGCGCATCGCCTCGGCCGCCGCCACGGCCAGGCCCCTCACGGCGCGGTCCTGGGGCCGGGAGGGCCCGGGCACGGCGCCCACGGAGCGCCCCGCCGAGGCGGCGGCGGCCAAAACCCGGGTGAGCGACGCGACACCGACGTCGGCGAGGGTAGAGCCGTCGGCACAGACGAGGAGGTCGCAGACGCCGGCCCCCGCCGACGCTGCCGTCGTCGTCGCCGTCGTTGCCGCGGCCTCCCCCGCGGGTCCGCGCGCCGGGGCGAGGAGGACTGCGCCCGAGAGACGCGCGGCGAGGAGCGACGCGGCCTCGGCGGCGGCCCAGGACGGCGACGGCCCCGACGCCGACGTCGCCGCGAGCTCTGCCGACACGGCGAGGCTCTGCCCGAGCTCCGCGGCGGAGGCGAAGGGGAGCACCGCGATCCCGTCCCGCGGTGCGGCTCTGCCCAGAAGGGCCTCGAGGACGTCGACGGCGGCCCTGGAGCAGAGCCGGGCGGTGGGAGCGTCGAGGGCGGGCGACGCCGCCGCCTCCGAGAGGGCCGCCGCCGCCTGCGGCAGGGCCGTCCACGTCGCGTCGTCGTCCCGCGCGGCCCAGACGGCGGCGGCGGCGGCGTCGGCGAGGGCTCCGCGGAGGGCCGCGGCCGCCCCCTCGGCCGGCCCCGCCCCCGCCGCCGCCACGGCCGCCCGCACCAGCACGGCCAGACCCGCGCCGGCGTCCGACTCCGCCGCGGCCCCGCCCCCCGCCGCCTCCCAACCCGGGATCCAGCCCCCCGCCGCCGCGCAGAGCTGCTCCCGCGCAGCGTCCGCCGCCCCCTCGTCCCCCCTCCCGACGGGCGCCAGCCTGACGTGCGCGAGCCGCCCCAGCTCTGCAAAGAGCGCGTTGTGCGGCACCCCGCGACGCGCAGCCTCCCCCGCCAGCGCAGCCACCACCCGCAGCGGCACCAGCCCCGCGCACGGCAGCCCGTGCCCCGCACCCCCCGACTCCGCGCCGGCGGAGCGCAGCAAAACCGGCGAAACCGCGCCGAGGACGTCGCCGTGCTCGTCGGCCTCGTCCGCCCCGCCCCCGCCCTCCGCCGCCTGCGCCTCCGCAAGCGCCCGCTCCCGCCGCTGGAACTCCCGCACCTCCCCCCACGGCGTCACGAGCAGGTCGGCGGCGCGGGACACCAGCATCAGGGCCGTGTCGTCCCCCGCGGGCAGCGCCCGGCTCGCCGCCGCCGCCAGCCGAGCCGTGGCCGCGGGGTCGGCCGACATGTCCACCGACCGCCACAGCACGTCGCCCACGCTGCCCAGCAGAGCCGTGGGCACCCCGGCAGAGCCGATGACGTCGGCCGACGCGACGCGCGGGGACAGCAGCAGCTCCGACGCGACCCGGTGCGCGCCCTCGGGCCCCGCTGCCTGGCAGAACCCTGCCACGGCCGACGAGACGACGTCGACGCACGACGCCGCGCCGGCGGCGGCGCGGGCGGCGGCCGCGGCGAGCGACGCGGCCGCCTCGGCCTCCCCCTCCGTGCCCGCCGCCGCCGCCGCCTCCGCCTCCTCCCCCGCCGCCGCCGCCTCCCTCCCCAGCGCCGCCACTGCAGACCGGGCCTCCACCAGCACGCCGACGGCGTGGTGCGCCGCCCCAGCCCCGCCCCTCCCCCGCGCCATCCTCCCCGCCCCCCGCCTCAGGCGTCGCTCCGTGTCTCTCCCCACCGTATCCCAAGCGTCAGCCATCGCCTCCGCCCCCGCGGCCGCCGCCCCGGCATCCCCGCCCCACACCGGGGACCCGGCCCCCCCCCTCCCCTCCGCCGCCCGGCACCGCCCCGCCAGCGTCCCTGCCACCAGCACCGCCTGCGCGTCGCTCAGTCCCGCGAAGACCGGAAGGCGGGCCAGCGCGCGCAGCAGAGCCGACTCGCACGCCGAGAGACGCACGGCGGCGGAGGCAGAGCCGGCGCCGACGTCGCCGGCCGCCCCGCAGGCAGAGCCGAGCGACGCGAGGAACGCCTCGACGCCGGCGAGAGACGACACCACGGCCTCGGACGGACGCGCCCCGCCCCAGCGCCGCCGCGCCGCCGAGGACGGCGACGACCGCAGGGCAGAGCCGGCCTCGGCGTCGGCCACCGCGGCGGGGATGCCAGCGCGCACCAGCGCGACCGCCGCCTCCGCCGGCTCTGCCAGGGACTCGACCGCCAGGGCGGCGTGCGGCGAGGCGGCGCCGCCGTGCCCCGCCGTGGCGGCCGCGGCGGCGGCGATGACGTCGAGGAACTGCGACGCGTTCGCGAGCCAGCCGGCGCCGGCAGAGCCGAGCGAGGCCGGGTCGTCGCCGCGCTGCAGGGCGCCCCGCGCGGCCGCCGAGAAGGCGGCGCCCTCCGTCGCGGCGAGCTCTGCCAGGCGCGCGAGGTGGGTGTCGGCCCCGGGGCCCGGGCCGGCCGCCGCCGCCCGTGCGCCCAGCTCCCGTGCGAAGGGGACCATCACTCCGAGCTCCGACGCGACCTGCGAGGGGTCCGCCAAGGCCCTGGCGGCCCGAGCGAGGGCGAGGAGGGGCGGCGTGGCGCCCGCCGCCGCGGCCGAGACCTCCCTGCCCGCCTCCGCCGCCGCCCCGGCCGATGCGGCCTCCGCCGCCGCCCGGTCGGTGCGGCCGGCCGCCGCCCCCGGCCCGAGCATCACCGGCCCCGCCGCCGCCCCCGCCCCCCGCCGCGCCGCCCCCGCTGCCATCAGCCCTCCCAGCCGCGCCAGCCGCGCGACCGCACCCAGCACCGTCGCCACGGCGGTGCCGCTGGCGCCCCTCCCCATCGCCGCCCGAGCCGTCGACGGGTCGGCGTCGGCGGGGACGACGGCGCCCAGGCGCCTCCCCAGCGCCGACACGAGCGACGGCGACACGGCCTGGGCCCCCTCGGCGGCGATCGACACGGCCGCCAGCTCCCGGAGCGACATGCCCGGGGCCCTCGCCTCGAGCGCCCCGCACACGGCTGCGAGAGCCGGCACGTGGGCACCCTGCGCCGACGGCGAGAGCGACGACAGCAGCGCGACGAGCTGCCCGAGCGACGCGGCGCCGCCCGCGCCGGGGCCGCCGCCCGCTCCCCCGTGCTCCCCGTCGAACCAGCGGGAGGCGCTCCCCGGGCCCACGGCGTCGGTGAGAGACGTCGCGTCGCCCATGGCCGTGCCGCGGGACGACAGAGCCCGGGTCACCGCCTCGCAGAGCTCGGCGTAACGATTCTCCGCCGCCAGGTCGGCCCTTCCGTACTCCATGACGTCGACGGCGCCCTCCCGCAGCGCCACGAGGCGCCCCTCCGTCGAGTCGAGCCGGCCCCACGCGTCAACCGTGGGCGCCGCGGCCCGCTCGGCCCGGGGCAGCGCCGAGCGGTGCACCTCCGCGGCCCGCACGAACCCGCCGAGCCGACCGATGACGTCAGCGAGCCGCCCGATGGTGAGCAGCCGCGTGTCGCTGGTGTCGATCTCGTCCAGGAGCTCCTGCGCGGACTGGCTGCGTCGCACGGCCTTGTCGATCACGTCCGTCGCAGCGGGGGACGGCCCGGCGCCGCCGGCCCCGCGGGCGGAACCGGCGGGGGCACCCGACGCCAGCCGCAGCTGCGCGGCCGTCGCCTGCGCCACGAGGCCGGGGGCGAAGGGGCGGTGGCCTCCGCCCCCCGCCCACGCCCCGCGCGCCCGCTTTCCCACCGCGCCCGCAAGCACCTGTGCTCTGGCTTGCATCAGAGCCTGTATGCCGCGCACTCGGGTGCCGCGCGAGGGGCTCAGACGCCCGCACGGGGAGGCCACGCATGCTCTGCCCGGCACGATGGCGCCCCGCGCCCGGCGCGGCGCGGCCGCACACCCGGCGCAAGCTGACGACGCGCGGCAATGGCAGACTCGATCAGCACCGCGGAGAGCATGGCCAAGTGGGACCCGAACGACGAGACCAGGAACGAGACGCTCCGCCTTGTTGAGGCCGCCAAGGGTGGCGACGCAGCGGCCGCCGAGGAGGTGGAGGGTCGCTTCGGCTCCCGCCTCGCGTTCGGGACGGCGGGCCTCCGCGGGCCCATGGGCGTGGGGTCGAACCACATGAACGAGGCGGTGGTGATCCAGAGCACGCAGGTGAGCCGGTGTTCCTGGCCGCCCACCCCGCCGCCCACGCCGCGCCGCGCTCCGTGGTTGCGGCTGATCTCGCTGCGCTGCCAATTCTCCGCGCGCCGCCGTCCCGCCCGCCCGCGCAGGGACTGCTCGTGCACCTGGAGGAGGCAACAGAGGGCGGGGCCGAGGCCGTCCGGCGCCGCGGAGTGGTCATCGGCTACGACCACCGGCAGGCGGGGACCATCACGAGCGAGCGCTTCGCCGCAGTTGCCGCCCAGGCGTGCGCGCTGCGGGGCGTGCGCGTGTACCTGTACAGCCGCATCGTGGCGACGCCGCTCGTCCCGTTTGCGGTCGCCCACCTCGGCGCCGCGGCCGGGATCATGGTCACCGCGAGCCACAACCCGAAGGAGGACAACGGCTACAAGGTCTACTGGGGCAACGCGGCCCAGATCATCCCTCCCGTGGACGCCGGCATCGCAGACGCAATCGGCCGAAGCCTCGAGCCCTGGGACGCCGGAGCCTACCGCGCCGTCACCATCGAGGGCGTCCGCGCCATGGACGGGGTCTCGGACCCCGGGGCCGGGGCCGATGACGTCATCACGGCGTACTTCGACGCCGTGCGCGCGCAGACGACGGGCTGCCTGACGACCAACGCCGCCGCCCCCGCAGTCGTCTACACGGCCATGCACGGCGTGGGAACGCCCTTTGTGCAGCGCGCCTTTGAGCTCTTCGGCCACCCCGCCCCCGTGCTGGTGTCGGAGCAGTGCGATCCGGACCCCGATTTCTCCACTGTTGCATTCCCAAACCCCGAGGAGGGGAAGGGGGCGCTGGAGCTGTCCTTCCGGGCCGCCGACGCCGCGGGGCTCTCCCTCGTGCTGGCAAACGACCCCGACGCGGACCGCCTGGCCGTGGCGGAGCGCAGGGCGACGGCGGGGGGCGACGGCGCGGACGGCTGGTACGTGTTCAGCGGGAACGAGATCGGCTGCCTCCTCGCGGACTGGCTGCTCCGGCGGGAGGCTCGGGCGCGCGGGACGCTCCCCGCGGGCGACGGGGACGGCCCGGACGACGAGGCGTCGCTCGCCGAGTCGCTCGGGAAGCTGCCCCCGCTGGGCGAGGGCGTGTGCGTGCTCGCCACGACGGTCTCCTCCAAGGCGATCCGCGCCGTCGCCGCCCACTACGGCGCGCGCTTCGACGAGACCCTGACGGGCTTCAAGTGGATCGGGAACCGGGCGGCGCAGCTCAGGGCGGACGAGGGGGCAAAGGTGGTGCTGGGCGTGGAGGAGGCGATCGGCTTTTGCGTCGGTGACGTGGTCCTCGACAAGGACGGCGTCTGCGCCGCGGCCGTCTTCGCGGAGATGGCCGCGAGCCTGGGGCGGTGCGGCGAGACGTGCCTCGGCCGGCTGGAGAAGCTGCGCGCAGCGACGGGCTATTTCGTGTCTTGCAACAAGTACCTCCGGGTCACGGACACCGCGACCGTGGACACCATCTTTGAGCGCCTGCGCGCCGGCGGTCGCTACGCGCTCCGCCTGGGACGGCAGGTGGTGGACGAGGTGCGCGACCTCACGGGGGAGGGGCTGGACACGTCGTTTGCGGACGGCCGGCCGCGCCTGCCCACCAGCGCGGCGCACATGATCACGCTGACGCTCCGCAACAGCTGCGTCATCACGCTGCGCACCAGCGGCACGGAGCCCAAGCTCAAGTGGTACGCGGAGCTCCGCGGGGAGGACCGGGACGAGGCCAGGGCCGAGATGTCGCGCGTCATGGAAGACCTGTTCGACCACGTCCTCACGCCGGAGGAGTTCGGCCTCGAGCGCCCCGCGGTGGAGATCATCGGCTGAGCGGGCGCGGCCGATGTCGGGGAGCGATGTTCCTGTTTGGCGTTTTCTCGGGCACAGCGCTCCCCCGGCAGGTGCAGTGCGCAAACCGGTCGCCCACGGCTGTGGATCAACAGGGGTGACAACGTCACGCCCCGGGACGCGAGGGCGGCGTGACGGAATGGAGTGAATCGAGTGACCGTGGGTCAGTCCTCAAACGAACTTGAGGCCTGCTGCTCCGTTGGGCAATCGCGCACACACGCGCGACGGACTGCCGGCTGGCCACCGCCGCTCGCACCGAGTCGCAAATCAGGCAAGCCGAAGTTTCGGCCCGCCCGCCGCAGCAGCCGCTCGCTCGTCCGCGAGGGCGGAATGGCGTTGGAGCTGGAGCGCGGCGGGACGTTGCTCGCCGCCGGCGAGGCCGCGACCCCGCCGGGCCGCGCGGGGATGGACTCGGTCACGTTCCTCCCGGGGAGCAAGCCGGCTGTTCGCGGCGGCAGCTCCGCGGTGAAGGTCCGGTCGAGCCGCCCCGCTGTCCTTGGCTCGATGATGCCCATCGGCGGCGGCACCAGGCTCGCAACCGTGAGCGAGGGGCGCCGTGAATCGTCCGCGAGGGGCTCGCTGTCCCGGGACGAGCTGCTCGAGGCCATGACCTCGGAGCCGGGCGACGAGCCGCGTACCCCGGACTCGCCGCCCCCGCCCAAGGCTCCGCCCAAGCTTCTTGCCGCCGCGATTGAGATCCACGACAGCGTCCGCTCGCTCAAGGGCCTGAGCACGGCCGGGAGCAGCGCGCCTCCCGTCGCCGTCGGGCCGAGGCGGGGGCCAAAGGGCGTTGTCGGCCCAGCTCCCGGGGCCGAAGCGGCGCGCTTCGAGGCCATACCCGTGGAGCGGTCCGACTCCGAGCACTCCATGCACACGGGCTTTGCGGAGCCGATCAGGTCGGGGCGCCGCCTGTCGTCGGTGGCGAGCATGGGGAGCCGGCGCGGGTCGCTATCGAGGGCTCGCTCCCGCGGCAGCATCGCCGGCCTCATCGGCGCATCCGCGGACCACGCGTCCAGCGCATCCAGGAGTGTGGGCCCCGTGCGCGCCACTGGCCGCTCGCACACCGTGGGCTGCTGCTGCCTGCAGCTGCGCTCGCAGCCGATGGACGCGGCGTTTTCGGACCACACGGCCGCGTACGTCGCCAGGCAGGGCTGGCGCATCACCGCCGGCGTGGGGGTCGCCGCCGTGGCCGTCGAGGTCCTCGCCGCGAGCACGGGCCAGACATGGGAGGACCCGGGGCGCGCGGACACCGCGGAGCGCATCGGCGCCGGCGGCGTGATTCCCGGCCGCTGGAGCGACGCCCTGGTCATCCTGGCCGGGTTTTCCGTGCTTTCCATCCTCATGGCGACCCTGCCCGTGTCGTGCATGGGCTCGACGGGCCGCCCGCGGCGCATCGGCAGCGGGCGGCCGGCGCCGACGGCGCGCCGCGCGGTGGGCTCGGGCATCTGGGCGGCCTGCGGCTGCTGCGGCCGGCGCGGGTGCGGCTGGACGGCGTGCTCGCCCTGGGCCGTCGGCCTGGTCATGGTATGGACGGCCACCGCGATCAGCGCGCGGCAGGCGGCGCGGACGACGACCGAGCCGGGGTTTTTGGCGCTCCACGGCTGGATGGCCCCGGCCTCGGCCTGCGCCGCGCTCGTCGGTCTCCTCCTCCGCTTGCGCTTCCGGGCGTTCATGCTCGCGCTGGTGGCGAGCCTCGCCTGCGTTGCGGCCGTTGCCGGGACACGCGCGACGCAGCTGCAGGGCGGCAGCGCGGGCGCGGCACCGACGCCGCGCCTCCTGGGCGACCTGGCCTTCGTGGTCGCGGAGACGGCCGGGCTGCTCGCGGCCCTGGCGTGGATGCGCACGTTCCTGAGCATGCAGCTGTTCCTGTCCGCGATGCTGCTCCGGCGCGAAAACAGGCGCGTCCGGCTGCGGCTCGAGCAGCCCGCGGGCGCGGCGGTGCGCCTCCTGGGGCGGGCGCTGATGATGGAGCCCGCGTTCAACTTCCGCTGGCTCGTGTTCCCCGACGAGGTGAAGGTGGGCCGCGTGCTGGGCCGGGGCGTGGACGCGACGGTGTACGCTGGCTCGCTGTACGGCTGGCCGGTGGTGATTAAGCGGCACTTCGGGTGCCTGCGCGCGCCCGAGGACGTGCGTCGCTTCGCCAAGGGCCTGGACATGCTGACGCAGCTGGCGAGCGCAAACGTGGTCCGCATCCTGGGCGCCAGCTTCGTGGGGGTGCCGCGGGCGGCGGAGATGTCGGGCAAGGCGCGCAGGCGCGCGTTCCAGCAGCTGCTGGGGGGGCAGTCCTCGGCGTCGCTCTTCGCTGGGGCGAGGGGCTCTCCGCCGCGGGGGAGCGACGGGGCGCTGCCGACGCTAGGGGAGGACGTGACGGGCCGCCGGGGCGCGCTGGGGCAGATGCTGGCCGGCGGGGAGGGGGAGGGAGGGCGCGGGAGCGGCGGCGGCGGCAGCGGCGGCAGCGGCGGCAGCGGCGGCGCGGGGGGCGCGGGGCCGGGGCAGCGGCGGCAGCGGCGCGGCTCCTTCCCGGGGATGCACCACGCGGGAGCGCGCCGGTCGCACGGCGGCGCCACGGGCCGCATGCCCGCCAGCGTGCTGGAGGCTCTGCAGCAGTCGGTTCCCCGGCTGCGCGCCTCGGTGCTGCAGGAGGAGCTCATGGGCCGTCCCGTGGTCATCCTTATGGACTGGATGTCGCTGGGGAGCCTGCAGGACGTGCTGGAGGCGTCCGAGGTCGTGGTAGCGCCGCAGGAGGCCGAGGCGGCGCCCGGGGCGGACGACTCCGGGTCGCTCTTGGCAGCGAATCACACCGCCCTGACGGCCGGGGTGGTCGAGGCAGGGACGGCGTCGCCCCTCACGGGTGTCGCGGGGCGCCGGCCTGTCCAGGTGCAGGCATCACCCCGCTCAGCGGGCAGGGCTCTCGCCGCTGCCCCCCTGACCAGCCCGCTGGCGGCGGTCTTCGCGTCTCGGCCGGCGCCCTCCGTGGGAAGGGGGCCGCAGGGGAGGCGGAGCTCTGCCGGGTCGGGCATGGGCACGGCAGTGGGGCTGGACACGCGATCGACGGACGGCAGAGCCCTGGAGGAGGAGGAGGAGGAGGAGGAGGCGGCGGACGTTGTGGTGCCTGACGTGGTCGGTGGGGGCGGGGGCGGCGACGTGCCGATGCGGCGTGCCGGCAGTGAAGGGAGCCGCTCTGACCAGTCGACGGCCAGCTCGGGGCGGCGAAAGCAGCTGGGGGGTTGGGCGGGGGCGGGGACCAAGTCGTCAGCCGACCCCTCGGTGAACGAGGGAGGAGGAGGAGGAGGAGGGGG
>Ga0136560_1000912_pt1 | contig 15027 bp, 15 predicted proteins | sample AntRauMeHopE1497_FD_104925 | JGI IMG/M metagenome (GOLD analysis project Ga0136560, IMG submission 104925) | Saline lake microbial communities from Rauer Islands, Antarctica - Metagenome Hop E1 #497 | ecosystem: Environmental > Aquatic > Non-marine Saline and Alkaline > Saline | place... | reverse complement strand
GCTCTGAGTCAGTCCGCATACTCAACACGGCAGCTTTCAGGGCTGCCGTGTTGCCCGTTTTACATCTCGATAAAAATATCCGATGTTTGAGCTACAAATGCTCTATTGTGTGGTGAACTATCCTCTTCGCTTTTGGCGCCGGTGCTAATTTTTGAGTACTATTGATAGATGCCAAACACACAAAAACCCAATACCAGCCCTTATTGCATTGCTTTGCAACCAATCTGCGATGCCGACATGGTTCACGTCGCTGACGAGCTGCTTTATCGGGCCACCTCCGGCGCGAGTTCCGCCGTTATAGAAGATGGGCTTACCGCCACTGCACGGGCCTGCAATGCTGCTTTCTACGAAGCCGGTGTGGAATCACTTTGTTGCCGCCGGCAGCTGTTTTTCAATGCTCCGCGTGAATGGCTGCTAAACCCTGCACTACTGCCGCCCAGTCCAAAACAGGTGGTTATTGAGGTATTGGAAAGCGTAGACGGTGACGAAGAGGTCCTTGCAGCGCTTAGGCATATAAAATCCCAAGGCTATACCATAGCACTGGATGATTTTGTGCTTACCGACGCCACTCGGCCATTGCTTGATCTGGCCGACATTATCAAGCTGGACATGTTGGAACAGCCTCCCACCAGAAAGCAGGTAGAACACTACTTGGCTCGCGGCATTACTTTGTTGGCTGAAAAAGTGGAAACCAAAAAAGAATTTGATCAGGCCAAGGCCATGGGGTTTACACTTTTTCAAGGTTACTTCTACGCCCACCCTGAAACTCGTCAATCTACTTCCTTCAAGCGCGGGCGCAATCAATCGGCACAAGTTCGCCTTTTGGGCGAATTACAAAAACCCGAAGCAAACTACAACGAACTGGAGCGGCTGCTGGTGCAGGAACCTCAACTTGGGGTACAAATGCTGCGCACAGTAAATTCGGCAGGCCACAATTTATCTCAGAAAATCGTTAGCTTACGGCAGGCCATGGGACTTCTGGGGCTAAACCGCCTGCGTAATCTGGTCACCATGCTGGTACTGGCTAATGACGACCCGTTCAATATGTTGCTATTACCACAAGCGTTAACCCGTGCAGCCATGTGTTCACGGCTGGCCGCACGGGACTGCCAAGACAACAAAGAGCCCGCATTTATGGTGGGCCTGTTGTCGATGATTGACGTGCTGCTCGGCCTAAAGCTCGAGCTGCTGTGTGAGCAACTCTCCCTCGCTCCCGATATCAGGCAAGCGTTGCTTGCTCATGAGGGCCCTCTTGGAAAAAGCCTTCATTTGGTAAAAGCGTTTGAGAAGGGCCGCCTGACAAATGCCAGTGACGAAGCGGTTACCAAACTTAACCAGTATTTTTTGGAAAGCCGCATCTGGGCCAATCAGATTCTGGATGGGATGGACAACTAATCGCAATTACTGCTCGGCGGTTTCTTGTTGGCGTACAAAAGCAGAAAATTCATCATAGCCGCCAATATGTTGCTCACCCACGAAGATCTGCGGCACGGTATGGACAGGCATGCCGATTTTCTGGGCAATATCTGCCTTGGTAATATCTTCTTCAATCATGTCGACCCATTTGAATTCTAAGCCACGAGCTTCGCAAAGACGAATCGCCCCTACACAGAAACCGCAGCTGGTACGACCGAAAATTGTCACCTTTTCCATAACTCGCTCCTTTTATTAATGCTTGCCTGCCAGTTTAACGGCTACTAGTTTGGTGGCTATTGGGTTTATAAGTGCTGATATGATGGCATGGCTGCCGGGGAATGAAAATTGACTGTTTGAATAGACGCGATAGTCTAGAGTCTAGTGCCCTGTTTGGCCGACAACGCTGAAAGCCAGAGCTGATCCAATCAATCCTCAACCGGAGAACCCGTGGTATACCTGACCCTGTTCGCCACCGCTTTTGCCGCTGCGACGCTGCTACCCGCGTATTCGGAAATCCTTCTGGGCACTCTACTGGCCAAGGGCTATGCGCCATTTTGGTTGTGGTTTGCGGCCACAACCGGCAATACGCTGGGGTCTGTGGTCAACGGAATCATCGGGCGCCAGGTGGATCGGTTCAAGCACAAACGCTGGTTTCCGATGACCGAACTGCAGCTGCACAATGCGCGCAACCGCTTTAACCGCTTTGGCCAATGGTCGTTACTGATGGGCTGGTTACCGATTGGCGGCGACGCGCTTACGCTAGTCGGCGGTATTATGCGGGTGCCCTGGCTGAACTTTGTCATTTTAGTCGGCATTGGCAAGGGTCTGCGCTATGCCATTGTGATGTGGCTGGTACTCAGTGCCTACGGCCCCGAAACCGAGGCACTGGTGTCAGCTTTGGGATTCTCGGGATAAAGATAACGCCTTAGCATTGGCTCGCCGTTGAATTCTGACTGCAAAACGGCAATAAATGTGTAAACCCCGATTAACTTGCGATTCAGAAACACAAACTCTTTTGGTGGCACACGAAAATAACGGCTAATAGCAGAACGAGCAGCCTGGCGCGCTACCCTTGAAGGCAGGTCGCTTTGTTTCCAGCGATACTGACCTACGCTGTTCACAGCCTCGGGTGGCCATTCGCTAGGGTCGCCAATCAACGGCTCCAGCACTGACATACACACCCGACCAAAGGTTTCCAGCACATCATTGGGCCAGTCACGGCTCATAAACCGGAGTTGCACGCCGCCATCGATTACCGCGTCCAGATCGTTTTCATAGGAGGCACGAATCATTTGGATAACCGGCTGCAGAAATTCATCGCTGTAACGCTGCACCGCGCCAAAATCCAGCAGCACGATACGATCGTGGTCTGCTTCTGCGCCCGGCTCCCCGGCCAGGCGAATGCGATAGTTGCCAAAGTTCGGGTCGGTCTGAATTTCACCCCAGTCAAACAACTCGCGAAAGAACAGCTCCAACGCGGCCTTACCCAGTTCACTGCGGCGCTCCAACGAGATTCCAGCAACCGTGGGCGAATTAACCGAGTGACCGCGCTCATAAGTAGAGGCAATCACCTGGGCGCTGGAGTATTCCGGCAGCACCCGCGGCACAATGAAACGCGGATCGTCTAGCAGCATTTGACGAAAACGTTCAGTGGTGTCGGCTTCCAGGCGGTAATCCACCTCGCGGTGCATCATGACCCGCACTTCGTCCAGCCAGTCGTCGAATTCCGGGCCAAAATTAACTAAACGGGCCATTTTCAGCATCTTGGCAACGGAGTTCAGATCGCTGTCGACCGCATCCCCCACACCGGGATACTGCACTTTCAGCACCAGTTCAAGGCCATCACTCAAGCGCCGGGCGCGATGAACCTGGCCCAGTGAAGCGGCGCCAATAGGCTGATGCTCAATGTCCAGCTGCGCCAGGCGCGCATTGCCCAATTCCGATTGCAGCACGCGCTCAATGGCCGGCCACGCCAAAGACGTGGTCTGATCTTCCAGCGTGTGCAGGGCTTCGGTGACTTCATCGGGCAGAAAATGCTCGCCGTACAAGGCCATCACCTGGCCAATCTTGACCACGCTGCCTTTTAGCTGGCCCAGCTCGTTCACCAGAAAGCGGGCCTGGGACGACATCATGGCTTTATGACGTTGTTCGCGGTGCTCTTTGCTACCCAGCCAATTGGTCGCCATGTGGGAAGCCATGCGGGTGCCAGCGTACAGGCCGGCACGGGTGAGGCTTAACCTGCGTTCGAAGCTGCCGGTTTTTATGCGTGAGACAGAGTTGTCTGATCCCTTTTTTGCCATAAATACTCTCCAGCCTTAAATACTCTCTAGCCTTAAATACTCTCTAGTCTTAAATACTCTCTAGTCTTAAATACTCTCTAGCCTGGCCATGCCCCATTTTGGCGCAAATTTACCAGCTTTGCTGCCAGCTTACCGAGCTCTCGCCTGCCAAGCTATAACCCAAAGCAGCAACCAGCTGTTCGGCAAGCTGATGCTCTGTTTGCGCAAGTGTAGCCTGCGGCGCAAAGTCCTGAACCTGGCACATGGCCATATCGGCATAGCCGCAAGGGTTGATTCGCGCGAAGGGCTCCATATCCATGGCAACATTCAGCGCCAGACCGTGGAATGAGCAACCGCGTCGCACACGCAAACCAAGCGAGGCGATTTTCGCGCCATCCACATAAACCCCCGGCGCATCGGCCCGCGGCGCGGCGCTGATACCCAAAGGTTCAAGAATGTTTACGATGGACTGTTCAATATGGCTGACCAACGCTCGAATACCCAAAGCACTGCGGGTCAGGTCGATCAGTAAATAAATGACCAGCTGGCCGGGACCGTGATAGGTCACTTGACCACCCCGGTCTACCTGAACCACCGGTATATCACCCGGCGCCAGAACATGTTCAGCCTTACCGGCCTGCCCCTGGGTATAAACCGGGGGATGCTGCAGGCACCAGAGCTCGTCAGCGCTGTTTTTATCACGGCTGGCGGTAAATGCCTGCATGGCATGCCAGGTTTCCAGGTAGGGCTGCTCGCCCAGTGAACGCACAATCAGATGGCTCACGGCTACAGCACCATGTGCACGCGACCGCTGGCTTTCAGTTCGTTGAATAACGCCTGCAACTGTGGCTCGCCAGTCGCGACCATGGTCAGCCGCACCGAACAGAAACGGCCGTTGCGGCTGTCGTTTACAGTCACGGTACTGACATCCAGCCCCGGCGCATGGCGCTCAACCACTACCAGCACAAACTCCCTGAAGTCCGGCGCGGCATTGCCAATCACCTTGATCGCGTAATCGCAGGGAAATTCGATTTTTGGCGCTTTTTCGTCACTCATCTTACTGTCCGGCTATGGGGTTATGGCTTACTGGACCAACTGTACAAAAAACAGTCTTACCGTGTCCCAGATGCGCTTGAAAAATCCGCCCTCAGGCACGTTCGCCAGCGCCAGTACGGGCTGATCTACCAGCACCTCGCCTTGATACGAAACTTTGATGCGGCCCAGTTCGTCGCCAGCGCTGATGGGCGCTTTTACCACTGAATCCAGGTCTATAACAGACTCCAGCTGATTGCGAGCGCCGCGGGGAATGGTGACATAAACAGGCTCACGCACCCCAACCGACAAGGTGTTGGAAACACCACCCCAAACCGGCGACTGGATCAGTTCCTGGCCTGCACTGAACAGGCGCTCGCTCTGATAGTAACGGAAGCCGTAATTCAGCATTTTCTGCACTTCTTGTGCGCGCCCCTCCTCACTGCGAGCGCCCATTACCACTGCTATCAAACGGGTGTCATCGCGTTTTGCCGAAGCCACCAGACAATATCCAGCTTCTTCGGTATGGCCGGTTTTCAGCCCGTCTACACTGTTATCGCGCCACAACAAGCTGTTGCGATTTGGCTGACGAATATTGTTGAAGGTGAACTGCTTTTCAGCATAAATCGGATAGGTTTCAGGGTAATCAATAATGGTGGCCTGAGCCAAAAGAGCCATATCCTGAGCGGTTGAATAGTGGTTGGGTGACTGCAATCCGGTGGCGTTCTCGAAATTTGTGTTGGTCATGCCCAAGAGTTCGGCTTGCTGGTTCATGATATCGACAAACGCGCCTTCACTGCCGGCAACAAATTCTGCCAGGGCCACAGAGGCGTCATTACCAGACTGAATGACTACGCCACGCAACAAATCCTCTACCGTTACACTGGTGCCTTCACGCACAAAAGTGCGGGAACCCCCGGTTTGCCAGGCAGTGACGCTGATGGGCACCATGTCGCCCATAGCGATACGGCCTTCATCCAGCTCGCGCTCAACAATGTAGGCGGTCATCATTTTAGTCAGGCTGGCGGGCGGCAAGCGCTCATTGCTGTTGCCTTCCATAATAACGTGCCCGCTTTTGGGCTCCATCAACACATAGGAACTGCCAGCGATCTGCGGCGGCGCCGGTATCAGTACGGTCTGGGCCAGAGCGTTGCTAGCGACGACCAGCAACAATGTGTACACAAATAAAACGGAACGAAACAGAGATATAAAAGCCATGGTTTTTTTCATTTGTCAGTCGGTGTATGGATAGGGTTTACCTGCGAATCTTCAGCGTGAGTCCGTCAGCAAAATTGTTTTATCGAAGCCGTAAGTCTGCAGCAACTGCTGAGCTTGCAGAGCACTCTGTTCATTGTTGAAGGGGCCAGCCTGCACGCGATGAAAACGCCCGCTACCGGTGTCGGCTACTTTGACCCGCATGGGTGTCTGCACCTGATTTTGAACTTTTCGTATCAGATTTTCAGCCGCAAGGTTGCTGGAGAATGACGCCAACTGCACGAATACGCCCTGCGCGGCAGACGCAACAGCTGTTGCGCTCTGCGGACTTTCTGCCATATCAGGTTCTAATATGGACGGTCCTGCAATGGACGGCTCTGCCACCACCTGAGGCCTGGCGGCCCCGCCAAACGGCCTATTAGCCACAAACATAGCGCCGTCCGGGCTAACGGTTATCGCCTCCACCTGAACCTTTGCCACACCTTGCCCCTGGTAACCCAGCCGTTTTGCTGCGGCGTAAGACAAATCAATCATCCGGTCACCATGGAAAGGCCCGCGGTCGTTTACCCGCACAATCACCGAACGGCCATTGGCCAGGTTGGTTACCCGTGCGTAGCTGGGAATACGCAGTGATTTGTGGGCAGCGGTCATCTGGTACATATCGAACACTTCGCCGTTAGAGGTTTTGTGACCGTGAAATTTTTCACCGTACCAGCTTGCCACCCCCTCGGCCACGTAACCATTGTTATCGTCCATCACGCTGTATTTTTTTCCCCACACGGTATAAGGCGATTTATTGCCTGCCCGCCGTGGTTCCTCGTAGCGCGGTTGCGCATCTTTTAGCCCGGATGCGTCAAAGTTACCGTCAGGCGCCCGATCTTGGCGGATCGTATAACGGCTGGAATGGTCTTTTTCAGGGGGCGCAGAAGCACAGCCGGCCAGCATGGCCAGCGCCCCCGCCAAAACAACCCACAGGGCAGACTTGATGATCACAGTGGGAACTCCCCCATAATTGAAAACCGCAAACGCGGGCACGGCCCCATTCTAACGGCTGCGGCCGGCACTGCGCCATTACCTGCCCGCCATGGTTGCGCTCCGGAACCGCTTACGAACAGATCATTCGGCGGTGGGTGTGAATCGACATCAACACCCCGAATGCCGCCATGATAGTAACACCGGAGGTACCGCCGTAACTGACCAAGGGCAGCGGCACGCCGACCACAGGCAACATACCGCTGACCATACCAATATTGACAAAAATATAAATGAAAAACGTCATGGTCAATGCGCCCGCCAGCAATCGGCTAAAAGAATCCTGAGCAGACACTGAGATGTAAAGACAACGCAGAATAATCAGGAAATACACCGTTAGCAAAACCAGCATGCCAACAAAGCCAAACTCTTCGGCCAGCACAGCCACAATGAAGTCGGTATGACTTTCCGGCAGAAATTCCAGATGCGACTGGGTGCCTTGCAGCCAGCCCTTACCATCGTAGCCACCGGAGCCAATGGCGGTTTTAGACTGGATGATGTTCCAGCCTGCCCCTAGCGGGTCACTTTGCGGATCCAGCATGGTAAGCACCCGCTGTTTTTGGTAATCGCGCATGCCGTACATCCACATCACCGGAGCCGACACCGATACCAACGCAAAAAATGCGGCAATCAATTTCCAGCTGATACCGGCAAAAAACACCACGAAAATACCCGCCATCCCCACCAGCAGGGAGGTACCCAAGTCAGGCTGTTTGACGATCATAGCCATAGGCACCAGCACAATGGCCATTCCCACCGCCAGATGACGAAACCGTGGCGGCAAATAATGACGCGACAGATACCAGGCCGCCATCATTGGCACCACCAGTTTCATAAATTCAGACGGCTGGAACCGGGGCAAACCGGGGACCGCCAGCCAACGCTGGGCGCCCTTGGCACCCACACCCACCAACAGCACAGCCACCAGCGTTACCAGGCCGAGTGCGTAAAACAACGGTGCCCAACGGCGAAACACGGCGGGGTCAAGCTGGGCCAACACCACCATGACAATGAAGGCAATGCCCAAGCGAATACCTTGGGCTTTGATCATATCTATATTGCGGTCGGCACCGCTGTAAAGCACAAAAAGACCGCCACCCATCAGCAGCAGCAGCAGCAGCAGCAGAATAGGGTCAAGATGCACCGCTGCCCAGAAACCTCGGGGGTTTCCCAAGGAGCTGCTGTCGGTGCCGTGCAATATATCCCGATTGGCCATCAGCCAGGATCCTCAGCGTTGGCGCTGCCTGCGGTACTGCCCGCAACGCCCTCTTCATCGTTCCTGCCTTCGCCATCAACCCCGCCTTCACCGAATTCCAACAGCCATGCATCAAACAGGGCGCGCGCCATCGGCGCCGCGGTACTGCTGCCGCCACCGCCGTTTTCCACAATCACCGACACAGCAATCTGCGGCTTATCTACCGGCGCAAAACCAACAAACAGCGCGTGATCACGCAGCCGCTCTCTCACTTCATCTTCAATGTACTCTTCATCTTCGGCCAAAGAAAAAACCTGGGTCGTGCCGGTTTTACCGGCCATTCGGTAGCTGGCGTTTGCGCCGGAGCTACGTGCAGTTCCTCGCGCGCCGTGCATTACTTCGGCCATGGTATCCACTACAAACTCCCAGTCGTCCGGATTTTTCAGCGTTAACGGCGCGTGATTTTTCTCCGGCAAAAAATTCGTAAGATCGTTGTTGCCGTCAATACTTTTTAGCAGCCGCGGCTCTATCCAATAACCACGGTCGGCAATCAGCGCTGTGGCCGTTGCTAACTGCAAGGGCGTGGCCAACATAAAACCTTGGCCAATGCCCAGATTAACCGTGTCACCGGGGTACCAGGGTTCCTGGCGGGCGCCCTGCTTCCATTCCTTCGAAGGCAGCAGGCCACTCAGCGCCCCTGCCACGTCCAGGGCGGCGTCTTCACCGAATCCAAATAGAGAAAGATAGTGGTGAATGGTATCAACCCCCATGTCCACCGCGATTTGGTAAAAATACACATCGTTGGATAGGGCCATGGCCAGATTCAGGTCCACCCAACCATGCCCCGAACGTTTCCAGTTCCGAAAACGCCGTCCAGACGGGTTAAGCTGGAAATAACCTGGATCCCAAACCCGGCGTGTGCGATTTGTTGCACCGCTATCCAGTGCCGCAATCGCCAGCATCGGTTTCAGAGTAGAGCCAGGGGGGTACTGCCCACGAAGAGCGCGATTGAACAAGGGTTTGTCGCGGCTTTCACTCAGTTCGCGATAGTCTTCTACGCTGATGCCGGTCACAAACTGGTTGGCGTCAAACCCCGGCACACTGGCCAGCGCCAGAATGCCGCCTGTTGCAGGTTCAATCGCCACAATAGCTCCGCGACGACCGTCAAGCAGTTTGTGGGCCAGCTTTTGTAAGCGTAAATCAAGATGCAACTGGAGGTTTTCACCGGGCACCGGATTTTGGCGTTCTAACACCCGGAGAGTGCGGCCGCGAGCGTTGGTTTCAACATGCTGATAGCCAACCTTGCCGTGCAGCAAGTGCTCGTAAAAACGTTCAATTCCAGATTTTCCGATGTAATTGGTGCCGGCGTAATTCACCGGATCAATACGCTGTAACTCACTTTGATTGATACGACCTACGAAACCCAAGGCGTGGGCTGTCAGCTCGCTGTGGGGGTAATAGCGCACCAGCTCGGCCTGCACTTCCACGCCTGGTAATTCATGGCGCAACACCGCTAGACGGGCAATTTCCTGTTCGTTGAGGTCGTAACGCAGAGGCAGTTCCTGAAACGGACGGCGGCGCTCTTTCAGGCGGCGCTGAAAACGTTCAAGGTCTTCATCGGAGATGGACAGGATAGTTTGCAGGCGCACCAGAGTGGCGCTCATATCAGCGATGCGCTCTGGCACCAGAGTCACACTGAACACCGGGCGATTTTCCGCCAGCAGCACGCGGTTACGGTCGTAAACCAACCCCCGGGGCGGCGGCACCGACTGAACCTGAACTCGATTTTTGTCTGACAGCGTGGTGTATATTTCGTGCTCAACCACCTGCAACTGATAAAAGCGCGCAATCAACGCGCCCATTAACAGCATCACAAAAATCAGCATAACCAAAGTGCGGCGCTGGAACAGCCGACGTTCAGCGGCTATATTCTTGAATTCACCCCAAGGCATGAAGCACTCCCCTCGTGCGCCTTACGCCCTGTGGTAAGGATGATTGCGGGTAATGGACCAGGCTCGGTACAGCTGCTCCGCTAACACAATGCGTACCAACGGATGGGGCAGGGTCAGCGGCGACAAAGACCATTGTTGGTCGGCGCGCTGACGGCAGGCGTCAGCAAGGCCGTCTGGCCCGCCCACCAAAAAATTGACGTCGCGGCCATCCTGTTGCCAGCTTTCCAGTTGCGCAGCCAGTTTTTCTGTCGACCAAGGCCGTCCGCCCACTTCCAACGCCACCACCCGGTCTTTCGGTTGAGTCGCGCCAAGAATGGCCTCGCTTTCGCGCTGCATGAGTCTGGGTATGTCCGGATTTTTACCCCGGTGTGCCATGGCGATTTCGACCAGCTCCAGAGATAACTCCGGCGGCATGCGGCGAGCGTAGTCCAGATAACCGGCACTGACCCAGTCGGGCATTTTTTGCCCCACGCAGATCAGACGTAAACGCATGGTTATTCGCCGCCCGCAAGACCAAAATCAGGTGCCGGAGCGTCACGCCAGAATCGTTCCAAATCATAGAATTCGCGGGCCGCCGGCATCATCACATGCACCACAACGTCACCCAAATCCACTAGTATCCAGTCACTGCCGCCAGCGCCCTCTATGTGATCAACCCGTACACCCTGCTCTTTTGCGTCAACAACGACCGAATTGGCCAACGCTTTCAGGTGTCGGTTGGACGTGCCAGACGCCAAAACCATGAAGTCGGTGACACTGGTGCGCTCGCGCACATCAATGACACTTAAATCCTGGGCTTTTACATCTTCCAGCGCGTTTACTACCAGATCTTTCAGTTGTTCGGCCTGCATAATCACCCTGTTGCCCGGGCTCTGGCCAGAATGGCCGCCCGAAAAGTCGCTATTTTCGCGATTGTAGCACTAAAGTTCCACCGCAGGGCAGGCACCATAGAGCCCTTGTCGGTGAATTTCTGCCAGCACTTGCCGAGGAAGGAGATAGCGCACGGAAAGACCCGCCCCCAGACGTTGGCGAATGGCGGTCGCCGAAATATCCAGCAGGGGCGGCGCAAACATTACAATTCGGCCACAAGGCGAGTTTTTCAGCTTGTGGCCGTGTTCAAAATAATGCTGCGATAGCAAAAAAGCCGGTACGCCCTGTGGATCCAGCTCCGGGCCGGGGCGGCTGACAACAACAATATGCGCCAGAGCCAGAATTTCCTGCCACTCACGCCAGCGATCAAAACCGGCAAACGCATCGGTGCCCACGGCCATCACCAGCGGGCAATCCGGACCCAGCTCGGCGCGCAACTGGCGCAGGGTGTCGGCGGTAAAGGATTTGCCGCCGCGGTCTAACTCGCGCGGATCAATCGCCAGCGCCGGTTCGCCCGCAATCGCCAGTTGCAAAAGCCGAAGTCGCTGGTCAGCGGTTGCACCTGTCGCGCCACGGTGCGGGGGAGTATAGCTGGGCACCAGGTGGACCTGAGCCACTCCCAGATAATCCTTGAGCTCGAGGCCCAGCCGCAGGTGGCCGTGGTGCACTGGGTCAAAGGTACCGCCATAAATTACGTGCATACGCTAAACCCGGATATGACCGTCACCGAATACCACGTATTTTTGAGACGTCAGGCCCTCCAGGCCCACCGGCCCGCGGGCATGGATTTTGTCAGTGGAAATGCCAATTTCCGCACCCAGACCGTATTCAAAGCCATCGGCAAAGCGGGTGGAGGCATTCACCATTACCGAGCTGGAGTCCACCTCGGTAAGAAAGCGCCGGGCGCGGGTGTAATTTTCGGTGATAATGCTGTCGGTGTGCTGGGAGCTGAACTGACTGATATGAGCAATAGCGCCGTCCAGGCCATCCACCACTTTTACCGCAAGAATAGGAGCCAGATATTCTGCTTCCCAGTCGGCTTCTGTCGCCGGCGTCATCTCGCTGACAATCTCCCGACTGCGCTCGCAGCCGCGCAGTTCGACACCTTTTTCCAAGAACGCGGCGTTCAGCAGCGGTAGCATATCGGCGGCGATTTCCTCATCTAACAGCAGAGTTTCCATGGTATTACAGGTGCCGTAACGTTGGGTTTTGGCGTTCACCGCCACCGCCACCGCCTTTTCAGGATCGGCGTGACTGTCAATATAAACATGACATACACCATCAAGGTGCTTGATCACCGGAACCCGGGCGTCACGGCTAACGCGCTCAATCAGGCCTTTGCCACCGCGCGGCACGATAACGTCAACGTACTGCGGCATAGTGATCAGCTCGCCCACTGCGGCACGATCGGCAGTAGCAATAACCTGAACCGCCGTTTCCGGCAGGCCGGCCTCAGCCAATCCACTGGCGATACAGCGCGCGATCGCCTGATTTGAGAGAATGGATTCAGAGCCGCCGCGCAATATCGCGGCATTGCCAGACTTCAGACAAAGACTGGCCGCTTCCACTGTCACATTCGGGCGTGACTCATAAATAATCCCGATAACGCCCAGCGGCACACGCATTTTGCCAACCTGAATGCCCGAGGGCCTATAAGCCATGTCGGTTATTACGCCAATCGGATCTGCCAGGCCTGCCACCTGCAGTAACCCTTCAATCATGGCGTCTACGCGAGCCGGCGTAAGTTCCAGGCGGTCCAGCATGGCGCTGTCAAGGCCGCTGGCCCTGGCAGCAGACAAATCCTGTCGATTGGCCTCTGCCAGATCATCGCGGGCGGCGTCCAGGGCCCGAGCCATTGCCAGCAGCGCCTGATTACGCACCGCGGTGGTCGATCGGGCAACGTGTTTCGCTGCTACACGGGCCTGGGAACCCACTTCATTCATGTATACTGAAATGTCCATCCGCTTGTTACCTTTGAATCCTGATGCCGCAAGAGCCATTAACTTTACCTGTCTGCATTCAAGTACGCACCCTAAACAACGAGTATACTCGGGCTTTAAATTCTGAAAACCAGCTGCTATTAAAAGGAACACGAACATGGCCACGATGGCCAGCTCAGTGCTGTTAAAGCCCCTTACCCTCAGCGCATTCATTGGCGCTGCGGCTATGGCCGCGCTCTGCGCTCTGGCAGGTGAGCCGTTGCTGGCCGCCTGCGCTGCAACGGTTGGCGGCATTGTGGGGTGCAGCCCCACCTTCCGCAAACGCCATGGCGCTGCGCCTTGGCCTGCCCTGCGCGCCGGATTTTTTATTATTCTAATGCTTTTGGTGACCACCGCCGCATTAACAGGCCGGTGGTTTATAAGTTACTGGGTCTATGGCCTGCCACTATTGGCCTATGTTGTAGTGCCGCGGCGCGGGGCATGGATTGCCATTCTTGCGGTGGTCGCCATCGCCCTATTTATGGTGTACCAAGCCAGCGGCATTGCCCAGCGCCATCAGATGATCGGCGCCTTTTTTCTGACCCTGCTGCTAAGCCTTATGCTGATATTTCTACTGGAGTTCAAGCGCCGCCAGCTGATGCCCCTTCGACGCACCGACGAGCTGACCAACGCCGCCAGCCAGCAACACCTGACCGCCGATTTGAATAAAGAGATTCAACGCAGCGAGCGTGAAGGCACTACCCTGTCAGTCATCATGCTGGCACTGGAACCCAGCAACAATGCAGAGCCGGCGGGCGCCGATTTGCGTTCGATTCTGCCGCAAATCGGACGCTATCTGCACAGCCACATCCGCGACTTTGACGCTTACTACCGCGTTGCAGATCTTCAGTTCCTGATTATTCTTCCCGGTATTACCAGCCCCCAGGCCTTGCTGCAGGCCGAGGCTTTGCGCCAAGGCGTGCAACAACTGTTAACCAGCCATCAACTGGCCATGACGCTCAGCACCGGCGCCGCCGGACTCAACATCGGCGATGACGCCAACAGCCTGCAACGCAGCGTCACAGGCGCGTTACGCAGGGCCCAGCAACACGCCGGTAACAACAGCCAGACCTTCAACGTGCGGAACCAGGAGCCAAAGGTATGACCGAAACCCGGCTGCGCACACGCACTTATGGCATAGCGTATCTGCTAACCGCCCTGTTCTTGCTGATGCTGGGCATGCTCAATCTGCGTTACGGCTTTTACGGGCTGTTTTTTGTTGCTCTGGCCATGGCTGTATTGGCCGGAGCAGGCCTGGCCTACACCATTTTGAACAGGCACCAGCAACTGACCGCAAAAGGCCATTTCATTGTGCTGTGCACCCTCAACGGCGCCGTGCTGGCAACCAGCGTTGCCAGTCAGAGCCCGATCGCCAGCCACTGGGCAATGCCTTTGCTGGCACTGAACCTGCTCATTCTGCCGTCGCGGGAAGGCTTGGGCCTGTCACTGCTATTGCTGGTGCTGATGACACTGCTGTTGATGCTAAGAGCCGACACTACAGAAGCCTTGGCGGCTTTCGGCGGTATGGCTATGCTACTTGGCACCTTCGCGCTGGCAGTGCGGCGCTACAGCACCATGGCACAGTCTGCCGATGACCTGACCATCATTGACCCGCTAACAGGAGCCCACCACGGCCGGTTTCTGGATGAAAATCTGCAACAGGAAATCAGCCGTGCCAAGGTAACCGGACATCCATTATCGGTGATTGCTCTGAATATAGATCACCCTGACGAAGTGGCGGCCCTGCATGGCAGCGACTCTCTGCCGGCTTTGCAACAACAAATTATACAGCAGCTGTTCGAAATCATTCGCGCCGGCGATACCCTTTACACCCTTAGCGAATCAACTTTGTTCCTGATTTTGCCATTCACCCCGGAGGAAGGGGCGCGAGTGATTGCCGAGCGCATTCGTCGCACGATCGCCGAACGACAATGGCTGCCGGTCGAAAGCAGCAGCGTCAGTATAGGCTGCACCACACGTATAGCCGCAGATAGCGACAGCAATACATTAAGAGAAAGGGCCCATAACGGCGCCAGACAAGCCCGTCAAACGGGCGG